>Ga0081539_10006560_pt1 | contig 11084 bp, 10 predicted proteins | sample TabmetS4T2R2_FD_71023 | JGI IMG/M metagenome (GOLD analysis project Ga0081539, IMG submission 71023) | Tabebuia heterophylla rhizosphere microbial communities from the University of Puerto Rico - S4T2R2 | ecosystem: Host-associated > Plants > Roots > Rhizosphere ... | reverse complement strand
GGCGTGCATCCCCGTAAGTTCTTCCGGTACTTCAATGTCGAGATCTTTTGCGAGCGCAACCCCAACCATGATATAGCCAATATAAATCTGATGACACAAGCCGACCGCTTTGATTTTGCTATGACGGTTGACTGCGTCACAAATGCGGATCATTGGATTCGTGAAATTAACAAACCACGCATCGGGACAAAGCGATTCCATATCGCCGGCGATCTGCATAATAGGACCAATGTTGCGTGCCGCGTGTGCAAATCCGCCAGGGCCACCATTCTCTGCATACGGCTGGCGCATGCCGTATTTGAGTGGAATCTCAAAATCTTTTTTCCATAAATTTTCGCGTGCACCCACTTCAATGGCATTGACAACGAATTTGCTGTCCGCTAATGCCTCGCAATGATCAGTATGTGCTGTGATCGCAAACTGTGCATCCCATTCATGGTTGAGTCGGTTTGCCAAACGCTGAACCACATCTAAGCTGTTTGCATTTCGATCCACAAGTGCAAGAGTAGAGCCGCGTAATTTCTTCGAACGCATGATGGCGGAGAGGGTATTCTCGCCGAACGACGCAGAGCCTGCACCGATGACCGTAATCTTAGTAGGAAGTGTCATATGTGTAATCCGGTGTGAATTTAAGAAGGAACGTGGATGATTATAAATTATCCCCTTTCATCTGCAAAATACACTCTATAAATATCGTGATTTCAGACTAACCTCCTCTTGGATAATCCAAAATTTGATATTTATCAAAATAGCTGTGGTAATAGACAAATCAAAATCAAGAGACCTAATCCAACTGCAATAAACCACTTAATAATCTTTGCTCTGAGTCCAGTCCCTAAATCCTGATTGTGTTCTGGAATAACGAAACTTTCCCCTTTGTACCTGACAATTACATGAGAACCTTTGCCTCTCCTGATTTCAGCGCCTTTCTTTTCTGCATAATCAACAAACTCCTTACCCTTCCGTAGTTGATTCAGGTTCTTCGGCATTCTGGTAATCCTCGTCTTTAGTGATGTATGTCCTGCCAGCCAAAACCAAACCCATAGACTCAACCTTTTCCGTGATTGAGTCCATTAATAAATCCATCTGCTCTTGAGTCATACCTTCTACAATGATTTCCAAGTTAGCATAGGTTGACATTACTACCTCCAGATTTGTTCAATTATCAATATTTCACAAAGATTGAATGGAAAGGATCCCCGAACACAGAGGTGCGGGCACCGAAGGGCCCGCACCTCTGTGTTCGGGCTACTTTTGTTTCATGATGTATTGATTATAGCAAAGATAGAGAAAAAACTTCCAAAAAGAGAGAGCTATTCATGAATCGTTACTTCTGCAGTCATACCCCAAAGAATGTTTTCGGGTTGCTTATCGAACGCAATTGTGACTTTGAAGACTACATCTCCGCCAACCGTGTTGGCTCTCGGTGAAATACTAATAACTTTCCCGCTAAAGTTTTCATTCAACGCTTCGATAAAAATTTCCACAGGCGCGTCGATTTTTACTTTTGTGATGTCGCGCTCGCTCAAGTCTGTTGTTTCGAGTTGTAAGTCATTTAGCGTAGCAAGTGTAAGGACGGCTTGAGTTTGCTCCACATATTCACCAGGAAGCACATGAATGGAAGCCACCGTCGCGTCACTCGGGGCAACGAGGGTGGATTGCGCCAGTGTGAGCTTTGCTACTTCCAAAGCCGCTTCGGCTTGCAGAACGCCGGAATGGGCGATCTCCCTTTTTTCAGGCGGGACCACATCGAAGAAGACTCGGCCATTTCTTCTGTCTTTGACCCTTCGATAGCTCTGCACCTTTTCTTCCCCCTGCGCGGAACGCAGCGCAGCCTCTGCGGCCGCGACCCCAAACTCTAATTCAGGGGTGTTTAGGACTGCCAACGTCTGCCCCGCCTGTACTTGTTCACCTTCTTTGACAGCTATTTCTTTAATCTGCGCAGGGCTGAGAAACCCTAGTTCCGTTACCTGGGCAGGGACAATCACAGCTGAAGCGACAACTGTTCCTTCCTGTGCAGCAAGAGCAGGACTGACCATAAGAGCGAGGATGGCGGTCGAAATCAAAGACGTTGACCAATAGAATCGTTTCATTCTGTTCTCCCACCTATTCAACCGCGTCGATTTGAACGTCCGCGCTCATGCCCCAAAGTAAGCCTTCAGGCTGCTTATCTAGTTCAATCATCACAGGGAAAACCACATCTCCACCAAGTGTGGACGAGACGCGATCGATGTCAACCACTGTGCCGGGGAATTCTTCATTCAAGGCTTCGATGAAGATAGTGGCGGGTTGCCCAATCTCGACTCTTGTCACATCGCGTTCGCTGAGGTCAGTGGTCTCGATCTGGTATTTGGAGAGATCAGCCAAGAGGATGATCACCTGTCCGGGCACGACAGTTTCAGCAGGCGCGATGTCAACCGATACGATCGTTCCAGCTATGGGCGCGGTGAGCGTAGATTGAGCGAGCAGCGTTGCTTTCGCCGAATCAAGTAAGGCTTGGGCGCGGACGAGATCCGCCTGGGCAGATTCATAATGCAAGGGATCGGTGGCAAGACGATTCAAATAACGGATTTGCGCGTCCGCAGCCAATACATCCGCTTCCGCCTCTTTGACTTTTGCCTCAAGAATCGTTGTATCAAGCGCGACGAGGGTCTGTCCGGCGGTGACGTTGTCACCGACTTTTACATCCACCGTCTTGACGCGTCCGACTGATGAAAAGGAGAGCTGCACATCGTTCACTGGAACTACGACCGCTGAAGCAGTGATTGCGTCTGGATTACTTGATTGGTTGTTCGGCGAAGAGCCATTGTTATCCAGCATGACTGTGGGAATCGCAGTCGGAGTGGATGCTCTTGCTGCACAGGCAGAGAGGAATATCATTGTTATGACAATTGTTATTGTAATCAATGCGCTTCGACTATGCGTGGTCTCGATACGAGCGAGAAGAACACTCGCTCTACTCGACCAGCGCCACTCAGCGCGGAGTATTTCTAAATTCTTCATTCTTGTTCTATGACTTTCCGTTGGCTTTGGTATCCTTGGTGATCAAGCCATCTTGTAAGGTTACGACACGATCGGCATAGCTGATGACGCGCGGATCATGGGTCGCGAACACAAACGTGACGCCAGTCTCTTTGTTAAGGCGTTGCATGATGTCCATCACCTGTTTGCCGTTCTCCGTGTCGAGATTGGCGGTAGGCTCGTCCGCAAGGATGAGTTTAGGATTGGTCGCCAAGGCTCGGGCGACCGCGACACGTTGCTGTTGCCCACCAGAGAGTTGGTCAGGGCGGTGATGGGCGCGGTCGGAGAGTCCCACCGCCTCCAGCATTTCATTGACGCGCTTCTTGCGCTCGGCGGGTTTGGTGCCATTCAAAAGCAGAGGCATTTCCACATTCTCATAGGCTGTGAGAGTGGGAATAAGCGCAAAGAACTGAAATACGAATCCAATCGCGTTCTTGCGCAACTCCGCGCGTTGATTGCGGTTGAGGTGGGTCGCGTCCTTCCCATTGATGGTCACCATTCCAGTGGTTGGCTTGTCGAGAAGACCGATGAGCTGTAATAGGGTTGTCTTGCCGGAACCCGATGGTCCGACCAGAGCAGTGAATTCACCGTCGTCGATTGATAAATTTACGCCGCGTAAAGCTTTGGTTTCAACCTCGCCAATTTTGAAAATGCGGGTTGCATTGGTAACTTTTGTAACTTCCATTTTAGACTCCTGATCCATGTAATGCTTCGACGGGTTCCAGGCGCGCGGCAAGCCGTGCGGGATAGAGTGAAGCGATGAGGGTGATGATATAGGTCACGATCGCAAGATTGATCGTGTTTTGCAGTGTGAGATGAGCGTAGATGTGGTCTTCAAAGAGAACACCTGTGACGCCATAATCGCCGATATAAATGCCATAGACAGTGAAATAAGCAACGAGTGCGCCGCCGATGATCAGACCGCCGATGACGCCCCCGGTGGCAAGCAGTGCCGCTTCGGCAAGGAACTGTGCCATAATGCCGCGGCTTTTCATACCGATCGCGGCGAGGATGCCAATCTCACGCGTGCGCTCGAAGACCGCCATGACCAGTGTATTGGTGACGACCGTAGCAGTAATGCCAAGAACAATGAGATACAGAATGATGAAGAATGCGTTGGCATAGTCCTCGAATTGGGTAATGAAGACATTCTGGTCGCGCCAGGTGAGGATCTGATAGTTGTTGGACTGTAAGGCTTGAGCAACAGCGTCGGCATCCTGATCGTTTTGCAACATAACGAATATCGTGCTGGCGTGATTTTCCGTAGTCGTAATGGCTTGGACTTTGGCAAGCGGCATGAAGATCGTGTTTTCATCATAGCCAGGCGTTCGCGTGGTAAAGATGCCGCGAACCGTGAATAACTGTTCATTCACATCACCATCCGACGTGGTGACGAGCAAGTTGACCTTAGCATCGACTTTGAGCGCTAACTTATCGGCAAGAACGTTTCCGATGAGGATGCCTTCACGATCGTCGGCCTTGATGAACTCGCCCGCGATCATTCCCTCACGGAAGGGTTGGTTCGCTGCCGATTCTGGGTCAATGCCGAGAATCTGTGCACTCTTGGATTCATTACCGACAGTTAAAATGGTGCTGGCAATTAGGCGCGGTGTTGCTACTGTCACCTGCGGCAAAGTTTTGACCTGTTCAGCTACTTGCTCTGGGTTGGCAATCAGATCTTCCCATTTCAAGCTGATTTTGCCTTCTTCGTATGATGCCGGCCGAATTTGGAGATGTCCACTTTGCAGGCGGATCGTGTTCTGCAAGGCACCAGTCATTTCTCCTTCGAGGACCGAGACCATAAGCAGCAGTAACGCCATGCCAATGCCGACAGCCAGTGCCGAGAGTAGCGAGCGGGTCTTGTTCCGCCCGACGTTACGATATGCGAGTTTGAATGCTTGGAACATAGGAAACCTTATCTTCCTGTGGCTCGTGACATGGATGGCGATTTCAGTAAATAAATCGCAAGAAGTGTCATCCACGTCAAACCAATGAGGAGAGTAATGCGCTGTAAAAGTCCAGCGTAATTTGCCAGAGCTCCAACCTGACCAAAGCCCATACTCGTCAGAACAAACATGAGGATAAAAGCGCCGGCACTTAACCTAGAATACGTTGCCCACCCGCGTTCACCGTTTTTAGCGAACAAGTTGGCAAGTGAAAAACCTGCCCCCGGTAGACCAAAGAATACGAAAGCGGAAAGTAGCCGATGAAGCCGTCCTAACGCCGTAGGTTGTATGAGCAAGAGAGGAGTCCCAGGTGGATAGCCATTCATTGGATCGGCGACAAAAAGGCCGGCACCTATTAAGCCAACTCCGACGGCGGCCATCCATATCACTCCCCACTTTGATCCACCACGCGATTGAAGTGCTCTTCGCAATCCAAAGGCGAAGGCAAGCGTCAAGGTGCCGGTGATCAGGAAGTTGATCACTTGTGTCCAACCGAATTCACCGATTGACAATGAACTGACGGGATGGCGCATGGGGTCGTAATTGGCGCGATTCAACCCGGTGATGAACCAAATGATGGTAAATAGCGGTCCAGCAAGAGTTCCACAGATGAGCAAGAGCCTTGTCTTGGTATCCCCAACGTAGGAAGCACTCTCTGTTTTCGTTTCGATTCTGATTGAGCTAGACATAATGCAGCGCCTCAGAGGGTTCGCGTTTGGAGGCGATCATGGCGGGAATCAACGCGGCGAAAGCGGCGATGACGAAGATGATGATGGCACGCATCGGCAATTTGCCGATACCCAGTGTTGGATACACTTTGCCGCTGATTAAGGCCATGTAGTCGGTGACGCCTGCAAACTGGCTGTAATCCATGCCGACCCGCATCAAACTGAGATTGGTGAGCAGTCCCATGCCAATCCCGACGAGCACCCCGACGACTCCGATCAGCGCGCCTTCCAGAATGAAAGTCGTCGCGATCTGGCGTGGCTTGAGTCCCATAGCGCCGAGCAGACCGATCTCACGTGTCCGTTCATAGACCGCCATCATCAGCAGATTCAAAATACCGATGCCAGCGATCATGACAATGATGATGCTAAAAATATCCATGACGATATTTTTTCGACCGACGGCGTTACTGAGTTCTGGGTAGGTGTTGGCCCACGATTCCACTTCATAACCAGGAAGTTGAGGGGTCAATGCAGCGACCACCGCGGATTCGGACCCAACGCGTTCGAGCGTGATCTGCACTTCTGTTGATTTGCTGCGTAACCCAAACAGGCTCTGTGCTTCAGCTAACGAAATATAAGATGTGGCTTTTTCCATGGAGGGAATACCGATGTCGTATATGCCGATCACGGTCATGGTGCGCTGGCGGTTTTGTTTGTTGATGTCGCTGCCGACCATGGTGACACGGTCGCCTACTGCAAGAGCTAAAGCATCTGCAAGACCTTTGCCGATCAGGACCGCGTCTTCATCGGTTGCTTCCACATAGCGTCCATCCACAATGTGTTCGGCGATCAGGCTCACCGGTGCTTCAGCTTCCGGGTCAATGCCGATGATCGTCATTGGGAACGCGCCCTCGCGATTGCTGAGCAATCCACCGGTTTGAATACGCCGCGCCGCGGCGATCACATTCGGCTGCGCTAATGCGGCTTTCACGATGGCCGCGTCATCCTTGAGGGGGATAAGCGGATTGCTATCTATTTTGGCGCGGTAGCCCGCTGCATGGACTTGGACATTGCCTCCGAGCACGCGCACGGCGTTGCCAGCGATAGCATTGTTGAAGCCATCCATTAAGCCATCGTAGAACATCATCATGCCAAGGGAAAGGCCCATCGCCAGGACGATGATGATCGTGCGGCGGCGGTGTCGCCAAATGTTGCGCCAGGCCAGGCGTAGATATAAAGTCATTGTGACTTCCTTTCTATGTGCTAACCGTAAATTCTGATTCCGTTTTGCGTAGACCGTATTCCATAACGTACAACAATTTATCTATCCTTTCCTGGGTCTTCCGAGAGCGCATCCACTTCAACATATCTTTTTGCTTTGCGCCTTCCTGCAGGAAATAAGTGGTGATCGCATTGCTCCAGGTTTCCATGATCATGACTGCGAGTTCTACGTCCACACTTGGATCTACTTCGCCGCGTGCCATGGCTTGCTTGATGAGTTCGGTGAGCCCTTGCTTTGATTTCTCACGGTACAAGGCAAAATTTTCTCCGTATAACAAACCTTCGCCAAGTAATACATGCCAAGCGGCCTGAACCATGCGGGGGTGGGTGAGCCCGAATTCCATACCGGTTTTGATTAGCCAGCGGAAATAGTGAAAGATATCCATGTTCTTATCTGGAGGATGCTTGTCCTTGAAGAATTCTATTTCTTTCTGTTCGATCACATCCAGCATGTGCATGAAGACGTCCTGCTTGTCTTCAAAATATTGGTAAAAGCTTCCTTTGGCAATACCACTGTTTTTGACAATACGATTTGTAGAAGCATTCTTCAAACCGTGTTTCGCAAATTCCTCTACCGCGGCATTGAAAATCTTTTCACGTTTTTCTTCGGGAAGATTGAAAAAAGTTTGTTTCGGCACAGAAATGTGACCTCCAGGTCATATGACCAGCAGGTCACATTATAGGACGATTTTGCCCTATGTCAATACATTTATGAGTGACTTAAGTCACTTTTCGATGGATTTTGCACTTCGCTCCAACTGAGCCGCAACTTATGGAGTCTTCCCCAAATCGTTTTCAGCAAACATCCTGCCCGCCAAAAGGCAACGGCAGCCATCCCATGCGCAAGGACAGCAAATAGCGGTGGTGTTTGGTGGGTGTAATACGTCCAGCATTCGCGTGTGGTACCCCATAATTCAAGGTAATATCCAAGGCCTGAGCCAGCGATAAAAGTAAGCAGTGCAAATCGTTGATCTGTCGAAGTCCAAATCAGAAAAACACACACCCCAAGCGAGAACCAGGTGTAGGATTTGTCGAATGTTGGGGCAACAAAGACTAGCATGAGCACTAGAAATGAGGCGAAAGTGAACCGATAGATAATAGAGATTAGACGCTTTGCGTGGAGATTGGTGGGAGTAATCCGTTTGCTAATCCTATGGAGCATCCAATCTAGAAATCGTGTGATTCGATCAATTGCAAGAGATGCAATGGGCCAGGCAGGGATGATCCACAGTGGCGGACGTTCATTTGTATAATAAAACCACAAGTTTGTTTGCGTCCCCCACGACTCGATTGCCAGTCCGCCGCAAATACCCACAATGATGATCAACAAATCTGTTTTTATATTCGCGCGGGTAATGATGGTGATCGACATGAACGCAAAAATGCCGATCAAGAGCCAGTCGATGTATCGCCACCAATCCCTGTTCCAATCCACATAAGCAAAGTATTCCTCGGCAAGCGGCCACCAGATATAAACGATAAGAACAATCGTAACGAAAAACCCGCCCAGCAGAATACTGCTGTCGCGGGTCCAGATTTTTGTGATTGCTTGGCGTAATGTTGACATCAGCGGATTTGGCCTTGTGACGAAGGATTTTAACAGAGATATAAAAGAACGTTAAACTTAAAGGGTCGCTAATTGGTTACATTTGGCTTGCTTTTTTCCCCAGCCTGACCTAAAATGGGCAAAATGAGGGGAGCTCAACCAACAGACTGCATGTGAATGAACTTTACGGAGGTGTCTCACGTTCGTCAAAACGGAAGTTTACCCCGATCCAGGCTTTTACAGCATATCTTTTATCTCAATCAACTACTAGAGGAGAGTAGCATGAACAAGTCCTTGTCAAAGGTGTTTTCAGTCATTACGATATTCGCTTTGGTGCTGATTTCTTTACCAATGCGAAGTGCGTTAGCTGATAATACAGCTCAGTCACTCCCATTTAGCCAAGATTGGACTAACACAGGTCTTATCACAACCGATGACAACTGGTCTGGTGTGCCAGGTATTATTGGCTATCGTGGTGATGGTCTCACTTCGACAACCGGTGTAGATCCACAAACAGTAGTCGCTGATGGAACTGGAACACCAGTCGACGTTAATGCTAATCAAACGAATCCGAATACTTTTACAACAGGTGGGGTTACGGAGTTTCATATTGCTAACCCAGTTGTTGCCCTTCAAGGAAGCGGCACAGCTCGTGCACCATTTCTGTTATTGCATCTAAATACTACCGGATTTTCAAACATTACTGTTTCTTATAACCTTCGTGATATTGATGGTTCCACCGATAATGCGATCCAGCCGGTGGCATTGCAATATAGGGTGGGATCTTCTGGTAACTTCACAAACTTGCCTGCTGGCTTTGTTGCTGATGCTTCGACAGGACCTAATCTTGCAACTCTTGTGACACCAGTTAGTGTCGTCCTGCCTGCTGCTGCTAACTTTCAGCCACTTGTACAAGTTCGTATTATTACAACGGATGCTGTTGGCTCTGATGAATGGATCGGTGTGGATGATATCTCTGTGACCGGTGATAACACTCCAACTGCAACACCTACAGATACACCAATCCCAACAGATACCTCAACACCTTCACCGACTCCTGTATTCACAGATACGCCGACGAATACTCCGATTCCAACTGATACACCAACGTCAACATCCACCCCCGTCGTCTCAGCTGGCGATGTTGTCATCAGTGAGGTTTATGGTGGCGGTGGAAATGCCAGCGCTCCTTTCAAGAATGACTATATTGAGCTCTATAATCGAACGGCTAGTTCGATCAGTTTGGCTGGCTGGTCTGTTCAATACGCATCTGCCACAGGTACGTCATGGGCAGTTACGACCCTTTCAGGGTCAATTGGTCCCGGCAAATATTACTTGGTAAAAGAGGCGGCAGGCACTAGTTGTAGTGGTAGTCCATGTGGTGCCGACTTGCCCACGCCTGAGGCAACGGGCAGCATCTCGATGAGTGCCACGGCTGGCAAAGTGGCGTTGGTACAAAACTCAACTGCACTCGCTGGTTCCTGTCCGACCGGTTCTAACATCAGCGACTTTGTTGGTTATGGCACGACGGCAAACTGCTTTGAAGGCAGCGGACCAACGCCTGCTCCGAGTAATACGACTTCCGTCCTGCGCCTCGGAAATGGCGCTACGGATACAAATAACAATGCTGCCGACTTCGTTGCCGGCGCCCCCGACCCGCGTAACGGCCAGGATCTTGCGCCGACAGTGTCAAGCACCGTACCAACGAATGGCGCGGTAAACGTCTTAGTAAGCTCGAACGTAGATGTGACCTTTAGTGAGCCGGTCAATGCAAGTAGTAGTTCATTTACGATTTCTTGTGGATCGAGCGGTGCCCACTCATTTGTCCTCACAGGTGGACCGACCACGTACACTCTGAACCCGGATACGGATTTCGTGTTAACGGAGAACTGCACAGTCACCGTCATCGCTGCCCAAGTGACGGATCAGGATACCGATGATCCGCCTGACAACATGGCGGCAGATTATGTTTTTAGCTTTGATACTGAAGGACCAGTCTGCACGCAACCCTTCACGCCGATCTATAACATCCAGGGCAGTGGCTCCTCGGCGGCCATCACGGGGAATGTGACAACGCAAGGGGTGGTGGTTGGTGACTTTGAAGGGACAGCCAGCGTCTCCGGTTTCTACATCCAAGATCCAGTGGGGGATGGAAACCCAGCTACCTCCGATGGCATCTTCGTCTTTACAGGCGCGGCAAATACCGTCAATGCTGGAGACCTAGTGCGAGTGACTGGCTTTGCCCGGGAACGCTTTAATCAGACTACCCTTAACGGCGCGGACAACAATAGTGCGGCAGTGCCTGCTGCGAACATCGTCAACTGCGGTACGGGAACAGTAGCTGTCACCGATGTGAACCTGCCGTTTGCTGATGCAACGTTCCCCGAACGTTATGAGGGCATGTATGTACGCTTCCCACAATCCCTGGTAATTTCAGAATACTTTAACTATGATCGCTTTGGTGAGATCGTTCTGGCACAGCCACTGCCTGGTGAAACTCGGCCTTTCACGGGAACAGCAATTGAGGAGCCCGGCGCCGCGGCGAACGCCCGCACGCTTGCGAACAGTCTGAGCCGCATTACTCTTGATGATGCGCAGAGCGCCCAAAACCCGCCTGTACTT
>Ga0081539_10006559_pt1 | contig 11085 bp, 13 predicted proteins | sample TabmetS4T2R2_FD_71023 | JGI IMG/M metagenome (GOLD analysis project Ga0081539, IMG submission 71023) | Tabebuia heterophylla rhizosphere microbial communities from the University of Puerto Rico - S4T2R2 | ecosystem: Host-associated > Plants > Roots > Rhizosphere ... | reverse complement strand
AGCCCCCGCAACCCTCTCAACTTGCAAAGCCAAGTTGCGCAAAGCAGCCGCCCTCACCGGGCGGCTGTTTTGCGTTGGGGAATTAAGATCGGCATCTGGTGACGGGTTCATTGCCAAATGCGATAGCCCTGCCCCGGACGGCAAAGCGACAACACCATCAAGGAGCTGACATGCGGATCGGCATCGTTGCCATTCCCACCGCCCATGAAGCCGGGGGATTTTTCGAGCGCGCCATCGGCTTGGCGGCGCGCGTCGAAGCGCTGGGCTTTGCTGGGTTGTGGACCACGGATGCCTTCGCCCGCGGCAGTGCCACGCTTGATCCGTTGCTCTTTCTCAGCGCACTCTTGCAGTCGACCGAGCGCATCGAGCTGGGTACCTGCGTGACGCAGGTCCCGCTACGCCATCCGGTCGAGCTGGCGCATCGCGCCCAGACCGTCAACCTGTTGTCGGGCGGTCGCTTCCGCTTCGGCGTCGGCAGTGGGTCGACCAGACACGATTTCGACGCCGTGCAGGTCGACTATGAGCGCCGCTTCACATTGCTGCCGGAGTATCTTGCGGTGATGCGCAAGGTATGGGCGGGTGAGCCGGTCTACGGACCCGCCCTTTCCGTTTGGCCCGGCACGGAAGGCGGCCCGCCGGTTTATCTCGGCGCCTGGCGAAGCCCTCGCTGGATCAACCTCGCGGCCAAGCATTGCCAAGGCTGGATTGCGTCGGGGATATACGCTTCCCTGGACGATCTGCCGATCGGCCTGGACATGTTCCGCAAGGCCGGTGGCAAGCGCGCCATCCTCGCCAACGTCTTCACCGACTTGCGCCCCGATCCGCCCGCGCATCCGCTGATCGCACACGCCAAAACGACACTCGTCTGCGGCAAAGCCGAGGCCCGCGACCGGCTGCGCCGCATTGCCGACCTCGGCTTCGACGACGCGCTGCTGATCGTGCCGTTTGGCGTGCCGGAAATGCTAAACGAAGTCCGCGAACTGCTGCCCTAAATGACACACCGTCTTCCCGCGATCAGGGCCGTTGGGGCAGGTGCCCGGTACATGGGTGGTATTCGACGTTAGAAGAAAGGGAAGAAGTTGTGATGCTGAATTCATACTTGTACCTTCAGCGTGCCCGCTTATGGCGGATTTCCTCCAAACACGGTTCGCATGACGCTGAAGATTTCCCGCCGCAGGCCGATCCCGCTGTTCTTCATCATGGAGATGATGGTCGCGGCTGAGGAGGGGAGGGCCAGTGGCGGCGACGTATTGCGTCTCGAGGTAGGGCAACCTTCGACAGGAGCGCCTCGCAGAGCATCGTGATCGATTCCGGATGCATGTTTCATGGAGCCACGCGCCCGTCGCGACCCGGGGGCAACAGGAGGTGCCGATGCAGACCATAGTCGAAGACCGCCGCCTGCCGGTCGACATCGATGCCCAGCCGGTCGTACAGGCTGCCGCCGCGCTCAAGCCGACATTGCGGCACTACCAGGAGGAGATCGAGCGCGAGCAGCGGCTGTCGCCTGAGCTGGTCGAGCAGATGCACGCGGCGGGCTTCTACCGCCTCCTGCTGCCGCGGTCGCTCGGCGGCCTGCAGGCCGATCCGCTGACCTACATCCGCGTCGTCGAGCTCCTGTCCGAGGGCGCGGGCTCGGTCGGATGGAACGTCGCCAACAATGGCGTCGGCTCGCTGGTCACGCTCGGCCTTCCCGACGACGGCGTGCAGGAGATCTATCCGAAGGGCCATCATACCGTGATTGCCGGCACCGCGGTGCAGGGCGGCGGCCAGGCGGTGTCGGTCCAGGGCGGCTATCGCGTCAGCGGGCACTGGACCTTCGGCAGCGGCTGCCATGAAGCCGCCTGGATGCTCGGCAGCTTCCAGATTCTCGACGACGGCCAGCCGCGCCGCCGCGACGACGGCGGCACGTTCTGGCGCGGCCTGTTCCCGCGCGCCGAGGTCGAGGTCATTCCCGGCAGCTGGGAGGTAAGCGGGCTGCGCGGCACCGGGAGCTTCGATTGGACGGTGAAGGATTTCTTTCTGCCGGAGCGGCGCACGATGGTCCATGCCGGCGTACCGCTCGACAACCAGTGGGCGCATTGGCCGGGCATTACTTACGCCCTGCCGGCACCGGCCTGGGTCGGGCCGCACCAGTGCGCCGTGATAACGGGGCTGGCGCGCGCCGGCATCAACGCGCTCGTCGAGCTGGCCGGGGAGAAGACGCCGCGCGGCCGCACGGGCAGGCTGTGCGACAATCCGCAGGTGCAGGACGCGGTCGGGCGCGCCGATGCGATCCTCAATGCCGGACGCATCTATCGCAACGCGATGATCGCCGAGCTGTGGAATACGCTCGCCGACGGCCGCGAGACCACGCTCGAGCAGCGCGCCCGCTGCCGGCTCGCCGCGGTGCATGCAGCCGACTGCGCACGCCAGGCGATGGACCTGATGTTCCGGCACGGCGGAAGCACCTCGTTCAAGACCGAGAGTCGCCTGGCCGAAGTGTGGCGCGATTTGCAGGTCGTCGGCCAAGCGGCGACGGTCGCTCCGGAGTGGTATCCGATCGGCGGCCGCGCCTTCCTCGGGCTCGACCCCGGCCCGCGGCTGCGCTAGCCGGCCAGCGCCGGGAAATCGCGCACCACGACTTCCTCCGTCGCCGTGTCCAGCACGGCGCAGCTCAACTGCCTGCCATTGCGCGGGTCGCGACCATCACCGGCCGAGCCAGGATTGACCACCAGCACCCGCCCGATACGACGGACGATCTGCTGGTGCGTATGGCCATAAAGCACGATGTCGGCCTCGGCCTCGCCAAAGCGCTGCAGCTCGGAGCTGGTCGGCAGCACATAGCTGCCGCGCGGCTCCCACGGGGTCGAGTGCACCATCAGGATACGCTTGCCGCCGATCCGCAGCTCGCGCTGATGCGGCTGTCCGGCGAGCCAATCGAGCAATGGCCTGTCGATCTCCGGCCCGGACCGCGCCCGCGTGCCGGACGCGCCGAGAAAGACCTCCTCGTGGTTTCCCAGGATCGTGAGGGCGTCGAGCGCGCGCAGCCGGCCGATCACCGCGTTGGAGAAGCGGTACTCGTAGATGCTGTCGCCGAGACAGAGCAGGGCATCGATCGGGCCCATGGTCTCCAGGGCCCGATCGAGGCCATCGATGTTGCAGTGCAGGTCGGAGACAATACCAAGCTTCAACAGAGGCCCCCGGTTCGGTTGGCGTGCCGCATTGACTGTTCGCCGTCAGCTGCCGAGGCACAAACTCCTTCTTCGCGCGGGCGCCGCGCTAGCGTCCCGGATGCCAGCCTGCCGCGGCAGCGAAGCGGGCGAAGAACGGCTCCTCGTAAGCGTGGTCGGGGTCGTCGCGCACCATCCGGTCCATCAGATGCGCGTCCGCTCCGACCAGGATGCGCCACCTGTCGTCCTTGACTCCCTGCAGGATGATCGTCGCCGCCTCGGCCGCGCTGGTGGGCGCATCCGCGAGAAAGCGCCGGGCACGTTCTGCCAGCATGGCTTTGATCTCCTCATCCGACAGGGCCGACGGGTCCTTGCCCATCGAGGTGAGCCGCGCCCGCGCCTGGGCGATCTGCCGAGCGTCCAGTTCATCCGAATCGTTGTTGGTCTGGACCTTGAGCGAGTTGGTGCGAAAGCCGGTGCCAATGTGTCCGGGCATGACGACCGAGACCTTGATGTGGGGCGCATTCAGCCGGAGATCGGTTATCAGGGCCTCGGTGAACCCTTTCACCGCGAACTTCGCCGCCGAATAGGCAGTGTGCGGCGCGCCGGGGCCAATCGAGGCCCAGAAGCCGTTCATGCTGCTGGTGTTGACGATATGCGCGTCATCCGCCGCCTGCAGCAGCGGCAGGAAGGTGCGGGTGGCGAGGTAGACGCCACCCCAGCAGATGTTGAAGGTGCGCTCCCACTCGTCCCGGCTGTTCGCGACCATGCTGCCACCGCCGCCGATCCCGGCATTGTTGAACAGCAGATGGATGCGGTCGGTCGCGTGCTGGGCTGCGGCTTCGTCGCGAAAGCGCATCACGTCAGCTTCGTTGGACACGTCGGCGAGATGCGCGGTGACGCGCAGGCCTTGCGGTAGCCCCGTCGTCTCGCACTGTCGTCGCGTCTCCGCCATGCCGCGCATCGAGACGTCGCACATGGCGACGTGACAGCCCTCGGCCACCAGCAGGCGCACCAGCTCGCGTCCCATCCCCGAGCCGCCACCGGTGACGACAGCAATCCTGCCGGAGAATTCTTTCATCGGGTTCCTCCCACACGTCGACGGGCTAGCGCCTTGAACGACTCCTTTGGCGGCGCCACTGCCTCCGCGACCGCAGGCATCGGCGCAATCGACCTAACCTTCGTCAAGTAATCCGCTCCTTACGCCCCGGTCTGCAGCCAGCGTAAGGCACGGTCCCTTTCGCTGCTGCCGAATACCCGGATTTCGGGATCGGCAAAATGGTCGGCAATCCTGGGTGCGATGCGCAGGAAGGGACTGTCGGTCACTGCGGCGACGCGGTCGATCTGCCGATGGTGATCGCGCACGAACCTCAGATGCTGCACGAGCGCGCCGAAGCTCTCCCAGCCCGGAAACGACGGCGCCTCGACCATCAGGCCGGCGAGCCTGCCGTTGGCGGCGATGTAGGGATCGATCTCGCGGGAGATCGCCTGGAAGTCGGCCGCTTGCAGCGGCCCGTCCGGCTGGATGATGAGAATACCGTTCTCCCGATCCAGTTCGAATCGGATCACATGGCCTCCAATGCCCGAGTTCGGCAGCTAATGGTAGGATCGTCGCCTTGGCAAGGAGACTTGCATGACCAAGACCATGAAGGCGGCGGTTGTCCGCGAGCTGGGCAAGCCGCTGGTGATCGAGGAGGTGCCCATGCCGCAGGCGGGTGCCGGCCAAGTCCTGGTGAAGGTCGCCGCCGCCGGCGTCTGCCATACCGACCTGCACGCCGCCGAGGGCGACTGGCCGGTCAAGCCCAGGCCGCCGTTCATTCCGGGCCATGAAGGCGTCGGCCATGTCGTGGCCGCGGGGGTCGGCGTGAAGCACGTCAAGGAAGGCGACCGCGTCGGGGTCCCCTGGCTGTACAGCGCCTGCGGCCATTGTCGCCATTGCCTGGGTGGCTGGGAAACGCTGTGCACCGAGCAGCAGAACACCGGCTATTCGGTGAATGGCAGTTTTGCCGAGTACGTCGTGGCCGATCCCGACTATGTCGGACGTCTGCCGGCCAATGTTGGTTTCGTCGAGGTCGCGCCCGTCCTGTGCGCCGGCGTCACCGTCTACAAGGGGCTGAAGGTCACCGACACCAAGCCAGGCGACTGGGTGGTGATCTCGGGCATCGGCGGGCTGGGCCACATGGCCGTGCAGTACGCCAAGGCAATGGGCCTGAACGTCGTCGCCGTCGACGTCGACGATGCCAAGCTCGACCTCGGCCGGCAGCTCGGCGCATCGCTCGCCGTGAATGCGCAAACGAGCGATCCCGTGGCTTTCGTCCGCCGCGAGGTCGGCGGCGCCCAGGGCGTGGTGGTGACCGCCGTCTCGCCGAAGGCCTTCGAGCAAGCCATCGGTATGGTTGGGCGCGGCGGCACCGTGTCGCTCACCGGCCTGCCGCCCGGCACCTTCCCATTGTCGATTTTCGTCACCGTGTTGAACGGCATCACGGTGCGCGGCTCGATCGTGGGTACGCGCCTCGACTTGCAGGAAGCCCTGTCTTTCGCCGCCGAGGGCAAGGTCAAGGCGACGGTTGAAGCGGCAGCTCTCGGGGACATCAACACGGTGTTCGCGCGCATGCGCAAGGGCGACATCCGCGGGCGCATCGTGCTCGACTTCCAGACGTGACGCGGCGATGCGCAGTCGGCCCGGCGATGGTTGATAGACGAGGGTTTCACGAAATGCGCCCTATACTCGGCGTTGCCAAAGCCGGCTTGGTGAGTGTCGGACTTTTGTTGGCGACCTCGTCGTTGCTCGGACAGACGTCAGTGACTGAGTGGTCAAGCATTGCCCACACGACAAATGCGGCTTGCGGTGATGGCTTTCTGGCCAAGATAGTAGAGCAGCCAGGCACGATGAAGCTGACGCTCTTCTTCAATGGCAGAAAAGCGTCCGATGTGACCGTCAAGCTGTCAGCAGACGGTAGTGGCCGGGTCGAAACCAGCGGCATCATCGGCCGCGTCGTCTACGAGATCTCTTCCGGCACAGGCAAACGGTCAATCAGTTCATTCCAGATCGGCGGGACTTGCCAATGGTCCTGGACCCCGACCTGATCGTCCGCCGCACTTACACGCGCTCGAGGATCGACAGGCCTCGGTTGCGATCGATCAAGTAGATCAGGCCTCGATGGTCGACGTAGACGTCGTTGCTGCAGACGCGCTGGGCCCCCGCCGGCACGTCCGGCATCCACCAGGCGGCCTGCTTCATCGACAGGGGATTGGCGATGTCGATCACCCTGAGCCCGTTGGCGAACCAGGCGGCCGGAACCTCGTTGCCGACGATGGTTTCGACGGGCTGATGGCACGCCGTCATCAAGGGCGTCTCGGTCCCGACCAGTTCCGGCAGCTGGAAGCAGCCGACTGGCACCGGCCGCGTCTCGTCGGTGATGTTCACCATCCACAGCGCCGCCGGCAGTTCTGGCGAGAGTTTGGGATCCAGCGGCTGCACATGCTCGTCGGCGACCAGCATCCAGCGATGGCCGGCGATCGGCACATCGATCGGAACCAGGCTGTGCGTGGGCCAGCCAAACGGCGGACTCCAATCGAGGTGGGCGATCAGCTGCGGCTTGGTCATGTCGCTGATGTCGAGGATGACGCCGCCGCCGTACCAGTAGCTGACATACAAGCGATCGCCGCGCCGGATCGGATGGTGGCAGCGGTGGTTCTTCGCCTTCCAGCCTGGTGTTTCGCCGCCGGCGGTCCACTGTCCTTGCATCCACCAGCGGCCGACCTCTTCGGGCCTGGTGGGGTCCTTCAAGTCGAGGATCATGACGATGGTGCCGACATAGCCCTCTTGCTCCGTGGAAATGTAAGCGTAGCGGCCATCAAAGGTGAAACGGTGCACACCCATCCCGGCGCATTGCCAATGGCAGATGTCGCGCGGATCGCCCGGCCGGCTGACGTCGAAGATGCGTAGCCCGACGAAATCATCGGCCGGCTTCTCGCCGCGCGTACGCTCGCGGTTGGTCACCATGACGTCGTTCGCGACCCGGACCTTGTGGGAATGCAGCCCCGGCGGAATGTCGACCGACGCGACGACCCTCGGATGCGCCGGATCCGACACGTCCAGGACCGAAGTCCCGTGCGGCGGCTGCATGTGCCCGACATAGGCGTAGTTGCCGTCCAGGACGACCTGGCCGCCGCCGGCGATATCGATCCACGCAACCTCGCGAATGCCGGAACCCTGACCCATGGTGCTTCCCCCTTCAGAATGTTGGCGGACCGGGTCAGCGACCTTGGCCGGCCCTACGAGTGGTGCGACCGGCCGCGCCATCTCCAGGTCTCCGCCATGCCCGAGTGTGGACATCGCCATTTCCGCTCGGCGGTGATCTTGCTGCGCGCCTGCTGGCATTGCAAATGCGGCGGTCGCTGAGCGACCTCGATGAAGGCTGGTCGGAGGGCCTCAGAGCTTTGCAACGCCGGCGCTGGCGCAATCCTCGTCTTCTTGTGCGGTCCCACCGCCAACGCCGCAGGCACCGATCAGGACACCCTGGCGGAAGATCGGCACGGCGCCCTGGCCATAGAACATGTGGTTGCCTTCGGCCGCGGCAATGCCACGCAAGGTCGGATGGTCGGCCCGTGGCGTCAGATCGCCACTGGGGCGTCCGAAGGCGGCCGAGGCCATGGCCTTGCCTTGGCTGCCGAAGGAGCCGGCCCACATGGCGCCATCCATGCGCTGAAAGGCAAGGAGCCGTCCGCCGGCGTCGCACACGGCGATATTCATCTTGGCGCCGATCTGGTTTGCCTTCTCGATGGCGCCGGCGATCACGCGATTGGCATCCGCGAGGGTGAGGGTCATGAGGTCAATCCTTTCCGGTCAGGAACCCACCAGGATGCTGACGCTCGTCGAGTCGCCGGGAGACCTGGTCGCGCAAATACTACTACAGCGAAGCGCGCCACTGCGATCTCGCTTGGCCAGGTTCAGCGGACCGATCGGCTTGGCCGCTACATGGGTCACGCGGACGCTTGCGCTCCTCTCTCTTCTCGTTGCGGTCACTGGATGCACGGCGACGCCGATGCGCTGGCAAAAACCGGGAACGGATGCCGCCAAAGACGAGGCCGAGTGCCAAGCGTGGGCCAACGAGCAGGCAAATCGTCAGCTGCCCTATGGCAACGGGCCGCCGCTCTATGGGCTCAATAGTGAGACGAGCATGCTGCAGTGGAAGCTGGCGATCGACAACGAGCGCCACTCCTTCGCCGCGGACTTGACCATGAAATGCATGCGCGACAAAGGCTTTCAGCAGGTACCGGTCAATTCAGTCCAAGGCCCGCCCGAACCTGACGCGTGATGCCGCCATCGCCGTATCTATAACCAGCGGCCGACATGCCTCTTGTAGGCGCGGAAGGCGCCGCCAAAGCGCTGCTCGAGATAGGCCTCCTCGCGCGCGATCACGCCGTAGCGCATGATGAGGGCAAGAGGCAGCGTCAGGATCAGGATCCAGGGGCTGCGCACGACCATGCCGACACCGACGTAAATGACAAACATGCTGAGGTAGATGGGATTGCGGCTCCAATTGTGGATTCCGGTCGTCACCAAGGCACGGGCTGGCTTGGTCCCTTGAACCGGCGTCGCAGCGTTCAGGAAGTTGCGAATACCCGCGGCGAAGACCGCAATACCGATCAGGATCAGGACGCCGGCATTGACGGCACTGACCCAGTGGACCCAGCCGATCCTCGGGATGGGGAACGGCAAGTGCAGCAGGTGGTCCAGGACAAAGCCCAGAAGAAGAGCGCCGAGAAACAGCAGCGGTGGTCGCGCGATGACGCCTGCGGTTTCCATATCACCATCCTGTTGACTGCTCATCTTTGATCCTCCTGTTGTCAACTCGCCCTGCCAACAAAGCGCGTGAGAGCGTCGAAGAGGGCCCGTTCATAGAGCTGTTGCCATTGATCCCGGGTCTGCAGCCCGACGGCATGGCAGGCGTCGCCGACGCATCCGTCCGCACCGCCCGGAGCATCATCCTCGGGGGGCAGGTAGAAGTGGTCGGCCGTGGAGACCGCGCCGATCCTGTCCCTGACCGCAAACGACACGCGGCCGCGGCAGCCGTGATCGGCCATGACCCACCGGTAGATGTCGTTCGCGACGTCGATACCCTCGACCTCAAGGATCATCACCGACAGGCTGTCTTCGCGGACCTCGCGCCAGCCCCAGTGCCGCGAGACGTGAAGGGCATGGCGATACTCGATCCTGTGCCATTGGCCGCCCGCCACGAACTGCAGCACGCAAACGGTGTGGTGCACGGCAGGGGCCGGCCCGCTGCCAAGCGACTTGTCGACCATCTCCGCTTCCCGCCACTGGTCCTGCTCGCGGGCGCAGGCAATGTCCCTTACGGCGTGCACGACCGAGGGCGGGACTGCCTGCGCCGCGGCGGCTGCGGCAGCGGTCGCCACAATTGTACCCGCAGTGATGCCGAACCAGCGACGACCGCGGCGAGGGACGGTCAGAAGCTTCATGGAGGTTGCCGCCATAATGACAACTAAGGTGTCATTCTGACTATTGACAATAAAGGTGTCAACCGCAGAAGCTACCGGCCATGTCGTCGGTACGACACGGGACCGGGGCGGCGGCGCGGCCGGTCACAGGCCCGATCGTCGGCAGCAAGGCCGAGGCGATCGAGGAGCTGATGCTCGAGGTGGCCCAGTGCTTCTTCAGGATACGGGCGCTTGGTCAGAAGACCGGCCTCATCACCAGCTGGGGCGGTGGTGCGTTCGGTTTCATGCGCAGTCTCGCGCTGATCGGTCCGCTGACCGTGCCGCAGATCGCAGAGATGCGTCCCACCAGTCGCCAGCGGATGCAGCGGCTGGCGGATGAGATGGCGGCCGAGGGGCTCGTCAGATTCATCGATAATCCCAGGCACCGGCGATCCAAGCTCGTGCAGCTGACGGCCAAAGGCAACGCCCGCTACCGCGACCTCAATGCCCGGCTGCTTGCGATCGCGTCGACAATGGGCGTCGCTCTCAGTGAAGCCGACATCCGCAAGACCAGCGAGATCGTCCGCGACCTGAGCGAAGACTTGAAAGCCCGGGCGGAACGGCTGTCGTAGCGCCCGGCTTTTGCGGCAAGCCTTTAGCCCGCCAGCCGTTCGACGAGCCAGCGTTCGATTCCGTTTGAAACGTCTGCACAGTAGCGCGCCGAGCCGCGTGCACTGGGCTTCTCCGGGCTTCCAGTGTCCTGTCGAACAAGCAGAGCGTTCGGCCGTCGGAACAGGGCAAAGAGCGTCGGGTCTTGGCCGATCCAGGCCTGCACCTCGGCACAGCCGAATCGCTGCGGCTCGACGACGTATGCGGCGGCCAGCAGATCGAACGGGCTGAAGCCCTGGCGCCCGATGTCTCTTTGCCAGTAGGCGAGCCACCCCCGTGAGCGCTCGGCGACCCAGGCGGCGGCGCCGCCGGCGGCGGCGAGCCGGTCGAGGTCGGCTGCCGAAATCTCGATACGCCGCGCCGCGTCGTAGGGCACAAGCGTAAGCGGGACGCCGAGCGCAACGGTCCGCGTGGCGGCCGTCGCGTCCATCTCGAAGTTGAAGTCACGAAAGATCGGACCGTGACCGAAGAGCATCCCGCCGCCCGCCCCTTCGGCGGGATGGAAGACATGCCCGGGCCGCCGGCCCATGACCGCGATGATGCGCGTCACATTTGCGCGCAGCTCCGGCCGCCCGTCGAGCACGGCAGCGAGGTTTGTCAGCGGTCCGAGCGCAACTACCGTGAGCGAGCCCTCCTCGAGTGCGGCTGCCAGCCCCTGGTTTCCCGTGCGGACGCTGAGCGTGCGACCGAGCTCGGCGGAGAGGCGCGCCGCAAGCTCTCGTGTCGTGCGCTCGACCACCTCGAGCGGCGCGTTCCCGGCCACTGTCGAAATGCCGGCGATCCGCGCGCCCGTGGCGCGAGCAAGCAGTACTATCGCGAGGCA
>Ga0081539_10006558_pt1 | contig 11092 bp, 9 predicted proteins | sample TabmetS4T2R2_FD_71023 | JGI IMG/M metagenome (GOLD analysis project Ga0081539, IMG submission 71023) | Tabebuia heterophylla rhizosphere microbial communities from the University of Puerto Rico - S4T2R2 | ecosystem: Host-associated > Plants > Roots > Rhizosphere ... | reverse complement strand
GGGCCGCACCGCGGCGGTCGCGCTCACCGACGCGGGGCGAAGCGTCCTCGCCGGCGAGGACGACCACGTGGCATTGAACGGGGTCGACCGCTGGGTCGGAGGCGTGCACCTGCAAGGCCACGCGCCACCCCGCTTCGACGAGGGCACCGAGGCGGTCGTGGGGGCCTAGCTACTCGTCGTCCTCGTCGACCCAGTCCATCGTCCGCGCGACCGCCTTGCGCCACTTGCGATAGCCGCGGTCGCGCTGGGCGGCGTCCATCTGCGGCAGCCACTCCGCCGCCTTGTGCCAGTTCGCGCGCAGGGCATCGGTGTCCGGCCAGAAGCCGACGGCCAGGCCGGCGGCGTACGCGGCGCCGAGCGAGACCGTCTCGGCGACGATCGGGCGCACGACGCGGACGTCGAGGACGTCGGCGAGGAACTGCATGAGCAGGTTGTTGGCGGTCATGCCGCCGTCGACGCGCAGCGTGCTCATCGGCATCTGCGCGTCGCCGTTCATCGCCTCGACGACCTCGCGGGTCTGCCACGCGGTCGCCTCGAGCACGGCGCGCGCGAGGTGGCCCTTGGTGATGTAGCCAGTGAGGCCGGCGATGACGCCGCGGGCGTCGCTGCGCCAGTGGGGCGCGAACAGCCCCGAGAACGCCGGCACGAAGTAGCAGCCGCCGTTGTCGTCGACCGTCCGCGCCAGCGTCTCGATCTCCGGCGCCGACCCGATCAGCGTGATGTTGTCGCGGAACCACTGCACCAGCGCGCCGGTGACCGCGATCGAGCCCTCCAGGGCGTAGGTCGGCGGCTCGTCGCCCACGCGGCAGCCGACCGTGGTGAGCAGGCCCGAGGGCGACGTCACCCGGCGCTGGCCGGTGTTGAAGAGCAGGAAGCTCCCGGTGCCGTAGGTGCACTTCGCCTCGCCGGGCAGGAAGCAGGTCTGGCCGAAGAGCGCGGCCTGCTGGTCGCCCAGCGCGCTGGCGACCGGCACGCCGGCGAGCGTCCCGCGCGCCTCGCCGTAGACCTCGGCCGACGGCCGGATCTCCGGCAGCATCGCCCGCGGCACGCCCATCGCGGCGAGCAGCGCGTCGTCCCAGTCGAGCGTCTCGAGGCTCATGAGCATCGTGCGGCTGGCGTTGGTGACGTCGGTGAGGTGGCGCCCGGTCAGCTGCCAGATGAGCCAGGAGTCCATCGTCCCGAACAGCACCTCGCCGGCCTCCGCGCGCTCGCGCAGCCCGTCGACGTGGTCGAGCAGCCAGCGGATCTTCGGCCCCGAGAAGTAGGTGGCCAGCGGCAGGCCGCAGAGCTCGCGGAAGCGGTCCTGGCCGACGTCGCCGCCGAGCTCGCGCACCAGGTGGTCGGTGCGCGTGTCCTGCCAGTTGATGGCGTTGTGCACCGGCGCGCCGGTCTCGCGCTCCCACACGAGCGTCGACTCGCGCTGGTTGGCGATGCCGACGGCGACGAGGTCGGCCGGGCGCAGCTGCGCCTTGTCCAGGGCGTCGGCCACGACCTCCTCGACGTTGTTCCAGATCTCCAGCGCATCGTGCTCGACCCAGCCCGGGCGCGGGAAGAACTGCTGGTGCTCCTTCTGGGACACCGACACGATGCGCGCCGACTTGTCGAAGATCAGGCAGCGCGACGAAGCCGTCCCCTGATCGATCGCCGCAACGTACTGCTCGCTCATCGCCACCTCGCTGTCTACCAGGGGATCGCCCCGAGCTCGCGGGACACGGCGCGCGCTGCCTCGCGCACGTAGGCCACCAGGTCATGGCGCGGCTGCCGTGCCGCGAGAAGACGGTCGGGCGGGCCGGAGATGCCCATTGCCCCGACGACCAGCCCGCGCCGGTCGATGATCGGCGCCGCGCAGGACACCTGGCTGCCGACGAGCTCTCCGATGTCGGCCGCCCACCCCCGCTCGCGCACGCGGGCGAGCTCGCGCTCGAGGCGCTCTGGGTCGGTGATCGTCGCGTCGGTGAAGGGGACCAGGCCGCCCTTGGACAGCTCGGCCGCGACGTACGGGTTGTGGGCGAGCAGGATCTTGCCCAGGGCGGTCGCGTGCGCGGGCAGCAGCGCCCCGACGTCGAGCGTCTGCAGGCTGTCGTCGGGGCGGAAGACGTGGTGGACGATCAGGACCTGGCCCTCGTGCAGGGTCCCGATCCGCACGCTCTCCTGCGTGCGCGCCGCCAGCGAGTCCGACCAGTTCAGCGCGCGCGTGCGCAGCTCGTTGCCGTCGAGGTAGCTGGACCCCATGTGCAGCAGCGCGGCGCCGAGCTGGTACTTGCCGCTGTCGGTGTCCTGCTCGACGAAGCCGACGTGCTGCAGCGTGCGCAGCAGCCCGTGGACGGTGCCCTTCGGCAGCCCGAGCTCGCCCGCGATGTCGACGACGCCCAGCCGCCGCGTCCGGCCCGACAGGAGCCGCAAGATCGCCGCGGCACGTTCGATCGACTGGATGTTCCGCGGCACGTGAGTCGGCGCACCCTACAGGGACCGCCCGGGAACGAACCGGGTTTTGGTCTGGTGAACTCGGTTTGACATTGTCGAACGCCCGCGGATAGTGTCGCGCCCGTCCCCACGTTCTGTCCAGGAGGGAGAAGCTCTTGAGCATCATCGGTGCCGAAACGATCGGGACTGCGCTCCTGATCCTGCTCGGCGACGGAGTGGTTGCCGCCGTGCTCCTCAACAAGTCCAAGGCCCAGAACTCGGGCTGGATCGTCATCACCTTCGGGTGGGGCTTCGGAGTCATGGCAGGCGCCTATGCGGTCGGTCAGTACAGCGGGGCGCATCTGAACCCCGCGGTCACCTTCGGGCTCTGGGTCAACGGCAACATCGACGGCGGTGATGTGCCGAAGTACCTGATCGGCGAGTTCGCAGGGGCGATGATCGGCGCTGTTCTGGTCTGGGCGGCCTACTACGTCCACTGGTCCGAGACCGAGGACCCCGGCCTGAAGCTGTCGGTGTTCTGCACCGGTCCGGCGATCCGCAACTACGCGGCCAACGTGGTCACCGAGGTGATCGGCACGTTCGTCCTCGTGTTCGGCATCCTGGCCATCGTCGGCAACAAGAACGTCGGCGTCACCGGCCTGGCCACCTTGCTCGTCGCGTTCCTTGTGGTCGGGATCGGCTTGTCCTTGGGTGGGCCGACCGGCTATGCGATCAACCCGGCCCGCGACCTCGGGCCGCGCATCGTCCACGCGATCCTCCCGATCCCCGGCAAGGGGACCTCGGATTGGGAGTACGCCTGGGTTCCTGTCGTCGGTCCGCTGATCGGCGGCGTCCTGGGTGGCTTCTGTTACTGGTGGTGGTTCCCCGCTTAGGGCTAGGTTTCGTATATGAAAAAACTCATCAATTCGCCTGACGGCGTCGTCCAGGACGCGCTGCACGGGGTCGAGGCCGCCCACGGGGATCGCGTGCGCGTGTCCTACGACCCCGCCTACGTCGTCCGCATCGACGCGCCCGTCCAGGGCAAGGTCGGGATCATCTCGGGCGGCGGCTCGGGTCACGAGCCGATGCACGGCGGGTTCGTCGGGCCGGGAATGCTCGACGCCGCCTGTCCGGGCGAGGTGTTCACCTCGCCGACGCCCGACCAGATGGCCGAGGCCACCAAGGCGGTCAACGGCGGGGCCGGAGTCCTGCACGTCGTCAAGAACTACACCGGCGACGTCATGAACTTCGACATGGCCGCGGACCTGGGCAAGGCCGAGGACATCGAGGTCGAGACCATCCTCACCAACGACGACGTGGCGGTGGAGGACTCGCTCTACACCGCCGGGCGCCGCGGGGTCGGCGTCACCGTGCTCGTCGAGAAGATCTGCGGCGGCGCGGCCGACGACGGCAAGTCGCTGCAGGAGGTCGCCGAGCTGGGCCGGAGGGTCAACGGCAACGGCCGCTCCATGGGCATGGCGCTGACCCCGTGCATCACGCCCGCGTCGGGTGAGCCGAGCTTCGAGCTCGGCGACGACGAGGTCGAGATCGGCATCGGCATCCACGGCGAGCCGGGGCGCTTCCGCGAGAAGATCGGCCCCGCGTCGCAGGTCGCCGAGCGGCTGATGACGCCGATCCTCGAGGACCTGCCGTTCTCGTCGGGGGATCGGGTCCTCGCCTTCGTCAACGGCATGGGCGGCACGCCGCTGCTCGAGCTCTACGTGGTCTACAACGAGGTCGCGAAGATCGCGCAGGAGCACGGGCTGACCATCGAGCGCAACCTGATCGGCAACTACATCACCTCGTTGGAGATGCAGGGCTGCTCGATCACGTTGCTCAAGCTCGACGACGAGATGGTGCGCTACTGGGACGCACCGGTGAACACGCCGGGTCTTCGCTGGGGCGCGTAGAGCAGTGATCACACGCGACGGCGCACTGGAATGGATGCGCCGCTTCGCCGGCGAGATGGGCGAGCACCGTCAGGAGCTCGTCCGTCTCGACACGGCGATCGGCGACGGCGACCACGGCACGAACATGGACCGCGGGATGCGCAAGGCGCTGGAGAAGCTCGACGGCGCCGAGCAGGCCGACACCGGGGCCGTGCTCAAGACCGTGGCCATGGCGCTGGTGTCCAGCGTGGGCGGGGCGGCCGGGCCGTTGTACGGCACGCTCTTCCTGCAGATGGGCACCGCCCTCGCCGGCCAGGACGAGGTCGACCTCGCGGGATGGACCGCGGCATGGCGCAAGGGGCTGGAGGGCGTGCAGGCGCGCGGCAAGGCCGAGCCCGGCGACAAGACGATGGTCGATGCGTTGATCCCGGCCATCGAGGCCCTGGAGGGGGCGTCCGACCTCGGCGACGGCCTGCGAGCCGCGACGCAAGCTGCCGAGGAGGGCATGCGGGCGACGACGCCGCTCGTCGCCCGCAAGGGCCGCGCCAGCTACCTCGGCGAGCGCAGCAAGGACCACCAGGACCCCGGCGCAACCTCCACCTACTACCTCTTCAAGAGCGCTGAGGAAGCGCTCGCGGGTTAGAAAGGAGCACGCGAATGGCGCAGTACGCAGCAGCACTCGACCAGGGCACGACGAGCTCGCGCGCAATGGTCTTCAACCACGAGGGGCGGGTCGTCTCGGTCTCGCAGAAGGAGCACGAGCAGATCTATCCGAAGCCTGGGTGGGTTGAGCACGACGCCAACGAGATCTGGGCGCGCTCGCAGGAGGTGCTCGACGAGGCGCTCGAGGAGGCGGGGGCCAGCCGCGACGATGTCGCGGGGCTGGGGATCACCAACCAGCGCGAGACCACGGTGGTGTGGGATCGCAACACCGGCGAGCCGATCCACAACGCGCTGGTCTGGCAGGACACGCGCACCGACAAGCTCGTCGACGAGCTGTCGGCCGACGGCGGCCAGAACCGCTTCAAGGAGCAGGTCGGCCTTCCGCTGGCCACCTACTTCTCGGGGCCGAAGGTGCGCTGGTTGTTGGACAACGTCGACGGGGCGCGCGAGCGGGCCGAGGCGGGCGACCTGGCCTTCGGCAACATGGACACGTGGCTGATCTGGAACCTCACCGGCGGCACGGACGGCGGGCTGCACATCACCGACGTGACGAACGCCAGCCGCACGATGCTGATGGACCTCAAGACGCTGTCGTGGGACGAGGACATCGCCTCGACGATCGGGGTGCCGATCTCGATGCTGCCGGAGATCCGGGCCTCGAGCGAGGTGTACGGCGAGGTCAAGAACGGTGGGTTCACCGGGGTGCCGATCGCCGGCGACCTCGGCGATCAGCAGGCGGCGACGTTCGGCCAGGCCTGCCTCGACGTCGGCGAGGCCAAGAACACCTACGGCACCGGCAACTTCCTGCTGCTCAACACGGGCACGGAGGCGGTGCAGTCCGAGAGCGGCATGCTCACGACGCTGGGCTACAAGATCGGCGACAACGACGCCGTCTACTGCCTGGAGGGCGCGATCGCGATCACGGGGGCCCTCGTGCAGTGGCTGCGCGACAACCTCAAGCTGATCAAGGCGGCGCCCGAGGTCGAGGAGCTCGCCCAGTCGGTGGAGGACAACGGCGGGCTGTACATCGTGCCGGCGTTCTCGGGCCTGTTCGCGCCGTACTGGAAGTCCAATGCCCGCGGCGTGTTCGCGGGCCTGACGCGCTACGTCAACGCCGGTCACATCGCCCGCGCGACGCTGGAGGCCACGGCCTACCAGAGCCGCGAGATCGTCGAGGCGATGAACCAGGACTCGGGCGTCGCGCTCGAGTCGCTGAAGGTCGACGGCGGCATGGTGGCCAACGACCTGCTCATGCAGTTCCAGGCCGACCTGCTCGGCGTGCCGGTGATCCGGCCGGTGGTCGCCGAGACGACCGCGCTGGGCGCGGCGTACGCGGCCGGGCTGGCGACCGGGTTCTGGGCCAGCGAGGACGACATCCGCAACAACTGGGCCGAGGACAAGCGCTGGGAGCCGCAGATGGACTCCAGCCAGCGTGACGAGTACTTCAAGTACTGGAAGAAGGCCGTCACGCGGACCTTCGACTGGTTCGACTCCGACTCCTAGGGGGTCCAGGGCGAATCCCGCCCCGTCACGGCCAGGTGACGGGGCGGGAGTAGTCTGCGCTCATGGCCTCGCTCTCCACCGACGTCCTCGTCATCGGCGGCGGCGCCACCGGCGCGGGCGTCGCCTGGGACGCCGCGCTGCGCGGCTTCGAGGTCCTGCTGGTCGACCGCGCCGACCTCAGCGAAGGCACCAGCGGCCGCTTCCACGGGCTCCTTCACTCCGGCGGGCGCTACGTGGTCAAGGACCCGCGCGCGGCCGAGGAGTGCATCGGCGAGAACCGCATCCTGCGCCACGTCCTCGCCGACTGCATCGAGGACACCGGCGGGCTCTTCGTCACCACGCCGTGGGACGACCCCGACTACGCCGACCGCTTCGTCGAGGGCTGCCGGGCCACCGGCGTGGACTGCGAGGAGATCTCGCCGGCCCAGGCCGTCGGCGAGGAACCGCGGCTGAACCCCGAGATCTCGCGCGCCTTCCGCGTGCCCGACGGGAACATCGACTCGTGGAAGACCGTCTGGTCGATGGCGCGCGGCGCCCAGGAGCACGGTGGGCGCGTCATGACCTATCACGCGGCGGTGGCCATCCACCGCGACGGCGACGAGGTCACCGGCGCGCGGCTGCGCGACACGCGCAGCGGCGAGGAGGTCGACGTCGAGGCGCGCGTGACCGTCAACGCCGCGGGCGCGTGGGCCGGGCGCGTGGCCGATCTGGCCGGGATCGAGGGCGTCCGCGTGCTCCCGGGCCGGGGGATCATGATCGCGATGAACCACCGCCTGGTGAACACGGTGGTCAACCGCTGCCAGATGCCCACCGACGGGGACATCATCGTCCCGATCCGCACGGTCAGCGTCATCGGCACCACCGACCAGCACACCGACGACCCCGACGACCACACCGTGCTGCAGGCCGAGGTCGACGCCATGCTCGACGACGGCGAGAAGCTCGTGCCCGGCTTTCGCCGCGCGCGGGCGCTGCGCGTGTGGACCGGGGTGCGCCCGCTCTTCGAGGACGCCAAGGCCGACAGCACCGACACCCGCGACGTCACCCGCGCGCACGCGCTGCTCGACCATCGCGAGCGCGACGGCGTCTCGCGCTTCGTGACGATCACCGGCGGCAAGCTGACCACCTTCCGGCTCATGGCCGAGGAGACCGTCGACGCGGTCTGCCGCCAGCTCGGCGAGGAGCGCCCGTGCGCGACGAAGACCACGCAGTTGCCGGGCTCCGAGAGCGGGCGCCACTACCGCCTCGGGGAGCGCCTGGAGCGCAAGGAGCAGCACCTGCGCGACGAGCAGCTCATCTGCGAGTGCGAGATGATCCCGCGCAGCAAGCTCGAGGCGACGATGCGGCGAACGGGGACGATGAACCTCGATGACATCCGCCGCCTCCTGCGCCTCGGCATGGGGCCGTGCCAGGGCGGCTTCTGCATCTACCGCGCGACCGGGATCCTCCACGGCCTGGACGGGATCAGCGCCGAGGACGCCGACGGCGCGTTGCTGCACTTCCTGCAGGAGCGCTGGAAGGGCGTGTGGCCGATCCTCTACGGCGACCAGCTGCGTCAGGCGCGGCTGGACGACTGGATCTTCCACGGCGTGCTCGACGTGGAGCACCTGCCGTCATGATGCGCTCCGAGCTGCACTTCGACGCGGTGGTGGTCGGCGCCGGCGTGGCCGGGCTGGTCGCGGGCGCGCGGCTGGCCGAAGGCGGCGCGCGCGTCTGCGTGCTGGCCAAGGGGGTGGGGTCGACGCACCTCGCGCCCGGCACGGTCGACGTGCTCGGCTACGCGCCCGAGCGCGTCGACGAGCCGGGGCGAGCGGTCGGCGAGCTGATCGCCGCGCGGCCGGACCACCCGTATGCGCTGATCGGCGTCGAGGCGATCGGCGAGGCGCTGTCGTGGCTGGCCGAGCGCGTCGTCCGGGGGCCGCTGCCCGGCTACCGCTACGTCGGCGGCCTGGAGCGCAACCACCTCCTGCCGACCGCGATCGGCGCGGTACGCCCGTCGACGCTCGTGCCCGAGACGATGGCCGGCGGCGATCTGCGCTCGGGCGGGCCGGTGTGCATCGTCGGCTCGCCGGTGCTGCGCGACTTCCACGCCTCGCTGTGCGCGGCGAACCTCGCGCGCGCGGGTATCGAAGCGCGGTCGGTCGCGGTGGCGATCGAGGTCGAGCGGGCCGACCAGAACTCGCTCGGGTTGGCGCGGCGCTTCGACGACGCCGACTGGCGCTCGGCGTTCGCGTCGCAGCTCGTGCCGCTGCTGCAGGGCGAGGAGCGCGTCGGCCTGCCCGCGGTGCTCGGGTCCAAGGACCCGCACGGGGTGTGGAGCGACCTCGAGGACCGGCTGGCCCGGCGCGTCTTCGAGATCCCGACGCTGCCGCCCTCGGTCCCGGGAATGCGGCTGTTCGAGGTGCTCCGCGCGGCGCTGCGCGAGGCCGGCGGGCGGCTTGTGCTCGGCTCCGAGGTGCTCGCCGCCGAGCGTGCCGACGACGGCCGCGTGGTCGCGGTGCGCGCGCACGCCTCGGGCCGCGACGTGCGCTACGTCGCGTCGTCGTTCGTGCTCGCCACCGGCGGCTTCGCCTCCGGCGGGGTGGAGCTCGGATCGGACTGGATCACGCGCGAGACCGCGCTCGGGTTGGCGGTGAGCGGCGCGCCCGGTCCGGGCGAGGAGCGCTTCGTCGCGGAGTACGTGGCCGAGCAGCCGATGGCGCGCGTCGGCGTCGCGGTCGACGCGCAGCTGCGCGCCGAGGGAGCCGAGAACGTCGTCGTCGCCGGGGCGGCGCTGCCGGGCGCGGTGCCGTGGCGCGAGCTCTCCGGCGAGGGGATCGCGGTGGCGAGCGGCTCGCGGGCGGCGAGCACGGTGCTGTCGCGGGCGGCGGCGGGAGCGGCGGCATGAGCTTCGATCTCTTCCAGGCCGAGGAGCTGCGCGGCTCGCTCGACCACTGCGTCAAGTGCACGATCTGCGAGACGCAGTGCCCGGTCTCCAACGTCACGCCGCTGTTCCCGGGGCCGAAGTACGTCGGGCCGCAGGCCGAGCGCTACCGCGTCGCCGGCGACCCTTCGGTCGAGTGGTCGGTGGACTACTGCTCGGGCTGCGGCATCTGCACGCAGGTCTGCCCGCAGGGCGTGAAGATCGCCGAGATCAACGCGCAGGCGCGCAACAAGATCAAGCGCGAGCACGGGGTGCCGCTGCGCGATCGGATCATCACCCGCCCGACGTGGCTGGGACGGCTGGGCACGTACACCGCGCCGCTGGCCAACGTGTCGCTGCGGCTGCGGCCGTTCCGGATCCTCGGCGAGAAGGTGCTCAAGGTCCACCGCGACGCGCCGGCGCCGAAGTTCGCCGGGCGGCGCTTCTCGCGGTGGGCGCGCAAGCGCACCTCGCCGAAGACCGGGCGCAAGGCGGTCTACTTCCACAACTGCGGCACCGAGTACTACGAGCCCTGGGAGGGGCAGAAGGTCGTCGAGATCCTCGAGCACAACGGCTTCGAGGTCGTGGTGCCCAAGCAGGACTGCTGCGGGCTGCCGCTGCAGTCCAGCGGCCTGTTCGACGATGCGCGCAAGGTGGTGCTGCGGCTGGCGAAGGCGCTGGCGCCGCACGTGCGCGACGACGACTCGATCATCGTCGGCAACGCGACAAGCTGCACGCTCATGCTCAAGCGCGAGGCGCGCGAGATCCTCGGGCTGGAGGACGACCCCGACCTCAAGCTCGTCTCCGAGCGTACGTACGACATCTGCGAGCTGCTGCTCGAGCTCCACGATCGCGGCGAGCTGCGCACCGACTTCAAGCCCGTCGAGGAGCACATCGCCTACCACGCGCCCTGCCAGCAGCAGGGCCACTGGATCGGCAAGCCGGCGCTCGACCTCTTCGCGTTGATCCCCGGCCTGCAGGTGACCGAGATGACCGCGCGCTGCTGCGGCATCGCCGGCACGTACGGGCTGAAGGCCGAGAAGTACGAGATCGCGATGGCCGTCGGGCGCGGGTTGTTCGACCAGATCGAGGCGTCAGGCGCGACCGAGGTCGCCTGCGACAGCGAGACCTGCCGCTGGCAGATCACCCACGGCACGAAGCGCCGATCGGTGCACCCGATCGACTACCTGCATCGGGCGTACGGACTCGGTTAGCCGTCCAGGAGCTGGTGCACGAAGCGCACGGCCAGCGCGCCGTCGCCGACCGCGCTGGCGACGCGCTTGGTCGCCGCCGATCGGACGTCGCCGGCGGCGAAGACGCCCGGGCGGACGGTCTCGAGCATGTACGGCTCGCGCCCGTTCTCCGGCCAGCCGCGGTAGCCCTCGTACTTGCGCGCGGCCGGGCCGCAGAGGACGTACCCGGCCTCGTCGACGGCCAGCAGCGAGCCGACCGCCTCGGTGCACGGATCGGCGCCGATCATGACGAAGACCGCGGCCGCGTCGATGCGCTGCGTGTTGCCGTTGTCCGAGGCGCGCAGGCTCACCGAATCGACGGTGCCGTTGCCGTGGACGGCGGCGACCTCGGTGCGCGGGACGATCTCGATGTTCGGCGAGCGCTCGATCCGGTCAAGCAGGTAACGCGACATCGTCCGGGCGAGGCTGTCGCGGCGGATGACGATCCGCACGCTACGCGCCTCGCGCGAGAGGGGGGCCGCCGCCTGCCCGGCCGAGTT
>Ga0081539_10006557_pt1 | contig 11093 bp, 2 predicted proteins | sample TabmetS4T2R2_FD_71023 | JGI IMG/M metagenome (GOLD analysis project Ga0081539, IMG submission 71023) | Tabebuia heterophylla rhizosphere microbial communities from the University of Puerto Rico - S4T2R2 | ecosystem: Host-associated > Plants > Roots > Rhizosphere ... | reverse complement strand
ACTCGCCGTCATCGAGTACGCGCAGCGCGACGATGCCGGACATTATCTGGTCGATCGCGTCGCGCGCAGCACCAGTTATGAGGTGCTCAACGATGGCCGGTCGAGCGTCTTCAAACTGCGCGACGCCGTGTTTGACGGGACCATCTCGCGCCGGGTCATCGGCCATGCGCGGAGCTTCTACGATGGGGAGGCATTCATCGGCTTGCCGGTGGGAGAGCTCGGGCAGTATGGCGCGCTCGTCCGCAGCGAATCGCTGGTCTTCACGGACGATTTTCTCAAAACCACCTTCGACTCGACCGATCCGCAGTCCGTCAACCTCAAACCGGAGTATTTGAATCCGCAGGGAGTCATTACCTGGCGCGCGGAATATCCCACCGAGTTCAGGACGCTGCTGCCCGCCTTGGCCGGTTACCTCCACTATGCGGAGGGCGAGATCGCGGGGTCTCCGGGCGGCTATTACGTCAGCGGCGCCCGCCACCGTTACGATTTCCACGACCCGTCGCGCGTCGCGCGTGGCCTGGCCCTCGCCATCCGTGATCCGCTCGGGGCCGAGAGCGGCCTGGCCTACGATGCCCACGACCTGCTTCCGATCCGGGCTACCGATCCGGCGGGCCTCGCCATCAATGCGAGCTACAACTACCGCGTACTGCAGCCGCGCGAGGTGATCGACGCCAACGGCAACATTTCGAACTTCGAGTTCTCGCCCAGCGGCCTGATGACGGCGCAATATCTGCGGGGCAAGGGCCAGGAAGGAGACGGCGCGCACCCGAGCGTGCGGATGGAGTATGACCTGCGAGCCTTCCTCGATCGCCGCCAGCCGATCTTCGCGCGCAGCATCCGCCGCTGCCATCACGATGCCGAGACCGACGTTGCAGCAGCGGAGCGCGAGCAGACCATCGTCTCCATTGAGTACTCCGACGGTTTCGGACGCCTTATGCAGACCCGCACCCAGGCCGAAGACACGCTGTTCGGTGATCCGGTCTTCGGCGGCGGCGTCATCTCTGCCGATCAATCAGCGGAGGTCGGCCCCACGCTTGCCCGCACGCGGGCAGCGAGCGATCCGATCAATGTCGTCGTTAGCGGCTGGCAGATTTATGACAACAAGGGGCACGTGGTTGAAAAGTACGAACCGTTCTTTGCGCAAGGCGAATCGTTCGCGTCGCCGGTCGAGTCCCAATTGGGCCGCAAAGCGACGATGTTCTATGACCCGCGCGGGCAGTTGATCCGCACGCTCAATCCCGACGGCTCGGAGCAGCTCGTCGTCTTCGGCGTGCCGATCGATGTGGCGGACCCATTGAATTACAGGCCGACGCCGTGGGAATCCTACATCTATGACGCCAACGACAATGCCGGGCGCACGCACGGCGCTGCGGCTGCGGCATACCGCGATCACTGGAACACGCCGGCCAGCGTCGTCGTGGACGCGCTCGGCAGAACCATCACCGCCGTCGCGCGCAACGGCGCAAATCCGGCGACCGATTGGTTCACCACGCGCACAACGTACGACATCCAGGGCAATCTCCTCTCCATCACGGACGCGCAGGGCAGAGTCGCGTTCCGGCACGTGTATGACCTCGCCAAACGGTGCTGGCGAGTTGAGAGCATCGACGCCGGGCGTCACGACACGATCCCGGATGCGCTGGGCAACATGATCGAGGGCCGTGATTCGAAAGGCGCGCTGATGTTGGAGAGTTATGACCTGCTTCACCGGCCCATCCGCATGTGGGCGCGAGACGCCTCGGGCGGGCCGGTCACGCTCCGGCAGATGCTTGAATACGGCGACGAGGGCTCGCCCGCGCAGTCGAGCGCCAACCGCACCGCCGCACGCGAGCGAAATCTGCTCGGCCGGCTGGTGCGCCAGCACGATGAAGCGGGACTTGTGACGGTCGATGCGGTCGATTTCAAAGGCAATGTGCTGAGCAAATCCCGCCGCATCATCGCCGACGCTCCCATCGCTGCCGTTTACCAGCAGGCTCCCGCCGACAGGTGGCGCATCACGCCCTTTCAAACGGACTGGCAGCCGCGCGTCGGGCAAAGACTGTCCGATCGGGAGGCCGAGCTGCTCGAAGCGACAGCCTACCAGACCACGGCCAGCTACGACGCCCTCAATCGCGTCAAGCGCATGGAGCTGCCGCAGGACGTCGGAGGGAAGCGGCAGACGCTCGTGCCCAGCTACAACAATGCCGGCGGGTTGGAAAAAGTCTTCTTGAACGACACGCTCTACGTCGAGCGCATCGCCTACGACGCCAAAGGACAGCGCGCGCTTGTCGCCTACGGCAACGGCATCATGACGCGCTACGCTTACGACCCACAAACCTTTCGCCTGACGCGGCTGCGCAGTGAGCGTTACTCAACGCGCCCCGGCATCGACCCGGCCCCTTCAGGGCCTCCGGGATCGGGCGAAAGCCTGGCTCCCGGCGGTAAGACCAAGACGGCCAAGTCGCGAATGCCGCGCCTGCCGAGTTTTCCCGCGGGCTCTTATTTTCCCCGCGGCGAAGCGCTGCAGGATTTCGGATACGAGTACGACCTGGCGGGCAATCTGCTGACGATCATTGACCGTGGCGTAGACGGCGGCGGTTCCGGCGGGGGCAATCCAACCAACGACCCGGCACTCGCCTTGATGTTGGCCGCCGAAGACGCCCTGATCCGGCGATTTACTTACGACCCGGTCTATCGTCTGCTCTCAGCGACCGGGCGCGAGTGTGACCTCGCGCCCGACGGCCCGCCCTGGGCCGACGCGCCGCGCTGCACCGATCTGACGCAGGCGCGCGCCTATACCGAGCTGTACGCCTATGACCCGATGGGCAACCTCCTCCGGCTTCAACACCAGAACGCCGCCGGCGGATTCGTGCGTCAATGCACCATGGATGCCGCCAGCAATCGCTTGCGGTCGATGCAACTGGGCCAGAGCACGTTCGACTACGCCTACGATCCGAGCGGCAACCTGCGTGCGGAGGGCAGCTCGCGCCGCTTTGAATGGAATCACGCCGACCGGATGAAAGCCTTCGCGACCCAGACCGACAGCGCCGAGCCGTCCGTGCACGCGCAGTACCTCTACGACGCGGCGGGCCAGCGGGTGAAGAAACTGGTGCGCAAACAGGGCGGCCAGCTCGAGGTCACGCATTACATCGACGGCGTGTTCGAGCACCACCGCTGGGGCAGCGGCGCCAACGCCGCGGAAAACAACCACGTCCACGTCATGGACGACAAACAGCGGATCGCGCTCGTGCGGTTCGGCGCGGCGCACCCGGACGATCGCGGACCCGGCGTGCAATTCCATCTCGGAGACCACCTCGGCAACAGCCACGTGGTGGTTGATGCGAGCGGGGGCTTGGTCAATCGCGAGGAGTTCACTCCGTACGGGGAAACCAGCTTCGGGAGCTTCGCGAAGAAGCGGTACCGGTTTACGGGCAAGGAGCGAGACGAAGAGAGTGGGTTGAACTATCACGGAACGAGGTATTACTCGCCGTGGTTAGCCAGGTGGGTGAGCCCGGATACGATAGGTCCGAGGGGCGGGATTAGTCTGTACAGATATTCATCCAGCAATCCGATAAGGAATGTAGACCCTAACGGAACTGACAGTAAGAGCGTCGTCAGTTCCAATACCAATGAGGAATATGTGCCGCCTGTTGGGGCTACTGATCGAAAACCTACTCCTGAAACGACGCCAGAGGTCCTAGGCAGACAAGATCTCGACGAGACTTTTCAAAAGAATCCCGTTCTTCGCCAGCGTGTCGAAAGTGTGGCGAAGGAGCTTGATATTGATCCCGGATTACTCGGGGCGTCGCTCTTGGCCGAGGAAGGACCTTCTGCCTGGTCAAAGACTTCAGGAACGATTCAGTCTGAAGTGCTGGGCCTTGACGATTGGTTTGATCCCTCTTTAGCCAATCGTTTAAAGAGCGTTATTAATGCACACCCCGCTCTGTCCTTTAATTTCAATGACGTAAAGGCCACGGGAAGCACCTGGGACACCAGTTGGGAGAAGCCGGGCGGTGGAGTGAAGCCTCGTGGACAGTTGGATGCGACGAAGGCCGTTGCAGCATTCGGTGTCTATTTCAAAATGCAGGAAGAGATGCTCCGTGATGTCCTGTCGAAAGTACCAGCACTGAATACACTGTTTGTGCATACCCTGGAAGATCTATCCCCTGAAGAACGATTTACAGTCCTCAGACTTACCCTCAATGCTGGGGTTGGCTTCGGGAAAGATCTTTTCTTGCGCCTCGCAAAAGGCGGAGATATCCCCCGCTCCGGCAAAACCACGCGCGACCCGAACAACGCAACTCGCACAGCAGTACTACATATGGCACGGGCCATACATCTTGATCAAGCAGTCTTTGGCCGTCCCTCTCACGAATACAGACCAATGGAGACGGGAAGGATGTCAAATGGGGAAGCGGCAGTTCGATATGATCTCCCCTCGTTGGGAGAGCTTCCCGATCGTATTACCCCGTTTCATTTCTAGCCCCCGATCGCGATCCGAATGCGAGAGACGTGTAGAAACTGGGCAACCCAAACGCGGCGCGAGCCCCCATCGCGGTGTCCCAACAACTTCCAGCAAGATCGCGAATGATCATGAGGGTTAGCCCACGGAAGAATTGAACGGCATTGCGCCAGGCGATCTGGCGCAAAAAGTAAAAACAAACTGAGAGAAGGAGATCTGATGGCAGGTTCAATAAATGTTGAAATTACCAATCCCCAGCCAAATGCGACGGTGGGAGAGGCGATAGCAGTGAGTGGGAAGGCTTTCGTCAATGGGGAGACATTTGGATTAACACTAGTAAGCAAGGTTATTGAGATTCGATTTATTGATAACGGACCAGTAGCATTGCGGAGATTTTTCGATAGTTTTGCTGATTGGCAGATGTCATTAAAGGTTCCGAACAATGTCATTAATGGGCAGTCATTTCCAATCTTCGTGACGGCAATCGCAAACTACGTCAACTCTAGTGGCGCCCCAGTGGTTTTTACTGGAATAAAACGCGTTGATGCCATCCTTAACACTTCCCCTCCGGAGTTAACCGTTGACAATTTCCCCAATGGGACTCGCACCCTTGAGGTTACGCCGGAATCACTTCCATTTCGATTAAACCTTCACGGCTCGGCGCGCGATGATTCGGGAATCTCGGTGGTTCAGTACATCATTGACGGTGGGGCGTTCAACCTCGTCGATCCCCTGGTTGTTGATTGGTCCAGTTGGGGCAAGACGATCGAATTTGCGCCAGGAGAACATTCGCTTGAAGTGAAGGCCATAGACCTGCGCAGCATCTCGACATCCCAACATTTTACGGTTTCGGTCAGAACTCCTTTTCAACCGCCGAGCCGCGAACTCGCGTTTGCTCCCACCACCTATCTGCAAGAACTGATTGCGTTCGCAGAGCGGCGGCTCAGGATCGGGAACACAAACGCGGGGCCGAAGGCGCAAGACCTGGCCAATCGTTTCAAACAACCCTTCGACCGCCTGACCCAGGCGGATATTTTCGAGCGGGTCACGCGCCCGGTCAATCAAGCGCGCATTGCCGTGGAGGTCTTACGTAAATATAACAACAATGATGTCCTGCTGTTATTGCAAGACGTTATTTTCCGGCGTAATGCGTATCGGGCGCTACTTGTCGAACTCGGCACCTCATATGAGGAGTTGCTGGCGGCCCGGACCGCGAATGCCACAACGCGCCGCGCATTGGCGGAGCGATTGGGCATCGGGATACTGGGCGCGCGCCCGGATCGGTTAGATCAGATCACATTCAGTACTATAAGCGACGCGCAATTAGAGGGCTCGTTTGGATTCGCAAGAGTCACGCCGACTGATCCGTTGCGCCCGGATCTCCCAACCGCGCAGCTTTTGAATTGGCAATTGTCTGCAGCACAGGACCGGTGGCTGGTCGAAGATTTGCTGGACAGGGACGGGGCGAACGGCCCGCTGCCGATCATCGACCCGGATCTGGTCTCGCCAATAAATCTTCTCTCGACCGCTGCCGGCGATCGACTGTTTGACTTATGGAACGCCCGCAACAACTGGATCAACCAGAAAGCTCAGGACATCAGGGCTGCGAGCAGCTTGACCGATAAGATCCACACTTTCATTGGCGACATCGATCTGGCGGCGCTGGCATCACAGGATGCCGAAGGCGTGGACATCACTCCGTCGCTCAATGCGATGAATCTGGATCTGAACGCCTTTCGTTTTCTGGCCGAGCACCGGGAACTCGCAGTCGCCGGGCAACTTTTGGATGACGAAAAAACAGAGATTGAGAACATCATCGTCCAAGTGCAAAAGAAACGGCAGTACCGGCAGTGGCGCACCGAAGAATCCGGAATCTCGCTATCGCCGCAGTACTTTAAGCTTCCCGACGCTGGGTCCGGATCGATCTCATCTCCGAGCGTCATTCCCTGGCGTGCGACAACGCAGGCATATGTGGAATGGCGCAGGACTCTCGACAAGCGCACAAAGCAGCTCCAGGAGGTCAAGGACTCTTACCAGTCCGCTCTCGACGCCACCGAAGCGAAAGTCATGCCCAGATTCCGGACCGTTGTGATCGATGTGATCGCAACAGCCGCCACGGAGTCTGTTCCAACAGCCACGGAGCGTTTGTCGCGCGAGTTGGCGATTGATCTGCAGACTAACGGGACACAAGAGATCTCTCGCGTCAACCAGGCGATCGAAACGCTGCAAGCAGCGATCTTCTCGGTCCGCGCCGGGCGTCTGGCGACAGGGAATCCGGCCACCGATTGGAAGATCGACAACGAATCCACCTTCGACCAGGAATGGAACTGGATGTCGAGCTACCAAACCTGGCGCGCGGCAATGACGGTCTTTGCCTATCCGGAGAGCCAACTCTATCCCAGCTTCTTCGTCACCGAAGAGCCATTCCTCAAACCGAGCAAAGCATTCGCGGATCTGCTTGGAGAGTTGCGAAAAGTCTTCCGGCTGACGCCGAAGCTCGCCAGAGACTTGGCAAGAGAGAAGTATTTGAAACCCTTGGACGATGAAATTAAGAATGACCCCGATCCTAAAAAAAGGTTGCCGTCGGAACTCAAGCCGGATTCATTTGCCATCACCGAGCAAGTAGATTTGATCGCGCGAAAGGGGCAGGTGGCGAGGCTTTTCGCGAGCGTTGGGCCGCAGCAATATCTGCTGGAGATCTTCTGGCTGGTCCCGATGGCCCTGGCCGCGCAGTTACAGAAAGCCGGCCATTTCCTGGCGGCGCTGGACTGGTACCAGACCGTTTACGCCTTCAAGCTTTCGCCGGAGAATCGCAAGATTTATCACGGACTGGTACTCGAAGAATCGATCGCGACAAAATACGATCGTGTTCCCGAATGGCTGAGGGAAGAGCTGAATCCGCACATTTTCGCCCGGCAACGCAAAAATGCGTATACGCGCTTCACGGCCATGTCGATCGTGCGCTGTTGCTTGGAATTTGCGGATGCCGAGTTTTCGCGAGGCGATGCGGAAGCGGTGGCGCGCGCCCGGACGTTGTATGAAACGGCGCAGGAACTGCTCAACCTGCCGGATGTGAAGCCTGAAGATGCGGAGAACATCCCCTTCACTCAGAATCCGGTCTGGGAGTCACTGCTGCTTCATGCCAATACCAATCTCACCAAGATTCACCAGGGCCTGAACATTGCCGGGTTGCCGATCGCAAATCCGCCGGCAAACGGGTCGGTGATCGTTGTGCGGCCCAGTCAATATCGCTATGCCACGCTTGCCGAGCGCGCGAAGCAATTGGTGGGGATTGCTCAACAGGTGGAATCGGCGTATCTGTCGGCGCTCGAACGGCAGGATGCCGAATCCTACAACTTGCTGCAAGCCGGACACGATCTGAAAGTGGCGGCAGCCCAGGTGAGCCTTCAGGAGATCAAGATCAGCGATGCAGACCTTTCGCTGCAGGTTGCGCAACTGCAGCAGGACAAGGCGCAAACTCAATTCGATTTCTATGACCGGCAAATCCAGGGCGGATTGAGCTATTGGGAGGATAAGTCCATCGAAAGGATGCGGGTAGCTGCCAACTTACAAGAAGCGGCGGCAGTCATTTTCGGGGTGAATGCCATCGCTCAAGGGGTGAAGGCCGGCTTCACCTTTGGCCTTTTTGGGGATCCGGCGGCCGCCATCGGACAAACGCTTTCGGCAGCCTCCGGCGCAGCATCTCTGTTCGCACAGATCGCGCAAACCAAGGCCAGTTTTGAACGTCGCGAACAGGAATGGCGGCAACAAAGGAGCCTCTCGCAGAAAGACATTTCGATCGGCGGTGTGCAGATTTCGCTTGCCAGAAATCAGCAACTGGCTGCGACACAGGAGCGGGATCTTGCCAAATTGCAGTCCACGCATGCTCAGGACGTAGCCGATTTCTTGTCGAACAAGTTTACGAACGCGGAGCTGTTCGAATGGATGAGCGGCGTGCTGGGCGGCGTCTACAACTATTTCCTGCAACAGGCGACGGCGGTCGCTCGACTCGCCCAGTCCCAACTCGCCTTCGAGCGCCAGCAGCCGGCCCTGTCCGTGATTCAATCCGATTACTGGCAGATCACGTCGGACAGTGCAATACCCGGAGGAAACAACGGTTCGGCGTCCGACCGCCGCGGGCTGACCGGATCGGCCCGGCTGCTCCAGGACATCTTCCAACTCGACCAGTACGCCTTTGAAACCAAACAGCGCAAGCTGCAACTGACGCAGACTCTGTCGCTGTCACAGATTGCGCCGACCGAGATGCAGCGGCTCCGCGAAACGGGCAGGATGATCTTCACCACCCCGATGGAGATCTTCGATCGCGATTTTCCAGGCCAATACCTGCGGCAGATCCGGCGGGTGCGGGTTTCGGTCATCGCTCTGACCCCGCCCACGCAAGGCGTGCGCGCCATGCTCACGGCTTCCGGGCTGTCGCGGATCGTCACCGGCGGCGATACGTTCGAAACACTCCAGGTGCAGCGATCACCGGAGACGATCGCGTTCACCTCTCCCACCAACGCAACTGGCCTCTTCGAACTCGAACCCGACGGAGAGCTTCTGCTCCCCTTCGAAGGCATCGGCGTGGACACGTTCTGGGACCTTCAACTTCCGAAAGCGGCCAACCCGTTCGACTTTCGAGCCATCGCCGATGTCCTGCTGACGGTCGAATATACCGCGCTCTTCAGCTCGATCTATCAGCAGCAGGTGGTCAAGCAGTTGAACCGCAGCGCGAGCGGCGAGCGGCTGTTCAGCCTGCGGAACCAGTTCGCCGACGCCTGGTACGACCTCAACAACCCCGAAACTATCGAGGACGCTGCGCAGCGGATGGTTGCGAGCTTCTCGACCGTGCGTGAGGATTTCCCGCCGAATCTCGAAAATCTTTCTATTGCGCACGTCACGCTGCTGGTGGCACGGAAGGACGGTTTCACCCAAGAGATCGCGATCGACGCGCTGACGTTCACTCCGGAGGGAGAGACGACGCCCATCGGAGGTTCGGCGCGAACCGTTTCTGGAATCGCAGGCACGCGACGACCGAACGGTTCGGCCTGGTTGGGAATGCAGGGCAGATCGCCTGCCGGCGACTGGAAGCTCCAGCTCCCCAATACCGCCCCCGTCATCGCCCTGTTCAAGGACGAGAAGATCGAAGACATCGCACTGGTTGTAACCTTCGACGGCACGCCCCCCGCCTGGCCGGTTTAAAACCAATCCCCCGTATTTGAGAGCAACTTGGTACGCGGATGTAACGGTTCGCAGTGGATCAGGACGGATTTGCTCTGCCTGAATCCGCCGCGAACCGTCGAATGCGCAAATTGAGGAGCCCGATTATCCGGCGCGGCGTTTTCTGCGCCGGGGTTGGGCTAAGGATCAACCACCATACTCAGATTGAATGAGTTTCGTATTGTGAAAGGACAAATATGGCAGACATCTTTTTGAACGTCGCTCCTTACCTGGGAGCAACCGGGACCGCATTGATCAATCTCGACGAAGATAAAACCGGAGCCGATGATTTCGCGGGCGAATTGCTGGTCTACGCCGGAGAAGTGATTGCCGCCGCCGCCGCGAAAGAGGACATCCCCGGTTTTCCGGAAGTAATCAAAGCCGGAACGAGTGACAAGATCTCCGGCTTTGCCCGCGTCTCGCTGATCATCGCCAACTCGATCTTGACGATTGCTCAATTCCAGGTCGCCGGCAGAGCCGGAAAGATCTTGAAGTATGTCAATCAGGCGATCCGGAATCTCTTGACCGGAGTCCCGGTCCCGGCAGCTCCGAAAATCTAAATCGCAAATCCAGCGCCGCGCTTTGATCAAGACGGAGTAAACTCCAGCTCTGGCGGCCCTCCTCAGACAGGAGTTTACTCCGTAAAAAGATTGCTCTCACGATAACCGTCATCTTGGATGGGTTTAGTTCAAGGCTGAAACCAGACGGCCAAGACGTGCTGCGTATCTAGATACTCTTTAACCTCAGTGATCTTCCCGTCTCGGATCGTGATTAAGAAGTGATATTCCACTCTTATGTTATGTAGATTCTCAACAGAATGCGGCGAGAGTTTACCGTTTCTTACCACCGAAGAGTCAAATCGAATTTTATCAGGGTAATTCCGATAATTGCCGTTGATCCAATTCACCGCTAAAATTGCCTCGGTTGTCGAGGAGAACCTGATGCCTGCGAAAGACCTCATGATCATATCTGCTGCGGCGGCGGTATCGCCGGGACAAACGGTGGCTCGGCCGGCTCGCTTTGAGCTGCCAAGAGCTCGTCACTTTATCGAGAAATCCCTTTCGGAAGATACCCGCCGGGCGTATACCCGCGCGTTGCTCGACTTCTTCTCCTTTGCCGGGAAGCCTCCGGCGCAGGTAACGGTCGAGGACGTCATCGCATACCGGGACGACCTGATCAAGAAGAAACGCAGAAAAGCCCGGACCGTCAACGTCAAGCTCTCGGTGGTGCGGGCCTATTTCAGTTATCTGAAAGCCGCCGGTGACATTGAGGTCAACCCGGCCGATACCAAGCTTGTGAGCGTGCCACCGCCGCCGGAGGATATGGCCGGTCGCGCTCTCACTGCTGAGGAAGTCGTGCGCCTGATCAATGCTCCGGATCGGACCAGGACCGAAGGAGCGCGCGATCACGCGCTGTTATTGACGCTGGCCCG
>Ga0081539_10006556_pt1 | contig 11095 bp, 8 predicted proteins | sample TabmetS4T2R2_FD_71023 | JGI IMG/M metagenome (GOLD analysis project Ga0081539, IMG submission 71023) | Tabebuia heterophylla rhizosphere microbial communities from the University of Puerto Rico - S4T2R2 | ecosystem: Host-associated > Plants > Roots > Rhizosphere ... | reverse complement strand
GAACTCGCGTCCCGCAATCAGCGGGATGCCAAGGGTAGTGAAATAGTTCGACCCAATAATATTTCGCGAGACGTTCGTGTCCTCGCCTTCGCTGGGCGTATAACCTTCGACCGTCAGGTTCGATCCCATCGTGCTGTCGGTAAACAGGGGGATCTCCGCAGCGCTCGCCGCCTCGATGCCCGGCAATGTCATCAGCGACTCTTCCAGTTGGCGAAAGAATGTCTTTGTGCGATCAGGGCTATAGCCATTCAGCTGGGGTGCGACTGAAAACGCAATGACTCGCTCCGTGCGAACCCCCAGATCTAAATTCCTCAGGTTGTAAAGACTTCGTGCAAAGAGCCCGGCGGCGACCAGCAAAATCAGCGTCAGCGCGATCTCGGCCACCACCAGCCCCTTGCGGAGTCGGGCGTGAGAACTTCCGGCCGAAGCATTCGTTCCCTGCTCTTTGAGCGAGGAGACCAGATTCATCCGAGTCGATTTGAGCGCCGGGGCCAATCCAAAGAAGATTCCCGTCAGGAGAGCGAGGCCGAAATTAAAAGCTAGAATAGAGGCATCTATTCCGGTCGAGAGTTTGCCAAATCCCTCATCTTCCGGAATCCACTGCAACAACCCTGAGATTGTCCACATTGCGATGAGGAGGCCTAATACCCCACCGACGAACGAGAGCACCAGGCTCTCGACCAACAACTGACGCACGAGCGGCCAACGCCCGGCGCCTAACGCTTGACGGAGCGCGATCTCTTTCTGCCGCCCTGCTCCGCGAGCAATCAGCAGACTGGCGACGTTGGCACACGTAATCAACAAGACCAACCCGACCATTCCCATCAGCATCAGCAGCGGAGTGCGCGTGTCATTCTGAATAACCTGCCGGCCACGAGAGCCGTCCTCCAATTTGATCTTTTTATTGAGAAAACGTTCGAGCGATTGCGAAGACATTCCGTTTTGAAGCGGTCCTTCGGTCTCCAACAGACTACGATAAAGTGGCGCCAAGAGAACTTCGGCCCGTTGGCGGCTGACACCCGGTTTGAGACGGCCGAGAATGCTCAGCCAATAGTCCTTGCGGTCATTGAGACCGTCCCAGTTCGGCGTCATCTGAGCCTTCATCATCATTGGAATGAAGATCTCGGGATTCTGGCCCAATTGGACACCGGTGAAATAGGGCTGCGCGACGCCGACGACCGTCATGACTTGAGCATTGATACTTATTGTTTGATTCAGGATCTTCGGATCGGCAGCGAACCGGCGCACCCAGAAGTCATGGCTCAAGACAACGACCGGATGCGCGCCCGGCGTCTGCTCGTCCTGTGTCGAGAAAGTTCGCCCAATGACCGGTTTCACGCCCAAGACTTCGAAATAGTTGCCGGAGACCAGTTCGCCGGCAGCACGTTCCGTCTGACCTTCAAAAGCGACGTTGAGATTGACCGCAAAGCGCGCCAGCAGCCCGCTGAATGCTTCGTTCCGGTCGCGCAGGTCTTTGTACATCGGGTACGAGAATGATTCCACGCCGTTGCGGACATCGCTCCAGACATGCCCCTGCCTCGGCCCGGGCGAAGACAGCGTGACCAGCTGCTCGGGGTTCTGAATCGGCAACCTCCGCAAAAGGATCTGATAGACCAGGGAAAAGATCGCCGTATTCGCACCGACTCCCAATGCCAGCGTCAACACCACAACCAACGTAAAACCGGGCCGTTTGAGCAGTACCCGCACGCCATAGCGCAAGTCCTGAAATAACGAATGCATGATGCCTCCGATGTAATCGCCCAATATTGAACCGCAGACTGATCCCTGACCAATGATATTTATATAAATAGTATCAGTGATCAGAAAATGGTCCGGCGCCTGATGAGTTTGACCCAATTAGGCACACTTGTTAGAATTCCAATGCCACTCCACTTTATCATGGAGAGACTCTATATGAACGCAGCCATCAATCCTGAAGTTGTAGCATTGCGTGAACAGGTCGAAGCAAATACTAAAGAACTTATGGCCCAGGGCAAAGAAATATCAGAACTGCGAGGCAACATCCTGCAATTGGATAAAACTGTCCGTGCCACCGCCTTTCAGTCGATCTGGCAACTGATTGCCCTGATTGTCAGCTTATGTGTCTCGGTCATCGGATGCCTGGTTTACCAAACTCATATGATCGACAAACGCTTTGAGCAAATCGACAAACGCTTCGAGCAGATCGATAAACGCTTTGAGCAGGTGGAAAAGCGCATTGACACGGTTGAAAGGAATCTTAATATCCGCTTCGATGCGTTTGAAAAGAATCTCAACGCTCGCTTTGAAGACTTCAAGCAGGAAATCCGCGCCCAACGCAAGTGAACAGCCGGAAAAACTTTTATCATTTAACTGTTCTTGGCCGCAATTCTCGGCCCAAGATAGCTGTGATGGATGGAGAATTGCGGCCAGGAACAGTTAAAAAGTATATCCAACAGCGAGGTTGAAGTGATTATTGGTCCGTCGAGTAGCCTCATAATTTGTCCACAATCGCCTGAATTCCAGTGAGAGAAGAAAGTTGTGGCGAAGTTGCCAGATGAAATTGGTCATGCCGACCTGATTTTTGAACGGTGTGTAGGAGTTGTGAAGACCGGAGAGAATGTCGCGGTTGCGTGGATCTTCCTGGCCATAAGCGAAATTGAAATCCAAATCGGGACGCGCCTTGATTGCCAGCTGGGTCCAGGCGCCGATGGAATGAATGCCGCGAATAACGGTCGTCGGCTCATCGATTGATCCGGTGGCCGCAAAGAAGCGATCATTTCTCCCGCCACTTCGGTCACTCAGGCCGAGAGCCCGGCCGAAATAGGCTTCGCCGCTCAGTTCAACGCGGTTGCCGAGCGGGATCATCCAATCTCCGCTGACTGCATATGAATTGACATGACGATCGAGTGTGAAAGCTCGGCGGTGGAAATAACCGCCGAGACCCAATTCGATCTTCCGGTCCGAACCCGAGGTCCGGCGGTAAGCAAGACGCGATTGATAGCCCGGGCCGCCCTCAATGTTCGTGTCTTGAAGTGATTCGCCGAACGGCATCAGCACCCCCTCCTGAATGATCACCTGAGATGAGTCATTCAATTTGGCGCGATGTTCGAGCGTGATTTGAGGCCGCCATTGCGACAAATTTCCGGTGCCGGTTAGCGGCGACAACCAGACGGCGGCGATTGAAGTTGGATTGAGCGGCGAGAAGAGCAACGGCCGCTGCCCCACGACCAGCGAGGTCTTCTCCCAATCGAGACGGGCCGATGCAGTGACCAGACGCAGAGAACCGAGCACGTCGCCATATAATCGTCCGTTCTCTCCGCCCCAAAAATCGAACTCCGCCTCGGCGCTCAACCGGGCCTCGCCGAGGCGTGGGCTGAGACGCGGTCCTTCCATCAGCAATCCAATTCTGGTTTGACGCAGCGAAGCGCCCAGATTGTTCTTCTTGCTTCCATCGTCGGGTAATGACGCAACCACCGGAACATCGTTCGATGAAGAATCATTGGTATTGAAGTAAGTATTAGCCAGAATCATGCCGTACAATTTGACACGCAGTCGTGAATCGCTCTCGACTTTGGACTGTGCATGCTCTTTGATCTGCGCCGCCTGCACTTCAGCCTGCTCCTGCATGCGGTCAAGCCGCTCTTCGATTCCCGATTCCGGAGCGCGGTCCGGAATCGATGGCGCCGGTTGAATTGACTCACCCTTCTTCACTTCATTCTTATCTGATTTCAATTCTGCAATCCGTACTCCCCAATCAGCGATAGTTTGGCGCAGACCGGCCAATTCCCGGGTGTTCTCTTCCAATCGTTTTTGCAGCGCTTCGCTCTGTTCACGAGCGCGCCGGGCTTCGGCCTGAGCCATTTCGACAGCTTGCTGCGTGCGGCGCAGCAGCTCCCGAAGTTCCTCATTTGCTGAAGCAGTGGTTTGAACGCGAGAGACGCGGCCGGCCTTTCGCTTGACAGGAGCAGCATGAATCGGAGCTGGGATTGCTAATAGCAAGATGACAGCACATCTGATCAAGCTTTTAGTTTTCATAGGAAGATCGTTAATTGGCCCCATCAAAGTTCAACCGTTGTGGTTTATCGTCCGGCCAATTGTTCAAGATGAGAGACAAGTTGTGAGAAATGAGTCTGTTTGCTCAGGTAACAGTCGGCTTCAATATCGGGTGGAACGCCCGAGCCGTCCGGGTCAATTAATGCCGATAGCACCACCAACCGAACATCGGCCAGACAAGGATTAGAACGCACCCAACGACACAGCTTGCGACCATCCAGTCCGGGCATATTGAGGTCGCAGACAATCACGTCCGGATGGTCTTCTTCTAATGCAGTGAGGGCGGCATAACCGTCCGCAGCTTCGTTCACGATGCAGCCTTCACTCTCCAATGCAATCGCCGTCACCAAGCGGAATGCCTCATCGTCATCTACCAATAATACCCTGATCGGCATATCGCTCCTTCAGCGGAAGTATTAGATGCCAGTTTGATGGCAGGCGCAACTCACGCGGTTTCGCCCAGTTGTCACTCGGATCAGCGATTCTCAGTGTGGAGGAGAACAAAGACCTCTCGGTGAGCGCCGGACTACAAGTCTTTGGTTTTCCTCCACACTGAGAATCGCGGCACTCGGATCGACATTTAACATCCAACCTTCTCTTCCCAGCATTGAGGATCTATTCGAGCGGCAGAATGAGATAAAAATCTGCGCCCTGTGTCTCCGTCACCTCCAGATTAATTGATCCACCATGAGCCTCAACAATGCCCTGAGCAATGGCCAGCCCGAGCCCTGTCCCACCCAGTTTGCCGTGACTGACGAAGGGTTCGAAGAGACGTTCCCGAATCTCAGGGGGGACGCCGGGGCCATTGTCGATGACGTCAACACGCACGCGGCCATTCAATTTCACCGCCCGGAGTGAAATCCGGCCGCCGTCGGGCATGGCTTGAATCGCATTGGTCAGGAGATTCTCAAACACGCGCCGCAATCGCTCGCTATCACTTTTGATGAAGAGATCGGAGGCAACCTGAGTCTCAATAGCGACACCGGCGCCGGCGGCATTTGCGCTGACACTCTGGACCGCCCGTTCAACAATCGTTGCCAACGAATGACGCTCCAACTTGAGGTCATATCGGCCGCGAGTAAAATCCAACAGCTCACGCAGCATCGCATGCATGCGCCGGACTGCGCGCAACTGACTCTCAAGCAATGTCTGCCGTTGCTCCGGCAAGAGGCCATCGCGGTTGAGCACTTCGGCCGCCGTGCTGATCGTCGCCAGCGGATTGCGCAGATCATGGACGATCGAGCCGGTCAATTGCCCGATGGTCGCCAGCCGCTCACGTTTGAGCAACTCCGATTGAGTCTGTTTGAGCGAGCGTCGCATCTGATCGAAAGCGCCAGCCAGTTCCCCCAACTCGCCGCCGCCGGCCCTGATTTCGTAATCGTAATTGCCTCGGCCAAACTCGCGCGTCCCAACCATGAGGGCTTCGACCGGCCGCGTGATCCGGCGAGCAATCAGGAAACTAAAGAGAAAGGCCGCCGCGATGCTGACACTCCACAAAAGCAGCAACAGATTGGAGATTGAAAGAAAGAGGCGCCCGGCGTCAGCCAGCGAACGCAAGACGACGACCTGGCCGACGCGCTGCTCGTCAAAGCCCGAAAGCTGGCGCGAGAACGCCAGATTGAGATGGCCGTCGATTTTGACTTCGACCGGCCGCGTCGCCTCGGCGCGCTTGATTTCGGGCGCCGTCATCGTCTCCGCGACTTCGGTCTCGACGTAAGGTTCGAGCGATGAGGCATAAATACGATCGGCTCTCAGAAAGATCACATCGCTGTGGATGCGCTGCTTGATGCTCTGCGCGACGGTGCGGCTGAGTTCGAGCCCGATCCCCAGGACGGCCAGGGTGTTTCGATATTCGTCACTACTGGATTGCAGCAAGACCGGAGTCAGGGAGAGCTGAAAGAGTTTGTCGCCGAAGATCGCAAAGCCCTGGCGTTGTTGCTGGCTGTCAGCCACGGCGCGGGCAGCGGCCAATTCGGCGACCGGCGGGACAGTGTCGCCGCGCAGATCGGCAAAAGTGATCTTGCCGGCCCCATCGGTAATCAGCGCCAGATCGATCCGTGACGCCAAACCGCCGCCGAAATCCGCGATCATCTCTCGAATCGTTTCGCGATCACGTGATGCTCGCGCGTCGCCAAAGATAATCTTGACGTTCGGTGAATTGGCCATCGTCAATCCGAGAGTCGCCAGGCTACGCGCGTTCTCTTCCCAGATGGCGTTGTAGACAGGCAACAGATCTTCGACCTCGGTCTGGACTTGCTGCCGCGTTTGTCGCACGACCTGGTTATTGATGACCCAGGCGGCGATCAACAGAATCCCGGTCGAGAGCAACGCCGAGGCCAGAAACAATCGGTCACGCAGCTTGAAGCGACTCGCCCGAGCAAACCTCTCACTGACGTTTATAAGCCGGTTTGTTGTGTTGGTCGTCATACTGCCCGCCATATTTATTCTTGTGCGGTTGAGGCAGGTAACCCGCCTCGTTCAGTCGGATGACACCGAAATCATTGGCGCCGGCAACCACGCGGAGGGGGCGCGTCTGCGCCGCCAGTTCCTCATCGCTGGTGCGTTCGTGCCAGACCCTTAACTGGTATCGACCTTCCGCCACATCGTTGATCGTCACGCTGCCGCTCTCATTGCTGATGGCAAAGTAAGGAGTGTCGAGTGTCACCACAATCGCGCTCATCTGGGGATGAATATTGCAGAAGATATACGAGATTCCGACGCGATTGAAGACCACTGGCCGCGTTTCGCCGCTGGCATAGAGGCCGAGGTCAAACCGCTTGCCGTCGTACAACGAAAAGACATTATGGAAGAAAAGATCGAGATTCGGGAACTCGATCTCAGTGCCGCGTTCGACCGTCATGACATGCGGCGTGAAGCGTTTCCCCTGTTGCCGAATCTTCTGTCGCACCCGCGGCCCTCTCACACTGTTCCCGTCCATCGATTCCAGCCAGACGACCACTCCACTCGCGTCGATCTTGCCGTTGCGCGCCTTCATCTTTGAATTGAGGAGCTCGATTCGACCCGTGACCCTGGCCGGAGCCGGAATGTTGTGCGCCGCATCGGAGAGGACCTCTCGGGAAAGAAGCGGAATGCTCCAGATCAATATCATGATCCCGCAGATGAGAGAGCGCGCGTGAAAGACGCGGAGCTCGCGGAACGATGAGGAGTTTTCATGGCGACGGCCACTCGTCTCACCATCTCCGGATGTTCGATGATCTCTCATCGTTAGCCCCCCTGATTTTCGCTTCTGATCGAGAGCGAATCGAGATCGATGCCGAGACGTTCGGCTTTACGATAGAGCGAATAACGCCCAATGCCGAGCAGCTCGGCGGCGCGCAATTTATTACCGCCGGTGTAACGCAGCGTGGCAAGAATGTGTTCGCGCTCCACCTCTGCCAGTGAGCGCGGAAGTTGACAGACCCACGAATGAGCCGAAGACCGCGCCGCCTCAGTCGTCGTCGAATGGTTGACCTCTCTCTCTTTTGCTTCGGCCTGGCCCGGCGGCGCGGACGAAGAGACGAAGGGAGTCGGCGTAAATTGGGTAAAGTCTTCCGCCAAAAGTCGTCCGCCTGAATTGAGAGTGACGGCGCGTTCAACAGCATTTTCCAGCTCACGCACATTGCCCGGCCAGAGCAGCGAACTGAGCCAGGCGATCGTCTCGGGCGGCGCGATGATTTGCCTTTTCAATTTCGTCATGGCCCGATGCAGAAAATGCTCGACCAGCAACGGAATGTCTTCGCGACGCTCGCGAAGCGGCGGCAGTTCGATGTGAATGACGCTCAACCGGTAGAGCAAATCCTGGCGGAAGTCGTCAGAGTTGAGTAAGTCCTGGACGTGCCGATTGGTCGCAGCCACGATTCGCACGTCAACGCGCCGGGCCTCACTGGCGCCGACCGGCCGCACTTCTTGTTCTTGCAGGATGCGGAGCAATTTGACCTGAAAAGCCTGTGAGGTTTCAGAGATCTCATCGAGAAAGATCGTGCCCCCATTGGCGGTTTCAAAGATCCCACGATGATTGGTCGCGGCTCCGGTGAATGCGCCACGCATATGGCCGAACAATTCCGATTCGAGCAAGGTCTCGGTGAATGCGCCACAATTGACCGGCATGAATGGCCGCCCGGCTCGTAATGAGTTGTCATGCAACGCCCGTGCAATCAGTTCCTTGCCCGTCCCGCTTTCGCCGCTGATCAGGACGGTTGAGTCGGTCGCCGCCACGCGCGCAATCATGCGATAGACCGCAACCATTGCCGGGCTTTTACCGACGATCGCCGTCGTCGGAGGCTGCACGATCCGCGATTCCGATTCGCGAGCCGTGCGATCGGCCCGCCATTCGAGCGCGCGGCGCAAGACGGCAAGCAGATCGGCTGACGGAAAGGGTTTGCCGATATAATCAAAGGCTTTCTCGCGCACCGCCGCCGCCGCCGATTCGAGCGAACCATGGGCCGTCACGACAATGACCGGCAGGTCGGGCCATTCATTGCGCAGATCGCGCAAGACATCCAGCCCCGAGGCCGCACCGAGTTTGAGATCCAGCAGGACAGCGTCGAACGCCTGCTCATGACATAGTCGGACAGCATCCGCGCCGCTCATCGCCAAACTGGCCCGGTAGCCCTCGACCTCAACCAGACTTTGCGCAACCGCGCTGAAATCCGGATCATCATCGACAATCAATACCTTACCCTGGTGTGTTGGGGACATGGTCTTCTCGCCCATTTTGATGCCATCTGACGCCATCTGATGAATAATCAATGAGAAGCGGAATGTGCCACGCTACTTCAGGAAATGCAACCTGACGCTCAAGCAGTAAAGTGCGATGAAAAATGAGCTTCACCCGAATCCGAGTGAAGCTCTTTAACGAGAGCCGGAAGAAATGGGGCCAACGCAAATGACAGAACCGACAAACTCGTCCCAAGTGTAATCAGTCTGCTCTAGTTTATCCCCTTCTCAACAGGCCCTCAGCCTGACTTTTTGCCGAAAGCAATTCCATGACTCAAATCTCCGCGTTGGTTTGAGAGATCAGCAGTTTCGATCCGCACTGCGATCATCGCTTAAAAAAGCCGACGCGAGAGATTAAAGCCGATCGTCAACCCATTGAAGCTGTCTTCCGAAAAGAACAAGGCACGCGTCATTGAACGTTGCGCGATCGTCGTGCCCGGCCCATTGGTAAAGACCAGACTGAAGGCGTGACGGCGTGAAGCACTCGCTTTTTGAATGCCGAAGCCGAAGACCGGGCGACGAATGCCCTCACCGATACTGAGATAACGGCTCTTTTCATTGAGGCGATAATTGGCCTCGGCCAGGAGCGCAACCGACGGACGGATGTTGAAAGCTCCACCCACGCCTAAAGAGACGGCCGTTTCACCGGGCAGATTACGCGTTGGATCGCCACTCAAAGGGCGATCACCCAACGAGACCGTCGGCACCAGATAGAGCTGCGCATGACGCGTGATGCTCCGGGCAATGGTAAATTCAAAACTCGTCGTGAAATTCCGCTGAAAATTGTCGCGCCCTTCGAGTCCGACGCGCGCCATCAACGACAGCGGATCGCCCTTCTGCTCGTTGACGATGTTCGCGCCGGCAAAGAGTAAGATCGGACGTCCCAGCGTAGTCGATGAACGAGAAGCCCCAACCTGAATCCGATCCGTCACCCCATAGGTCAATCCAAATGACGGCACAGCAAGGCTGTCCAGCCCAAACAATTCTCCTTTATTGGTCGGCTCACTAAATGGAAACCGATGGGTGAAATCTGCCCAGAGCGAGCCCTTCGGAATATAGACCGCCGTCGGAAGATTGATGACTCGGACATCGACGGGATGGTAGACGCGAGTCTCTTCTCTTCTCTCAGTTCCCTGAGTCGTTTCGTCGATCCCCTTCGCCTCCGTCTTCTCGTTTGAGGCAACTGCCTCCACTTCCCTCACGCTCTTGGTCCGAGTGTTGATGACAAATCGCTTGCCGTTCAACTCGACGATCGCCTCCGCATCCGAACCCTCGATAAATGTGACTGCCGGCTTGGCATCCTGCGCGGATCCCTCCGGAAGAAAACGGTCGGGGAATCGTCGTCTCAACTCGGGCGTGATTTGAAATCCAGCTTCAGCAAAAGCTTTGCCGAAAGCATTCCGCTCACCACTACCTTCGGAATTGAGATGGCAGGTCGAGCATTTCTGCTTCCATTCAGGCCGCGAAAACGGATCGGCCGCAAATAACTTGAGATATTCCGGCCGCGCTCCGGCTGATAAACTCAAGAGCGAAAGTGATGAAACTATCAGTAAAAGCTTAAGAAAATTGGTCATTGATGCAAATCCGGATCAGCTTTCAATTTCCAATTTTCAGTTTTCAGTTTTCAGTTTTCGCCGTTTGAATCAGATAGGTCGTTCCGGCACACGCCCCTGAAACGACGAAAAAACTGAAAACTGAAAACTAAAAACTGAAAATTGAAAACTGAAGACTGAAAAATCACTCTCAGGCGTCCCAGTCTGAGTCTCCCTTGACACTCTCATTGTCACCATTTGTGACAGCCTCTGAACAGACCGAGGCGGACACCCCAAGTAAAATTGAAGAATTTCGTAATTAGCTTGGATCTAGTAACAGACGATATTGTTGGTGCAAGAGGCGTGCCAGCTGTGAAGAGACTGCCTCCCCGTTCCCTGATCCCTGAAATTCATAAAAAAATATCAGGGATCAGGGATTAGGGATCAGAGGTCAGAAACTTGCCGGTGACTTCACTCATTTCTTAATGCGACGACAGGATCGAGCTTTGCAGCTCGCCGCGCGGGAAGATAGCTCGCCATGGCTGCGACCACCGCTAAGAGGACTCCGGCCAGCAGAAAAGTTACCGGATCGTGCGGGTCCAATCCGAAGAGCATCGTTCTCGCCGTCTTCGCGACGACCAGCGAGAGCAGGGCGCCGGTCACAAGTCCAAAGCTCAACAAGATGGCGGCCTCTCGCATAATCATAGTAACGATCTGTCGACGATCCGCGCCGAGCGCCATGCGGATACCGATCTCCTGCGTCCGCCGCGCGACCATGAAGGAGATCACGCCGTAGAGGCCGATCGTCGCGA
>Ga0081539_10006555_pt1 | contig 11100 bp, 11 predicted proteins | sample TabmetS4T2R2_FD_71023 | JGI IMG/M metagenome (GOLD analysis project Ga0081539, IMG submission 71023) | Tabebuia heterophylla rhizosphere microbial communities from the University of Puerto Rico - S4T2R2 | ecosystem: Host-associated > Plants > Roots > Rhizosphere ... | reverse complement strand
GAAAAGTTGTAGAGCCCGATGGACTGCTTGGAGCATACGAACTTGCCGATAGGGTTTGTCGTGTCTTTGATTGTCCTCACTACAAGCATCTCTCCGTCACACAAGATGTCGCCTGAGCGTGCATTAGCGAAGGCGCTCAAGAACATTCGGGTTAGTGCGACGCGGAGTTCACATCTCTAGTAGGTCACTATGGCGTATCCATTAGGGTCTGAATCTTGAGAAACCAGGGAGCCGTTCTCGTAAACCTTGATGGTGGTCTGACCTTTGTACGCGTCCGTTGTTGCGCTAACCGACAGCCCAGAGTTCTGGGCGATATCCCGCTCGTAGGTTTTGCTCCCGGTTATCTCTTCGGTCACGAACCAACTCAGGTTATCGTCATTGATAGATACGTCAGCAGGTTTGGTGGAGGTAACGATTACCATCACGTGTTTGGTGTTTGCGTTGGCGCTGGCAGAGGCCGACGCACTAGCTGAAGCGCTCCCAGACGCGGAGGCCGAAGCATCAGCAAAGAGGTCGTACTCAGATTGAGTAAGCTCATGCTTCCAATTACCATTTTCCAGAACAAATTGGGTAACACGTTCAGAGGTCGAACCGTCAGGTGAGGCAATAGTAAGATGAACTTCTGCAGTCGAATCGTCCACCATCCGAGCCGAGTCCACACTATAACTTGCCGCGTCACTGCCCAAAGCAGTATTGTCGTTAACCCACTCGTCCCTTGTAAACTGACTTTGAGCATACGAGCTTAACTCGTCGTAAGTGTAATAATAGCTTCCGGCTCCTGCCGCCGCATAGTAGTCTCGGGCTGCGGCAAGGGCAGAGTTCTCGGTGCTTTCATCCTCTTCAGCAATCTGCCCAGCGGACCGATTGTCGATTTTGTCCTCCAATTCAGCTATACGCTCGTTGAGTTTCTCCTCCTCGCTCTTGCTCATCCCCTTGTTGACTATAATAGTCTTGGGTTCTTGGCTAGTCGCCTGCTCTTCTTTCGAGGCACCTCTCTGCCTTTGAGCTTTGTCCTCTTTTCCGGATGTCGGTTCTCGCTCGGAGCATCCCACTATCAAAATTGCCACTGCAAACATTGCTACCGCTACCGGCTTCTTCATCTTTTCGCTTCCCCATGGTTTTAAGCGTGTTCTCCTAGGCGAGCATCCAGCATGTTAGGCTGCCAGAGGAGCCCAAGTCAATAGAAACGAGGCGAATGCGCAACACACCGAGCTTCCCGATGTGAAATCCGGGCAACTCATCAAGCCTACACTCCGGGCTTGCAACACTCTAGTGCATCGTCGGGCGGAGCTGGCCTTAGCTAGCGGTAACGGCGGGTGAGGACGCGAACGTCGCCGGTTCGGCTAGTCACCCCGGCTGCGTCGGAGTATTCGAGCCACGCCTGGGCGTACTTGCGGCTAGTTCCCAGATGGTCCCGGAGACCGGAGAGTGAGATCTCACCTTTGTCCCGACAAATGGTCTTTATCTCGTTCAGGACCGTCTCCGTCGCTTCCCTGGCGGCGAATATTCTGCCTCCGAGATCCACGGCATCTCCACGTTTGAGAAGGAGCCGCAGTCCTGGCGTGGATTCCGTGGCCGGGGGCTCCGCACCCGCGCGGCGCAGTTCCAGAAGGAGCGCAGATGCAGATTCCTCGAGTTCAGGAGGCGCTTCGCCCGCATCCGGCAGGCCCACACCGGAGGTTGTGACGCGCACTTCTTCGCCGTCCATCGAGGCGAGCAAAGCGTCGGCGAGCCTGGGGGTGAGATCCAGGGCCGTCCTGGCTTCCGCGACGGTCAATTCCGGGCTCTCCGGGCGCTCTTCCCCGCGTTTTTGCAAGGCTTCGATGAGCCGCTTCCTGGCGGATTCAACCTCTTCCCTGTTAAGGAAGAGGTCTCCGAGTTTCGTTACCTCTGGCGCCCTGGTGGCGGCGCTCAACACGTCGTCAGTAGAAGCGGAGACGGCCAGCGAGATCTCCTCCGCTGTCATGCCGTCCTTGGGCGAACGGGCCAGGGTCAGCGGCACGGCTCGCGTCAGGTTTCCCTTCTCCAGCGCGCGGAGCCATTCCAGATCGGGACGCCGTCCGGCCGGTGAAGGGTCGAGCACGCCCCCGCCCCCGATGGTGACCTGCGGGCTCAGGGAGCGCAGCACGAAACGGTCGCCGGAGAGGGCCACCACGGACTCTTCCAGCGTGAGCCGCGCCAGTGCTTCATTCCCCGGCGCAAGTTCCTCCTGGTCAAAGAGCCGCACCCGCGCATTGGTTGAACGCGTCCCGTGATACAGGCGCACCCTGACGTTGTGCCGAAGTGGGGATGCGCCCTCCACCAGCCGCAGGCGAGCGTCGAAGGCACGGGTCCCGGGAATAGGACGGGAGAGCAGCACGTCTCCGGGTTCGATCTCCGACGCCTCGACGCCAGAGAGGTCCAGGGCGGTGCGGGCTCCAGGGTATGCAACCTCAGCCGGATGGCCGTGGTTCTGGATGCCGCGTACCCGCGGCCGAAGCCCCGACGCAGTGAAGAGGGTGTCGCCAGTTCGGATTTCGCCCGACCACAACGTTCCCGTGGCCACCACCCCGATCCCCCTGAGCACGAACGACCGGTCCACCGGCAATCGGGCCAGATCTCGCCCCGGCCTCCCATCGACGTCGCCCGCCAGTGCGTCCAGCGCGCCCAACAATTCGTCCGCGCCCTCGCCGGTTGCGCCGCTCACATGGATTATGGGGGCGGCGATACCGCAGGATTCCAGGAGCTCCTCCACGTCCAGGTGCGCCAGCTCGATCGTCTCTTCGTCCACAGCGTCGATCTTGGTAAGCGCAACGACGCCTTGCTCCACGCCTAGCACCCGCAGCACGTCCAGGTGCTCGCGGGTCTGGGGCATCACACCGTCGTCAGCGGCCACCACTAGCAGGAATGCGTCCACGCCCGTGGAACCGGCAACCATGTTCTTTACAAACCGCTCGTGGCCCGGCACGTCAACCAGGCTCGCCCGGCGGCCGCCTGGAAGCTCAAGCTCCGCGTAGCCCGGCACGATGGAGATGCCCCGCCGGTGTTCTTCCTCCAGCCGGTCGGTGTCCGTGCCGGTCAGGCTGCGCACGAGGGTGGTTTTGCCGTGGTCCACGTGGCCCGCCGTCCCGATAGTGAGCGCGATCGGCTTATCCAGCAATTCAGCCACCCGTGCTACCCACAGTCTCTTCCACGGCCGCGACGATCGCCTTCTCATCATCCGGCAGGAGCGTGCGAACGTCGAGCCACAGCCTTCCTTCGTTCACCCGGCCCACCACAGGCACCTCGGCGGACCGCAGGCGATCTACCAGCGCCTCCGCGTCGTCGCCGCCAAGCCGCACGGCGAGGGATGGGATCTCGTGAACGGGCAGCGTGCCGCCGCCGCTGCGTGCCACCGAGGGAGACACATCCACCTCAAAGCCCACCGCGACCCGCGCCAGGTCTCCGGCCAGGAGGTCCGCCCTCTCCCTGAGTTCCTCTACCGGGACGTGGAACATGGCCAGGGTCGGAACCTCTTCGTTGGCTGTTCCTTCGAGGTAGGCACCCAGGGTCGCCTCCAGGGCTGCGAGGCAGAGTTTGTCGGCCCGCAAGGCGCGGGCGAGCGGGTGGCGGCGCATCGCGGAGATCCAGAAGGATGCGCCCACGGCGATGCCGGCCTGCGGCCCACCCAGCAGCTTGTCGCCGGAGAATACGGCCAGCGAGGCCCCGTCCCGCACAGCCTCCCCGACGCGCGGCTCGTTTACGAATGGCGGGAGCGCCCCGCTTCCCACGTCGGCGATCACGGGGAGTCCCAGGGTGGCTAGTTCCGAGACGCTGGCCGACTCTGTAAAGCCCTGGATCTCGAAGTTGCTCGGGTGGACCCACAGTATGGCACGGGTATTCTCGCTAGTGGCCTTCTCGTAGTCGGAGAGACGGGTGCGGTTCGTGGTGCCGACCTCGCGCAGGCGGGCCCCGGACAGTTCAAGCACCTCCGGAATGCGGAAGCCGCCCCCGATCTCGATGAGCTGGCCCCGCGACACGATGATCTCGGGCTTCGCGCCTTCGGAAAGGTTCCCGGTGGATTCCGCGACGATGGCGGAGAGGGCGAGCAAGGTAGCCCCGGCGCAGTTGTTCACGACCAGCGCGTCTTCGGCGCCGGTCAGCTCCCTGAGCAGGGGCACCGCGTGGTCGTAGCGCGAGCCCCGCTCTCCCGTATCGAGGTCGTACTCCAGGTTGGAGTAGCGGGCGGCAGCCTCCACGACGGACGCTATAGCCCTCTCCGAAAGCACGGAACGCCCCAGGTTGGTGTGCAGTATGACCCCGGTGGCGTTTACCACGCGCCGCAACCCCCGCCCGGAGAGTAGTAGGGAAGCGGCCTCCAGGACAGAACTTGCGGTGAACCGGGACGACTCTCCATTCAGAATACGCCGCCGCGCACCATCCAGTACGCTTCGGACGGCGGAGGCAAGTGCCGCCCGGCCGTGACGGTTGGCAAGCGGCTTCGCCCCGGGTTCGCGCAGTACGGCGTCCACGGCGGGTAGCGCCCGCAAGAGGTCCTTTTTCCCTGTCTCCAGCACGCCGGGAGAGTATAACCTTCCAGGGTTGTGGATGGCCGCTATGCTAAACTTGCGCCGTCGCGTAGTGGGCGCAGAGGGAGTAGTGGGTTTGGCGCAGGGTTCGACGAAGTTCCTGATCGGGACCGCGGTTGGCGCGGCCGGGGGATTCGCCCTTGGCGCTTTCGTCGCCACCCCGACCGCACGCTCCGCCGGCGAGTCCGCCCTCGACGGGGTTGGCATCTCGGCGCGTTTTCTCGCCAGGACGGTCGTCCGCGCCGCCCACAGCCTCGGCTGGGTCATCGAATCCGGCTACACCCGCGTGCGCGGACGTGAGGCGTATCTCGAACACGAGATAGAAGAGCTTCGGGAGCAGATCACACGCCTAGAGCAGCGTATGGATTGACCCGCTAACACCGGAACGAACCTTTCAACCACCGAAGAAGCGTCGAAGCCAGCCCGGCAATACGTCCCCGGCCTCCGTGGCCCGTTTGTAATCGTCGAGGTCGTCAGGATGCACGGGCCGCCCGGATTCGCCTAACAAAGCCCTTGCGTCTTGCAGCCGTGATTCTGGAGCCCGTTCCGAGAAGGCCGCCTCGACGAGGTAGTTGTCGTTCCAGCGGACGCGGTAGATGCGCAAACCAGTCAGTTCTTCTTCGGGGAAGCGCCGGGCAAGCTCGGCCGCCGCGGCGCGGGCCTGGTCCTCACGGGCGAACTCGTAGCCCAGCGAATGGCGCCCGGCGTGCTCGCTCATACGTACCCGCTCATCTCAGGCCGATTCCATCCTCGTCATCCAGAGGCCAGGGTCGCGGACCTCCTCCAGGGTGGGCAGGTTCTCCTGGCGCTCCCATACGCGGTTGAGGCCATCCATGCCCTGGCGCCTCACCACCTCGTCGGCGAACCTCTCCCCGAGGCGGTATTGCTCCAGCTTCACGTCCATCCCCGTCAGGCGGAATATAGCCGTCTCCAGCGGAGGACGGTGGACCCGGCTGCGGTCCATGCGGCGTTTAAGATGCTCGTAGTGGGGTACGAGGCTGCGGCCCACGTGGTGCATGACATAGTCCGAGTAGCCTTCTATGACGGCCATGGTGGCCTGCATCCGGTCGAATGCCTCGCGCTGAGGGCGGTTCATCATCAACTCCACGGAACGCCCGCCGGTTCGCAGGTTCTCGGAGATGCGGCGCAAGGTCTCCCTCAGGCCGAGCCGTTCGGCAAGGGGTGCGATGAAGCCTTCCAGCAACTCACCGAGGTGCGCCCGGACCCAGGGGTAGCCCTCGAACTGGAGGGCATGGGTCATCTCGTGCAGCACGATCCAGAGCCTGAGCCCGTCCACCGGCACGTTCAGCCGGGTAGCCGCCGACGCTATGTTGCCATCCAGGAAGAAGACCTTTCCAGGACCCGGGTCCTGCTTCCGCACCAGGAGAGGCCCCGTATCGTACTGTCCGAGCACCCGCGAGGAGAGGAAACCGAGGAGAAACCCGATCTGGGCCGTCAGCGTCACGCCACCAACGGCCCACGTCAGGTCGCTGGCGCCGTCGGCGGCGCGTTTGAGTACGGGCTCCATCAGCGCCCCGAAACCTTCGATGTTGAAGTCGATCCACTCCGCCCTGCTGGCGACCCGGAGCTGGCGTCCCGATGGCGCGCCTTCGGGCAGTTCGATGCCGGTGAAGTCCGAGAGCGGGCCCATCGCCCGCTCCACAGCCGCAGGGTAATCGAAGTCTCCGGAAGTACCTTTCTCCGTACGGAAGGCCAGCGTCACGGCTATCGTGCGGGCCGCGCCCCAGGAGATCATCGCCAAACACCTCTCGAAATATTCATGCCCAGAGTATATACACCACGCCGCCGCCATAGGTTTCGTGGCAACTGCGGATGGCACGGCGGCCTCCACCGCGCGGCTGTTGCCGCCCCGCCTTCTGCGCGTTATATTAGCCGCATGTTCGGCGTTGGCGGCCAGGAGATAGTGATCATCGGGCTTCTATTCCTGGTGATCTTCGGTCCAAGCAAGCTACCCCAGATGGCCCGCGACCTGGGCCGTTTCGTTAGCGAAGCCCGCCGCTCCATCGACGAGTTCAAGGACGAACTTACCGCCCTGGAAGACGAAGAGGACGACAAGAAGAACGGCAGCCGTTCCCGCCGCAGCCAGGACAAAGACCAGCCGGACGAAACCGACGAAGACAGCTATGACCTGTAGCCCGTTAGCACTTCAGCACGTATGTGTTTCGTTGAAAAGGTACTACTCGCCATCTTTGCTGACCGGCTGATCGGCTGACTGGCCGGCCTGCTCCTCCGGCACGTACAGGGCGCGGCCAAGAGGGTTTTCGTGGTGACTCCAGCCGCCAGCGCTCACGTTCTGGGTGCTCTCCAGATACATGGCGGCGCGGGCATCCAGGTTGTCTATGAGGTGGACCAGGAGCGCCTCCGGCGTCTTGGGTTGTTCGGGTGACCCGTAATCCTGCTCCCCCTGGTGCGAGAGCAGGATGTGCGAGACGCGCAGCGCGAGTTCCTCGGGGAAATTGGGAATCCTGGCTATGTACGAAGCCACCAGCCGATCACCAAGAACCACGTGTCCTTGCAGGCGACCTCTGGTCGTGTACGCAAAACCCCCGCTACCCCAGGAGAGCTCCTCGACCTTGCCCACATCGTGGAAGATGGCGCCGAAGACGAGTAGATCCCTGTCCACGGGATATGCCTCGGCGAGGAAACGCGCGATCCTCAGGCACTGCACGGAGTGCTCCATGAGGCCTCCGAGACGTGCGTGGTGCATGCTCTTGGCTGCTGGCGCCGAACGAAATGCCTCCCAGAACGTCTCGTCGGAAACCATGGCTTCGAACAGTTCCCGCAGATGCTCGTTCTCCAGCTCCCGGCCGGCTTGCAGCAACTCGGCGGTGAGGTTCGCCAGGTTCTGCTCCGAGGCGGGCAGGTAATCCTCCTCGGAGATACCCTCCTTCTTCAGAATGTGCAGGCGTTCCACCTTCACCTGCAACGTACCGCGGTACTCGTGGGTGTTGCCCTCGACGCTAACGTACTCGGGCTCCGGAAGCCCCTGCAGCAACTCTTTGGGAAGGCGCCACATGCGGGCGTCTACCGAGCCGGTGCGATCCACCAGCTTCAGCGACATAAAAGGCGCTCCGCGGCTATCCTTGCGCACCGTAACGTCCGTGGCGAGAAAGGTAGAGCGCAGGCTCATGCCTGCGCTCAGATCCTTCGCCCAGAACCTCTCTTTTTTCAGGGGACCGCCATTCTAGCCCTTCACCGCCCCCGCCGTCAGCCCCGAGACGATGCGGCGCTGGAAGATCAGGACCATGATCACCAGCGGTACCGTCACCACAACGGCGGCGGCGGCCTGCGCTCCGTAGTCTACGGTGTAGATAGTGGCGAAGTTGGGGATCACCACCGTAACCGGCTGGGTGCTCTCATCGAACAGGAAAGTATTGGCGAAGAGAAACTCGTTCCACGCGAAGATGAAAGTCAGGATCGCCGTGGTGAACACACCCGGAGCCGCGAGCGGCACTATCACCTTCCTGAACGCCTGGATCGTGGTCGCCCCATCCACTCTGGCGGCTTCCTCCAGGTCTGCCGGCAGTTCCCTGAAGAACGCTACCAGGAGCCAGACGGTCAGCGGCAGGGCGAAAGCCGTATCCGAGATGATCGCCGCCCAGTAGGTGTTTATGAGTCCAACCTTACTGAACTGGATGAAGAGCGGAGCGATGATGGCCACCTGCGGGAAGAAGCTCAGCGCCAGGATAAGGGTCATCACCGAGGTCCTAAAGCGAAACTTCAGCCGGGCTATCGCGTAAGCGGCGATGGAGCCGAAGAACAGGCAAACGACCGTCGTAACCCCGGAGATCACCGCGCTGTTTATCAGGGCGTGTTGAAATCGGGGATCACCGAATATCTGAGCGTATGCCGATCCGGTCGGATTGTGGGGCAGAATCGTCGGCGGAGTGGCGAATAGCTCGCTCTTGACGATTATGCTCATCTTGAACACCCAGATGAGCGGCGCCACGCTTACCAGCACGAAGATAACCAGGAACACGTAGAAGAGCACCTCGTTAAGGACGCTACGCCCCCCGGCACTGCCTGTCGTCGAAGAAGCCATCTCTCACTCCTCCACAGAAGTACGCATACCGAGAACCTTGATAAAGAAGAGCGCCAGCAGGAACGCCGTAACGAAGATAAATACCGCTGCGGCATTGCCCTGTCCGAAGGTGAGTTGGCTGATCCTCACGCCCTCGTAGACGAACGTAGACAAAGAATCCAGTTCCCGATTGCCCAACACCCAGAAAAGATCGTAAGCCCGGTAAGCGTCGAGGGTGCGGAAGAGAAGGGCCACCAGGATGGCGCCTTTCAGAAGCGGCAGCGTGATGCGGAAGAACCGCTGCATTACGTTCGCGCCGTCAACCCGCGCGGCCTCGTACACGTCGGTCGGGATCGTCTGGAGACCCGCCAGGAGCAGGAGCGCCATGAAAGGCGTCGTCTTCCACACATCCACCACGATCGCGCCGATCAGAAGCAGCGTCCGGTCAGAGAGTATTGGCTCGTTGATGAGCCCTATCGTGCTCGCCACGTACTGTATGATCCCCACCTGATCCTGAAACATCAAGCGCCACATGGCAGCGGAGATCACGGTCGGGAAAGCCCACGGCACCAGAACCGCGGCCCTCACCAGTCCCCTCCCTCGGAAGGCCTGGTTGATGGCGAGCGCTATGCCGAGCCCGATCACGAACTCCAGCGCCACGCTCACCACAGTGTAGATGAGGGTGTTGCTCAGGCCCTCCAGAAAGTCGGGGTTCTGAAACATCTCGATGTAGTTTTCCGCCCCCGTGAACGACCCGAAGGCGATTATGGTAGAGTCGGTGACGCTCAGCACGACGCCGTACAATACCGGGTAGAATGCTATTGCTACAACAATAACAAGGGCGGGCAGGACCATGTAGTAGGCGGCACGCCGCTCCGGGGAGCCGAACTCCTCCCTGATCCAACCCCGCTTCTTCTCTCTCGACGATGTGCTCGTCACGCCTCACCTCTCTTTCTAAGGGGATCCCGGTTGGCAGGTGCATCGACGTTTGAGGTCATGAATAGTTTCCTATTGCTGCGCCTGCTGCTGGATGCTCTCCAGTTCCTTCTGGAGCGTGCTGGCGGCCTCCTCGGGGCTTATATCACCCTTGAGTGAGGTATTAAATTGCTCCGCCAACTCAAGCGTCATGTCCGAGTAGTACGGCGAGACGGGACGGGGCTTGGCCTCCTTGAGCGCCTCATCCGACACCGCGATGGTTGGAACCTTCTTTCTGAGCTCGGCGTCGCTGTAGAGGCTCTTCAAGGTGGGAAGCAACGTGGCATCGATCGCCCGCTTCTTCTCGCCGTACTCGCCGGTCATCCACTTGATAAACTCCCAGGCCTCGTCCTGCATGTCCGAGAGGGCGCTTATGTACATGTTCCATCCGCCGAGGCAATTGGCGTGCGGTCCTCCGTTCCCAACGGGGAGGGAGGCCACCCCGATCTGCTCAGGCTTTACTTTCGGGTAGTCGCTGGTGCCCGCCAGAGCGTACTCGTAGGACCAGATGCGGGCGAAGACCGCCTTGCCATCCAGGAAGTAGGGGTCGGTCGTTGTCTCCTGCAGGGTGGATACGGCCTTTGGCGACACCCCATCGGTGATCATGCTGTGTTCCGTCTCCAGACCCGCGACCGTTTCGGGACTGTCTATTATAACCTTGTCGCCGGCCAGCACGTCCCCGCCGTTAGTCCAGACATACTCCAGGCCGTTGCACGTACCGCCCTCGTAATTGTCCCCCTGGAAGACGAACCCCTCCTGGATGCCCGAATCCTTCTTCGTCTTGAGAGCCATCTCTTTTAGCTCGTCCCAGGTCTGGGGAGGCTCGGAGTATCCGCTCTTCTCCAGCAGGTCCTTGCGGTAGAAAAGCATCCCTGCGTCCGTGAACCACGGCACGGCCCAGATCTTGCCGTCGTAGGTGAGGCCCTCTATCGGCGCATCCAGGTACTTGCTTTGATCGCTCTTGGGGAAGCGGTCTGAAAGGTCTATAACCCACTGATTGGCGGCGAACTGCGCCGCCCAGATGATGTCGCCCCCGATCACATCTATGTCGCTCTGTCCGGCCTGGAACTCGGTCTGCAGCTTGTCGAAGTACTCGTCCGAGGAGGTGGGCATCTCCCGGTAGGTGACCTGGAACTCACCTTTATTTTGCTTGTTGAACTCGTCTATTAGTTTCGGCAGGGTTCCGCTCGTGTCGCGCCCCATCGAAAAGACGAGGTTCCCCGATCCCCCGCCGCTGCTGCTGCCACCGCATCCGGCGGCCCCAAGCATCGACGCGCCCACAAGCCCGGCGCCCCCAACTTTCAAGAACTCCCGGCGACTGTAGCCCCGTTTCGCTGGTGTCCCGGTGCTCGCTGCTTGCTTCTCCATCACTCCTGCTCCTCCTCACCCAACCGCTTTACACAAATCACCTTGTGGCCCGCTCGTTCCGGCACCCCTGGACCGCCGAACGGGCCGGGCGCGGGGGCGGGCCCCGGTGGGGCCCCCGCCCCCCCCCCCCCCTACACGCTCGCCTCCCAAGGCGCGGCGGCGACGGGG
>Ga0081539_10006554_pt1 | contig 11104 bp, 10 predicted proteins | sample TabmetS4T2R2_FD_71023 | JGI IMG/M metagenome (GOLD analysis project Ga0081539, IMG submission 71023) | Tabebuia heterophylla rhizosphere microbial communities from the University of Puerto Rico - S4T2R2 | ecosystem: Host-associated > Plants > Roots > Rhizosphere ... | reverse complement strand
GCTCGCTCCGCCGGCGCGGATCTTCCACGTGCCGGCCTCGTAGAAGACTTCGCAGCGCAGGCCCTTCGCCTTGGCTTGCGGTCGGCCGGTCGCGTGGATGTCCTTCGAGTCGCCGGCGCCGATCAGCGCACAGGCGAGCACGACCACGCAGCACGAGGCAACACGTTTGCTCACGTCCATACCCGATCCTCCCTGGCCCCGGGATCACCGAAACAGTCTGGTGAAATGCCGTGGCGGGAATGATACATGTACTATTGTCCGCGGGCCAACCGGTCAGTGGGAAGGCTAGTTCCATGAATCGAGTTCGATCCGCCCGTCGTGGCAGGAAATTCGGCCTTGCGCTATCGTGCGCCGGCACGCTGCTGGCGGGCACCCGACCCGGTCAGGCCACGCCGATCGACTGGACCAACCCGGCCGGCGGGACGTTCCAGGTCGGCGCGAACTGGTCGGGCGGCGTGCCACCCGGCACGTCGGACGACGCGCGGTTCGCGCTGGTAGGCACGCCGGTCCAGGTCACGCTGACGGCCGCGGTGAACAACCAGCGGCTGACGGTCGCGTCCGGCGCGGACGTGACGGTCCGCGCGTCGCCGTTCAATTACGTGTTGAGCGGTGCCGCGGGCGCCGGGGGCGCCGCGGGCGTGACGGTGGGCGACGTCGCGTCGGCCGACGCGGCGCGACTGGACCTGACGGACGGGAACATCGGCGCGTTCGACGTGGTCGTCGGCGACGCGGCAGGCGCGCGCGGCGCCGTGATCGTCCGCGCCGCGAGCCTGGGCGCGTCGCGGCAGTGCACGGTCGGCAACGCGGGCTCGGGCACGCTCACGTCCGGCGCCGGCGGGTTCCTCAACCTCGGCACCCTCTCGATCGGCAACCTCTCCGGCGCGAAGGGCAACGTCACGCTCAACGGCGGGTTCTTCGGCGTGAACGGTGCGCTGTTCGTCGGCCGCGCCGGCGCGGGAACGCTCGAGGTGAACGCCGACACCGACATCGGCACCGGCGCCGTCACCGTCGGTGATGCCGCCGGCTCCACCGGCCTGCTCAACCTCCGCTCGAACGTCGAGTGGGGCATCACCGGCGCGCTCAACGTCGCCAACGCCGGCGATGGAACGTTCCTGCTCGGCACCGGGACGATGACCGCTTCGCAGGGCGCGAGCGTCGCCCGCCAGTCCGGCTCGCACGGGCTCCTCAACATCAACGGCGGATCGATCACGATCTTCGGCGCCTTCAACGTCGGCGGCGGCTCTTTGAGCACCGGCGGCGACGGCACGCTCTCGATCGACGCCGGCTCCATCTCGATTCTCGGCGCGCTGCGCGTCTGGGACCACGGCCGGGTGGATTGGAACGGCGGCAAAGTGACGACGAACTCGATCGATCTCCGCGGCGGTGGCACGATGAACGTGGCCGCCAACGCGGGGGTTGCTGCCAACCGCAAGCTGCTTCGCACGTCGAGTATCTCGATCGATACCGCTCGGGGGAGCCGCCTGGACGTCTCCGACAACGCGGCGATCTTCACCGCTTCGACGAAGGCGCAGATCGAGTCGTACGTCGCGACCGCCCGCGCCGGCGGCAACTGGGCCGGGCCGGGAATCACGTCGTCCGTCGCGTCATCACAGGCGGCCCACGCGACCGGCATCGGCGTGCTCAGCGGCGCCGAGTTCCGCGACTCCAACGCAGGCGCCAACTCGTTCGCCGGTGTCGCGGTCAACGTCAACGACGTGCTCGTGAAGTACACCTGGAACGGCGACGCGAACTTGAGCGGTGCGGTAAACTTCGACGACTACGTTCGCATCGACACCGGCTTCAACCAGTCGCTCACCGGGTGGGCGAACGGCGACTTCAACTACGACGGCGCGGTGACGTTCGACGATTACGTGCTCATCGACGTCGCGTTCAACCAGCAGAACGGAACGCTGGCCCGCGCGATCGACTGGGTCAGTGGGGACGATCGATCCGGATCCGGTCTCACGGAGACCGGAGTGCAGGAAGCGATCGAGCACGTGGCGCAGTTCGGCGGTGCGTATGCGAGCGCGTTCCTGGCAGCGGTCCCCGAGCCCGGATTCACGTGTCTCGTGACCGTGGTGCTGCCTCCGGCGCTGTTCCGTCGCGGCCGACGCGTTCGCGACAGGGCTTCCATTCGCGCCGCGCGCACCTACAATCCCGAAACCGATGTCGTACACCGTCCTCGCCCGCCGTTACCGCTCTTCGACGTTCGATGAAGTCATCGGACAGGAGCACGTCGCGCAGACGCTCAAGAAGGCGATCGCCTCCGACCGCATCGCCCACGCGTTCCTCTTCAACGGCACGCGCGGCGTCGGCAAGACGAGCATGGCGCGCATCCTCGCCAAGGCGCTCAACTGCCAAAAGTCCGACGGCCCCACGCCCGAGCCCTGCGGCAAATGTAACAGTTGCACCGCGATCGCCCGCGGCGAGGACATGAGCGTCATCGAGATCGACGCGGCGTCGAACACCGGCGTGGACAACATCCGCGAGGTGATCGAGAACGCCTACACCCGCGCCCCCGGCCGGTTCAAGGTGTACATCATCGACGAAGTGCACATGCTCTCGAAGAGCGCGTTCAACGCGCTCTTGAAGACGCTGGAGGAGCCGCCGGGACACGTGAAGTTCATCCTCGCGACAACCGAACCCGAGAAGGTGCTGCCGACGATCTTGTCGCGCTGCCAGCGGTACGACTTCCGCAACATCCCCACGCGCGAGATTGCCGGACACCTCAAGGACGTTTGCAAATCCGAAAAGGTGAAGGCCGACGAAGACGCGCTGTTGCTCGTCGCCAAGGCCGGCGCGGGGTCGATGCGCGACTCGCTGTCGCTGCTGGACCGGTTGCTCAGCCTCGGCGAGAAGACGCTCTCGATCGACATGATCGAGCAGATGCTCGGCATGCCCAAGGCGCAGGTGATGTTCGACCTGGCCGGCGCGATCGGCGCGGGGGATACGAAAGAGACGCTGACGATCGCCGCCAAGCTGATCAGCGGCGGGCTGTCGCCGGACTCACTTGTGGCGGCGCTGGTCGATCACCTGCGGAACCTGATGATCCTTCGCGCGGTCGGCGCGGACAACGACCTGGTCGACATCCCCGGCCTCTCGCCCGAAGACCTCCAGAAGCAGGCCGAGCAGTTCGACGTCGTGGCGTTGTCGCAGGACATCGCGATCCTCGAAGAGCTGCGCCGCCAGATGCGTACGAGCCAGGCCGGACGAGCGCTGCTCGACGCGGCGCTGGTGCGATTGGCGCTGGCCGATCAGTTCACGTCCGTCGCGGCGCTGCTCAACGGCGATTCTCGCCCGACTGCGCTGGCTCGCCCGATTTCGTCACCAGCGTCCGCTCCCGCGCTAAAAAAAAACGATGAACTGAAACCGGCGCCCGTCTTCACCCCCTCTCCCGGTACTCCGGGAGAGGGCAAGGGGGAGGGTCCGAGTGCGGCAACCGTCTCGAGCGCGACGAGCGCAACGAGCACCGACGATGACGATGACGCCCTCCCCGCCGTCGGCAAGGTCTGGGACGACACCGGCGGCCCGTCGCTCAGCGAGCTTCTCAAAGCGCAAGAATCTCAGTCGGCTCAGACAATCGAATCCAACGTCGAACCCGTCGGCGCACAAGATCTCACGGACCTCATGTCCCGCCTCCGCGCCGCGATCCACCGCCGCGCGCCTGGCATCGACGGCTTCCTCGTCCACGGCCAGTTCGTCGGCGTCGAGGACGGCGTCGCGGTCATCAGCTACAGCGCCGAGAACGACACCGCCGCCCGGATGCTCGACCGCAACGGTAAGAAGGAAGTCATCCAGGAAGAGCTCAGCGCGCTGCTCGGCGGTCCAGTGGGCGTGAAATTCCGCGTGGAAGAATCGACCGCAGATGGGCCGGCGCAACCCACGCCGAGCGCTCCGCGCGCGCAACCCGCGCCGGTCCGTCGCGAACCGACGCGCTCTGCACCCGCGCCGTTGCCTCCGCCGCCACCCGTGTCGCAGGGCATCCGCATCACGCCTGAACTGCGCGAGCAGCTCCGGCAATCCGAGCCGCTGATCAAGGCGTTGATGGACGACTTGGGCGCGGAAATCGTCAAGGTCGAGTGAACTCCCGAAGTCGGTGCCCTTCAGGGCCGGGTTTCCCCCCCGCGCGCGCGCTTGCCGGACCCGGCCCTGAAGGGCCGGCTTCGTTTCGCGAAAACAGAGGACCCCGAGATGTTCGACAACCTGAAAAACCTCGCCAACCTCCCCGCGATGGTCGCGAAGGCGCGCGAGCTGCAAGAGAAGATGAGGACGATGCAGGACGAGCTGGCCCACAAGCAGGTCAGCGCCGACGCCGGCGGCGGCATGGTCACCGCGATCGTCAACGGCCGGCTGGAGCTGCTCAAGGTCCGCATCGACCGCGAGAAACTGCCGGACCCGAACGACACCGAGATGATCGAGGACCTGGTCGTCGCGGCCGTGAACGCTGCCCACCAGAAGGCTGCGGAGCTCGCGAAAGATGAGATGAGCAAGCTCGCTGGTGACTTGGGCCTGCCGCCGGGGATGCTCCCCGGTCAATGACTCGCCTCCGCCGCTCGCGGCTTAGCGACGAGAACCAACTGGTTTTTACACAAACCCGATCGCCCGAGTGATGTTCTGCGCGTGCGGACCGCTCGACGGCGAGCTGCCGGCGCGCATCAGCGCCAACGTCGCCGCGCACGTGTCGGCGACGTTTCCCACGTCGCGCAACGCGTCGCCGCGACCCATCGCCTCCGATTCTTCACCCTGACCCCAGGCGCCGTTCTCGAGCTGATGTTTCGCGAGCCAGTCGAGACCCTTCTTCACGTTCTCGCTCAGCGCCTTGGGTTCGACCGGCCGCGTTGAGGGTTGCGTCGCGGGCTCGGTCGTCGGGTTGGGTCCGTCGCGAGCAATCGCGGGGACGGACAGTGAGAGAAACAGGGATGACATTGCGATGGCGCATCGCACGTTCATGAGCAACCTCCACGCGTGATGTGAAGACAACACCGCGGCTCCGTCTCGGATGACGCGTTGGACGCTGGAGCGAGGAAAAGGCTTCGCGAACGCCGAGAAGTTCCGCTCGCCGCTTGCGTTTTCGCGTTTGTTGTGCGTCGAAAACCCCTGAAACGGACGCGAAAACGCGAGCGAAACTGCAGCTTCCTCGACGCTCGGGACGTTGCACCGCCGCGCGATTCGTTTACCGTTGTCCACTCCATGAACCAGAACACGACGACTAAGCTCAACTGGGGAATCATCGGCGCCGGCGCGATCGCCAAAGCCTTCGCCCGCGGCGTCGCGATGGGATCGACGGGAACGCTTCTAGCCGTCGCCAGTCGCGACCAGTCAAAGGCGGACGCGTTCGGCAACGAGTTCAACGTGTCGCGACGATACGGGGGTGATCAAGGGGCCGGCTACGACGCGATCCTCGCGGACAAGGACGTCCACGCGGTCTACATCGCCACGCCCCACCCGATGCACGCCGAGTGGGCGATCAAGGCCGCCCGCGCGAAGAAGCATCTGCTCGTCGAGAAGCCGATGGCGCTGAACGCCGCGCAAGTCATGGCCATCATCGACGCGGCCGAGCAGAACGACGTGCTGCTGATGGAAGCGTTCATGTACCGCTGCCACCCGCAGACGCGGAAGCTCGTCGAGCTGATCCGCGAGAAAGTCATCGGCGACGTGTGCGTCATCAACGCGACGTTCAGCTTCCACTCAGGGTTCAACGCCGACAGCCGAATCTTCAGCAACGCGCTCGCCGGCGGCGGGACCCTCGACGTGGGCTGCTACACCGCGAGCATCTCGCGACTCATCGCCGGCGCCGCGATCGGTCAAGACTTCGCCGACCCGATCGAGGTGAAGGGCGTGGCGCACCTGGCCAAGACCGGCGTCGACGAGTGGGCCGTCGCCGTCGCGAAGTTCCCCAACGACATCGTCGCACAGCTCGCGACGGGAGTGGGAGTAAACCAGGAGAACGTCGTGCGCGTCTTCGGCACCGAAGGTCGCATCGTCGTGCCGAACCCGTACCAGGCGAACCGCACCAACGCCGAGCCCGGCAAGATCATCGTGCACAAAAAAGGCGAGAAGGAGCCGCAGGAGATCACGGTGCCCGCGGACGTGACCAGTTTCGCGTACGAGGTGGACGTCTTCGGTCGCGCCGCGCTGGAGGGCAAGAAGCAAGCGCCGAGCCCGGCGATGACGTGGGACGATTCGCTCGGCAACATCCGCACGCTCGACCGCTGGCGCGAGACGGCCGGCTTCACGCTCGAGCAGGAGAAGCCCGAAGGCTACCCGAAGGTGACGATCGCAAATGTGCCGCTGTCGATGCGCGCCGACAACAGCATGGCCTACGGCAAGATCGACGGCATCGACAAGAAGGTCAGCCGCGTGTTCTTCGGGATGGACAACCAGCGGACGCTGCCGCACACGGTGATCATGTGCGACGACTTCTTCGAGCGCGGCGGCAACGCGTTCGACACCGCCTGGGGCTACGGTGGCGGGATCATGGAGCGCCTGCTCGGCCAATGGATCAAGCTGCGCGGCGTGCGCGAGCAGGTGGTCGTGATCGCGAAGGGCGCGCACACGCCGATGTGCGACCCGGTCAGCGTCGACCGCCAGTTCCGCGAGAGCCTCGACCGCCTCGGCGCGGACTACACCGACATCTACATGATGCACCGCGACAACCCGGACGTTCCGGTGGGCGAGTTCGTGGACGTGATGGACGAGCACCACCGCGCCGGCCGGATCAAGGTCTACGGCGGAAGCAACTGGTCGCTCGCCCGCGTCGAGGAAGCGAACGCCTACGCGAAGAAGAACGGCCGCCGCGGGCTGGGCGTGGTGAGCAACAACTTCAGCTTGGCGCGCATGGTGGACGCCCCGTGGCGCGGCTGCATCGCCGCGAGCGATCCGGACTCTCGCGCGTGGCTGACGAAGCACCAGCTCGCCCTACTGAGCTGGAGCAGCCAAGCCAGAGGCTTCTTCCTCCCCGGCCGCGCCGCGCCCGACAAGCGAGAGGACGAAGAGCTCGTGCGCTGCTGGTACGCCGAGGACAACTTCCAGCGCCTCGAACGCGCCAACGAATTGGCCAAGAAGAAAGGCGTCACCCCGATCAACATCGCCCTGGCGTACGTGCTGAACCAGCCGTTCCCAACCTTCGCGCTGATCGGGCCGCGGGCGCTAAAGGAGACGAGGACGAGCCTGCCGGGGGTGAGCGTGAAGCTGACGGAGGCGGAGGTGAAGTGGTTGAACTTGGAGACGTGACAGATGCCGAACGCCGTTGACCCGACTTCGCAAATTTGCGAAGATGACCAATGCCGGAAACACGCGTTGTACTCTATCGTGAAAGGGACGGCTCCGTGCCGATCGTGCAGTGGTTGGCAGAGATTCCCGATAAGGCACGAGACAAGTGCGTCACGAAGCTCCTGAGGTTGAGGCAACTCGGCCACGAACTTCGCCGCCCGGAAGCGGACCTTCTGCGCGACGGCATTTATGAGTTGCGCGTCGACTTGCGAGGCATCCACTATCGGATCCTTTACTTCTTCCACGGCAACATCGCGGCCGTCGTATCGCACGGCTTGACCAAAGAGCGTGCCGTGCCACCAACCGAGATCGATCGCGCGATCCGGCGCCGCGAACAGTTTCTAAGCAATCCCGAGCTTTACGCAGCGGAGTTGGACGATGCCTAGGGCCAGACGCAAGCTGACAGACGGAATCGAGATCATCTACCGGACGTTCTATGCCGACCGTCCGAAACGTATCGCGGCGCTCGACAAGGCGATCGTGAACGACCAGGTTGCACGAAAGATCCGCGAGCTGCGATCCAATAAGGGCCTGACGCAAGCACGGCTCGCCAAACTCGTGGGCACGACGACTTCGGTGATCTCACGATTGGAGGATGCGGACTACGAAGGGCACTCAGTCGCCATGCTGAACCGCATCGCGGCCGCGCTGAACACCCGGTTGTCAATCGATTTCTTACCCCTCCAGAAGACGCGCCGGTCTGCCTGAAACGCTTTTCGACAACGACGCCTCACCACCCCACCCACCCGATCCGCCTCGCCGGCCAGACGCGCAGCCAGGTGCGGCTGGTGATCTGCTCGCGGGAGATCGGGCCGGTGTAGCGGCTGTCTTGCGAGTCCTTCGAGTCGTCGCCGAGGACGAAGTAGCCGTCGCCGCACGGCGCGGCTCGGCCGTTGTGAAGGTGCGGGCCGTACGCGTAGTAGTGCAGGAACGAGAGCTCGCGCGGGACCGGCACCTCGCGGCCGTCGATCAGGAGTTTGCCGTTGATCAGTTGCACCGACTCGCCCGGCAGGCCGATGACGCGCTTGCTCACCTCGTAACCGTCGTCGTCGGTAAACCGCACGACCTCCCACCGCCGCGGCGATCGGAAGAGATAACTGATCCGCTCGCTGACCGCCCAGTCGCCGCCGACGCGTCCGCTCCCCCGTAGCGTCGGCTGCATCGACGGCGACACCACCTTCGACAGGTTGAAGAACGGGAACCAGATCAGGCACATGAGCCCGATCGCCGCAAGCATCGCGCGGACGTGCCGGTAGCCCCGCCGCGCCAGCGCCGGACGCGCCGGACGCGCGGGGCGCGCGGCCCGCGCCAGACCCCGCGGCGCCTGCGGCTCCAAGCTGGCAAGCGCGCTCGACATGCTCAACGCTCCCCGTGCGCCTGTTCCGCGGCAACCGCTTCGTCGATCTCGGCCTGCCGCTGCTGGAGCGTGAGCTTCGCCGATCGCGTTGCGCCGCGCGTCGAACCCGTCGTGAATCCGATGATCGTGAGTATTGCCGCGACCGGCGTGACGATCAGTGCGATCACCTTGCCCGCGTCCCACAGGAACGGCCACAACTCGCGCAACGCGTTCTTCCGCATTGGCGTCGGCCGATAGTACTCAAGTTGGACGGTGCTCGGGGCCGGATCGTCGCGGGGTTGTTCACTCATGATTGGCCTCCACCATCACCCGTTCGCTCAAGGCCGCAGGATCACCGAGCCGGATGCGCGACGAGCGCAGCGCCCGGGCCGTGTGTTCCAGGCACGCCTGGTTCCAGGCGCACAGGAGCGCGTCGGGGTGGCGCACGTCGCCCGTGCGGACGTAGTTGCTGCACCGGCAGATCGTGTCGCACATCGACGTCATCGCGCACCGGTCACACGCGTCGTCCGATCGCTCAGGAGATGTCAGCAATCCACTGGTCGGAAGAAAGTCGGCGCCGCCATCGGTCGCGTGCCCCGGCAGGCGCCAGCGGTTGTCCAACCGATCCTCGCCGACGAGACGCTCGCAGGGATACAGGTTGCCCGACGGCGCGACCGCGACCTCGCCCGCGCCGAAGCCGCAACGCGCGGTTCCGCGGCTGTCGCGGAGGCGGAGCAGCTCCGCCGCCTTCTGGTCAAACCAGTTGATGCCGATCCCGTCCGGCAACCAGTCGAGCCAAAGCCGGGCGAGCAGCGCAATTGCCTTTCGCAGCGCTTGGAGGTCGTCGGCCGACCATCGCGTCCACAGGTCCAACGACAAGTCGATGCGCAACACGCCCAGCTCCCGCAAGTGGATCATGCCAGCCGGCAGGTCCGCGAGCGTGTCCGGCCGCACGACCGTCACGGTGCGCGCTTCTCGGCCCGCTTCGATCAACCGCCCGATCGTCGTCTCGACCGCTGCTGACGATCCTCGTCCGCTGACATCGCGGCGGTGTCGGTCGTGCGCGTCGGGCAGCCCGTCATGGCTGATCGCGACGTCCACGCCGCTTTCCGCGAGCACGATCCATGCGTCGCCCGAGGCGATCGTGCCGTTGGTGGTTAAGCTTGGACGCAGTTCGATCTTGTCGCCGCAGAGTCGTCGACCGTATTCGAGCAGGCGCCGGATGAGCGATGACTCGAGCAGCGGCTCCCCGCCGAAGAAGCCGAGCTCCAGCGCGCGGCCCTCAGCGATCGAGTGGACGGCGCGCTCGATCGCGATCCGACCGATCGTCTCTGGCATCGCGCGCGGGTACTTCGTCCCGGTGTAGCAGTAGTCGCAGCGCAGGTTACACGCGTGGTTCATCACCAGGACCAGCCCGAACTGCTGGTACGCGCGCGCCGAGCTTGGTTGCAGGAACTGCACTACCTGAGAACTGACGCGCGTCCTCCCGGCCGGACGTGCGCGCAAAAAAAGGCCGCACGTGGAGGGTTAGTACGTGCGGCCTTGGCGGAGGAGGAAACGAGGCTTGGTCGCGGACGAGGGCGGTGGATGCGGGCCGGATCGCGTCTTCTCTCCCACAAATCGCGCCGGCCGGATCTCGCGGACGCCCGCTGTGTTTGGTCTGGTGTCGCTCCCGATTTTTTATCAGCCACACTCGATCGCACCCGCGTCGAGCTTCGCACAACCCTTTTGCGAAGGCGGTGCCAGTCGTCGCGCGGCGGGCGATTTTTCAGACAATCGGCCTTCATGGGGCAGAAATCATGGTCGGTGCGGGAATTGCGCCCAGCGCCCGTCGATACGACTGCGCGGGCAGCGTGCAAAATCCGGGCGATCGCCGGTTCGGTGTGCAATTGGCAACGGTCGGCAATTGTCGAATCGATCCATCCCGATTCGTCGCGATGTTCGTGTCGCGCTAACCGTCGCGTCGCGGCCGCGCGAGCCAGTCGAGCAATCCGACGAAGTACTCCCCCGCCGACACGTTCAGGTATCGGATCAGCCGCCCGTGCGACCAGACGTTCACCGCCGCCACGCGCCCGCGACCGAGCTCGCCCAGCACGTACGACGGCATCGGCAGCGTGCCCAGCCCGCTCATGCGATGCACCTGTGGCGTGATCGAATGCTCCTGCTCGATCACAACCATCGCATCGGCGCGCACGTGATACGCGGGCGCGCATCCTTTCACTTGAATGCGTGCGCCGGACTTCAGTCCGGGCAGCAGCGCGTGCTCGCGGACGATGCGCGCGGGACGCATCGACCCGCACCGTCCCGGCGTGTGGTACGCGTACCACGGAGACGCGGCCAGCATCATCTCGCGGATGTGCGGATCGTCGAGCTCGGGGAAGTCGCCGCCGGTCCAGTACTCGTTGAGCAGCCCGACGCCCGCCGACCGCACCGCGTCGCAGATCGCCTTCGCGAGCGGCGGGTCGAGCCGCCGGTTGTTGCCGACGAGGATCACGT
>Ga0081539_10006553_pt1 | contig 11106 bp, 8 predicted proteins | sample TabmetS4T2R2_FD_71023 | JGI IMG/M metagenome (GOLD analysis project Ga0081539, IMG submission 71023) | Tabebuia heterophylla rhizosphere microbial communities from the University of Puerto Rico - S4T2R2 | ecosystem: Host-associated > Plants > Roots > Rhizosphere ... | reverse complement strand
GGCGTCAATATCGCGGCGCGGATCGAGAGCCTTGCGGCGCCGGGCGGCGTCTGCATCTCGCGCGGCGTGCGCGACCACGTGCGCAAGATCGGCCGCTACGCCTTCGAGGACCTGGGCGAGCAGGCCGTCAAGAACATCGCCCATCCGATCCGCGCCTTTCGCGTGCGCCCGTCCGACAGTCCCGGACCGGCCGAGGACGAGACGCCGGTCGGGCCCGCGGCGCACGAACAACCGGCGGCGCCGCTCGCGGTCCCCGCGCAGACGCCGGAATTCGAGCTCGCCTTCTGGGAGTCGATCAAGGACAGCGAGGATCCGGCGGAGTTCGGGGCCTATCTGGAGAAATACCCCGGCGGCGCGTTCACCGTTCTCGCCGAAACACGGCTGAACGCCCTTCGCGAGCAGGAAGCTGCGGCCCGCCGCGAGCCCCAGGCGGACGAGGTCGAGCTCGCCTACTGGGACACGGTCAAGGACAGCGACAACGCCGAGATGTTCCGTGCCTATCTCGAGCGCTATCCTGAGGGCGCCTTCGCGCCGCTGGCGAAGGTGCGGCTGGACGAGCTGGGTTCAACGGACGGCTGATGGCCGGGCACGACGAACATGGCTGGTCGCCGGCGCCCTGGAGCGCCATGGGCATTCCGGCCTCGGCCGGCGATGGACGCCTGGTGCGGCCCGCGGCGCTCACCTTCCTCGCCACGGTGGTGATCCTGGCGCTGTATTTCGGCAGTGCCGTGCTGATCCCTACCGCGGTCGCGTGCTGTTCGCGTTCATCCTCAACCCCGTCGTGACCTGGCTGCGCCGCCTGCTGCCGCTCCCGCTGGCCGTTGCCGTGGCCATGCTCGCGGCGCTGGCCATCATCTCCGTGCTCACCGTGCTGATCATGACCCAGCTGGCCGAGGTGGCCGGCAGCCTGACCGGCTATCAGACCAACCTGCGCCAGAAGGTCCAGGACGTGCGCCATCTGGCGGAAGGCGCCGGCCCGATCGGCCAGTTCCTCTCGATGGCGGCGGGGCTCGCCAAGGACCTCTCCGCCGAGACCAGCACCGTGGCGCCGCCGCTGCGCGTGCAGACCAGCGATTCCAGCCTGTCGTCGGTCGCGACCTTCGTGGCGCCGCTGCTCCATCCCCTGCTGTCCATCGGCATCGTCGTCGTCCTGGCGCTGTTCATCCTGCTCGACCGCGACCATCTCAGCGACAAGCTGGTGCGGCTGTTCGGCGCCGACGTCCACGCCACCTCTTCGGCGGTCGGCGACGCGGCCGTGCGCATCGCGCGCGTGCTGTCGCTGCAGCTCCTGACCAATCTCGGCTTCGCGGTACTGGTCGCCGCCGGCCTGTTCGCGCTCGGCACGCCCAACGCCCTGCTATGGGGCCTGCTCGCTGGCGCCTTCCGCTTCGCGCCCTATGTCGGCGCCATCCTGGGCGCCCTGCTGCCGACCTTGATCGCGATCGCCGTGATGCCGGGCTGGCTGCAGCCGTTCCTCGTGCTGGCCGTCATCGTCGCCTTGGACATCCTGGTCGGCCAGCTGGTCGAGCCGCTGGTGTTCGGCGAATCGACGGGCGTGACGCCGCTCGCGCTCATCCTGTCGGCGATGTTCTGGGGCATGCTGTGGGGGCCGATCGGCCTCCTGCTGTCGACGCCGCTCACCATCTGCCTGCTGGTGCTGGGCACGCACGTGCCGCAGCTGCAGTTCCTGCGCGTCCTGCTGGGCGACGAGCCGGCGCTGCAGCCCTGCCAGCAGATCTATCGCCGCCTGATCCGGCGCGCGATCGCCGATGCTGCCGCCGTGACCTTGAAGGAAATCGAGGATAAGGGGCCGGAGCGGGGTCTCGACGAATCGCTCGGCCGCATGGTCGTGCTGGCCGAGCACGACCGGGCGCTGGGCCGCCTCGCCGCCGAGCAGACGGCCGCCATCATCGACGGCACCGACCAGGTGCTGGACTTCCTCGCGGCGAACGACGACGAGGACAAGGACTCCGGGGGCGGGACGGCGGCGCCGCTGGCAAAGCCAGAGCCGGGGAGCGCGAGGACCCTGTTCCATTGCATTGGCGGGCGCGGCGAAATCGACGATGCCGCAGCCGCCGTCATCGCCTTCGCCCTGCGCCAGCGCGGGCTGGCGGCGGATGACGCCCGGCACGCCGAGTTCGTCCCCGCCGCAGCCGGCGCACCCTCGGCAACCGGCGAGGCCGTGACCTTGCCCCTGCTGTGCTACGCCTCGCATCCCTCGCCAGCGGTGCTGCGCTACAACGTGCGCAAACTGCGCTCCGGCGCCGGACGCGCGCGCCATGCCATCATCGACTACGACGTCGCGCCGGCGCCCGCCTTGCCGCCCGCACTCGCCGGCGCCGGCGAAGCACAGTTGCTGGTGGGCGACATCGCCGCCATCTGCCAGATGGCGGCGCAGCACGCGGTCGAGACGGCGACGGCGCTGGGGAGGCTGCAAACGTGACGAAGGCAGCGATCAGGCCGTGGCTGGCGCCGGCCGAGCGCGTGCCGCTCCATACGGGAAGGGCCTTCACCGTCGGCGCCCGCACTGTGCTGATGGCCGGGCCGCGGTGCTCGTAAGCGCATGATTGTCCATCTGGCGGTTGCGGTGGCGAGTCTCGAGGCCAATGACAGGGCGGGGAGAACTGCTCGGCGTCCGGCCGTGGTCATGAGCGAGCAGGACTCGCCCGTCCGGGACGCTCATCTTCCGGGCCTCGCGGCTACCTCCACGACCAGTCCGCCGACGGTCTCAACGGCTTGTTTACCTACAAGGGCAAATTGCGCAAGGCGGGTGGGCGCATACGGATCACGCATCAGTTTGATCGACTTCCGAGCCGGCGCGCATCTGTGGCTCGAACGCTTCGATGGTGCGCTCGAGGACATCTTCGAGGTTCGGATCAGTGACCAGCAGGCTCGTTGCCGCCATTCCGCCGCAAGTGACTGAAGCGACAGAGAGCTCGGTTATGGGCGCGACGGCGAAATCAACCGCCTAACGCGCCCGTCATACTGGACGCGTGTCGCAGATCAGCAGCTCCGCGCCGGGCTGGGCGAAGTTCGCGAGATCGCCCGCCGGCGGCTGGCCCTCGGGAGACGCGAAGGCGGCGCCGATGGCCGCCACCGAGTCGAAGGCGAGCAGCGCCACGAGATGATACTTCGGACCGCTGGGCGTGCCCACCGTGCCGTTGCTGACCTCGTACTTGCGCCGGGACCTTCTTGGCCAGCGGCACGTGCTTCTGGGAGTAGTGGGCATCGAACGCCGCCGAGGGGGCCGTCGGGCATGCCCGTTGTGTTGGGGTAGGTGGGATCGGACACACGAGAAAGCTTGCTGCTTTTCGATACCCCGACGGCGTGGTTACGGCCTACTTGCTCTAGGCTGATAATGAAAGCGCTGAGCGGTGAACAACCTGTGGCTATGGCCTAAATGCTATCCTGTTAGACGGGGCCGACGGTATCGAGGGCCGTGCGCTAGCACTTACGCCCTTTGAGTGAAAATCGGAGCCGGTACGGATGCGCCCCGTCGGTGGACCGGGCGGACGTGGCACTTGCAGCAAGCTGCCCGCCGAGGAACGGAAGCTCGACGACAACGTTGCGGTGTGCGCTGGAAATATTTCTCCATCCGCGCACCTTTTCATCCCGCCGTCATACGCTCTAAGGTGGCGTCCGCCATCGCAGGCCGAATCGGGGCCAGCCGTCTCACGAAACAGCTCCGTTCCGGATGAACCTTCGCGCCAAGCTGATCGGCCTCACCCTAGTGGCGCTTGCGCCCGGTATTGCCGTCGAGGTCCTGAACCAGATCGAGCTTCGCCAGTCGCGGGAGGCGGAGGTTGCCGCCAACGCCTTGCGCAGCGCCCGCTCGGCGGCCGGCGAGATCGACCGCATCGTCGACAGCATGCGGGTGGCGATCACCACCCTGGCCGAGACCAACGCGGTGCGGACCCTGAACGCCGAGGGCTGCGAACGCCTCGTCGCGGCCGTGAAGCGGTCGGCGCCACACCTCTCGACCTTGGGCGCGGCGACGGTCGACGGCCGCGTCTTCTGCTCCACCCTGCCGGCGCGCAACGTTGACATCGCCGACCGCAACTATTTCCGGCTGGCGCTGGAGAAAAAAGCGCCGGTGATCGGCGATTATACCGTCGGCCGGTCGAACCCCGTCCCGGTCCTGCCCGTCGCCGCGCCGTTCCACGACGCCGGCGGCGCCGTGGCCGGGGTCGTGGTCGCCACGCTCAGCCTCGATTGGCTGGCCAAGAATTTCGAATCGCGGGGTTTTGCCAAGGAGACCGACACGCTGGCCATCACAGACCGGCAGGGCACGATCCTGGTGCGCCTGCCCGACCAGGAGCGCTGGGTCGGCCGCAAGCTCGGCAAGGCCTACGACAGCCTGGTCCACGCATCGGCGCCGGGAACGACCGACATCGTCGGCATCGACGACGTACCGCGCATCCTGGGCTACATCCCGGTCGACCAGCCGCCGGTCGGCCTCTACGTCGGCTTCGGCGTGACGCGCGAGACGGCGTTCGCCGCGATCCGGATGGCGACACAGCGCGCCGCCCTGCTGCTGGTGCTTGGGGCGTTGCTGGCCGCGCTGTTGGCCTTCCTGTTCGGCCGCAACTTCATTCTGCGTCCCATCGAGCGGCTGGCCGACGCCGCCCGCCACTGGAGCCGCGGCGAATTCGGCGTGCGCGCCAACCTGCCGGGCAACGACGAGTTCGCGGCGCTGGGCGGCACCGCCGATCGAATGGCCGCCGAACTGGAAACCATGACGGCGACCCTGCACGAGCGCGTGCGCGAAGAGACGGCCGCCCGCCTCAGGAGCGAGGAATCGCTGCGCCATGTCGAGAAGATGGAGACGCTGGGCCAGCTCGCAGGCGGCATCGCCCACGACTTCAACAATCTCCTGCAGGTCATCCTGAACAGCCTAGACCGGCTCAAGCGGCGCACGGCGCAGCATCCCGATTCCGGGGCTTTGCAGCGCGACGCCGACTTCGGCCTGCAGGCGGCCGATCGCGCGGCCGAGCTCGTGCAGCGCATGCTGGCCTTCGCGCGCCGCCAGCCGCTGGTGCCGCAGGCGATCGATCCCAACCGGCTGCTGGCCGAGATCGGCGGCCTGCTGGCCTCGGGCGTGGGCGAGCGCATCCGCATCGAGACCGTCCTGGGCGCCGGCGTGTGGACCATCTCGGCCGATCGCGGCCAGCTCGAGAACGCGCTCATGAACCTTGCCATCAACGCGCGCGACGCCATGCCCGACGGCGGCCGGCTGCTGCTGGAAACCGCCAACTGCTTCCTCGACGACGCCTATGTCGCCCAGCAGCCTGAGCTGGCGGCCGGCCAGTACGTCATGTTCTCGGTGTCGGACAGCGGCGTCGGCATGCCGCCGGAGATCGTGGCGCGGGCGTTCGATCCCTTCTTCACGACCAAGCCCGCCGGCCAGGGCACCGGCCTCGGGCTGTCGCACGTCTACGGCTTTGCCAAGCAGTCGAAAGGGCACGTCAAAATCTACAGCGAGCCGTCGCAGGGAACGACCGTGAAGCTCTACCTGCCACGTGCCGAGGCGTCGGCAGCGGACGCCGGTCCGCTGATTGTGCACGGCCGCGCCAGCGGCAGTGGCGAAAAGATCCTGCTGGTCGAGGACGAGGCCGCCGTGCGCGACTATTCGCGGCAGATGCTGGTCGAGGCGGGCTACAGCGTTCTGGCGGCGGAGGATGGACCCGCGGCGCTGGCCCTGCTCGACCGGCATCCCGAGGTCGTCCTTCTGTTCACCGATGTTGGCCTGCCCGGCATGAACGGCCGCCAGCTTGCCGACGAGGCGCGGCGCCGTCGGCCCGGGCTAAAGGTGCTATTCGCGAGCGGCTACGCGCGCAACGCCATCGTGCACGACGGCCGGCTTGATCCCGGCGTTGAGCTGCTAACCAAGCCCTTCACCGCCGACGAGCTGCTGCGACGGCTATCGAAGCTGCTGGCAGAGGCGTGAACGCGGCCCGCCTAGTTGACAGGACATGATGCTCACGAGAGCGGCGGATCGGATGTCGGTCATGTGAAACTCCTTTGCCAATGCCAATGGCCGCGCCGCTTCGTTGGTTACACCCTCGAGGTGATATCGGCGTCGTCACGGCGAGGTGCAGGGCGACCCTGTGCAGGCCCATTGGACGTGCGGCTTCCTCCACAGTGAAGGTCTCGTTGGAACGCCCTTGCCGTCAACATCGTGGCGACACTCATCACTCCTGTCGCGGTCCTCTTCATGCAAGGCCGCATCGCCATTCGGCTGATGCGCTACGGCTATCTGAGGCGCGGGTTGGGCCGAGCGCTACTGATACGGCACGTGCGGGCGCGAGATGAGGCGCCGGAGTCATCCCGGCCATCGGATCAAGGGCACGCCAGCATTGGCCTGTCGGAACAGGCCCAAGGTCAGTGCCGTCCACGCTGCCGCGATGACGATAGTCGCCGCGATTGCCGGACCTTTCCCCAGCATCCTGTCGAAGCAGGCGCCGGCGAAGGGAATGGCCTGCATCATGTGGGTGGCGAAAAAATGTGGCACGCGGCGATCACCGATCGAAAGTGACCAGCCGGTCACGGGCACGCGGGCTGCGCCGGACGGCTCGACACCGACGTGATGGTCGAGTGCGCCACCCATGCGGAAGGCGACGATTAGAGTCAACACGGTCCCGCCGATCAGTCCGACCGCTGATCCCACTCGCGTCGCCGGCCCCAGCCGGCCGGTGTCGTCCAGCCACGCCGCCACCCCCACCATGCCTGCTGCCAAGGTGATCACGACCGCGCCCGCCGCCATGGCCACGTACATGGCGAGGTGGAATGGCGTGGACACGTTGAAGTGCGACGTCTCTTGGCGAGCGGCCTGAAGCGCAATGTAAGCGATCTCGAAAATGGCGAAGGCCGCCGAAGCCCAAGCTACGCCCCGCAGAAGGGCGCCGTCGCGCCAGGTCGGGCCGAGGCCGCTCACGATCAGCGCGAGCGTCGCGAAATGCAGGGTTAGGGAAAGCTCGAACTTGAAGGGCTTTGCCCAGACCGAGGCGCGGTCCATCAGGCGATGGTCGACATGCAGCGCCACCAGGGTGAGCCCCAGCAGGGCCAATAGCAGCGCCGTGGTCGTCCACCACACTTGCTCCGTCCTGCTCGCGCCCATCCAGTCCATCTTTTACCGCGGGTTTAGCGCTTCTACGCGTAGATGGCGTCCCTAGATCACGCAGCGCCAAGGCCCTTGTGGACCTGACAAATCATGACGAGAGCCGGTGGGTTGCAAGCAGAAGGATACCGGAGCCGGGCCGCGACGTGTGGCGCCGAGGCCCGCTACCGGAGGCGCGCGCTAAGCGCCTTTGTGTTCCGGACATTCGACGACATCAGCGCACTCACTGCCGAGCTTCATGCGGCCGGCCGTTTCGGCTTGTTTCTGCACCGCAAAGAGAGCCGTGTCGCCTGCTTGCGTCAAAGTGCGCCAGCCGCTCTTCGCCTCGGACACGGAAGCGCGCAATAGAAGGCCCATCCGACGGAAAGACGGATGGCCAACGGCGCAAAACCGGGCGTCTTAGACCAAAGGTCTTCATGCGCTTTGGCGTCGCCGGCCTACTTCCGCAGCATGTCCCGGATCCTGAGGGCAAGCGCATCGAGCGCAAACGGTTTGGTAACCATTTCCATGCCACGGGCCAGGAACGGCGCATGTCCGGTGGCATGCTCGGCATAGCCGGTGACGAACAGGATCTTCAGGTCTGGCCGGTGCTGGCGGCCGATCTCCGCGATCTGCCGGCCGTTCATGCCGGGCAGCCCGACGTCGGTGATCAGCAGGTCGAGCGGCGTGTTCGACGTCAGGATGGGCAGCGCTGCCTGACCGTCGCTCGCCTCCAGGCAGGCATAGCCGAGATCTCGCAGCACGTTCGAAATGATGAGGCGCACCGACGAATCGTCCTCGACGACCAGCACAGTCTCGCCGGCGCCAGTGGCGGCATCGCGCGCCGGCGCGACGGGTCGCCTCTCGACGGCGCCCTGGTAGCGCGGCAGGTACAGCCTGAAGGACGTGCCGACACTCTCCGTGCTTTCGACCCGGATATATCCGCGCGACTGCTTGGCGAAGCCATAGATCATCGACAGCCCGAGGCCGGTTCCTTGGCCGATCGGCTTGGTCGTGAAGAACGGCTCGAAGACCTTCGCCAGCGTGTCCGGCGACATTCCCACCCCGGTGTCGCTGACGCCGACGACGGTGTAGTTGCCGGCGTCGATCGTCTCCTGGCCGTATTGCTCCTGCTGCGGGATGACGGCGTTCTCGGTGGCAATGGTCAGCGTTCCGCCCTGGGGCATGGCATCGCGGGCGTTGATCGCGAGGTTGAGGATCGCGTTTTCGAGCTGATGGGCGTCGGTGAGCGCGAGGCCGAGGTCCGGGGCGAGCCGGGCCACCAGCTTGACCTTTTCGCCCAGGGAGCGCTCGATCAGGTCCTTCATGCCCCTGATGAGCTGGTTGACGTCCACCGGCTTTGGATCGAGGGGCTGGCGGCGCGCAAAGGCGAGCAGTCGGTGGGTGAGAGCGGCGGCGCGGTTCGCTGCGCCGATCGCACTGTCCATGAAGCTCTCGATATCCTCGTGCCGGCCGTCGCGGAGGCGGCGCTTCATCACTTCCATCGAGCCGATGATGGCCGTCAACATGTTGTTGAAGTCGTGCGCGATCCCGCCGGTCAGTTGGCCGATCGCTTCCATCTTCTGCGAATGGCGCAGCGCCTCCTCGGCCTTGCGCAACGCTGCCTCGGCCTCGCGTTCGGCGGTGATATCGCGGCCGACGGCTTGCAGGAGATTGTCGGCGGCTACCGCGCTCCATTCGATGCGCCGGGTGGCGCCATTGGCCGTCCGCATGGTGAGCTCGATCAGCTGGGGGGCAGTGTCCCGCGACAGCGCTTCCAGCGCGGCTTGCAGGGCCGCGCGTTCCTCCGGCACGACAAAATCCGCGACATTGGCGCCGATCAGCTCGGTTTCCTGCCAGCCCAGCAGGTGCGTCCACGCCGGATTGACCGAATTCAGCGTGCCGTCGAGGCCAGCCACCATCATGACGTCAGTCGACAGCGTCCACATGCGGTTGCGGTCGGCGGTGCTCTGGGCGACGCGCTTTTCGAGAGTCTGGTTGAGCAGGCGCAACGCATCTGCCGCCATGCGCCGCTCGTTGACGTCACGCAGGATCGCGGTGACGAAGGTTCTGCCTTCGCTCGTCCACCTCGACGCCGACGCCTCGAAATAGCTCGGCGACCCGTTCTTGCGCCGCGCCGTGAGCTCGATGGGGCGGCTCAGCGCTTCTCCGGCACAGACGGCCTTGAAGGCGGTTGTCCAGTCCTGCGGGTTTGCCAGGAAGGACAACAGCGGCTGGCCGATGAGTTCCTCCGGCGAATAACCGAACTGGCGCGCCGCCGCCGGGTTGACGAGCTGGATCATGCCGCCGGCATCGAGGGTGAGGATCGTGTCAGGCGCACTGCCGACGACGGCGTCGTAGCGCGCGTTCTGACGTTCGCGCAGGATGCGCTCCCGCCCCGCCGTGACGGTGACGTCCACGATCTGCAGCAGGCAACGCAGGGCGGGCCGTTTGCCAATCGCACGGACCGAAATATTGTGTACCAGCTGACGGCCGGCGGGAGTGCGCAACGGCAGCAGGGCCGGATGAAGCGTGTGCGTCACCAGGCTAGAGGCGCCGAGCTCCAGAGCCTGCGTGATCGCCGTCGCCAGCCGAGGCGGAATCCTGCCGGGAAACAGCTCGTCCAGGCGGCCGCCCCGGGCGGAGTCGTTGGGAATTCCGCTCGCGTTCTCGATCCAGGCATTCCAGCCGATCACGCGGCAATCGCCATCGAGCAGGATCAACCCGAGGTCGACGGCGTCGAAGACGCCGGAAACACCGTTCCGGTCAGGGGCGTTCATCGGTCGGGACCGCGCCGCCTGACGTCCGCTCGATGAAGTCGCGCAGCAGCAGGCGCATCGCACTGAGGGAAGGCATGTCCATGACCATGGCGATGTATCCGCCAATGTCGCGGTTGCGGATGGCAAAGTCGATGTAGAGGAACATCACGACGTCGCCCGCTTCCGGTGGCGGCTCGAGGTTGAAGAAGGCCGACGGCTCGCCGCGCAGGATCTCCGGCAGCGACATCTTCAGATTGCGTTGCAGCAGATTGGCGATCGTTGCCAGGCAACCGTTCAGGATGATGTTGCCGATCTCGGCCAGCGCTTCCTGTTCGAGCTCGATGATCTCCTCGAGGGTCAGCTCGCCACCGATGACGGCGCGTACCAGCTCGAGGCTCTTGGTGTCCGGGAAGATCAGGAACGCCCGGCCGGTGATGTCGCCCTCGAACACCTGGTGTATGCCGACGAGACGACTGACCTCATTCTCGCTCAGGGTCCTGATCGCCAGATCCCGGCTCACAAGCGCAACCTTGGGCACCGACAGCAGCACCTGTTCACCGACCATGTCGCGCAGGCTGGTCGCGGCACGGCCGACGCCGATATTGACCATCTCGGTCAGGGCGTCGATCTCGAGCTCGTTAAGGAGGTCGCTCACCGGCCCGCCAGTCGATGGACTGCGTCGTCGAGGAACTCTGCCATCGCTTTCTCGGTCAGCGGTTTCTGCAGAAATGTTGCACCGACCTCGCGCGCCCGCGTCACGACCTCGACCTGGTGGTTGGCCGAGATGACGGCCACCGGCAGGGCAGGCTTGAGCTTGCGCAACTCGGCCGCGAGGTGCAGGCCGTCATGCCCCGGCATGTTGAAGTCGAGGATGGCGAGGTCGAAGGCGTCCTTGGAAGCGAGCGCGAGAGCCTCGTCGGCGTTGCCCGCTTCGACGCGGGTCCAGTCCGGATGAAGGGCAGTCAGGGCCTTGGCCACGGCCATCCGCGCCAGCTTGCTGTCGTCGACCACCAGAACCCTGTAACCCATGTTTTATCCGCTCCCCATGATCCGGCAGACGTGGACTGTGCCGTTTCCATAGCACCCGGCCGTACCCCTTCAAAACCGGCCGCCGCACACCGAAAATCGCCGGCCGTGATGGAACGTTCGTCAGCTCCCGGCGTTGCCAAAAATTTCGCCGAGATCGAGCACGATCAGGACCCTGCCGTCGCCGAGCAGGGTGGTCCCGTCGATGCCTGGGATGCCCGCCAG
>Ga0081539_10006552_pt1 | contig 11107 bp, 8 predicted proteins | sample TabmetS4T2R2_FD_71023 | JGI IMG/M metagenome (GOLD analysis project Ga0081539, IMG submission 71023) | Tabebuia heterophylla rhizosphere microbial communities from the University of Puerto Rico - S4T2R2 | ecosystem: Host-associated > Plants > Roots > Rhizosphere ... | reverse complement strand
TGCCGGTATCGTCTAGGGGTTAGGACGGGTGGTTCTCAGCCATCAAACCGGGGTTCGAATCCCCGTACCGGTACCAACCTTTCCTCGTGATCCAGGCGAAGGTTGCCCACCGTAGCTCGCATCGACTTCACGGCCAGCGAAGGTGGGCCTTCAGGATTCATCACGACTACGGCTGGCTGCGAAGACGCCTGGGGCTTCACTGAACGTCGCGGACAAGCCGTTTCTCACTCCTCAAGAGGCGAGCGCCTATCAGGCGAGACGGCTGGCCGCCGTCAATCTCGATACCTCGAAGCGAGCCAGCGGCCTGAACGGCCCATCGGTGAACGAATTCTGGGCGGGCGAGCGCGGCGAACTTGCCGTCCTGGGCGGCCGCATTCCGAGACGTGGCCGTTGAAGCGGAGCGTCGTATGGGTACGCGGCGACCGCGTCCTCGATGCGCTCGATGAGCGGATCCACGCCGGGGCCGCGCACGTCGGCCAGAAGCCTGGGCGCGCTGCCGAACCACCGGCCGTCGGGGGCGCGCTGGCTGATTGTGACCGCGCTGCCGCCGCTCCGAACGCGAAAGCCCGTCACCTCATACACGGTAAACGCCGGAGCGTTGGAGCGCTTGGCCGCAATCCACGTATGTATGCCAAAGTAACCGCGCCACCGGACCGCGCGCGCTCCATACACCTGCACTACCGCGTCCGGCGGGACCGCGGGATCCGGCGCCAGGCCGACGAGCGCGCGGCTGGCGTTGCGCCAGTTGCCGATCGAGTCGGCATCGCGATCGGCGTGCGCCAGTCCCAGCAGGAGAAACGGCAGCAGCGGCAGCAGCCACTTCACGCGTCGTCGCATGCGTCACGATAAGCCGTGATTGCGCGCGACGACAAGTCGCTGTCGCCTGTCATGCGGCGGAAGGTGGAAACGCGCTTCGACGCATGCCGGCGTCTCCGCGCCGCCAATCGAGATCCCGGCGGGCGCAAGTTAGACCGAAGTTTGCCGAGAGGGATCGTGCACGGCGCGATAATGAGCGCCGTGATATCGGGTCGAGTCATCTTCCTGCTGGTCGTCACCGCATTCACGGGCGTGGCGGCGCAACGCGCCGACGACTGGACGCCGGAGATCCCGCGAGTATGGGACGAAGCGGCGCTCGCGGACTGGGCCACTCCGGTCGCCGGCCTCAACGTTCGCCCGACGCACATGACGCCCGCCGAGTACTACGCATTGCCGGAAGAGAGTCTCAGGACGTATCCCGTGTACCTGCCGGGTCGCGAGCCCCAAGGGTACGCGGAGATGCTCCGAACGATTGGTCCGAAGCCGTTGATCGAGCCGGAGACACTCACAGGCAAGCAGGACTGGATTCGCGCCGGCGAGCGCGTGTTCCGAGATTCGGTAGTGCTCCGGACCTTTGATCCGAAGCTCATTGCGATGGCGCATGACCGCGATTCGCTGAGCGTCGTTCCGCTGCCCGACGGCACGGTCAACACGTTGCGGTGGGTGCCGACGAAGCAGGGGCTCGCGTTGGGATTCGCCAACTGCAGCGCGTGCCACACCCTCTTCCTGCCGCCCACCAACACACCGGTGCCCGGCGCTTCCTCGTTTGCGTCGACGGGATTCCGCAATGGACTCGGTGGACGGATTCGAGCCGCCGAACGCACGCTGCCGGGTGAAGCGCCGTTCAACATGGGCGGAGCGCTCGGCGCATGGCTCTACCAGGCGTATGGCGCTCCCTGGACCGGTGACCCCGACGGCGAACGACTGAAGACGATGACCGACGCGGAGTTTCAGCAGTATGTCGCTGCGAACCTGCGTGGCGGCGCCGTCGCACGATGGAACGGCAGCATTCTCTATCCCGCGAAGGTCCCCGACTTGATTGGCATTGCCGATCGCAGATACATCGACCACACGGCCACGCATCGGCATCGTGGCATCGGCGATCTGATGCGGTACGCGGCCCTGGTCAGTTTTGCGGAGGCCACCGACTTCGGCACCTACCGGATGCTCGCAGCGGACAGCAAGCGGTTTCAGACGCGTCTGCCCGATTCGTCGCTCTACGCGATGGCGCTCTACCTCTACTCGCTCGAACCGCCTCCGAACCCCAATCCGCGCGACGAGACGGCAATGGCTGGCGAGCAGATCTTCCAGCGCGAGTCGTGCGTGTCGTGTCACACACCGCCGCTCTTCACCAGCAACAAGCTGACGCTGGCGAAAGGATTCGTGCCGCCGAAGGACATGCCTGCTTCGCTCGACGTCCTCCCGGTATCGGTGGGCACCGACCCAGGCCTGGCGTTGAGAACGCGGAAAGGGACGGGATTCTACAAGGTGCCGTCACTGAAGGGCGTGTGGTATCGCGGGCATTACCTGCACGACGGCGCGGTGGCGAGCCTGGAGGAACTGTTCGATCCCGATCGTCTGCAAGACACACACACGCCTGGCGGGTGGCGCCCCCCAGGCGTGCAGACCAAAGCCGTCCCCGGCCACGAATTCGGCCTGCGCCTTTCCGCTCAGGAACGCAAGCAGCTGATCGCGTATCTCCGAACGCTGTAGGCCTCACCGCCTGTCGTCCACATCGAAGTCGAAGGAACTTTTGCCACACTCCTTTCGTCTGTCGAAAGGGAGCGAGCGGTGGCCAAAGACAAAAGCGACGTGCTGCAGGGGACCCTCGACATGCTGGTCTTGCGCGCCTTGCAGCTCGAGCCGATGCACGGCTGGGGCATCACGGAACGCATCGGTCAGTGGTCGGAGCACGTGCTGCAGCTCGGGCAGGGGACGCTCTATCCCGCGCTCTATCGCCTCGAGCGGCAGGACTTCATCCGCTCGGAGTGGCGCGTCACCGATAACAACCGTCGCGCGCGCTATTACGCCTTGACCGCGCGCGGGCGCCGTCACCTCAACGACTCGCTGGAGCAGTGGCGACGCATGTCCCGCGCGATCAACCTCGTACTCGACGCCGTGAACTGAGAGGGTTCGATGGGTGCGCTCATTGATGGATGGCGCTGGCTGCGGGCGCTCGGTCGCAGACAGGCGCTCGAGGACAGGCTCGACGACGAGATCCGCTTTCACGTGGAGCAGCAGATCGAAAAGAACCGGCGCGCAGGCATGGCTCCGGACGAAGCGCGGCGGCAGGCGTTGATCCGATTCGGCGGCGTCGAACAAGTACGCGAACGGACGCGCGACGAGTTTCGTGCCGCGCGCCTCGAGCAGCTCGCGCGCGACGTCCGTTACGGCGCGCGCTCGCTCCGCCGCTACCCGGGCTTCACGGCCATGGCCGTGCTGTCGCTGGCAATTGGTATCGCCGCGAATGCCGTGATCTTTGCCCTGGCTCAGGCCGTCCTGTTCCGCCAGTCCCCACTCGACGATCCCGGCACGCTGGTCAACATCTACGAGTCGGAAGCCGGGCGCGGGTCCAATCCGATGTCCTACCCGAATGTCGAGGACCTGCGCAGGAATACGACCGACATCTTCCGCGGAGTCGCGGCGTCGACGTTCGTCCCCGGGCAGGTGGGTTCCGGAAACACGGCGAGCACCGTCATCGGCGAGGCGGTGACGGGAAACGCGTTCGCGCTGTTTGGCATCGAGCCGCTGCTCGGCAGAGCGATTCAGAGCTCAGACGATGTGGCGAGAGGCGGCCATCCCGTCGTCATGCTCAGTCACGGCTACTGGCGGCGTGCCTTTGGCGGCAACCCACATGTTATCGGTGGCACCTTGGCCATCGGAGGGCGCAATTACACGATCATCGGCGTCGCCCCGGCCGATTATCGCGGCGGCCTTCCCGCAGTCACGCCGGCGTACTACATTCCGATGAGCATGCTGGAGGAAGTGATGGGTGTCGAGGGGCTCCTCGCCCAACGCAGCTTCCACAGCTTCTTCGTCAAGGCGCGCCTCGCACCCGGCGTCACACAGCCGCAGGCCGAGCATGCCGCGTCCCTGGTGGCGACCTCGCTCAGCACTGCGCGGCCCGAAGGATGGGTCCCCGGCGAACAGTTCCTGCTCGTACCCACCTCCGAGGTGCACGTCGTCCCTGCGATCGATCCACTCCTGCGCACAGTGGCGTGGTTGCTGATTGCCGTCGTCGGTCTGGTAGTGCTGCTCGCGTGTACGAATCTTGCCGGCTTTCTCGTGGCGCGCGGTCTCGATCGAGGACAGGAGATCGCCGTCCGGCGTGCTCTCGGCGCAACCCGCGGCGCGCTGGCGCGGCAGATGCTCGTCGAAAGTACGCTGCTCGGACTCGGCGGCGCGGCGGCCGGCTTCGTGCTGGCGATCGCACTGCTCGACCTTCTCCTGTCGATCGACTTGCCGCTGCCTTACGGGATGAGGCTCGACCTCCATCTCGGTCTCGACTGGAAAGCGCTGTTCGACTGGAGAGTGATCGCGCTCACTGGTGGCGCCGGAGTCGTGGCAGGAGGTCTGCTCGGACTCCTCCCCGCCATTCAGGGCACGCGCGCCCATCTCGCTTCGGCGCTCAAGACAGGCGGCAAAGGAAGTGACGGACCTGGGCCTTTCAGATGGCGGAACGCCCTCGTTGTCGCTCAAATCGCGATGTCGCTGGTCCTCCTCGTCGGCGCCGGGCTGTTCCTGAGAAGCTGGCAACAGAAGCTGAGCGTCGATCCCGGTTTCGGACGTGCGCCGACCGCACTCGTCTCGGTCATGATGCCGGTCGCACAGTCAACACCTGACGCCGCCGTACTGCGCACGCGACGTCTCCTCGAGCGCTTTCGGGCGGAGCCGGGTGCGCAGGCCGTCGGCCTCGTGTGGCCATTGCCGCTCGAGCTCTCCTCGAGCGAGACCGACTTCACGATCGACGGCCTCGTGCCGCCGGGAGGACAGGAGACGTTCCGCGCCAGCAGGGCGAGAGTGAATGGAGCGTTCTTCGACGCAGCGGGCATGGCGATCGTGCAGGGCCGCACCTTCAACGATGCCGACCGGCACGAGACGCAGCCCGTGGGCATCATCAGTCAGACGATGGCCCGGCGCTACTGGCCGAACGGTAACGCGCTGGGCCAGGTTCTCCGCCGTCCCGATCCGGCCGATCCGGACCTGACGATTGTCGGCGTGGCGAGCGACATCAACGTGCGGTCGCTCGGAGAAGCGCCGCGCGACGTGGTCTACGAGGCCTACACGCAGGCCAGGCTTCTGCCGGCGATGACGTTCGTCGTTCGCACCGCCGGCGATCCGGCGCGTCTGTCGCGGGCTCTCGTCGAGGCCGGCCGGCAGGCGGAGCCGGATCTTCAAGTCACGCTCTCCACGACGATGGCCCAGCATCTGGCCATGGCGAGGCTGCCGTCGCAGATTGGCGCCGTGCTCGTCTCGATGTTTGCGCTCATCGGCATGGCGCTGGCGAGCGTCGGCGTGTACGGGATGGTGCGTCACACAGTGGCGATGCGTACGCGCGAGGTCGGGATCCGCATGGCACTCGGGGCCGACGCCGGGGGCGTTGCGCGGCTGCTCGCCTCGCACGCCGTGCGGATCGTCCTGTTCGGCGGCGCAATCGGTGTCGCAGTGTCGCTGCTCGCGGCGCGCTTTCTCGCGACCTTGCTCTTTGGCGTCGGGATGTTCGATCCGTTCGCGCTGACAGGTCCGCCCCTGGTACTCGGGACAGCGGCCTGGCTGGCCGCCTATCTGCCCGCCCGGCGCGCCAGTCGCGTGGACCCGCTTGCTGCCTTGCGCACGGACTGATCGAGACTCGCTTCCCAATATGCTCCGCGCGCGAGATAAGCCGCTACACGCTACTGGCGGATGTCGTCCGGCGGGGGTGGTTGCGGCCGCCGGTTGCCCCGTCCGAGCCCCTGCCGCCGCGCAAGCCCGTGGCGCCGCTCGCGGACTTGCTGCGCGAGCTCGATGAGGATCGCGGCGATCGATGATTAACATTGATGCGTCGGTCGCCCTCGCCGAGCTCCTCGCCGAAGATCGTCGACCCGCCGAGCGCTTCTGGAGCGAGACGATCGTCTCGAGCCGGCTCCTCGAGTACGAGGTCTGGATCCGCGTACATGCCTGCAAACTTGTGCGGAGTCATGGTGACGCTGCCCGGACGCTTGTAGGACGCGTGGCCCTTCTGGAGCTGGTCTCGCCGGTTCTGGCGCGCGCGCTCGAACCGTTTCCGAAACCTGGTCGAACGCTGGATGCGCTCCACCTGGCCAGCACCGAGTTCCTCCGCGAACGTCAACCGGCGATCCGATTCGCGACCTACGACAACCGGCAGGCCGTTGCGGCAAGCGCGATGGGGCTCGCGCTGTACGACTTCGACACTGACGCGAGCTGAGGTCGCGAGTCGATGGAGGGCGTCACTCTCCGAGCGCGAACACCCAGACCGCTCCGCCTTCGGGCACTTCCGGAAACTCGCCCGGGCGAATGGCGTTGAGGCGATTCTGCATTCCTCGCGCGTCGATGCCCCACCCGGATTGCACCGCGACGTACTGACGTCCGTTGAGCGTGAACGACGAAGGCTGGCCGATCACACCGGAGGTCGTCGGGTACTCCCACAGCACCTTTCCCGTCCGCGCGTCGAACGCGCGGAACATGCGATCCGATGTTCCGCCGCCGAAGACCAGTCCACCACCGGTCGCGAGCAGCGGGCCCCAGTTCGACGACCTCGCAAACGTGTGCGTCCAGACGCGCGTGCCCGTGTCGACGTTCCATGCCTGCACTTCCCCGATGTGATCCGCGCCGGGAACGATCGACATCACGGTTCTGGCGCCGGTGAACGACGACCCGGGCGAGTATTTCACCGGCAATCCCTCTATCGACGCGCACAGGTTCTCGTTCGCCGGCACGTAGACGAGACGCGTCTGCGGGCTGTAGGCGATCGGCGGCCAGTTCTTCCCGCCCCAGTGTGAGGGGCAGAAATCTGCGGTCCTGCCGGTCCCCGGCTTGTGCGCGGGATCGACGTCGGGCCTGCCGGTCTTGGGGTCGAGACCGCGAAAGACGTTCTGCCGCACATACGGCAACCCCTGCACGAAGCGAATCGGCCCGGTGCCGCGCTCGAGGAACCAGAGGTATCCGTCGCGAGCCACGTCGATCAATCCCTTGATCGTTCGCCCGTTGCGCTGGAAGTCGAGGAGGATCGGCGGCGACACTTCGTCCCAATCGAACGACTCGTTGGGCGTGTACTGGAAATGACCCTTGATCTTTCCTGAATCCACATCGACAGCGATCGTCGACGAGGTGTACAGGTTGTCGCCCGGACGCTGATCGCCCATCCACGGTCCGCCGTTGCCGGTGCCCCAATACGCAAGGTTGGTCTCGGGATCGTAATTGCCCGCTATCCACACAGAGCCACCGCCGGTCTTCCACTGCTCGCCGCTGGGCCATGTCTCGCTACCTGGTTCACCGGGCGCCGGTACGGTGTAGGTGCGCCACAGCTCCTTACCCGTGTCCGGGTCGTAGGCGGCGATGAACCCGCGGATGCCGAGCTCGCCGCCAGATGTACCGACGATCACTTTGCCGTTCGCCACGAGTGGCGCAAGGCTCATGTAATGGCCGCCTTTGTTGTCGGCGACAGTGGTAGACCACACCGTGCGTCCGGTGCGCGCGTCCAACGCCATCAGCACGGCATCGCTGGCCGCCAGGAACACTTTGTCCCCGAGGAGGCCCACGCCGCGCGTCGTCGGATGGCGATTGATGACCGCCGGGCCGAGCGGTCGGCGATATCGCCACAACACCGTCCCCGTCGCGGCCTCAATCGCAATGACCTGACTGCCTGGTGTGGCGACGAACATCACGCCGTCGTGCACGATCGGCGCCGCCTCGTGCCCGTTGATCGCGCCCGTCGAGATCGACCACACCGGTTTGAGCCGAGCGACATTGGCGGGTGTGATCTGCGTGAGTGGACTGTAGCCCCACCCGTCATATGTCCGCCGGTTCATCATCCAGTCGCCGTCGTTTGGACTCCGTAACCGCGCCTCGCTGACCGGCGTGTACTTGCGAAGGACCTCGGGCATCGGCGCGGGCCCGGACGCCGCCTGCGGCGGGGCCAGCGGTGGCGGCGCCTCCTGCGCCAACAGCACCGCGGCGGCAACAAGCGCGAGGGCGATTGAAATGAGACCGAGGAACCTGGTCATGGCGGCGGGATGGTACCAACCTTCGCTCACGCGTGCCAACCTGCGAGTGACCTCCCGCTTTCCCTTTGCATGCAAGCCCGTCTCAGTCCTAGAATCCAACTCCACACCGAAGGTCGAACCGACTAGGCATGTGGAGGGCTCTCGAGAGAGCCACATGTAGGCCTGGCTTTATGCGGAGGCGCAGAATGACTCAGCGATTCGTGGGATGTGTCGTCGTGTGTGGCTGGCTGATGGCTGCCGCCTCGCTGCAGGCGCATCACTCCCTCGCCGGCGTGTACGACATGCAGAAGGAATCGGAGCTGTCGGGCTCGGTCGCCAGTGTGAAGTTCGTGAATCCGCACGGCTCGCTGACGCTCTCGGTGGCGAACCCCAACGGCACGACGACCGATTGGGTCTTCACGCTCGGCTCGGCGACCGCTCTCGCGCAGAGAGGGATCGGCAAGACCGGACCGAATGCGCTCCACGCCGGCGACAAGATCAGCGTCAAGTTCATCCCCGCGAGGAACGGGAGTCCGCTCGGATTCCTCAAGTCCGTGACGATGCCGGACGGGCGCCTGATCCAGATCTCCGCCGGCAACGCCAACGACTAGTCGCCCCCATCACGCGAGGAAGGGCCATGACTTCTCGACGATGGATCGTGCCGGCCGGCATTGCGCTGGGCGTCGTCCTCGCGATCGGCGCGCCGCTGACGGCCACTGCGCAGGCTCCCGCGGGAGCGCAAGCGCCGGCAGGTGGCCAAGGGCGCGGCGCCTTTCGCGAACCGCCGCCACCCTACAGGCCCGCGGCGGGTGCCAAGGATCTGCGCTCGGTGCTCTTCAACTGGACGTGGTACTTGGGCATGCTGCGCGGCGTCGACGAGCACGAACTGATCGTCTCGCTCGAGTATCAGGGCAAGGGAACGATTCAGGTCGACGGACAGCCGTGCACGCTGACGAAGTACCGCGTCAGCACCAACTATCAGGTCCCGGGTCAGCGCACTCAGTACACCTGCACGAGAGCCAGCGGACAGGCGTATTCAGCCATCGAGGGTCTCAGCGAAGGCTACTCGTGGAATGAAGACATCGCCGGCGCGGAGATCATCGCCGGCAAGGGCAAGGCCACACCCATGCCTGCCGCCGTGCAGGAACGGATCATCCGCCTGTGGGCCAGCCCGCAGGGCGCGCCGAAAGCCGCCATCATGGCGGCCGCGGAGATCAAAGAGCTGGGACCAAACCCCGGCACTCTTCTCCAAGATGGCGCCACGACGGCCGGGAAGACGTCGCTCACCTGGGAAGGCAGCAAACCGGTAGTGACGTTCCCGATTCCCGGCATTCCCGACGCCACCGCGACCGCGACCCTCGATGCGAAGTTCATGGCCGAACGTGTCGTCGTCAAACAGGGGTCGACGACGACGGAGTTCACCTACAGCAACTACGCGGACTTCAACAATCCGTTGAACAAGGTCGAGGCGTGGTACGCCGGCAGGATGACGGAGAAGAGGAACGGCGTGCTCGTTCGCGATCTCTCGACGACCGAAACGGAAACCGGCAGCGTGTACGTCGTGATGCCCGTCCCCGCCAGCGTGAAGAAGGCGATGACGCCGACGACGCAGCCGGCAGTGAAGCCTCTGGCGCTGGCGGCGGCCGGCGCCGATCCGACGCCTCGAACCGCCTACGGCAAGCCGGATCTGACGGGCAACTGGAATAGCGCTGGAATGAACTGGCGCTATGGAAACAGGCGCTGCGCGCCGACACAGGTCAACTGCACGAGGGCGATCAATCAGACGATGGACTTCGAATTCGAAGCGCCTTCGCGGTTCGGGCCGAGTCGCCCGCTCTACAAGCCGGAGCACTGGGACAAGATCCAGCAGCTCGACATGTGGACCAACAAGGAAGATCCGGTCATGACGTGCCAGCCGCTCGGCATTCCGCGGCACGGCGCGCCGCGACGCATCGTGCAGACGCCGACCGACGTCATCATGTTCTACACGCAGTATGCCGACGGCGGCGGCGGACAAGGTGAATACCGCATCGTCCCGACCGATGGGCGCAAGCACGATCCGCAGCGGGCGATCGAGAGCAAGTACTTCGGATACACCGTGGGTCGCTGGGAGGGTGACACGCTGGTGCTCGACTCGATCTCCTTCGTCGACAGCACCTGGCTCGCGCGCGGCGGCTTCTTCCACTCCGATCAGATGCACGTGATCGAGAAGTTCACGCGGCAGGGCAACCAGATCACGTACGAGGTCACCGTCGAGGATCCCGAGGTGCTCGTCGAGCCGTGGGTGATGGCGCCGCGGTTGATGCGGCTCAACCCGAATGCCGATGCGGGACTGCTGCCCGAGCGCGGCAACTGCGAGGTCTACGAGCTCGGCGACATCACGTCGCAGATTCGCCACTGACGCGCATCGCCGGACCTGACAAGGTCCGGCCTACCTTACGCCGGATCTCACAAGGTCCGGCCTACCTTACGCCGGATCTCACAAGGTCCGGCCTACCACGTGCCGAGAAGTGGCGCGGATCCTCTCCGGTCCGCGCACGCCAGCACAAGCTCCGGATAGAAACGAGGAACATCGACCCGGAAAAGGTGTCAGAGAATCGGGAGAGTACTGATGCTCGTTGGACACTTCGCGATGGCGCTGGCGGGCAAGCGTGCCGCGCCCACCGTTTCGATTGGAACGCTGACGCTGGCGTCCATGCTTCCGGACCTGCTCGGGCTCGTGTTCATCCTGAGCGGGTTGGAGCATTGGCGCATGATCCCCGGCGCTCGGGGAATCGACAGCGCGGAGCTGTACGACATTCCTCTGAGCCACAGCCTGCTGATGGACGTCATCTGGGGACTGGTGTTCGCGGCGATGTATCGCTGGCGCCGTCGCGAATCGACTGGCGCACTGATCGTATTCGTCGCGGTCGTCAGCCACTGGGTCCTGGATTTCATCAGCCACAAGCCGGACATGCCGATCGCGCCAGGAATGACACAGGTCTACGGGCTGGGATTGTGGACGTCGCTGCCCTGGACGGTTGTGATCGAGGGTGGTCTGTGGCTCGCGGCGCTCATCGTCTATATGCGGGTGACACGCGCGAAAGACC
>Ga0081539_10006551_pt1 | contig 11109 bp, 9 predicted proteins | sample TabmetS4T2R2_FD_71023 | JGI IMG/M metagenome (GOLD analysis project Ga0081539, IMG submission 71023) | Tabebuia heterophylla rhizosphere microbial communities from the University of Puerto Rico - S4T2R2 | ecosystem: Host-associated > Plants > Roots > Rhizosphere ... | reverse complement strand
GGAATCCCCAGCCGCAGCCTTACTTTCCAGCAAAATTGATCACTTCGACCGCGCCAAATCCAATTCCAAATCAATGGTTTGGTTATTCTTCACGGTCGACTAAAAACAAAGATCTAAATCGCGGGAGCGAATCCGAAAGATCGCGACGCGCTTTAAGCGGCTACATTCAACGTCTCGATCTTGTCCAGATCGGCGGCAATATCAGCTTTCGCGATCGCCAGATCATAGCTCGTCTGCATGTTCATCCAGAACTGTGGCGTCGAACCGAACAGCTTTGCCAGACGCAACGCTGTATCGGTCGTGACCGGAGTCTGCTCAGCCATCAGGCGCTCGATGCGGGTGCGGGGAACGCCGAGCATCTTGGCCACCGTGTAAGGTTTCAAACCCAGTGGCGCCAAGAATTCCTCGCGTAGAATTTCGCCAGGATGGATAGGTGGGTTGAATTGGACCATGGCGGCTCTCCTAGTCATGATAGTCGACGATCTCGACATCTTCGGCTCCAGCGTCCGTCCAGCGGAAACAGACTCGGAACTGGTCGTTGATCCAGATCGCATGCTGGCCTTTCCGGTCGGCCTTTAGCGAGTGCAGTTTGTTGGCGGTCGGAACTCTTAGATCGTCAAGCGTGGCGGCGTTTTCGATCATAAAAAGCTTGCGTTGAGCGGCCCGAACAAGGTTCGAGGGGAATCCTTTAGGAGCATTCCCCTTCGCCACCGCCTCAGTCGTCTTGTCTTTGAACGATCTGATCACGGACGTATCGTCGCACGATACGTCGAGCGAATCAATGGAAAGGTATCATGACATGATACCAGCGTGTGTGTTTTCAAAGTCGCGACGTCTGATCAGTTGCCGTCGGCCGCGAAGGCGATGAGGTTGCCGTCGGGGTCCTTCACGATGAAGGTGCGGGCGCCCCACGGTTCCGTCCGCAAGGTCTGGTGAAACGTGACGCCGGCTTCCTTGTATTCCAGGAATAGCGGCTTGGCGTGATCGACGATGATCGTCGCCGACAGAAGGTCTTCGGCGGTTCGTACCTCCTGATCGATCACGGGGCGATCGACGTGACGCAGGTTGAGCCGCGCGCCGCCACGCCCGACCTGAGCGTAGAAGGGCGGCGTGCCGTAGGTGAAGCGCACCTTGAAGCCGAGCTTCTCCTCGAAGAATGCGCAGGACGCTTCGATATTCAAGACGAAGAGCTGTGGCTCGGCGGCGAGCGGTGCCGATGTCGAGGTGTCCTGAACGGTCTGGTCGGTCATGGCGTGAAGCCCTTTTGTGAGCGCCTGCCAGCTCTCGAAGCCCGATTTCCTGGCAACCAGTTCCTGGGCGTCGCTGAGCTTGAAGCTGCTTTCCAGAATCTGGCGGTCGGTCAGATTATGGAAGCGTGGCAGAAGCCACCCGATCATGGCGGCGACGGGATAGTGCCGTTCGCGATGCCAGCGCAGGTAGAGCTTGGCCTGTTTGCGGAAATGTTCGAGACTGGGCATGGGCGCGGTTGGTTGACTTTGTCGTAGGCGGGCAATGCCCTTCCGACCATTAGTCGATGCGCCCTACAGCAACGCCGCGACCATAGTCGTTTGCCATTGGCGGTCAACGCGGGCGAAACCGTCGTCTTGTTGACTTCACCCTTCTCGAAGTCGTTTCGACCCACCCCATCTGGTTCGTGACAAGGGCGAAGCATGCCATGGTGCACCCCTGCATCGAGCGCGATGATCCACATCGGCGCGACAGGCTCGATCAACCGTTGGCCCAAAAGCGGCCGTTGCGGATTAGTTCAAGTCGAATGCCTGCCCGGAAGCTCTCAACTGCTGGAGTGTTTTCCCTGCGCAACTCCCCGCCCACTCGCCGCCCACCGGTTCGGCTGGTCCGTGAAGTGTTATGGTGCCCGCCAGGTTATCCGGCGAGATGTATACCGCGACACCATCCGGGTCGATTTTCGCAAGGTAGTAAGCGCGATCGACGCCGCTGTTCTCGCAATGCACCATGAAGGGGAAGTCGGCGAACGAACTCTCGGCGGCACGCGCCTGGAAGCCGAACAGCGCTAGAACATGCAAAACAATTAGAGTCGCAAACCAAGTTTGTCTGGCCATATCGCGCTCCCTTCGCCAGGTCATCGCCAAGAAACAACCACCCGCCAGGACCTGATAGTGCCGGCCGTGCTAGTTCCGCGTCAATCCTGCACAATACATACATGCAGTGCCGTCTTTTCACCCGCCGCGACTGGTTCCGGCTCTATGGCCGACAATCATCGACACTGCCGGTCAACGCAGCTCGAGCCACTTACGTGAATGGCGGAGAATGGATCGGAAAGCGCGTATTCAACTGGCCGGCCCAGTCGAACGAAGCCTGCCCCTCCGGTTGACTCGGTGCACCCCTTCCGGTTTAGAGCCTGACTGAAAATTCGCCATGGCGGTCTGCAAATGGTGATTTCTGCGCTTCCGGTGCTCAGGTAGCCGAATGTACGCTGCGCCCCGGTTCTCAAAATCACCATTTTCGCCGCGCCCTGACGAATTTTGAGTCGGGCTCTAGACGCTGCCCACCCATCTTTCGGCAACCACGGACATTTTTGAAGATGCTGGACAAGACCTACGACGCCCAGGCCGTCGAGCCGAAGATCGCCAAGATTTGGGAAGAGGCCGACGCCTTCCGCGCCGGCGCGGGCGCGGGCGAGGATGCCGAGCCCTTCACCATCGTCATCCCGCCGCCCAACGTCACCGGCTCGCTGCATATGGGTCATGCGCTCAACAACACGTTGCAGGACATCCTCGTCCGCTTCGAGCGCATGCGCGGCAAGAACGTGCTCTGGCAGCCGGGCATGGACCATGCCGGCATCGCCACGCAGATGGTGGTCGAGCGTCAGCTCGTGGAGCGCCAGATCCACCGGCGCGATATCGGCCGCGACGAATTCATCCGCCGGGTCTGGGAGTGGAAGGCCGAGTCGGGCGGCATGATCGTCAACCAGTTGAAGCGGCTCGGCGCTTCCTGCGATTGGTCGCGCCAACGTTTCACCATGGACGAGGGCCTGTCGAAGGCCGTCATCGAGGTGTTCGTCACCCTCTACAAGGAAGGGCTGATCTACAAGGACAAGCGCCTCGTCAACTGGGATCCCAAGCTGCTCACCGCGATCTCCGACCTCGAGGTCGAGCAGGTCGAGGTCGACGGCAATCTCTGGCATTTCCGCTACCCGATCGAAGGCGAAAAATTCGACCCGGAGAACCCGAGGACCTTCATCACCGTCGCCACGACGCGGCCCGAGACGATGCTGGGCGACACCGGCGTCGCTGTTCACCCGGACGACGAGCGCTATCGCGCCCTCGTCGGCAGGAAAGTCGTGCTGCCGCTGGTCGGCCGGAAAATCCCGGTCGTGGCGGACGCGTATTCCGACCCGGAGAAGGGCACCGGCGCGGTCAAGATCACGCCGGCCCACGACTTCAACGACTTCGAGGTCGGCAAAAGGCACAGGCTGCCGGCGGTCAATGTCATGACCGCCGAGGCGGCGATGAATCTCAAGGATAACGAGGACTTCCTCGCCGGTCTTGACTCGACGGCTGAATTGGAGGCCACGCTCGATGCCCTGCACGGCCAGGACCGTTTAGCGGCGCGCAAGCATCTCGTCGAGATGATGGAGGAACGCGGTTATCTGGCGAAGGTCGAACCGCACCGCCATGTCGTGCCGCATGGCGACCGCGGCGGCGTGCCGATCGAGCCGTTCCTGACGGACCAGTGGTATGTCAACGCCGCGGAACTGGCGAAGCCGGCGATCGAGTCGGTGCGCGAAGGGCGCACCGACTTCGTGCCGAAAAATTGGGAAAAGACCTATTTCGACTGGATGGAGAACATCCAGCCCTGGTGCATCTCACGCCAGCTCTGGTGGGGCCACCAGATCCCGGCCTGGTACGGCCCCGACGGCGCGATCTTCGTGGAGAAGGACGAGGAGGCGGCCCTTGGAGCGGCGATCCAGCACTACCTTTCGCTCGAAGGTCCATGGAAAGCCTGGGTCGAGGAGCGGCTGGAGAATTTCGAGCCCGGCTCGATCCTGACGCGCGACGAGGACGTGCTCGACACCTGGTTCTCCTCGGCGCTGTGGCCGTTCTCGACGCTCGGCTGGCCGGACGAGACGCCGGAGCTCAACACCTATTACCCGACCGACGTGCTGGTCACCGGCTTCGACATCATCTTCTTCTGGGTCGCCCGCATGATGATGATGGGCGTCCACTTCCTGGACACCGAGCCGTTCCACACGGTCTACGTGCATGCGCTGGTGCGCGACAAGAACGGCGCCAAGATGTCGAAGTCGAAAGGCAACGTCATCGACCCGCTGGAGCTGATCGACGAATATGGCGCCGACGCGCTGCGCTTCACGCTCGCCATCATGGCCGCGCAGGGCAGGGACGTGAAGCTCGACCCGGCCCGCGTCGCCGGTTACCGCAATTTCGGCACCAAGCTCTGGAACGCGACGCGTTTCGCGCAGATGAACGGCGTCAAGCGCAATGACGCGTTCTGGCTGGCGGATGCCAGGCTCACCCTCAACCGGTGGATCCTGACCGAGCTGAAGCGGGCGGCGGACGAGGTTACCGAAGGCATCGCCAGCTATCGCTTCAACGAGGCCGCGGGTGCTGCCTATCGCTTCGTCTGGAACCTGTTCTGCGACTGGTATGTCGAGCTGCTGAAGCCGGTCTTTGCCGGTTCGGACGAGGCCGAGAAGGCCGAAAGCCAGGCGGTCGCGGCCTATGTGCTCGACGAAATCTACAAGCTGCTGCACCCGTTCATGCCGTTCATGACGGAGGAATTGTGGGCGCAGGCGGTCGCCGAAGGCGAGGACCGGACGGCCTTGATCTGCCACGCGGCCTGGCCGGACCCGGAATTCGAGGACGCCGAGGCGGCGGCCGAGATCAACTGGCTGATCGACCTGGTTTCGGGCATCCGCTCGGTGCGCTCGGAAATGAACGTGCCCGCCGGCGCAGTCGCGCCGCTGGTGGTGCTGGGCGTCGGGCCGGCGACGCAGGCGCGGCTTGCCCGCCACGATGCGGCGATCAAGCGGCTGGCGCGTGTCGGCGCAATCACCGAGGCCGCAGCCGCGCCGAAGGCCTCGGCGCAGATCGTGGTAGGCGAGGCGACCTTCTGCCTGCCGCTCGGCGAGCTGATCGACCTTGCCGCGGAAGCGGCGCGGCTCCAGAAGGAGATCGCCAAGGTGACGGAAGAGATCGCGCGGCTGCGCAAGAAGCTGTCCAACGAAAAATTCGTCGCCAATGCGCCGGAAGATATCGTGGCGGCGGAGCGCGAGAAACTCGCCGAATATGAAGATACGCAGGGCAAGCTGCAGACCGCGCTGAAGAGAATCAGGGACGCGCGGGGTGAGTCGTCTTCGCTGAATCGGGCGGCGACGGATGCTGCCGGGCCCCCAGGATGACCCGGCGTCAGGCATTCCGCCGCCCGAATAAGCTTGCCGCGCTTTTTTTCGCCGCATTGTTGCCATTTTGTAACAAGCGCTTTCCGCATCGGGATCGTGACTTTGGATCAGGGCGCAACCACCTGTTTTCATTAAGTTTTCTTTGATGGGCATGGTGCGGGCCGACTGTCACTACCGGCCTTCAGCGAATTGCGCGCATGGTCCAACAGCCAAAGCGGTTTCTCCAAAGGATTTCACGATTGCGTGACGTTAGGGATTTGGTTCTAGCATTGCTTCCGATGCGAACCGAGGGGAACGGTCACGATGGCAAGATCGCTGTTGAAAGCGGTGGTATGGGCAGGACTTCTGACGGTGGGAATGGCGAGCGCCGCCGGAGCCGGCGGGTTTTCACGCGGGACCGCTCCGACCGACCTTCTCTATGAGGACGGGAATTTCAACATGCGGTTCGACGCACGCGCCGTCATACCGCACCAGACCTTCAAGACCAGCGCCAATCCGGCGCTTGTCGGGACGAGTTTCTACGACGAATATCTCATCCCTTCGGTCGGCATTAAGTTCAACATTTCGGACAATTTCCGCTGCGTCGGCACCTATACCCAGAACACCGGGTCGGATGTGACATACGACGCTCCGAAAATTCCGAGCGGAAAGCTCGACGAATCCTTCGCCACCGACGAGTTCGGCGTCACCTGCGCCGTCCGGCTCGACGTCGGACCGGGCGTCCTTTCCGTGCTCGGCGGCGGCTTCGTCGAAGAGCTCAACTATGAGCGGCTGACGGACTTGTCCGTGCCGGTAAATCTGCAGGCCGGAGCAACCGTGCTTCCCCCCGGCAGCAACGGCACCCTCGAATTGAGCGGGCAGGAATATGGCTGGCGGGCAGGCCTTGCCTACGAGATTCCCGAAATCAGGTTGCGTGCCGAACTCCTGTACCGTTCGGGCACTGAATATGGGGCCGACGGCGCGCTGTCGGTGCCGGCCGATTTCGCGGCGCTGAACGGCCTGCCGACCACCCTGCTGCCGGCAACCGGGACCGGCAACCTGCCGCAGAGCGTCGAGCTGAACCTGAGGTCCGGCATCGCGGAGGGTTGGCTGGCCTTCGCCTCCGTGAGGTGGATGGACTGGAGCGTGCTACAGACCCTGACCGTCACCACGGCGCTCGGCCCCGTCGTCGACGAATATCAATGGCGCGACGGCTGGACCGTGACCGGCGGCATCGTGCATTCCTTCAGCGAAGCTTTCGCCGCCCAGGCAAGCCTGACTTGGGACAGCGCGGTGTCCACGGGTTGGGACCTGCGGGGAGAGACCTGGACCCTCGCTCTCGGCGGCCGGGTAAGAGCGCCCGTCGGCGGCGAGTTCCGCTTCGGGACCGGCTTCTCCTATCTCGCCCCCGAGGAGACGACCCAGTACGACCCCGGATTCAACGAGTCGACCGACGAGGGCTACGCCATCACCCTCAATGTCGGCTACGTCATTCAGTGGTAGCAGCGCCTCCGCGAGGCATCGAACGGGCCCGGCTTCGACCGGGCCTTTTGCTGTCCAGCGCTGCGCGACGGAAGCCGGCTCATCCACGAGCCCCGTTTGTGATGATTCCGCAACACTCTCTCAACATCCATTGAGCTATAGCTAGGGCCGGGGGAAATGCCCATTTCCCGCCATAAACCCGGCGCACCCGAAATTCTATTCGACGGCGTCGCGGAGCGAGACGTCGAGAGTGAGTTACCGCAGGACGTGCGGCGTGGATTGATATGGACGCCAAGGTCATTTCAAAAGCACATTTGCCAAGCCGTCATGTGACAGTTGGACCGGCTCGTGCTCCGCACCGCTCTTACCTCTATGCGATGGGCCTCTCGGCCGCCGAGATCAACCAGCCCCTGGTCGGCGTCGCGAGCTGCTGGAACGAGGCGGCGCCCTGCAACATCTCGCTGATGCGCCAGGCGCAGGTGGTGAAGAAGGGCGTGGCCGCCGCCAACGGCACGCCGCGCGAGTTCTGCACCATCACCGTGACCGACGGCATCGCCATGGGCCACCAGGGCATGAAGTCATCCCTGGTGTCGCGCGAGGTGATCGCGGATTCGGTGGAGCTCACCATGCGCGGCCATTGCTACGACGCGCTCGTCGGCCTTGCCGGCTGCGACAAGTCGCTGCCCGGCATGATGATGGCCATGGTGCGGCTCAACGTGCCGTCGATCTTCATCTATGGCGGTTCGATCCTGCCCGGCTCCTGGCGCGGCCGCCAGATCACCGTTCAGGACGTGTTCGAGGCGGTCGGCCAGCATTCCGTCGGCAAGATGAGCGACGAGGAGCTGCTCGAGGTCGAGCAGGCGGCGTGCCCTTCGGCCGGCTCCTGCGGCGCGCAGTTCACCGCCAACACCATGGCCACCGTCGCCGAGGCGATCGGCCTGGCGCTGCCTTACTCATGCGGCGCGCCGGCGCCCTACGAGATGCGCGACCGCTTCAATTTCGCCTCCGGCGAGAAGGTGATGGAGCTGATCGCCAGGAATATCCGGCCGCGCGATATCGTGACCCGCAGGGCGCTGGAGAACGCGGCCGCCGTGGTCTCGGCGACCGGCGGCTCGACCAACGGGGCGCTGCACCTGCCGGCGATCGCGCATGAGGCAGGCATCAAGTTCGACCTGTTCGACGTCGCCGAGATTTTCGAGAAGACGCCCTACATCGCCGATCTGAAGCCGGGCGGCAAATACGTCGCCAAGGACATGTTCGAGGCGGGCGGCATCCCGCTGCTGATGAAGACGCTGCTCGACAATGGCTATCTGCACGGCGACTGCATGACGGTCACCGGCCGTACTTTAGCCGAAAACATGGAGCATGTTGCCTGGAACGATCACCAGGATGTGGTTCGCCCGGCGGACAGGCCGATTACCAGGACCGGCGGGGTTGTCGGCCTGAAGGGGAACCTTGCGTCCGAAGGTGCGATCGTGAAGGTCGCCGGCATGTCGGTGCTGGAGTTTACAGGCCCGGCGCGCTGCTTCGACTCGGAGGAGGCGTGCTTCGAAGCGGTGACCAACCGGCAGTACAAGGAAGGCGAGGTTCTCGTCATCCGCTATGAGGGCCCGAAGGGCGGCCCCGGCATGCGCGAGATGCTGTCGACCACCGCGGCACTCTACGGCCAGGGCATGGGCGGCAAGGTCGCCCTCATCACGGACGGACGGTTCTCAGGCGCAACGCGCGGCTTCTGCATCGGTCATGTCGGCCCCGAGGCGGCGGTCGGCGGTCCGATCGGGCTGCTGAAGGACGGCGACATCATCAGGATAGACGCCGTGCAGGGAACCCTCACCGTCGATCTCTCCGACGAGGAACTGACGGCAAGGGCAAAGAGTTGGAAGCCGCGCAAGACCGACTACCAGTCCGGCGCGATTTGGAAATATGCGCAAACGGTCGGGCCAGCGCGCGATGGCGCTGTCACTCATCCGGGCGCAGCGAGTGAAACGCACTGCTATGCGGATATTTGAGTTGGTAAGGTTTGCCGCAGTTTCGGCGATCGTGGCGGTGTCAATTTTCGGCACTGCGGACGGCGCCTACGCGTTCGACGACAAGGTGTTCGACGACAAGACGACGCCAGGCAAGAGCTCGAACCCATGGACCGTGTTCCGCTTCGGCTTCTCGGCCTATAAGAGCGGCCACAAGGACCAGGCGGTCGAGGCTTATCGCTACGCGGCCGAGAATGGCCAGATCGGCGCCACGTGGAAGCTCGCGCGCATGTATGCCGAGGGCGATGGCGTGCAGCGCAACGACTACGAAGCCTTCAAGTTCTTCACCGAGATCGCGCAGCAGGACGTCGAGCCGGGCAGCCCGGAGGAAAGTTATGTTTCCGACGCGCTCGTGGCGCTCGGCGCCTATCTGAAGTCGGGCATTCCCGGCACGCCGGTGCAGCCCAATCCGGCCGCGGCGCAGGACTATTACATGCGCGCGGCCGCCAACTACCGCAACCCGAACGCCCAGTACGAGATCGGCAAGATGCTGCTCACCGGCGAGGGCGGCACCAGGAAGAGCATAAGGCAGGCGGCGCGCTGGCTGCAGCTCGCCGCTGAGAAGGGTCATGCCGGCGCACAGGCCACCCTCGGCAACCTGCTTTTCCAGAGCGGCAAGGTGGTGCGGGGGCTGGCCATGATGACAGCGGCCCTGCAACGCGCCGCGCCTGGCGATCGGCCGTGGATCCGCGACATGCAGGAAGAGGCCTTCTCGCTCGCCGACGAGGCCGACCGCCGCACGGCGATCGCGCTCGCGCAGGACATGCTGACGAAAGGCACGAACCAGTAATCGTCTTGCTGGCGTTTTAGCCTCGGCGCATAGTCTAAAGCGCGTCGCGATCTTTCAGATTCGCTTCCGCGCTTTAGTTCTTTGTTTTCACGCATGTCTTTATCCCGAAACCGGGGCCACTTTCGGGAGACATGCTGTAGGTTCAACTGGGGCCTTTGGGGCCGGGTCGGACGGGAGGGGGGGCGCGTGACCGAAACCATCGCGGAAGCCGCAACCGCTGGCGACTATGAATCTTTCGCGCAACTGGTGCGGGAGTACACGGACTGGTGTCGCATTCGCTACGGCGAGGACAAGTGGTTCGTCGACGCAGCTTTCAACCACCAATCGCTCGACGCCGAGCTTGCAGTCCTGGCCATTTCGTACGGTCCGCCGAAAGGCAAGACATTGCTCGCAAAAAGCGACGGCGAGGTTTGCGGCGGCGTTGCTTACCGCAAGCTCTCGGACAGCATATGTGAGATGAAGCGGCTGTTCGTGCTCGATCGCTTCAAGGGAAAAGGCATTGGCCGCCGGCTGTGCGAGGCAATCATCGGCGAGGCCAGAACAGACGGTTTCCAGATCATGCGCCTGGACACTGGGAATCTGCTCACCGAAGCGATCAAGATGTACGAGGCTTTCGGCTTTCGACCTTGCGAGGCCTACAACGAGTATCCCGAGGAACTGCTGCCCTATATCGTCTTCATGGAGAAGCGCCTGACCGATGCCTGAAACGAAGGCTGTCCGTCACGCCGCCTTCAGCTTGAGCTCGATCGCGACCGGCACGTGGTCCGACGGTTTTTCCCAGGCGCGCACATGCTTGTCGATCGAAGCGGAAGCCAGATGGTTGGCAGCCTCCGGCGACAGCATCAGATGGTCGATGCGGATGCCGTTGTTCTTCTGCCAGGCGCCGGCCTGGTAGTCCCAGAAGGTGTAGATGAGCGGCTGGTCGCTGACGGCGCGCACCGCATCGGTGAAGCCGAGGCTGGCGAGCCGGCGGAAAGCCTGCCGCGTCTGAGGCTGGAACAGCGCGTCGTTCACCCAGTTCTCCGGGAAACGGGCATCGACCGGCTCGGGGATGACGTTGTAGTCGCCGGCGAGCACCAGCGGCTCCTCCGACTCCAGGCGCTCGGCGGCCCAGCGCTCGAGCCTGGCCATCCATGACAGCTTGTAGGGGAACTTCTTCTCGTCGGTGATCGGGTTGCCGTTGGGCAAATAGAGCGAGGCGATGCGCAGCGCGCCCCTGTCGGTCGAAAACACGCCTTCGATGAAGCGCGCGTGGTCGTCCGCGTCATCGCCCGGCAGGCCGCGATTGACCTCGTCGAACGGCAGCTTGGACAGGATCGCGACGCCGTTGAAGCCCTTCTGGCCGAGCGTCTCGACCTTGTAGCCCAGCGCCTCGATCTCCATGCGCGGGAACTGGTCGTCGACCGTCTTGATTTCCTGCAGACAGGCGA
>Ga0081539_10006550_pt1 | contig 11109 bp, 15 predicted proteins | sample TabmetS4T2R2_FD_71023 | JGI IMG/M metagenome (GOLD analysis project Ga0081539, IMG submission 71023) | Tabebuia heterophylla rhizosphere microbial communities from the University of Puerto Rico - S4T2R2 | ecosystem: Host-associated > Plants > Roots > Rhizosphere ... | reverse complement strand
CCGTAGAGTCGGCTCACCACCCCGTCAAAGTCCCAAAAAAAGCGGTAGCCCGGCAGGTAACTCGCGACGCGTTTGCGTGATTCGTCGGTGGGATCGATGGTCACCCCGAAAAAGGAGGCAAAGGCATCATCAAACACGTGCTTCAGGGCCAGAGCCGCGCGCACGGCGGCGCGGCCTCGCGTGTCCGCAGCGGTCGCGAAGAAGCACAAGACGAGGTAGCGACCGGCGGCGGTGTCGAAGGCATAATCGGGACGACTCGTTTCACGCGCATGAAACCACGGCGCTGGATCACCCGGCAGGAGATTTTTATAGAATGGCATAGGCTGTTCCACGTGCTGACGTTACCTTCATAGGGATAAAATTTATAATACTTTAAGTATTAAGTCAAGATTTGCCGAGGTAGGGGCGATACTCGTGTTCACCCGCGTGGCTTCACGGGGCTCTCTGGTCGAGACGTGTCCGTCACCGCGTGCGGTGAGCGGCCCAGATACTGCCGACGGAACCGCTCGATCGGCGTGCGCAACAGCGCGACGATAGCCAAGAGCACCAGGGTGATCCCTATGGACAGACCGACGACGGTCCAGGAACGCTCCGCCACCCCATTCCCGAAGAGGCTGGAGAGGAGCACGCCTGGAAAGCGTCCGAGAGTGGAGAGGACCAAAAACGTCCCCACCGGCATGGGGGTCAGGCCCGCAATGTAGCAGAGCAGATCCTTCGGGATGCCAGGAATCACAAACAAGAGCAACAGCGGCCAGAAGCCGGACTTCCCGTAGACCAGGCGGTCGAACTGGCGGACCGTCTGCCGATCCACGAGCCAATCGGTCGCCCGATGCTCAAAGAGGCGGGCCAGCGCAAAGGCCGTGAGCGACCCCAGCGTGATGCCGACATAGCTGAGCACGAGGCCCAGCCAGGCGCCGAAGATGTAGCCGCCCGCACATTGCGTGACCTCGCCCGGGATGAAAAAGATCACGACCTGCACGAACTGGGCGGCCACAAAGACCGCCGCCGCGTAGACGCCATAGCTCGCAATCCAGGTCTTGAACCGCTCCTGGTCTGTGAGCACGTCCCAGAGGCACGGGCCCCACAGCCATGCCCCAACGACAACGCCCGCAAAGATCAAGCTGAAGACAAGGCATTGGAAGGCGTGGCGGAAACGTGGAGGCAGCGCCAGGGAGTTCTCAGCAGGGGGCATACAGTCCTCTACGAGCGATACACCGCACGTATCGCCAATGTCATGGATATGCTACGGCTTGAAGGGCGCGCGCTGCACGTGCGCATTCCGTCGAGCACGCCTCATGCACGCCGTGCTGGTGCAGCCGTCGAGACGCCTCGTGCTGGCAACCGGTGCGTCATGGTGAGACGTGTCAGGAGCCCCAGGCCGTATACGGTCTGGCGTGCCCACGCGTGCCATCGTCTCCGCGCTGCTGAGCGCGGAACACGGAGAAGACCCTCGCTGTGCTCCACGCTGCAGAGCGTGCACCCGTCGCCCTCGGGCCAGCAGCGTGTCAGAGCCACGCTGCTGGCCTCACGCTGGTTGATGGGCCCACCATACACTATGTGATGGTGTATGTCTAGTCCTAATAATGGGAGCCCTACGCTGCCCAGGCCGTGCCTGGTGCTGAGAGGCTCCGGGAGGTCTAGCCGCTGCGCACATCGCTTCTCGTCGCTCATGGTATGGGAGTGACACACCGCGGAGAGGACAGACACACGGCCCTGTAGCGGTGCAGCATGGGAGAGGGGAGTGCCGCAAGGCACCCTGTGCGACAGGCACCGTTCCTGTATCCGCAGCGCACAGGGACACGACTCTCGAGGCTCTGAGCAGCTCCACCTGCCAGCGCAAGAGACCACGGTGCCTCAGAGGGGCATTGCTGTACAGAGGATATTTCGTCTGTTATAATTACAACCATATCGCGGAGGGAGGGGAGACCGCGGCACACGTCGGCATGGCTCTCGGCGCTCCCTCGGTCCATGCCGGCGGGGTGCCTCGCTTGCTTCCACGCTCTTCGTGCTCTCATGGTCAGCAAGCCCCCAGAGATCATCGGCGTACCGTCTATCGCTCTCGGGCTGCACAGGAGAAAGCGTGAGCGGTTCACGGAGAGAGTGTGACGTGTGGGTTGGCGGCTGGTGACACGTGTGTTGATACTGGGTTTTGGCCATACTCGCTGTCCCTGGCATCGGTTCGGCGCAAGTGGCCCAGTGGTCCAGGATTCTGGTCTGGGGGAAAGTAGCAGCATGCAAAACGATGGGGCGCCTGAGGCCGACTGCTCCTTTCTGCGACCTCCCTTGCCATGGCGGTATCAAAACCACCATCTTTTTACGACCCTCCAAGTGCTCATCACATCAGGCAAACGTGTCTAGTGTATACAACGGATCACGCACGGTCTACGCCTGTACACTTTGTCACCCTCGAAAAAATAGCAGACATTGTCCTCCCTTTGGGGTATGTCTCTCGGCACGAGCAGCCTGCTGCCACCGTGTCGCTGGAGGCCTGCACCCAGGCAATACGACGCCATAGACGGTCATGGCGTGTTGGGGAGAGAGACTATGGGAGCCAAAACCCTCGGGGGGAGAGTCAACCACACCGCCTCTCCGGACCTGTGCTCTGGCAGAGATGTGGACCAGCACGGCTTTCGAGGGCCAACCGCCCCTCTTGCGCGTGAACTCGTCCGCTACACTGTTGCTGGTGGGCTCGCCTCTATCGTGGACGTAGGCCTGTTGGTGGTGCTGACGCGAGGTCTGGGGGTGTACTATCTGCACGCGGCTGCCGTTGCCTTTGGCGTGGGCCTCCTGACCAGCTATCTGCTCAGTATCGGGTGGGTGTTTCATGCACGCACATGGCAGAATCCCTGGGTGGAGCTAGGGTTCTTCACACTCATTGGCGGTATGGGGCTGCTGTGGTGTGGCGTCTGCATGTGGTTCTTGACCGAATACGCGCACCTGCATTATCTCTGCTCAAAGGTGGTGTCAGCGCTGGTGGTGTTTTGCTGGAATTTCGTGGCGAAGAAATGGGTGTTATTTCACCGGTAACCACCCAGGCTTCCCTGGTGTGTCGGGAAGCATGGCAGACAAGGGATTATCCGTCCCTCAGCCCGTGTTTTTTTCTGCCACAAGACACCCCCTGTTGGATCAGCGATGCCCCTTCCTGCGCGACCTGTGCTAAAGCCTTCGTGATCGCATCGGGGGGCACGCCTGTCACCTGGAGGTAGAACCTGACGCCTGCTTCATCGTCTCCCCAATAGATACCATCAATGAAATACTTGCGGGCAGCTCGATAAACGTGGATCGTGCGCATAGGGCCTCCTTCCCGTACCTATGGAGGGCCACTGTGGAGGATACTGTGTGGATGGAAACAGCCGCAAGGATAGGTTGCGAGCCTCAGGTTTGCAACAATTTTGTCTCCTTCTCACATCCCTCCTCCCTGTCGCTCACTCCCTGTGAGCGACACCTTCCTCGTTCCGATACACCTACTGGGTCAACAATCCCTACCCTCCTCCCTGTCGCGTTGGTGGTGCGCTAAGTGGTCTTTCACATAAATTTTTGGACCTTGCGATAGTGTCTTTGGAATTTGTCTCGGGCATCAGTTTGGGAGAAGGTCCAGTGCACCGTTTTGTGATTGCGATTGCGTGTGTCCGCCCATGCCAGTACGGCCCGACATAAGCTGTCGAACGTCGGAATCCGACGATCCAGACACTGCTTGGCCAGTGCCGCAAACTCGATCTCCGCCATATTGAGCCACGAGCCTTTGAGCGGAGTATAGTGCGGCTCAAACTTTTGGCTGAGCGTGAACGCGTCCCTGGGCGGTAACACCTCATAAAATGAGCCTGGCGTATGGGTATTCAGGTTATCTTGGACTAGGCGAATGAATTTGGCTTGTGGGTAGTGCTTGGTCAGCAGATTGTGCATAAACTCAGCATAATCCACCGCTGTTCGTCGCGGTCTCACTTCCACATAGCGCCGCCCGGTATGCGGCTCAAAGGCCAGAAAGACACAGCAGGAGCCGTGTTTCTCATACTCATAATGATAGCGTTTCGCTTTACCAGGGCTCATGGGTAAGATCGCGCCAACTTGGCCGATGAGAAAGCACGGTCGTTCATCAAAACAGATTAAAGGCCGTAGTGGATCATATGGTAAAGCATACTGATAAAGTACATCTTCCATGTGCCAGAGATAATCCCCAGTAATGTTGCCGATGCACCATTGTTCGCAGAGCCACGGCTTCAGTTTGTTTTTTTTAATGTGCGTCGGACACTTTCATGCGAGATTGAATCAATGACTTCTAACTGTACAAGCTTATCGGCGATCATATGCAGGGTCCACCGTCCAGCCTCTTCGGGGGGATCACTGCAAGCAATCATCGTCACATGTGCTGCTACTCTCGTGTCAATTTTAATGGGTCGCCCGCTCCGTGGTGCTTCGTGGAGCACATCGAGTATGTGCTCATCCGCCTTTTGCAGATACTTTTTACGCACATTGTATATAGTGCCTCGTGAGACACCTAATATGGTGGTGACGTCTGTCTCCGATCGTTCTTCGTCCAAAAGTAACAAGATGCGTGCTCTATTAATGGCGCGGGCGCTCTTTTTGCCATGGGCAACAAACTGTTCCAAGACGTCGCGTTCTTCGGCGGTTAGTCGGACTGCTAGACGCTTTCTCGGCATACTCCTCTCCTCCTGACAGAGGAGAGTGTACCGCAAGCCATTTCATAGTTCAAAGACTTTTGTGAAAGACCACTAAGTGAGTTAGCAAAAGTTTTTTGAAATATGCGCTTCGCATGTCTACACTTGATCTATGCGAATTGCGAAGCGTCCATCAGAACTGGGTTTCAATCAGTACGATGTTTCTCGACTCACCAAAGCGTTAAAGCGTGTCACGGATGCTCGCCTCTTTCAGCGCGTGCAAGCCGTGTTGTGGGTAGCCCAAGGGAACACGATCAGCGAGGTTGCAGAGCTGACGGGTGTCAGTGGGCAGACCGTCTACAACTGGCTCCAGCGCTATCTGGCGTGCCATCAGGTGGCCGCCTTGGCCGAGGCCCCGCGGAGTGGTCGTCCTGTGACTGCGCCCCAGATTACGGCTACCCAGATCCTCCAACATCTGCGCTGCAATCCCCTCCATCTGGGGTACCGGACGACGGTGTGGAGTGTCAAACTGCTCGCGGCGCATCTGCGTCGTCAGTATGCCTGTCCGATCAGTCCCCATACCCTGCGGCGGCGCATGAAAGCCATGGGGTTACGCTGCAAGCGGCCCCGCTATTTTTATGAGGAGAAAGCCCCGCACCGGGCGCAAAAAAAGGGGCGATAGTCCGCCGGCTCCGCCAACTGCCCGCGCATACCGTGCTGCTCGGTGAGGACGAGACCGTGCTGCGCCTCTTTCCCGTCTTGCGTCGTGCCTGGGCTCTCCAAGGCGAACAGGCCCATGTCACGATGACGGGGTGTAACGCCAAACGTGTCTTGTTTGGTGCGATCAACCTCCGCACCGGGCATCGGCTCCTCTTGCGTCGCCCCAACATGGAGCAAGCGCACTTCCAGGCCTTCCTCCGTCTCGTGCGCGAGGCGTATCCGGGACGCCGGATTGCGCTGCTGTTGGACGAGGCGCCGAGCCATCGCGCCGCCAAGAGTCAGGGCCTCGCGGCCGACCTCGACATTGAGCTGATCTGGCTACCGAAGCAATGTGCGGAGTTAAACGCCATGGATCAGCTCTGGCGCGAGCTGAAGGGACATATCTCCGCGAATTATCAATATCCGACCATCGAGGAGCATGCTGACGCCGCTGAGCAGTGGATACGGTCTCTCACACCCACTGAAGCCCTACGGAAAGCAGGCATACGGTCAAAGCACTTCTGGCTAAAATCTTTTCTCAAATGACTTTTGCTAACTCACTTAGGACGTTTGTGGACGGCAGGCGGACGGGGGCTCTCAGGGCTACAGGGGCCGGCGCGCCAGGGTACCACCTCACGGGCTTCACACTGGTGAGGGGCACGGCGTCTGGGCCAGAAGCAGCTCCTGGACGGTCCGCAAGCTGATCGGCTTCAGTAACACGCCGTCGAAGCCGCCAGCGAGGAAGCGCTGCTGCTGCTCCGGTAACACATGGGCGGTGTAGGCGATCACCCGCCCCCCCGCCAGCGCTTGGTCCGCGCGGATGCGCTGGCACACGTCCAGGCCATTCATCCCCGGCATGCTGATATCGAGCAGCACCAAGTCAGGGCAGTGGGCGGCCAGGGCCAGGAGCCCCCGGGCGCCATTGTCCACGGCCTCGACCTCCCAGCCGAGCTTCTGGAACAGCGCCTGCGCCACGTGGCGATTGACGGCGTCATCATCGATGATCAAGACGCGGTGTACCGGATCCATACCCCTTGCTTTCTGTAGTAGGAGAGGGCGCACTCCTCAGGCCCGAGAGCCAGGGCCTTTCTCAAGCCTATCGGTCGTCAGAGGGCGGAGCATAAGCCCTCGGCACGCAGAGCAAGGGAGAGAGGCAGCGCAACACCGGGTGCGGGGTGTCCTTGGAGGGGCGGGCAGGGCCGGGGCCCTGCATAGAAATCAGGGAAACACCGGATTGCCCCAGACATACATGTTTGTTACGCTATGAGATGTCCTGAGGATCCGTTCTCGTGATGGGCAGGGCTGGCGACGGTGGCCCTCGAAAGCTCGATCGCCCGCCCTGGCGTTCTGCCTACCCTCATGGAGAGGGCACGGAAGTATAGCCAACGGCGCGCGAGCAGTCGTCACGGCTCCGTAAAGAACCCATAAAAGTTTTGTAAAAAGCAGTGCTCGTCGCCTCCCTGGCGGGCGTCCTCTCTATCCTCCTTTCTCCCTACCCTCGTCTGGCCCAAGGCTGTGTACCCCGTGTGCCGCGAGCCCGAGAGCACGCTGTCTCTCCTAGTATGGTCCCGCTCCGCCTAGCGTCAGGGCGCCCCGTACCGATGGGCGGAGGCGAGGGCGGAGGGCAGCCGGAGCTAGGGGAAAGAGAAAACGAGGGGCACATGTGCCATATTTTCGCGTATTCTTCCGGGAAGCCTACATGGGGCAAGTGCGACGTCATCGCTTACAACATCATTTTGAAGCGCAGCAGCAGCCAAGTATTCCCTCCAGCATGCGAAACTGTATCATCGGCAATAAAGCCCGAGCGCGCTAGTCTGCGCGCTTCCGCTTCTATCCATATGGCATGGTTTTTGAACAATTGCGCCGCAAACAAATTGAGCCGCCGCCCCACTACCAAGCCATATTCCTGTTGCTGATCCACTACATGAAAGTCATTCGAAGGGTGTCTGCGGTCGCGGTCTTCAAAAGAATCGTTACATGTACCCCGAACATTCTCCAAGATGGGAATGTGCGAGCAATGATGAGGAATGAAAATACAGTAACTCGTCGCTGGCGCGAAATTCCGGTGTGTAACGACAACGCTTGTGGAGAGTCAAAGAGTCAAACTCCCATGAGAGTCTCTTGGACTTCACATTCTTGATCGCTGCTACCGACCCTAAGGCACTAATTTACTGTTACTTAATTTCGCGCCAGCGACTAATTTCGCGCCAGCGACTATTTATGACCACGTCTCTCCTAGCTTGCGGGATGGCTACAGGCGTCAACGCCTATAGCTCCAGTCGTGACGATCGTGATGCCAGGTATGGTGCCAGCCGTGATGCCAGCCGTGGTGGCGGTGGTCTCGTCCTCGGTCATGCTGGCCGTGAGCAGTCGTGTGGCGGCCTGCCCAGTCGCCACGCTGGACATTCTGGCGGTGCTGATGTCTCTCATACCTCTGCTGATGAACATCGTGACGCCTATGCGGAAAAGTCTGGGCCCCTACTCCGGAGGCCCACAGTGTCGTCATCAAGAGTCCGCCGATGATCCATTGGGTCATGCGTCGCATGTTTGTTTCCTTCTTGGCTGGATGGCGGTGCTCCCTACGAGGAGAGGCACCGCGCCTTTGTTTCTATCGATGGTTTCAGGCTCGACGCGTGTGGCCTGGGTTGTGCTCCTGCTGTTGAAGCAAACACTATGCCACATCACGTGTGGGTCCTGCTTGAGGCAGGACGGTACGATACTGCTGTGTCAACATTTTGTTTTCTAGGTAGTTGCAGAAGCTACCTAGGCTTGCGTAGGCTCTTGTGCACGGCACGCTCCGTCTCTGAGTCAGCCCATGGCGTCGGCCATGCACGACAGGCGTTGCCCTACCACGAGGACCGACATGAGACAAAGGGGGCCTGGGAGCGGGCGAGCGACCTGCCTGGCATTCCTGTCGCGCCTTAACGACACTGAGAAATGGCCCACGCGGCGGCATAGCCAGCAGAGGAGTCAACGCCATGGCCAGAGCAATACGGTGCGCGCAATTTCTCGCAGTGTGTAGAAGGTCGAAGGTGGTGTCTATGGGGACGAGAAGGCCTCGAAGAGCCGCGCGTCTTTGCAGGCGATGCGCCTTGCCACGGCGCGGAGAGACGCCGCGCCTCAACCACATTTGACGCGCTACAAAGTGTGCTACATTGAGCGTCTCAATTATCCGCAGGCTAGAGGTACACGACCGAGCCACGTCCCGAGCATGGTTTGCATGGGTGTGGTTGGTCATTAGGGAAAAATGATGCCTGGTTCTCAGGCTAGGCATCATTTTTGCTACAGAATTGCTACAGAATTATAGAGAGAAAACAGTGGTAGACATGGCCAAAACTCGTGAGGAACACTATGAAACGCGTGTTGTTGATTCTGCTCTGCTGGGGCGTCCTCGGCACCATGAGTGGATGTTATGTTGCTCCGTACCCATATTATGGTGGATACGGGGGGGCGGATGTATCAATTGCTGTGGGACGGAGTTGGGGAGGATACGGCCATCACCACCACGGTGATTACGGCGGATATCGCTATGGGGGGTATTCAGGGCATTCGCGGTGGTATCGGTAAACCTACTGTCTCCCCTCTAATGATTCCGCTAGCATACTGTCATATCAATAGTTTCTAACGAGCATCCAGCGTGGAGAAGCCATGGCCAGGAGGCGACAAGAGGACAGACGGGCGGGCATCGCATCCCGTGGCATGGTGAGGGGATTGGGTCGTTGCTCCTCCCATGTGCGCCACCGGGGTGTCCCTGATCGTGAGAGGGTGCCTGATCGGTGCTACGCCTCGGGGGGCAGCCGTGGACGTCTGCAGTGACGCTCCCGCATAGGCACAACGGGCTGAGCACACGGCGGATGGCGGTGTTGTAGACATTTCGCGAGCCCTCTCTGGGGCGCCACGTGCACGGCGAATTACTGCGCAGTGCGGTGCTCGATGTGACGCGTATAATACCCGCAACTACTTGCCACCAAAGAAATTAGGGCGAGAGATACAGTAGGTATAAGTACTAACCCGTACATATCTCTAATAAAGTGGCGTGCATGTACGTAGAACTCGGGGTGGAACCCTAAGTAGCGATAACCTAGGATTATCGACACACGACATATCGGTTCCGGTTGCTACTCACGGGCCAAGACCATATGCAAAAATCCTACCGACAAGACTCCACCGCCTTGTGTTGTGGTCGTCGAGAACAGAATATAGTTGTGGTACTTCACCCGTGCACCGGTAGCGAGCACACCCACGAACTCCTGTGTTTCAGGATCTTTCATTCTATTTGGCGTGACTTTCTGCAGGTGCCACTCATAGGGAGGATTGGTCTCATAGAGGATGGTTGCCACGAGAATCAGGGCGACAAGAAGTTGAAGGAGTTGCTTGCTTTGAAGCTTCATGCCACCACTCTCCTTCCCGCACCCGTGAGGCATGAGCAAGGGTCATCCTGAGGGATGGCCGTTGTTTTTTTGTCCCCGCTCTCCGGGTATCTTCCGTGCCCACAAGACGACCCCTGCTCTGCAGGAGAGCCACCTCGCATCTCCCGCCACCCGCGCTTTACCGCAGCAGGGCCGCAGCCATCACCGCAACGATGATGACAATGACGCCGACAACCAACCAATTTCTCTTCCTCCTCCGTGCCTGCGCCGCCCGATAGTCCTGTTGTTGCGTCTCGCGTGCCGCGCGCTGGGCGCCCCATCGGGCCTCTTTTTCCTGTTGGGTTTCTTGCGGTTCAGCCATGATCTTCCCCTGTGCTATGGGGCTGTGGTCGTGGTAGCTCTTGCCGTCGAAGACCAGCATAGCATGAATCTATAAAGAATTCTTGCTAGAATATTAATTATGCTTATGGTAACACATGACAGACACGCACAGAGCAGTGTTTGTTGGTATACCCCACTCCTACAATACCCGCAGCGCAGGTGGCCCTTCTGCATCTGAAGGGCACTCCCACTTGTCGATCACCTATTCTGGACATCTCTGGAAGGAGCGATAACCCTGGATTATCGGCAATATCCCCGCAAAAACACACTTCCCTTTGCACTGCCCGATCACATTGACGCTACGACATTTCACCTCTGAGCCAGACCGCGCGCATGCTTCGCAGCGTTGGGTCTCTTCTCTTGGTGAGGGCCATGATGCCAAGCAACAGGCATTGATGTTTTTGTGACAGCAAGGCATTGTATGGTGTGAGACCTCGTTCGCACCCGCGACCCCTGTGTCGTCAGGTCGGGGGGCGCAGCCAGAAACCCGAACAGGAAAGGTCTGTGTGGACAGTGCATCACATATTGTCTGGGGGTTGCTCATTGTCCTGGCGTTAGTAGTGATCAACGCCTTTTTCGTGGCGGCCGAATACGCGCTGGTGCGGGTACGCCGGACCCGGATGGAAGCCTTCGCCGCCCAAGGCAGTCGTCTCGCCCAGGTTGTCTTGCATGGCTTGGACCATCTCAGTCGCTCTATCGCGGGCGTGCAAGTCGGGATTACGCTCGCCGGGCTGGCCTCAGGGCTCTTTGGCGAACCCGCGCTGGCGGCCCTCATTGACCCCGTGGGAGCGCTCCTCTTTCCCGCCTCGCTCGTGGGCCCCGAGGCCAGCACGGCGCTGTCCACCGGCCTCACCCTCCTCGTCATCACCTATTTACTCGTCGTGGTGGGTGAGCTCGTCCCGAAGGCCATCACCCTCCAATATCCGGAGCGCGTGGCCCTCCTCGTCGCCAAGCCGCTGCAACTGGCCGTCTGGGTGTTTACGCCCTTGGTCTGGAGCATGAACGCCCTCGGCACGCGCCTGCTGCGTCTCTTGCGGCTGCCA
>Ga0081539_10006549_pt1 | contig 11111 bp, 8 predicted proteins | sample TabmetS4T2R2_FD_71023 | JGI IMG/M metagenome (GOLD analysis project Ga0081539, IMG submission 71023) | Tabebuia heterophylla rhizosphere microbial communities from the University of Puerto Rico - S4T2R2 | ecosystem: Host-associated > Plants > Roots > Rhizosphere ... | reverse complement strand
AGGCGCGCATGGAGGGGCACAACGCGCTCCGGGCCGCGTACGCGCGGGTGCTCGGCTGCGCCGTCGAGGACGTCGCGCTCAAGAGCTCGACGAGCGACGGGCTCGGCGCCGTGCTGGCCGGCCTCGACCTCGGGCCCGGCGACGAGATCGTCACCTCCGACACCGAGCACCCCGGGCTGATCGGCCCGCTGGTCGTCGCCCGCGCGCGCGGCGTGAACGTCAAGGCCGTGCCGCTGGCCGAGACCGCGAACGCGGTCACGCCCAGGACCACGCTGGTCGCGTGCTCGCACGTCTCGTGGGTGAACGGCGAGGTCGCGCCCGCCGAGCTCAAGGACACCGGCGTCCCGGTCGTCCTCGACGGCGCCCAGGGCGCCGGCGCGGTCCCGCTGGAAATGCAAAGCCTCGGCTGCGCCGCCTACGCGGCCGCCGGCCAGAAGTGGCTGTGCGGGGCCGACGCCACCGGCATGCTCTACGTCGCGCCGGAGTTCCGCGAGCGCGTGCGGCCGATCGCGCCCGCGTACATGGCGTTCGAGGACGCGAGCCGCGGCCTGGACTCCACGCTGCACGCCGACGCCCGCCGCTACGACGCCGCCTCCGTCTCGCGCGAGGGCGTGGCGTTCACGCTCGCGGCGATCGAGCTGCTCGAGTCGTTCGGCCTCGACGAGGTCCACGAGCACGCCGCCGACCTCGCCGACCGCCTCGCCGCCATGCTGCGCGAGCGCGGCCGCACCGTGGCGCCGCGCGGTCGCACGACGCTCGTCGCGTGGGAGGACCCGGACCCCGAGGGGGCCCGCGAGCGCATCACGCCCCAGGGCGTCGTGATCCGCCACCTGCCCGGCACGAAGTACCTGCGCGCCTCGGTCGGCGCCTGGAACGACGAGAGCGACCTCGAGCGGCTGCTCGCGCTGCTCTAACGCAGCGGCTGCGTCACGACGTCGAGCCCGAGCTGGCCGGAGAGCATCCGCTGCGGCGACGTCTCGGGCGGCGGCGCCGGCGCCTCCAGGCGCGCGCGCTCGTCGGCGGTCAGCTCCACGTCCACACAGCCGAGCAGGTCCTCCAGGTGCTCGTACGTGCGCGGCCCGATGATCGGAGCCGTCACGCCCTCGACGCCGCGCAGCCACGCGATCGCGACCTGCGGCACCGTGGCCCCGTGCGCGGCCGCGATCTCCTCGGCGGCGTCGATGACCTGGAAGTTGCGCTCGACGGCGCGCCGGTGCGCCGCCTCCTCCAGGTCGCCGGGCGCGTCGGTGACGCGGCCCTCGGGCATCCGGTCGCGCTTGTAGCGGCCGGACAAGAAGCCGGCGCCGAGCGGCCCCCACGGCAGGACGCCGAGCCCCGCCGCGCGTGTGAACGGCAGCAGCTCGATCTCGGCACTGCGCTCGACGAGCGAGTACTGCGGCTGGACGCTGACGAACGGCGACCAGCCGTGACGGTCCTGGAGCCCGACGGCCCAGGCGAGCAGCCAGGCCGGGAAGTTGGACGCGCCGAGCGCTCGCACCTTGCCCGCCTGCACGAGGCCGTCGAGCGCGTCGAGCGTCTCCTCGAGCGGCACATCGGGATCCGGGGCGTGGACCTGGTAGAGGTCGATGACCTCGACGCCCATGCGCCGCAGGCTGGCGTCGCAGGCGGCGCGGATGCGATCCGGCGCGAGCCCCTCGCCGCCCGGGTCGCTGACCGCGAAGCGGACCTTGGTGGCCAGGACGATGTCGTCGCGACGGCGGGCCAGCCACGGCGCGAGCGTGCGCTCGGACGTCCCGTCGTCGTACGTGTCGGCGGTGTCGATCAGCGTGCCGCCGGCCTCGACGAAGCGGTCGAGGATGCGGTGCGCCTCGGCGGCCGGCGTGTCGCCGCCCATGAGCATGCAGCCGAGCGCGAGGCGGCTGACGGTCAGCGGTCCGAGCGTGGCGGTGTCCATGCCTGCGAACCTACCCCAGCATGCGCCGCGTCTGCGTTTACGCCGGATCGAACCCGGGCCGCGACCCCGCCTACGCCGAGGCCGCCCAGGCCCTGGCCGTCGAGCTCGCCGGCCGCGACATCGGCCTCGTGTACGGCGGCGGCAAGGTCGGCCTGATGGGCGTCATCGCCGACGCCGTGCTCGAGGCCGCCGGCGAGGCGATCGGCGTCATGCCGCAGGCCCTGATCGACCGCGAGATCGGCCATCCGCGGCTGACCGAGCTCAAGGTCGTCGGCTCGATGCACGAGCGCAAGGCGCAGATGGCCGAGCTGGCCGACGCCTTCGTCGCCCTGCCGGGCGGCATCGGCACGCTCGAGGAGCTCATCGAGGTCTACACGTGGAGCCAGCTCGGCATCCACGAGAAGGCGTGCGGCGTGCTCAACGTACGCGGCTACTACGACGGCCTCGCCGCGTTCCTCGACCATGCCGTCGAGGAGGGCTTTCTGCGCGCGCAGCACCGAGCGGTGCTCACGGTCGCCGAGGATCCAGCCCACCTGCTCGACGCGCTGGCGGCCTATGAGCCGCCGCGCGTCGGCAAGTGGCTGGAGCTGGACCAGACCTAGCGGGTCTGTCGCAGCACGACCTGGTCGCTGTCGCTCAGCGGCTGGTCGTTCGGGTCCGTCGGCGCGTCGGTGTACTCGGCGACGAACACCGCGGTGATGTTGTCCACCGACGGGTCATGGCCGGAGGCCGAGGTCACGAACGAGCCGTCGCAGCCGGTCGTGTCGGACAGCGGGTGCCCGTGCGCGTCATGCCCCAGGACGTAGTGGACCCGCACCCTGGAGCAGTCGACGGGCTGATCGTCGGTGACCGTGACGTGGAACGTCACGGTGTCGCCGAAGTGGAACGGCTGCCCCGGCGCCGGCGTCGTCGTCAGGTGCACGACCGGTGCTTGGTTGCCGACCAGGATGCGCACCGAGGTCGACGCCCAGCGACCACTCGGGTCGGTCACCTTGAGCGTGGCGTCGAAGATGCCCCGCTGCTTGTAGGTGAACGTCGGGTTCTGCTTGGTCGAGTCGAACTTCCCGTCGGCGTCGAAGTCCCACTGGTACTTCAACGCGTCGCCGTCGGGATCGCTCGTGCCCGCGCTCGAGAAGCGCACCGTCAGCGGCGGCTGACCGGCCGTCGGCGTCGCCGACACCTTCGGCACCGGCGAGCGCCCGCCGCGCACGAAGTCGGTGCGCGCCAGCTTCGCATCCGGGCTCTCGACGAAGAAGCCGTCGCCGTACTCGAGTGTGTACATCGACCCGTCGGGACCGAACTCCATGTCCATCGGGTTGTCGTAGAGGAACGAGGGCAGAACGGGCCGGATGTCCGCCAGGCCGCCGCTCGCGTTCAGGCGGAACTCCTTGATGTAGTCGCGCGTCCACTCGTAGAACAGCGGCTGGCCGTCGTAGTACTGCGGCCACTTCGTCGCGGACTGGAGCTTGGCGTCGAAGTGATACGCGGGACCGGCCATCGGGCCGACGCCGCCCTGGCCCTCCGGGCCCCTGGGCTCAAGGCCCGGGAATTCGGCTGACGGCCCGTATGAGTACCAGACGTCGGGGTGCTTGACCGGTGGCAGCTCACGGAGACCCGTGTTATGCGGCGACTCGTTGACCGGATGCGCGCAGTTGAACGCCGCCCCCGAAACGCCCGTCGCAAAGTCGTAGTCGATGTACGGCAACTGGTCGGTCGCGCAGTAAGGCCAGCCGTAGTTGCCGGGTCCGCGGGCGATGAACCACTTGCCGGTGCCTGCCGGCCCACGTAGCGGATTCGCGGTGCTCGAGTCCGGCGAGTAGTCGGCCACGTACAGGTCGTTGTTCTGGCGGTTGACCGCGATCCGGAACGGGTTGCGCAGGCCCATCAGGTAGATCTCGGGCCGCGTCTTGGGCGTCCCCTGCGGGAACAGGTTGCCGGCCGGGATCGTGTACGAGCCGTTGTCCTGCACGTGGATCCGCAGCACCTTGCCGCGCAGGTCGTTGGTGTTGGCCGCCGAGCGCTGGGCGTCGTAGGCCGGGTTGCGGTTCGTGCGCTCGTCGATCGGGGCAAAGCCGTCCGACTCGAACGGGTTCGTGTCGTCGCCGGTCGACAGGTACAGGTTGCCCTGATTGTCGAAGTCGATGTGACCGCCGACGTGGCAGCAGATGCCGCGGTTGACGTTCACCTGGAGGATCTTCTGCTCAGTGCCGAGGTCGATCTTGTTGTCGCGGAACTTGAACCGCGAGAGCTGGATGTGGCCGTTGTAACGCGCGAAGTCGGCGGCCGTGCCGAACCCCGGCGCGTCGCCTTCGTTGACCGGCGTGACGGGATCATCGACCGGCGTGTCCAGCTTCGGCGAGTAGTAGAGGTAGACCCACTTGTTCGTCTGGAAGTTCGGGTCGACCGCGATGCTCTGGACCCCCTCCTCATCGTGCTGGTAGATCAGCGGCCGCATCTCGGCCGCGATCGTGTTCAGGCCTGTCGCCGGGTCGTTGAGGCGCGTCTCGCCCTTGCGGGCGGTGTAGAGCACCTTGCCGCCGGGCAGCACGGCGAGGCCCATCGGCTCACCCGGATGCGGGTCGAGCGTCACCTTCTGAAAGCTCGAGTCCGGCGGCGGGCTCTGCGCGGCCGCGACCGACGGCACGCCGAGCAGCGCGCCCGCGGCCACGACCAGCAGCGCACATCTGGCTCTCATCCCCATGAGGAATCCCCTCCCTTTGTGGTGCAAGGTTCAGCAGCCCTTCAAGTCCCAGCGGCCACCCGCCCAGCTGATCCCCTTGCCGATCATGTCCATCGAGTCCGCGTTGGCGAACGCGGCTGCGTCGTGCCCGAGCCCCGTGTACCAGACCCGGCCTCCGTCGTAGACCTGGCACCACGTGATCGGATGGTCCGGCCCCATCAGCGTGCCCCAGTTCCTGATGAACGGATGCGGCTGGTAGTCGTACGAGCTCTCGTCGAGCGTCTGGAGCACGTGGACCGTGCTGCGCGGGTTCGCCTTGAAGTTGTAGAGCTCGTCCGAGACGTCCCAGCGCGCCGGGAGGTCCTGGGTGGTCGGATGCGCCCGGTCCTCGGTCACGATCGTCGCCTGGAAGCAGGAGCCCGTGTGGCCGACGCGGTTGGGATCACCCGGGAAGTCGCCCATGCAGCCGGGCGAGCCGCCGAGCCCTCCGGGGTGGTTCGCGAAGCGCGCCTGGTTGCCGAGCAGCTCCCCGTACCAGGCCGACTCGTCGCAGCAGTCCGACGCGGCATGGATGCCCGCGTAGCCGCCCCCACGCTCCATGTAGCGCTGGAACGCCGCCCATTCGGCGTCCGTCAGCAGCGGCGGGTCACCGCGGACGCCGCCGACCGTGCTCAGCCACACGACGACGTCGAACGGCGCGAGTCCCGCGTCGGTGAACCGGTTCGACGTCTGATCGGCCGTGACCTGGATGCCGTGACGGCTGCCCCAGGCCGTGATCTGCCGGATCGCGTACGGGATCGACGCGTGCCTGAATCCCGTCGTCTCGTGATAGACGAGCGCCTTGATCGGCGTGGGCCGACCGCTCGTCGCGCCCTGGCCGGCCGGTGCGGCCACCAAGGCCAGGCACAGGAATGCGCCCGTCATACAAAGGGTCGCTCGCATGCTGACCCGCCCCCTGACTCTCGTTCGCCGCCTCCCAGTGGCGTGGCGTCCACCTTACCCCATATGTGGCGCGGCGCAACAAAAGGCGCCCCGTAGTGTCAGATCTGAACCATTCTTTCGCCGCGCGGCGTGAAAAGCCCGCGGCCGCGGCGGTGTCCTCGTGACCGGGCAGACTGCACGGATGCGCCGCCTCGCCGTCCTCGTGAGCGCCGTCGTCCTGCTCGGCGCGGCGCCGGCCCGCGCCGCGCTCACCGACGACGGCTACTGGGCGTTCGCGGACCGGCTCATGACCGGGTTCGACCCGCGCTGGAGCGAGGCGCGCGGGCTGTACATCGCCGACCACGGCGAGGGCGAGATGCGCGAGAACGCCGCGCTGCTGCTCACCCACGCGGTGGCCGCGCTGAAGGGCCACGCGGGCCCGACGCGCCGCGACGGGCGCGCGCGCCGCCTCGTCGACCGCCTGACCAGGGCACCCGCGTGGCTGGGCACGGCACCCGCGCCCGGGCTCACGCAGTCGACGTGCTGGTCGAACGACCTCGAGACGCCCGTCCGCCAGCACATGTCGCTCGAGCCGAAGGTCGCCGAAGCGCTGACGTGGGCCTGGCGCGCGCGCGACCAGCTCGGGCTCCCGGCGGCGCAGCGCTACCGCATCGCCACCACGGTGTCGGCCTGCGCGGCAAGCGCCGCCTGGCGCTGGCCGCGGCGGCTGCTCGACCAGATCGCCTGGAACGCCGACATGTACGCGAGCGCCGCGACCGTCGCGGGCCGGACCGACCTCCTGACGAGCGACTACCGTCGTCAGCTCGCGGACTTCGCGGCGGGCATCGCCACGCCGATGGCCGGCATGCGCAGCCCGAACCTCGGCCCGAGCTACGCGTTCCACTACCGGCCGGACCACCGCGCCCGCGCCGCCAGCAACCTCGACACGCCCGAGTACGCGAACATCACCGTCGAGGCGCTCGCGCACTACGAGCAGGCGCTCGCCGCGGGCATGGCGCCCGTTCCCGCGGCGTCGATCCAGCGGCTGCGCGCGTGGGTCACGCGCCTGCTCGCGGGGTCCTGGACGCACGCCGGCTACCTGAACTGGGACACGAGCCGCGGCTTCAAGCGCTGGCACTCGGGCCAGTACTGGGCGTTCGCGCTCCAGGGGCTTCAGGCGATCGCCGTCGCGCCGCGCTTCTGGCAGGACCCGCGCGAGGGCGCCTGGGCGAAGTCGATTTTCGACAACGCGCTCGGCCTGTACAGCCGCCTCGCGAAGGCGAGCGACGGCGTGTACGCCCCGCGGCTGATGTTCGGCGTCGCGACGCGGATGGCGAGCCCCACGATCTTCCACTCCCGGATGCTCGCCGCGGCAGCGCGCGCGATCGGCCTCGGCATGGGCGCGTTGCCGGCCGCCGAGCCGCCGCCGCTGTACGCGTACGACTACGACACCGGCCGGCTGGCGGTGACCACCCCGCGCTACTCGACGGCGATCGTGCCCGACGACCGCGGCGCGATGGGCTACGGCGGCATCGACCTCGCGCGGCTGTTCGGGCCGGGCCAGCGCGTAGCCTCGGGCACGGGCGGGCGCCCGCCGGCCGCGTTCGGGCTCGTCGTGTCCGACGCCCGCGGCCGCACGGTCGTCGCGGGCGAGCGCCCGCGCCGCGGCCAGGCCCTGCACGTCGTCCGCTCGCCGCGCGGGCGCCTGACGCGGCCGCGCCCGTATCCCCGGCGCCCCTACGCCGGGCCGTTCTCGGTCCTCCAGGTGCGCGCGGCGGTCTCACGCCGCAAGGTGCGCATCCGCTCGCAGTACCGGTTCGGGCCGGCGGCGATCTCCGGCCGCTGGCGCGCCGGCTGCCGCCGCCGCTGCCCGCCGTACGCGGTGCGAGCGCACTTCCCGACCTGGGGGCGGATCACCGCGATCCTGCGCGACGGGTCGCGCGTGCGCCTGGGCACCGGCACGCCGCGCCGGCGGCTGCCGCTCGCGCGCGTCGCGCGCGTGCGCCTCGGCCGCTACCGGCTCACGCGGCTCCACGGCCCGCGCGGCGCCACGCTGTTCGCGGTGCCCGCGCACGCCGCGGCGACGAACCCGTCGCCGCGGCCCTCGCTGGCGATCCAGCTCGGCGCCGGGCGGCGCTTCCACCGGCTGGCGCTCAGCGCGCGGCTGACGCCGACCGGCTGACGATCCGATCGCGGCCGGCGCGCTTGGCCTCGTAGAGACGCCGGTCGGCGAGCGCGGCGAGGTCGACGCCCTCGTCGGCGCGGGCGGCGTCGAGCTCGGTGCGCATCTTCCCCGGGTGTTCGGCCCCGGCACGCGGCGACTTGAGATAGTGCGGGCATGCCGTTCTCGACGCGTCCGGTGCTGCGGGGCACCTTCGGCATGGTGGCCGCGACGCACTGGCTCGCGGCCGCGTCCGGGATGCGGATGCTCGAGCTGGGCGGCAACGCGTTCGACGCCGCGGCGGCGGCGGGGTTCGTGCTCCAGATCGTCGAACCGCACCAGAACGGGCCGGGCGGAGACCTGCCGGTCGTGTTCTGGAGCGCCGCGGCCGGGGCGCCGCAGGTCCTGTGCGCGCAGGGTCCCGCGCCCGCGGCCGCGCGCGTGGAGGCGTTCGGCGGCCTGGACCTGATCCCCGGCAACGGGATGCTCCCCGCCGTCGTGCCGGGCGCGTTCGACGGCTGGATGCTGCTGCTGCGCGACCACGGGACGCTGCCGCTGCGGGAGGTGCTCGCGCCGGCGATCGGCTACGCCGAGGACGGGTTCCCCGCCGGCGCCGAGCTCGAGGAGGACGTCGCGCTGTGGGAGCCGGCGTTCCGCAGCGAGTGGCCGTCGTCGGCCGAGGTGTGGCTGCGCGGCGGCGGGCCGCGGCGAGGGTCGCTGTTCCGGCTGCCGGGCGTGGCCGCCTTCTACCGGCGCCTGCTCGCCGACGCCGAGGCGGCGCGCGGCCGCGAGGGCCAGATCGAGGCCGCGCGCGACGCGTTCTACCGCGGCTGGGTCGCGGACGCGATCGACCGCTTCGTGGCGACGAGCGAGGTGATGGACGTCAGCGGCGCGCGGCACCGCGGCCTGCTGACCGGGGACGACCTGGCCCGCTGGCACGCCACGGTCGAGCCGCCGGTCACGCTCGGCTACGCCGGGCTGGAGGTCTGCAAGCCCGGGCCGTGGAGCCAGGGCCCGGTGTTCCTCCAGCAGCTCGCTCTGCTCGCCGGCTTCGATCTGGACGCCATGGACGCGGCCGAGCGCGTGCACACCGTGCTCGAGTGCTCCAAGCTCGCGTTCGCCGACCGCGAGGCGTGGTACGGCGACCCGGCGTTCACGGACGTGCCGCTGGACGAGCTGCTCTCCCCGGCCTACGCGGACGAGCGGCGGCGCCTGGTCGGCGACACGGCTTCGCTCGAGCTGCGGCCGGGATCCCCGGGCGGGAAGACGCCGCGGCTGTTCGCGGCCGGCGGAGCGCCGGCGGCGAGCGGCGCACCCGTCGGGAGCGACACATGCCACGTGAGCACGGCGGACCGGCACGGCAACGTGGTGTCGGCGACGCCCAGCGGCGGCTGGCTGAAAGGCTCGCCGGCGATCCCGGAGCTCGGCTTCTGCCTCGGCACGCGGGGGCAGATGTTCTGGCTCGACAAGGAGCTGCCGAACGGCGTGGCGCCGGGCAAGCGGCCGCGCACGACGCTCTCCGCCGGGCTGGCGCTGCGCGACGGCGAGCCCGTGCTGGCGTTCGGCACGCCCGGCGGCGACGCGCAGGACCAGTGGGCGCTCCAGTTCCTCCTGTCCTGGGTCGGCGGCGCCGACCTCCAGGAGGCTATCGACGCGCCGAAGTTCACCAGCGCGCACTTCCCGTCCTCGTTCTACCCGCGCGTGGCGCGGCCGGGCGCGGTCACGGCCGAGGCGCGCTTCGGCGAGGACGTGCTGGCCGCGCTGCGCGAGCGTGGCCACGACGTGTCGGCGGCGCCGGACTGGAGCCTCAGCCGCCTCGTCGCGGCCGGCCGCGAGCCGTCGGGCGCGCTCGTGGCGGCGGCCGACGCCCGCGGCATGCTGCGCTACGCGGTCGGGCGCTGACCGCCTGCGGCGCGCTGAAGGCGCCCGGCCAGCGCGCCGAGCTGAGCGATCAGCTCCGGCGGCTCGTGGACCTCGACATCGGCGCCGAGCATCGCGATCCGGAGCGCCAGCCACTCGAGGTTCTCGTCGGCGGCGCGGTACGTGCAGCGGTCCGCGTCGATCGGCTCGAGCGCTCCTCTGGTCCACGGCAGCCGCCGGGCGACCTCGTCCGCCGAGGCATGCACGGTCACCCGCGCCTCGTACCGGCTCCACGCGCCCGCGATGCTCTGCTGCACGTACGCCGCGGGGTCACCCGCCGGCAGCCTCCGCACCGCGCAGCGCGCGCCGGTCGGCGCGGGCCGGCGGAGCCGGTCGACGCGGAACGTCCGCCAGTCCGCGCGGCCGCGGTCCCACCCGACGAGGTACCAGCGCCGCCCGAGGTTCACGAGCGCGTGCGGCTCGACCTCGCGGCGCGTGGCCGTGCCCTCGCGGCTGCGGTAGTGGAAGCGGAGGCACTCGGCGTCGCGGCAGGCGGCGGCGATGGTGGTCAGGTGCTCCGGGTCGACCGTCGGCCCTTCGGCGGGCGCGACGATCGTCGCCGTCCCGAGCGCGGCGACGCGGCGGCGCAGGTGCGCGGGCAGCACCTGCTCGAGCTTCACGAGCGCGCGCACGGAGGTCTCCTCGATCCCGGTCACCGAGGCGCGCGCGGCCGTGCGCAGCCCGACCGCGATGGCGATCGCCTCGTCCTCGTCGAGCAGGAGCGGCGGCATCGCGGCGCCCGCGGCCAGGCGGTAGCCGCCCGCCGGCCCCGTCACCGACTCGACGGGGTAGCCGAGGTCGCGCAGCCGGCCGACGTCGCGGCGGATCGTGCGCGGCGAGACCCCGAGCCGCTCCGCGAGCGTGGCGCCCGGCCAGTCGCGGCGCGCCTGGAGCAGCGAGAGGAGGTTGAGGAGGCGGCTCGGGGTGTCGCTCATGCGGCGCTGGAATCGTCTTGCGAATCGAGGACAGATCCTGACCTAAATCGTCCGTATCTTCGCGGCCATGAGTGAGAACGATCGCTACATCCCGGGCGTCCCCTGCTGGGTCGACACGACGCAGCCCGACCCGGAGGCCGCCGTCGCGTTCTACGGCGACCTCTTCGGCTGGCAGTTCGAGGACGTGATGCCCCCCGACTCCCCGGTGCGGTACTTCGTCGCGCGCATGCGCGACGGCGACGTCGCGGCCGTGAGCGGTGCGGGCGAGCGCGCAGCGTGGAACACGTATGTCTGGGTCGAGGACGCCGACGCGACCGCCGCCAAGGTCACGGCCGCCAGCGGCGCCGTGCTCGACGAGCCGCGTGACGTCGGGGACTCGGGCCGCATGGCCGTGTGCGCCGACCCTGCGGGGGCCGCCTTCCGGCTGTGGCAGCCGAGGGAGCACCGGGGCGCCGCGATCGTCAACGAGCCCGGCTCGCTCAACTTCAACGACCTCAACACGACGGACCTCGAGAGCGCCGCGGCGTTCTACGGCTCCGTCTTCGGCTGGGACCTCATCGACACCGGCGGCTTCTCGGG
>Ga0081539_10006548_pt1 | contig 11111 bp, 9 predicted proteins | sample TabmetS4T2R2_FD_71023 | JGI IMG/M metagenome (GOLD analysis project Ga0081539, IMG submission 71023) | Tabebuia heterophylla rhizosphere microbial communities from the University of Puerto Rico - S4T2R2 | ecosystem: Host-associated > Plants > Roots > Rhizosphere ... | reverse complement strand
GCGACCGCCAGGATCTGACGTTGTCCGCCCGACAGCGTGCGCGCGAGCGCGCGGCGTTTCTCGGCGAGGATCGGATAGCGCGCATAGAGCTCGTCGCTGCGGGGGCGGGGGTTGCCCGCGCGCCCCAACCCGCCGATCTTGAGTTGTGGTTGAAACGAAGCTGTCAAGCGCAACTCCAAGATCGCGGTGGGTTCTTGCGTCAGCCGCGGATGGGGGCGCCGATCAACTGCTGCTCGATGGGGGTCTCGGACAATGCGGCCCAGCGAACCGCGCGCCGATTGACCAGGGCCACCATGTCCGCGCGGATCCGGGTCAGCCATTGGGTTGCTTCGCCCAGGCCCAGTGATCCGCCCAGGAGCTCCGCCTCCTCCGGGCGCAGCGGCTGGAGCAGCACCAGGTCGGCCCGGGAGGCGACGTCGACGTCCGCCGGGCCGAAGTCGTCCCGGACCACGAGTGTGGCCTGCCAGCCGGCGCCCGGCCGGGTGTCCGCGCCGACCGGTCCGACGTCGACCACCATGAGCAGCGGATGCAGTGCAGAGCCCGGGGCGAGCTGGATCGGCCGGCCCGACGGCAGGACCGCGATCGCCTCGCCGGGGACGGCTGCTCCACGGACGAACGGGTCCCACGCCTGTGGCCGTCCCGTCTGTACCACCACGCGAGCGCCCAACGCCATCGCGCGTAGCGCGATCAACTGCGCGCACCGAACGCCGCCGACGAGCAGGGCGCGGGTCTGTTCCGGCCGGAACAGCCGGACGATCACCGGACGGCCGTGACGGTTGAAGCCGAGCATCAGGCCGGCGGCGCCGACCGGCAGTTCCAGGCCGTCCACCACCTCGGGCGGAGCCGCCGGGTCGGCGTGCCGGCCCGGCACCTCCGGCGTTCCACCGCCGCCCAGAGGGACGGTGGCGATGAGTCCGGCAAGGTGTTCCCCGTCGAGCCGGCGGGCATGGGCACGTTCGGCGGCCAGCAGCCTCCGCAACGCCTGCGTCGCCAGCGCGAGCCCAGCGGAGTCGGCGGCTGCCATCCGGACCGTGAAGTCCATGGCCGCAGCCCCGGTGCCGCCCTCTGGCCGCGGGCCGGCCGTCAGGGCGACCGTCGTCGCGACCGCGGGCAGTGCGAGCATCCGGGACACCAGCCGGCGAGATGTCTCGATCCGCGGATCGGGCCAACGGTCCACTCGGAAGGTGGCCTGTGCAAGACCGCCGACGCGCAGGCCGGCCCAGCTTTCGCGGGCACCGCTGCGGCCGTCGTCGTGAGCGACCTCCGCGATCACCCGGACGGCCGCGGCCTCGCCGAGCGGCCGGGCCGGCACCGCCCCGAGCCTGCGCGGCAGCTTCCGGATCAACCCGGACAACGCCCGGCGCAGGTCCAACTCGGTCCAACCCTCAGCGCGCAGCACTCCAACCGCCAGCAGCGCCCGGCTGTGCCCGAGCAGCCGGCCGTCGGTGAGCTGCCGGTAGGAGTTTGCCGGCGTGCCGGATCCGGCGCGCAGCGTCGGCGCCGGAACGCCGCTGAGCAGCAGTTGGATCCGGACCGGCGGATGTTCCGCGGCGGCGGCGGGAAGCAGCGATGACGGCGTGGGCACGAGCGGATGATCCTCGACCAGAAGGCCGGCAGGATCGCCCAGCTCGAGGACCGCGGTGACGCCGCGCTCGTCCACGATCATGGCGGCCGGGTCGCCGCCCAGCTCCGCGATCTCGAGGTGGGATCCCGGCGCCACGAGGCCGAGCAGGCCGGTGGGTCCGGCGTCGGGTGGTGCTGCCCGCCGCCGTCGGCCGTACCGCATTGCCGTGGTGAGCCACTCGAACGCCCAGCGGCCGTGCAGCCGGAGCCAGCTGAGCGCGAGCGCGATGATCGCGAAGGCGACCGCCGCCGCCAGCGCGATCGTGCCGTTCAGCGCCCCGAGCAGCACGGCGACCCCTGCCACCTCGGTCGCGAGGAGCTGACCCGTTCGGATGCCGAGCAGCCGTCCACGCCGGACCGACGTGGTCCGGATCTTGGGTAACGGCTGCCGGGCGCCGGGCAGATTGGCGCCGGACATCGGTCGCGAGCCGCGAGCACCTGCCACGCCTGCGGTCACCTCACCGCCTTCCGTGGATCGCGTGCCGACGTGTCGGCGCCGGCGGCCCCATCGTATGGCGCCCCGGTGGGCCGTGGGGGACCGCCGTTGTCCACAGTTTGCGGTCGAGGGCTACCGCGGCGGCGTCGGTGTCGCTACGGTCAGCGGCGGTGTGACGTCGTGGCTGCTCAGCACTGCCCCCCACGCAAGCTCCGAAGAGGCTAGCCTGAGGGCATCGACGTCGATGTGTCGGTGGCCGCGCCGAGCGGCCTTGTCCACAGTGGACCGGTATCGGTCGGACCATATCGAGGAAGCGGGTGACGTCCGGGGTGGCCCAGACGCAGGCAGAGACCGCGGTGATGCAGAGTACCGCCGCGAGGTTCGAGACGGTGAACCAAGAGCTTACGTCCATGTTGAACAACCTGATGTCCGAACTCTCGGTGCTGAGCAGCGCATGGAAGGGCCTTGGCGCCATGGAGTTCGAGAAGGTCAAGCAGCAGTACGCGACGGACCTGAGCGCCCTCAACCGGGCCCTCGCCGAAACGGCCGGCGCGATCAGTACGTCCGGTGTCGGATACGACGTGTCCGACAGCGACGCGGCGGCGCGCGTGACCAGGTCCGGTGGCGGCGGCTTCACACTGCCGCTCTGAGAAGCCAGGGGAGGAGATCACATGGACAACGGACTGCTTCTGGTCAACTTCGGCGCTCTCCAGCAGGCCAGCGCGGACATCCAGAAGGCGCTGAACACCTTGCAGGCGCAACTGAGCCAGCTCGAACGCGATGCCGGCCCACTGGTCGCCACATGGTCCGGAGCCGCGCAGGCCGCGTACGCCGAGCGCCAGCGCAAGTGGACCGCGGCGTCGGAGGACCTCGCCAACATTCTGCGCAACATCAAGATCGCGGTGGACGAGTCCGCGGCGGACTACCAGGACACCGAGCGCAAGGCGCAGCAGCGCTTCGAATGATCGCCGACAACGGCCGGGTCAGCCGTCCAGGCTGATGCCGGCCGTTGCTTTCCTCCCGATCTGCGCATTCCGTTGTCAGCCGCCCGCGTGATGTGGCACCGATACCCTCCTCACTACGATGGGTCATCGGGCGTTACGCTACGCACCTGAGCATTGCACGCTGGACAAATACCGGCGCCGACATCCATCCGTCTCGGTTGTCGCCCCACATCCGCCCATTGTGATCGCGGCCTGACCTTGTAGGTTGTACGGGTTGAGATGGCCCGTTCGCCGCGAAGGGAGAGGTGGACGTGACCGAGTGGGAGCCGGCTACGGACGCCGAAGTGGCGATGCGCGACGCCTTGCGCACCGACGACCAGGAGTCGTACTTCCGCATTCTCGCCGGTGTAGACCTGCTTCTCCCGGTCTCGGCCGACGCGCTCGCCGGACTGGCGCCGCTGGGTTGGGGCACCTGGAGTACCGGCGGGCGTACTCACGTGCTCGCGTTCACGTCCCCGTCGGCGTTGCAGGCCTGTCTCGCCGACTACACCGGATCGGCCCGCCGTGTGGCGTACAGCGAACTGGCGGAAACGTGGCCCAACCTCGAGTGGTGGCTGGCGGTCAATCCCGGCTTGCCGATCGAGGGCTACCTACCGGCCTGGTTCGTTGCGCAACTCGCCCGGGGCGACCTCCGGTTGCCGACTCGCGGGTCCGCGCGTGAGGCAGATTCGGCAAGCCGGCAGCCGCAGGATGAGCAGGCCGCTGCCATGGCAGCAGCGCCGGGCCAGGGCGCGGCGGGCGCCGATCCGCGGCCGCGGTACGGCACCCAACGACACGACCATGCGGCGGCGCCGACGTCACCGGTGGGCGGGCCGCCCGCTCCGGTCGGGCCGGGCGGGCTCCCGATCCGGACACCGGGTGCGGTGCGTCCGAGCGGGCTGCCATCGCGGGTGCCTACCGGGGCCCAGCCGGCGGCCGCGGCCGCACCGAGCACGGCCGGTCAAAGCACTGCCGGTCAAAGCAGTGCCGGTCAAAGCGTGGCGGGTCAAAGCACCGCCGGTCAAAGCGTGGCGGGTCAAAGCACCGCCGGTCAAGGCGCGGCGGCTCAAAGCACCGCCGGCCAAAGCGCGGCCGGACACGGGGCCACAGCCGGGGGGCAGTTGCCGCGCCGGCAGGTCACCGAGCCCTCCGAACGGCCGCCCTCGATGGCCGTGGGTGCTCAGGCGCTGTCCGGCATGCGCACCGCACCGCCGGCGAGCGCCCCGGCGAGCCCCGCATCGGCCGCCCAGCCGGGGATCGCACCACCGGTCGTTCCCGGCTCGGGAGGCGACGATCGGTCGCCGGCCGGCCCACTCCCGGACCGGACGTCCACCGGTTCGGTGGCGAACCCGGCCGTAGCCTCGCGGTCCAGCCCGGCCGAGTCCGCCCCGCCCGGGCCGGCCGATGACAATAGACCCGCGAAGGACGACGACTTCGTGCCGGCCAACGACGTCGAGCGAGAGCTCCACGAAGCCGCCGACGGCGCCAGCACCGATCGCTTCCTGTCCACGCTGCTGCTGGCTACGGTCCTGGTGCCGGTGGCACACAACTCACGACCCGGCAGCGCACCCGGTGAGTCGGGCTTCGCGTTCCGGACCGAAGAGCTCGACGGCGAGCGGTATCTCGTCGTCTTTACCAGCCGGGATCGGCTGGCCGAGCACTTCGCCGAACCCACCCGTACCGTCGGCGTCCGGTTCTATGAACTGATCCGCAACTGGCCGGATCCCGCCTGGTCGTTCGCGGTCAATCCGGGATCGCCAGTGGGTGCGAAGTACCCGGGCCCACAAGTGATCGCCCTCGCGAGTTGGGCCACGGAAGCGGGCCTCGGCGAAGATCCGGCCGAGGCGGACGAGCCCGCCGCGCCGGTACCGGTACCGCAGAAGGCCAACGATGCCGCGCAACACGCCACCGTCATGCAGAAGACCGTGCCGCCCGAACAGGTCGACTACTACCTCGACCGGGGTTACGACCGCCTGGCCGGGTTCGTGCACCGGGCGAACGAGGTCGAGCATCTGCGGACGCCGGCGGAGTTGTTCGCGGCACTGGGCCTGATATACGAGGGTTCGCCGTTCCAGCCGGACGCCAAAGAGGCGTACGTTCTGCGCTGGCCCGCGTACCGGCCCAGCCTGTACCGGATCCCGTACGGCGGACAGAGCGAGCAGGCGCTGCGCGCGATGGACGGCTGGGTGATCGAGCGGCCGCCGTTCCGCGGCAACGGTTTCGCGCCGGGGGAGAGCCGCGACGTCATCGCGGAGTTCAAGGTGGACAGTGTGCGACTGCCGCATGGCGCTCAACTGTGGCGGATGGACGCTGAGGGCTCCGAGCGGATGATAGCCATTTACGACGCCGATGCGCCGGCCTGGCGCCGGGTCGGTGAACAGTGATGCGGGACGGGTACGTGGTGACCTGGCGCGGCCGCGAGTACGACGCCGCGCCCGACGGTGACCAGGCCCGCATCTACGCGCCTGAGCCGGGCGAGGGGTTCGAGGAGGTCCGGCCCGGCCGGTATGTCCGGGTCCTGGAGCCGGAAGAGTACGACGGATTCGCGTACGTCCGGACCACATGCACGTGGCGTGGCCAGCCGTTCATCGTGCTGGCCGAGGCGGGTGCGTGGCTGCGGGTCGAGTACACCGGCGGGCGGGCTCCGGTGGCCCGTTCGCTAGGCCTCGACGAATTCGACTTCGGCGTGTACCAGGGCTGGGCCCCGGTGGAGGAGATCAACGACCTCTACGAGCACCGCGTCTGAGGGTCAGGCCGATCCCTTCATCCAGCGGAGGATCTCGCCGGTCACCACGTCCGGCGCCTCCTGGTGGAGGAAGTGGCCGGCGTCGCGGATCAGCCGCCATTCGTACGGGGCGACGACGTAGCGGCCAGAGCCCTGCGCGGTTCGCGCCAGCGTCGCGGAGTCCAGCGCGCCGTGCAATTGCAGCGTCGGCGTGGTCAGCGGCTGCTGCATCAGCTTGACGAACCGGTATCCCTGTAGCCGCAGCGCCGAGCGGAACACCCAGCGGTACGCCTCCAGCGCGCAGAACGCCGCCTGCGGGATCTGGATCGCCTCCCGGCAGCGGGCCACGTAGTCCGCGAACTCCGGAGTCTGCCGCCAGGCGGGACCGCTCCACCGTGCCATCAGTTGACCGACCAGCTCCGCGTCGTCGCGAGTGACGACGTGTTCGTAGCGCGGCACCTGGAACCGCAGGATGGTACGCGACGCGGCGAGCTGACCGCGCGGATCCGCGAAGAGCGCGGCCCGCAACCGCAGCGGATGGGCCGCCCCCAGGACCACGAGCCGGCTCACCATGGTCGGGTGGAACGCGGCCGCGGTCCATCCGATCATGCCGCCCGCACCCGCGCCGACGATCATTGCGGAGCGCTCGCCCAGCGCCCGGATCAGTCCGGTCACATCCGCGGCCATGGTGTATCCGTCGTAGCCGCGGGGCGGTTTGTCGCTGGCACCGTACCCACGAAGGTCGATGGCCACGGCCCGGAAGCCGGCGTCGGCCACCCGGGTCAGGACGTCATGCCATGCCCACCAGAACTCCGGGAAGCCGTGCAGGAACAGGACGAGCGGCCCGGCACCCGCCTCGACCACGTGGAACCGGGTGCCGTTGGCGCCGACGAAACGGTGCGTCCAGGGACCCCTCACCAGGACGCACGACTCGTCCACCGCTCTACTCATGCCGGACAGCCTAGGCCAGGGCCGCTCGATCGACCGGCCTGATAGGGGTCGGGCCCGCCGCCGTACCTCAGTCCTCGGACTTCGCCGTCGACATTCCCTCCGAGATCATGTCCATGACGGTCGTATCCTGCAGGGTCGTCACATCCCCTAGCGACCGGTGTTCGGCCACGTCCCGGAGCAGCCGTCGCATGATCTTTCCGGACCGCGTTTTGGGCAGCTCGGAAACCAGCATGATCTGGCGCGGCTTCGCGATCGGGCCGAGCGTCTTGGCGACGTGGTTGCGCAGGTCCTGGATGAGCCGCTCGCCGGCGTCCCCCTCGGTGTCCACATTGCCGCGTGGGATGGTGAACGCCACGATCGCCTGGCCGGTGGTCGGGTCGGTGGCGCCGACCACCGCGGCCTCGGCCACCGCCGGGTGCGCCACCAGCGCGGACTCCACCTCGGTGGTGGAGATGTTGTGGCCCGACACGAGCATCACGTCGTCGACGCGGCCGAGCAGCCAGATCGACCCGTCCTCGTCCTTCTTGGCGCCGTCGCCGGCGAAATAGACCCAGTCCTTCCCGCTGCCCGCGCCGGCGCCGAAACGGGTCCAGTACGTGTCGATGAAGCGCTGGTCGTCGCCCCAGATCGTGCGGAGCATCGAGGGCCACGGCTCGCGCAGGACCAGGAAACCACCGCCGCCGTTCGGCACCGACTCTGCCGTGTCGTCGACGACGTCGGCGGAGATGCCCGGCAGTGGCGTCATCGCAGAACCCGGCTTGGTCGACGTCACACCCGGCAACGGCGAGATCATGATGGCGCCGGTCTCGGTCTGCCACCACGTGTCCACGACCGGACACCGCTCGCGGCCGATGTTCGTCCGGTACCACATCCAGGCCTCCGGGTTGATCGGTTCACCGACGCTACCGAGCAGCCGCAGCGAGGACAGATTGGCCTTGGCCGGAATGTCGTCGCCCCACTTCATCATGGTGCGAATCAGCGTCGGGGCAGTGTACAGAATGGACACCCGGTACTTGTCGACGATGTCCCAGAACCGTCCCCGATGCGGCGTGTCCGGCGTACCTTCGTACATGACCTGGGTTACGCCGTTCGACAATGGACCGTACACAATGTACGAATGTCCGGTCACCCAGCCGATGTCGGCAGTGCACCAGAAGACGTCGGTCTCCGCTTTGGCGTCGAAGACCGCCGAGAACGTGTAGGACACCTGGGTGAGGTAGCCGCCGGTGGTATGCAGAATGCCCTTCGGCTTCCCGGTGGTGCCGGATGTGTAGAGGATGTACAGCGGATGCTCGGCGTCGAACGCCTGCGGCTTGTGCTGCTCGCTCGCCTGCTCAACGGTCTCGTGCCACCAGAGATCCTTGTCGCTCCAGGGCACCTCCTCGCCGGTGCGGCGGACCACCAGCACGTGCTCGATGCTCGGGCAACGTGACACCGCCTCGTCGACCGTCGGCTTCAGCGCAGACGGCTTGCCGCGCCGGTATCCGCCGTCGGCCGTGATCACCATTTTGGCGTTCGCGTCGTCGATCCGGGTAGCCAGCGCCTCCACCGAGAAACCGCCGAACACCACGCTGTGCAGCGCGCCGATCCGTGCGCAGGCCAGCATCGCGACCGCCGCCTCGGGGATCATCGGCAGGTAGATCGCCACCCGGTCGCCGGCGCCCACGCCCAGCTCGGTCAACGTGTTCGCCGCCTGGCACACGCTTTTCTGCAGATCCGCGTACGTGATGGTGCGGCTGTCGCCGGGCTCGCCCTCCCAATGAATGGCAACCTTGTCGCCGTTGCCCGCCTCGACGTGCCGGTCCACACAGTTGTACGCCACGTTGAGCTCGCCGCCGACGTACCACTTGGCGAACGGCGGGTTGGACCAGTCGAGTACCTGGTCCCACCCCGTGGCCCAGGTCAGCCGCCGGGCCTGCTCCTCCCAGAAGCCGAGCCGGTCGGCTGACGCCTCGTCATATGCCGACGCCGTGACGTTCGCGTTCGCGGCCAGCTCGTCCGGCGGCGGAAACTGCCGGGTCTCCGAGGACAGGTTCTCCAGTGTCTCGCTCATGAGGACGGCTCCTTCGCCGTGCGGAGTGACCAGGGTCTCTTTCGGAAACCTTAGTTCCGACGCCGACGCGCGGCGAGCGTTGTGGAAACGTGCCGTTCATGGATCCGCTGGCCGCCCTCCTCGACCTCGCCGGGGTCGTGCCGGCCCTGGACGCGGCGCGCGACCGGGTCGACGCGGCGTTGCGGCACCCTGCGCTGCGCCGGCACGGCCGGCAGGTCGCGGCCGAGGCCGGCCTGCGCGGTGCGGTCGCGAGCGCCGCGCTCGAGGGTCACCGGTACGGGTTGGAGGATGTCCGCGCCGGCACGGTCACCGATCCGGTGGTTCAGGGCGCGCTGCGCGTCGCCGAGGGCCTGGGACCGCTCGTCGACCTCTGGTCGCGTGCGCCGCGGCAGGTGCTCGCCCGCTTGCACGTGCTCGCCGCGCGGGGGGTCGCGCCGGCCGCTGTGCTCGGTCGCCCGGTTTCCGCCGCCGACCGGCTCGACGCACTGGCCGGTCTCGTCGCAGGCAACGTGGCGACGCCGCCGCTGCTGCTCGCCGCGATCGTGCATGCGGAGTTGTTGACCTTGCGGCCGTTCGCCGGGCCGGCCGGGATCGTGGCCCGGGCCGCCGCCCGGCTCACGCTGATCGGTCGCGGATCGGACCCCCGCGGTCTGGTCGCGGTCGACGTCGGGCACCTGGCCCGTGAGCTCGAGTACGTTGGCGCGGCCGGAGCGTACGCGACCGGCACCGCTGACGGCGTGCGGTCGTGGCTGCGGCACTATGCGACGGCGGTGACGGCCGGGGCGGACGAGATCGTCACCATCGCAGATGCGGTGCTGGCAGCGGGCTGACGGCGTCCGTGCCGGGACGGACCACGTAAGGAAGGCGCCTCGCTCGACGAGGCGCCCGCCTTTGCGCGTCCGTACCGGGTTATCAAGCGTGCACCTGGGTCTCGTTGTCGACGGTCCTCTCGAGGTGCCGCCGCAACGTGCCTGCCGTGGCTGATCGCGCGTGGGTTCCCGGTGGCCGTGCACGGGACCGGTCTTCCAAAGGCCCCGCGCCTTCTTTCTACGCCTCGGCGCCCTTGATCGCCATGGGTCTCGGGCAAAACTGGACGTACCGCGATCAGTCAGACCCTTATCCGCGCTTGTTGGGCGGGCGCGGCTTTTTGTGCGATGTGCGGCTTCCTCCGCGTAGCGCCGCTTCTTTCGCGGGCACGGCTTGGAGGCGCCGGTGCCGGCCGTACAGCGCGATGCCGATCGCCACACCGACGCCCACACTGAGCGCGGCGGCCGCGACCGGTACCGCCGGGCGGTCCCGAAGCCGCCGGCCGAGCGGTACGGGATGCCGGAACGCCAGGATCGGCCACGAGTTCTCCAGTGCGACCCGGCGCAGCGTGCGGCTCGGATTGACCGCGTTCGGGTGTCCGACCAGTTCCAGCAGTGGCAGATCGCTGCTCGAGTCCGAGTACGCGTAACACTCGGTCAGGTCGTAGTCCCGGCGCTCCGCCAGCTCCCGGACGCCCTCGGCCTTGCTGTCGCCGGCCGCGTAGAACTCCACCTCTCCGCTGTACCGGCCGTCCGCGATGCCCATCCGGGTGGCGATCACGTCGGTGATCCCGAGCAATGCACCGATCGGCCGGACGATCTCGTCACCCGACGCCGACACGAGCACCACGTCGCGGCCGGCCGCCTGGTGCTCGGCGATCAGGCGGGCGGCTTCGGCGTACACATAAGGGTTGATCAGCTCGTCCAGCGCTTCGACCACGATCTGCCGGACCTGTTCGACCTGCCATCCCTTGGTCAGCGCCGCGAGATAGTCCCGGGTACGCGCCATGGACTGCTCGTCGGTACCGCCGAGACGGTACATGAGCTGTGCGTATGCGGACTTGACGACGTCCCGTCGAGTGATCAGGCCGTCGCGGTAGAACGGACGCCCGAACGCCAGCGCACTGGACTTGGCGATGACGGTCTTGTCGAGATCGAAGAAGGCGGCGCTGCCCACGGGCGGAAAGTCTAGTCCGCTGTCGCCGGTCACCGGCCCGGCCGACGCGCCGCTGTGGATGTCGGACCGTGACAACCCCATCCACAGGGGCCACCCGGCCAGGAACGTTGCACTGAGTCACAATCGGTACTCGACGGTGGACGGTGACTGAGGCATGCTTGTTTGCGACGGGGCTGTTCTGTTTCGCCTTTACCGTCGCATTCGACCCTCGGTGGTCGCGCCCCCGCGATCGCCGAGCCGATTCGGCTCGACCCCCCCGGAGCCGAATCACCCGACGACCCCCGTCTCCTCGACGGGGGTCGTCTTCTCCGCCGCCCCGCGCCCCTCCCCCTTTCCCCTCGCCCCTGCGCTCTCCCC
>Ga0081539_10006547_pt1 | contig 11111 bp, 9 predicted proteins | sample TabmetS4T2R2_FD_71023 | JGI IMG/M metagenome (GOLD analysis project Ga0081539, IMG submission 71023) | Tabebuia heterophylla rhizosphere microbial communities from the University of Puerto Rico - S4T2R2 | ecosystem: Host-associated > Plants > Roots > Rhizosphere ... | reverse complement strand
CGCCGGGGTCAACACCGCCCATGTGGCCGACACCCTCAAGCGCTACATCGTCGACCTCGTCCGGGCGACCCGCGACCACGCCGACCTGGCCCTGGGGGCGAGCCCGCGGGCCGCCCTGGCCCTGCTGCGGGCGGCCCGGGCCGCGGCCGCGGTGTCGGGCCGCGACTACGTGGTCCCGGACGACGTCAAGGAACTGGTCACCCCGGTGCTGGGCCACCGGCTGATCACCGCCCCCGAGGCCCAGATGATCGGCCGCACCGCCGCCGACGTGCTCGCCGACATCGTGGAGTACGTCCCCATCCCCATCCGAGGGCGCGGCCAGAGTTAGGAGTGGGGCCAGCTTGCTGAAGGCGTTCACCCCGCGGGCGGCCGGGTTCGCGGCGGCCGCGGCCGCGCTGTACGTGGCCGGCCGACTGACCGGCGTGGCCGAGCTGTACATGCTGGCCGTGGCCGCCCTGGTCCTGCCCCTGGGGGCGCTGGCCGTGGTCACCTGGGGCAACTCCCGGCTGACCTCCAGCCGCTCGGTGCGGCCGGTGCGGACCTCGGTCGGCAACCGGATCGCGGTCACCGTCCGCCTCGACAACCCGACCCGGCTGGAGACCGGGGTGCTCCTGCTCGAGGACCGCCTCCCCTACCAGCTCGGCCCCGGGGCCCGGTTCGTGGTCCCCGGGATCCGCGGCGGGGACCGCCAGCTGCTCGGCTACGAGGTGCGGGCCGCGGCCCGGGGGCGCTACCAGGTCGGCCCCCTGGCCGTGCGCCTGGCCGACCCGTTCGGGCTCGCCCAGGTCACCTCGGAGCTGGCCGGGGCCACCGACGTGATCATCCACCCGCGGGTCGAGCCCCTGACCGCCCCCGGCCTTGGCGGCGAGCTGGCCTCCTCGGCCGCGACCAGGATCCGCTACCTGTTCTCCCAGGGCGACGAGTTCTACACCACCCGCGAGTACCGCGACGGCGACGACCTACGCAAGGTCCACTGGCGGTCGTCGGCCAAGAAGGGCCAGCTCATGATCCGCCAGGAGGAGCGCCCCTGGCAGGCCCGGGCCGTGATCGCCATCGACCTGCGCCTGGCCGCCCACCGCGGCCAGGGCGGCCGGGCGTCGTTCGAGCGGGCGGTGTCGGCGGCGGCCTCGATCGCCCTGCGCCTCGGCCGCTCCGGCTACGACCTGGCCCTGGTCGCCGACGACGGCCGCTCGGTGCGGCCGGCCGGCATGGCCGACCAGGGCACGGCCATCCTCGACTTCCTGGCCAGCGTCGAGCCGACCTCGACGCGCTCGCTGGTGCCGATGGCCGACCGGCTGTCCCGGTCGGCCGGCGAGGGGCTGCTGGTGGCCGTGCTCGGGGTCCCCTCCTCGGACGAGGCGGCGGCGCTGGCCCGCTGCCGTCTCGGCTTCGGCGGCGCCCTCGGCCTGCTGGTCCGCACCGACAGCTGGCTCGGGCTGGCCGCCCGCGAGGTGGCCGCCGCCGACGCCCAGGCCGCCGGCATCGCCACCCTGCTGGAGCGGGCCGGCTGGCGCACGGCGATGCTCTCCCGTACCCAACCACTGGACGACCCGTGGCGACGACTGACGGCCCCGCTGGGGCGCGCAACACTGACTACGCACAGGCGCTAGCCCTGGCCGGCCTGCTGGCCGGGGCCTCGCTGTCGCTGAGCCGGCTGTACGTCGGCAACGCCTGGCTGCTGCCGACCTGGCTGACCATGGCCGCCGCCCTCGGGCTGGCCGCCCTGCTGCGCCGCCTTGGGGTCGGCCAGCTGCTGTCCCTGGTCGCCATGGCCGCCGGGTTCGTGGTCGTGGCCGGGATCCTGCTCTTCCCCGGGACCCTGCTGCTGGTCGTGCCGACCCGCGAGACCCTGGCCGAGATGGCCCGGGCCGCCTCCGCGGCCATGACCGGGGTCAGCGAGCAGGCCGCCCCGGTGGGGGTGACGACCGAGTTCGTCCTGCTCACCTGCGCCGGCGCCTGGGCGGTGGCCACGGCCGCCGACGGGCTCGCCTTCCGGGCCCGCCAGCCCCTGCTGGCCCTGGTCCCGGCCCTTGGGCTGTTCGTCTTCCCGGCCGTCATCCGGCCTACCAGCCCGGCCTGGTACACGGCCTGGTTCCTGCTCGGGGCGGCCGGGCTGCTGCTGTTCGAGGGCCGGGCCCGGCTGGCCACCTGGGGCCGCTGGGTGTCGCACGCCCGCAGCCGGCCGGGGACCGGCTGGCGGCTGCCCGTGACCCCCGCCGCCCAGACCGGCCGCTGGCTGGCCCTGGCCGCCGGGCTGTGCGCGCTGACCGTGCCCTGGCTGCTGCCCGGCTACGGCCAGCAGGGGGTCCTCGACCTCAAGGAGCGCACCGGGGCCGACACCGGGGTGGCCCTGAACCCGTTCGTGTCCCTGCGGACCCGGCTGACCGCCCAGGAGGACGTGCCGATGTTCCGGGCCCGGACGACCCGGCGCGAGCGCTGGCGGCTGATGGTCTACGACCGCTTCGACGGCACCGACTTCGCCCCCTCCAGCGACCCCCGGACCAACCTGACCCAGTTCGTGGGCCCGCTGGCCGGCGACCTGGATCCCGACCTGAAGGTGACCCAGATCACCCAGGAGGTCGAGATCCAGGAGCTGGGCTCGTTCTGGCTGCCGGCGGCGACCGCCCCGATCCGGGTTGAGGCCGGCCGGCGGGTGCTGGCCAACCCGACCTTCGCCAGCCTCACCATCAACCAGCGGCTGCGCCAGGGGTTCAGCTACACGGTCGTCTCCGAGGTCCCCGAGATCGAGGCCTCCGACCTGGACGGCCCGATCGACTACCGCGACTACCCGGAGATGGCCCCCTACACCGACACCGGCAACCTCGACCACGAGGTGCGCGACCGGGCCCGGGCGGTGGTCGAGGCCAAGCGGGCCGACACCCCCTTCGAGGAGGCCCTGGCCATCCAGGACTACCTGCGCTCGAGCGAGTTCCGCTACAACCTCAACGTGCCGTCGCTGTCGTCCGGGGGCAACCAGCTGCGCCGGTTCCTGACCCAGGTCCGCGAGGGCTACTGCGAGCAGTTCGCCATCGCCATGGCCATGATGGCCCGCGAGGTCGGGATCCCCTCCCGGGTGGCGGTCGGCTTCACCGCCGGCGAGGTCGTCGACAGGGACTACCAGCAGGTCACCACCCACGACGCCCATGCCTGGCCCGAGCTGTGGTTCCCGGGGGCCGGCTGGACCCCGTTCGAGCCGACCCCGCGGGCCGACGGCACGGTGATCCTGCCCGTCTACACCACCCCCACCGGCCGGGTGCCGGGCGGCGTCGGCAGCCCGTCGACCGCCCAGCAGCCGGAGAACGGCTCCACCACCCCCACCACCCGCAGGCTGGCCCCCGAGCCCGACCCGGGGGCCGAGTCCGACCCGCTGGCCGGCGGCGGCGCCGAGCGGGGACTGCTGGAGCGGCCGCTGGTCCGCGCCGGAGGGGCCGTGGTCCTGCTGGTGGCCCTGGTCCCCGGGGTCAAGTGGGGCCGCACCCTGCTGGCCAGGCGGCGGGCCGGCCGCCGCCCCCGGGACGCCGTGGCCGAGTCGTACGCGGAGGTGACCGGCTGGGCCCGGGATGCCGGCATCGGCCGGCGGGGGGCGGAGACGCCGGCCGCCTACGCCCGCCGCCTCAACGAGGACTTCGCCGGCGACGCCGACTCCCTGGTCGAGCTGACCCGGCTGTTCGAGCGGGCCGAGTACGGGGCCGCGGAGCCGGACGGCGACCAGGCCGACCGGGCCAGGCGGCTGGCGCGGAGCGCCAGGTCCAGCCTGGCCGGCCGGCTGGGCTGGCGCCGCCGCCTGGTGGCCACGGTCAGCCCGCGCAGCCTGGTCGGTCAGCCCCGCCGGTAGCGGGCGATGGCCAGGGGCACGAAGACGGCCAGGATGGCCGCCGACCAGGCCAGGGAGCGGGCCACGTAGAAGCCGGCGCCGTGGCCGAGCATGGCCTCGGCGGCCGGCCCCTGGGTGAGGACCCGGATGGTGTCGACCATGACCGTGATCGGCTGGTGCTCGGCGAAGGCCTGCATCCAGCCGGGCATGGACTCGACCGGCACGTACGCGCTGGACACGAAGGTGAGGGGGAACACCATCAGGGCCAGGCCCTGGGCGGCCTGGGGGGTGCCGGCGACCAGCCCGAGGGTGATGAACATCCACTCGAAGGCGAACCCGAACACCAGCAGCAGGCCGAAGGCGGCCACGGCGCCGGCCGGGGTGCCGTGGAGCCGGAAGCCGACCGTGAACCCGACCGCCGAGGTGATGGCCAGGCTCCACACCAGCAGGGCGGTGTCGGCCAGGGCCCGGCCGCCCAGGACCGAGCTGCGGGGGATGGGCAGGGAGCGGAGCCGGTCGACGAACCCCTGCTCCAGGTCCTCGGCCACCCCGGCGGCCGCGCCCATGCCGGCGAACAGCAGCCCGGTGGTGATGAACCCGGGGACCAGGAAGTCGACGTAGTCGAGGCCGCCGGCGGCGATCGCCCCGCCGAACACGTAGCGGAAGATGAGCAGGAACAACGCGCTCTGGATGGTCCCGACGACCACCAGCTGGGGCGTGCGCACGAACTTGAGCAGGCCCCGCCGGGCGATGCCGAGGGTGCTGGCCGGCAGGCCGGCCGAGCGCGGGACGGGGACGGGAACCGATGCCATGGTGGATCGCTCCTTTCAGGCCGCCGGGTGACCGGCGGGGTCGGGCTGCTCGACGGCCTGGCCGGTCAGGGCCAGGAACACCTCGTCGAGGGTCGGGGGCCGCAGCGAGATGTCCTCGACCGCGACCCCGGCGGCGTCGAGGGCGCCGAGGGCGTCGCGCAGCGGGGCGCTGCCGGCGGCCACGGCCACCCGGACCATGTGGGTGGCCTCCTCGATCTGGGGCCGCTCGTGGTCGAGGGCGGCCAGGCCGGCCGCGGCCCGCCGCAGGTCGGACCGGTCGCGGGTGTGGACCTCGATGACGTTGCGGCCGGCCCTGGCCTTGAGCTCGGCCGGGCTGCCGGCGGCCACCACCCGGCCGTGGTCGACGATCACGACCCGGCCGGCCAGGTGGTCGGCCTCGTCCAGGTACTGGGTGGTGAGGAGCACGTCGGTGCCGGCCGCGACCAGGCCCGAGATGGCGTCCCAGAGCTCGATGCGGCTGCGCGGGTCCAGCCCGGTGGCCGGCTCGTCCAGCAGCAGCAGGCGCGGAGCCCCGACCAGGCTCGCCCCGAGGTCGAGCTTGCGGCGCATGCCGCCCGAGTAGGTCCGGGCCGGCCGGTCGGCCGCCTCGGTGAGCCCGAGCAGCTCCAGCACGCTGGCGCTGCTGGCCCGGGCGGCCCGCCGGTCCTGGCCGAACAACCGCGCCACCAGGTAGAGGTTCTCGCGGCCGGTCATGGCCGGCTCGACGGCGGCGTACTGGCCGGCCAGGCCGATCGCCCGTCGCACCGCCCCGGCCTGGCGGCGCACGTCGTGACCGGCCACCCGCAGCTCCCCGGCGTCGGGGCGCAGCAGGGTGGCCACGGTACGGACGAAGGTCGTCTTGCCGGCCCCGTTGGGGCCGAGCACGGCCAGGACCTGCCCCGGCTCGGCCACCAGGTCGAGCCCGTCCAGGGCGACCGTCTTGCCGAACCGCTTGCGGAGCCCGACGGCCTCGATCGTGGGCGTCATCTCCCGCTCCCTTCGCTGAACGCTGTTCCATTGACGAACACTGTTCTAGCATCGGACAGCGCCGGTTGTCAAACAGTGTTCTAGATAGCGAACAGTGTTCCATCTCTGGTACAGTCCGCCCATGGCCATCCCCGAGCCGCCCTGGAAGGCCGCCCCCCGCGCCGGCCGGCCGGCCCGCGCCCCCCTCTCCCAGGCGGCGATCGTCGAAGCCGCCTTCCGGGTCGTCGACCGCGACGGCGCCGACGCCCTGAGCATGCGCCGGGTCGCCCAGGAGCTGGGCACGGGCGCGGCCTCGCTCTACTGGCACGTCGACAACAAGGACGCGCTGGTCAACCTCATGATCGACCGGGTCGCGAGCGAGATCCGCCTGCCCGAGCCGGACCCGGCCCGCTGGCAGGAGCAGCTGCGGGCGTGGCTGCTGGAGGTCAGGGTGGTGTTCCAGCGCCACCCGGGGATCGCCGTGCTCACCCTCGGCCGCATCCCGGTCGGCCCCAACCTGGTCCGCTGGAGCGAGTGGACCCTTGGCCTGCTACGCGGGGCCGGCATCCCCGACCGGATCGCCGCCTTCGCCGGCGACCTGCTCGGGCTGTACCTTGGCGCGACCGGCTACGAGGCCACCCTGGCCCCGCCGTCACCGTCGGGCGAGCCCGTCGCTCCCGAGGAGAGCGTGGCCATGGTGCGCGGCTACTTCGCGTCCCTGCCCCCCGACCAGTTCCCGAACATCCTGGCCACCCTGGACGAGCTGTTCAGTGGCGGCCCGGAGGAGCGGTTCGAGCTGGGGCTGGACGTGATCCTGCGCGGGCTGGCGTCCTACGCCAGGCCCTGAGCGGCCCGGATGGGCCGGCCCTCAGGGAGGGCCCTGGCCGCCGCGCTCCTCCCAGCGGGAGCGCCAGCGGTCGGTCATCCGGCCCCACCAGGCGTCGATGCCGCCCTTGGGACCGCCGCTCTGGCGGCGGGGGGCCGAGGAGGCGGTCGAGCCGGAACCACCGGCCTGCTGGGGCCCGTTGACCGGGCGTTCCACCGTGGCCCGGCGGCGCATGGTCCGCACGAACAGGAACACGCAGGCCAGCATGATCACGAACCCGGCGACGCCGATGGCCACGTTCTCGAGGAAGGTCGAGGAGATGACCACGATCAGGCCGAGGACGAACCCGACCACGGCCAGCTTGAGGCGCCGGCCGAGATGCGCACGGAACGACGAGCCCACCTGATGGGCGAATTTGGGGTCCTCTTCGAGCAACCGCCGCTCGATCTCGGCCAGGATGCGTTGCTCGTGCTCGGACAGCGGCATATGAGGCTCCGGCCAGGGTCGTACAGTGGTGGCCCTGCGAGTGTACCCGGGCACTATCCCCTCAACAACAGCATCCGGCCCGGTTCCGGAAGTCTCGGAACCTCAACCGCAGCCTAGGGTTCGGGGTCGGCGGGCAGGAGGGGTTCGCGGCGGGGCCGGGGCGTCTGGCGGGCCTCGGCGTAGGCCTCGGCCGGGCGGTCGCCGGTCAGCGACGCCAGGTCGATGGCGCCGTCGCCGAAGCGCGCCCGGACCGCGTCGGCGGCCCGCACCGCCGCCTCCCAGCCAGGCCGCTCGGGGCCGAGGCGCAGTTGCACCGGGGCGCCGGCACGCTGCAGGTTGCTGACCGTGACCCCGACCAGCCGCACCGGGGCCCGGCCGAGCTGGAGCCGGGCCAGCAGGTCGGCGGCGACCTCGTGCAGGTCGGTGTCGGTGTCGGTGGCCACGGCCAGGGTGCGGCCACGGGTGATGGTCCGGAAGTTGGCGAAGCGGAGCTTGAGCGTGATCGTGCGGCCGGCCAGCCCGGCCTCCCGGAGCCGCCGGCCCACCCGCACGCAGCAGCGCAGCACCTCCCGGGCAAGGGCGGCCGGGTCGTCGATGTCGGCGGCGAAGGTCTCCTCCGACCCGACCGACTTGGCCGCCTCGAACGGCACCACCTCGCGGTCGTCGCGGGCCCAGGCGAGCTCGTAGAGCTGGGCTCCGGCGGCCGGACCGAGGGCCTGCTCCAGGGTCGCCCGCGGGGTGGCGGCGACGTCGCCGACGGTGCGCAGCCCGTAGCGGTGCAGCACCTCGATGGTCGCCTGACCGGCCCCCCAGAGCGCGTCGACCGGCAACGGGTGCAGGAACCCGAGGGCCCGGCCGGGCGGGACGACCAGCAGCCCGTCGGGCTTGCCACGGGTCGAGGCCAGCTTGGCCATGAACTTGCTGGCCGCCACCCCGACCGTCAGGGCCAGGCCGGCCTCCTCGCGCACCCGGGCCCGGAGCAGCCGGGCGGTGGCCACGGCGTCGCCGAACAGGGCCCTGGCCCCGCGGACGTCCAGGAACGCCTCATCAAGGGCCAGCGGCTCGACCAGCGGGGTGACGCTCGAGAAGATCCGCATGACCACCGCCGACCAGCGGCGGTAGGCGGCGAAGTCGGGCGGGAGCGCCACCGCCAGGGGGCACAGCCGGCGGGCCCTCGCCATGGGCATGGCGTTGCGGCAGCCGAACGCCCTCGCCTCGTAGGAGGCGGAGGTGACCACCCCGCGGCCACCGATGCCGCCGACCAGCAGGGGCCGGCCCGCCAAGGCCGGGTCCTTGAGCACCTCGACGCTGGCGTAGAAGGCGTCCAGATCGGCGTGGAGGACCCCCAGCCCGGCGGCCTCGCCGGGCTCCAGGGGCGCGCCCCCGGCGATCACCTCGCCGGTCGGCCGCACCGTGTCCATGGGCTCAGGCTACCCGGGCGCCGCGACACCCGGGGTCGCGGGGCGCCGGATGGTGCATCCGACTAGGATGCTGGCATCGAACGAGCAGGCATGACGACCATCACCAGCCACAGAGGAACCCCCAGCCAGGTGACCGAGGCCGCGCAGCCCGTCCCAGCGTCCCCCCTGGACGCCGAGGACCTGCGTGCCCGGGTCGACCGGGCCCTGGCCGCCCTGCTGGACCGGGAGCTGACGGCCCTCGGCTTCCTCGGCACCGACGCCGGCCCGGTCACCGACGCCCTGACCCGGTTCGCCCTCGAGGGGGGCAAGCGGCTGCGGCCGGCCTTCGTCTGGTGGGGCTACCGGGGCGCCGGCGGCCCCGCCACCGGCCCCGAGGCCGACGCCACCATCCTGGCCAGCTGCTCGGTCGAGCTGCTGCACATCTGCGCCCTCATCCACGACGACATCATGGACGGCTCCGAGGTCCGCCGGGGCCGGCCGGCGATGCACGTCGGCTTCGCCGGCCTGCATCGCGGCCACCGCTGGCGGGGCGACCCGGCGGCCTTCGGCGAGGGGGCGGCCATGCTCATGGGCGACCTGGCCTTCACCTGGGCCGACGTCGCCCTGGCCGAGGCCGGCCTGCCCGACCACCGCCTGGCCGCCGCCCTGCGGGTCTTCAACCAGCTGCGCTCGGAGCTGATGGGCGGCCAGTACCTGGACCTGGTCGAGGCTCGCCGGGGCGCCCCCGACGAGCACGCCGTCCGCCGGGTCCTGACCTACAAGTCGGGCAAGTACACCATCGAGCGGCCCCTGCACCTGGGCCTGGCCCTGGCCGACGGCGACCTCGCCCTGGCCGCCGCCTACTCGGCGTACGGGCTGCCCCTCGGCGAGGCCTTCCAGCTCCGCGACGACATCCTCGGGGTCTTCGGCGCCCCCGAGGTGACCGGCAAGCCGGCCGGGGACGACCTGCGCGAGGGCAAGGAGACCTACCTGGTCATGCTGGCCCGCCAGCGGGCCGACCGGGCCGGCCGGCAGCTGCTGGAGAGCGCGCTCGGCAACGCCAAGCTGTCCGAGGACGAGGTCGCCGACCTGCGCCGGCTGCTCACCGGCTGCGGCGCCGTCGAGGCGACCGAGGCCCGCATCGCCGAGCTGCTCGCCCAGGCCAAGGCCGCCCTGGCCGCCGCCAGGGGGATCGACGCGTCGGCCAGGGCCGCCCTGGCGGCGCTGGCCGACCACGTCACCGACCGCAACGCCTAGCCGGCCATGGCCGGGCGGGTGGTGGTGGTCGGGGCCGGGCTGGCCGGGTTGTCGGCCGCCATCCACCTGGCCGCGGCCGGCCGCGACGTGGTCGTGGTCGAGGCCGAGCCCGTCCCGGGCGGCCGCTGCGGCACGGCCACGGTCGGGGCCTACCGCTTCGACACCGGCCCGTCCGTGCTGACCATGCCCGAGATCGTCCGCTCGACCGTGGGGGCCGCCGGCGAGGAGCTGGAGGACTGGCTGGAGCTGGACCCCCTCGACCCCATCTACCGGATCACCTTCCACGACGGCAGCCGCCTGGACGTGGTGCCCGGGGCCGAGCGGATGGCGGCCGAGGTGGAGCGGCTCGCCGGCACGGAGGAGGCCGCCCGCTACCTGGCCTTCCGCGACCACCTGGAGCGGATGGCGGCGGCCGAATGGGGGCCGTTCATCGACCGCAGCTACGACGGCCCGGCCGACCTGCTGCGGCCCCTCGCCCTGCTGCGGCTGGCTCGCCTGGGCGGGTTCCGGCGGCTTCACAACCTGGTCGCCACCCACCTGACCGACTGGCGGCTGCGCCGGGCCCATACCTTCCAGGCCCTGTACACCGGCCTGTCGCCATTCGACGCCCTCGGCATCTACGCCGTGGTCGCCTACATGGACACCGTCGGCGGGGCGTGGTTCCCCCGCCGGGGTGGTATGCACGCCCTCCCCCAGGCCCTGGCCGGAGTGGCCGAGAAGGCCGGGGCGTCGTTCCGCTGGTCGACCCGGGTGGACCGGGTCGAGGCCGGCACCGGCGGGGTCACCGGGGTCCTCCTCGCCGGGGGCGAGCGGCTCCCCGCCGACGACGTGGTCGTGACCAGCGACCTGCCGGCCGCCTACGCTCACCTGCTGCCTCCGGCGGCCACCGACTGGCGGGTCCAGCGCCGCCGGCCGCGGTTCGCCCCCTCCTGCTACCTGGTCCACCTGGGCCTGGCCCGGGAGCTCGCTGGCCAGGCGCACCACACCGTCCACCTGGGCCGCGACTGGAAGGGCACCTTCGAGGCCCTGACCCGCCGCCACGGCATCCAGCCCGACCCGAGCCTGCTCGTCACCCACCCCTCGCCCCGCGACCCCGACGCCGCCCCGCCCGGCCACTCGACCCTGTTCGTGCTCGAGCCGACGGCCAACACCCAGGCCGGGCTCGACTGGGCTCAGGTCGGCCCGTGGCTGCGCGAGCGGCTGTACGGGCGGCTGGCGGCGCTGGGCTACGGCGACCTGCGCCGCGACCGCGAGGTCGAGGTGGTCGTCGACCCGCCGGCCTGGGAGGCCCAGGGGCTGACCGCTGGCACGCCGTTCTCCCTCGACCACCGGTTCAGCCAGACGGCCTGGCTGCGGCCCCGGAACGTCTCGGCGGCCGTGCCCGGCCTGGCGTTCGCCGGCATGGCCACCACCCCGGGGGTCGGGGTCCCCATGGTGCTGGTGTCGGGCCGGCTCGCCGCCGAGCGGGTGCTGTCCCGGGGGCGCCGGCCATGATGCGGCCGGCCAGGGGCGCGGGGGGCCCCCCCCCCGCCGGGCCCGCCGGCGGCCCC
>Ga0081539_10006546_pt1 | contig 11113 bp, 15 predicted proteins | sample TabmetS4T2R2_FD_71023 | JGI IMG/M metagenome (GOLD analysis project Ga0081539, IMG submission 71023) | Tabebuia heterophylla rhizosphere microbial communities from the University of Puerto Rico - S4T2R2 | ecosystem: Host-associated > Plants > Roots > Rhizosphere ... | reverse complement strand
CCTCGAGGCCCTTCGATTCCAGCGCCTCCCGAACCCTCCGGACGGTCGCCCTCTCTGCGTAACCCACGTGCTCTTCTTCTCCCGATATCCGCCTGTGCTGGCGGCATTCTACCGCCGGGTTAGAATGGCCCCGTGCGCCGGTTATTAATCCTTACCTGCTCCATCGTGCTCGTGGATACGATCTTCTACGGCGCGCTGGTGCCGCTCATACCGGGCCTGAGCGCGGATCTCGGCCTCTCCAAACCTGAGGTCGGTGTTCTGACGGGGGCTTTCGGGGCGGGGGTTCTCGTAGGCTCCCTGCCCGGCGGCTACCTGACCTTCCGCGTGGGTGTAAAATCCACGGCGCTCGCTGGGCTCGTGATCTTCTCGCTCACCAGCCTCGCCTTCGGGTTCGCGGATGGGCCGGCGGGGCTCATCGCGGCGCGGTTCGGGGAGGGTTTCGGGAGCGCGCTCTCGTGGATAGCGGCGTTCACCTGGGTCGTGAACTACGTCCCGGGAGCGCATCGCGGGCAGATGATCGGAACGCTCCTCTCCGCCGCCATCGTCGGCGCGCTGCTCGGCCCCGTGCTCGGCAGCCTCGCCGCCATCTTCGGGATCCTGCCCGCCTTCTCCGCGATGGCCGCTCTCGGGCTCGCCGTCTGCGTCTGGGCTGCGCTTGAACCCGCCCCGGCGCCGGACAAGAGCCGCTCGTTCCTGCGCATGGCGCGTGAGGTGGTGCAGATGAGGTTCTTGCGGGGACTCTGGCTTATTGCGCTCTCGCCGTTGCTCTTCGCGTCGCTGTCCGTCCTGATCCCGCTGGAACTCGGGGATCTCGGCTGGAAAGCGGCAGCGATCGGGACGGTTTTCCTGGTGGGCGCGGCGCTCGAAGCCATCGCGCAGCCGCTCATCGGACGCTGGACCGACCGAGTCGGCTGGCGGGTTCCCGTGCGGGCCGGTCTGCTGGTGGCGATCCCGACGCTCCTGGTGCTGACGTGGGCCGACGGCCCGTGGCTGCTGGTTCCGCTGGTCATGGTCGCGGCGATCTCCTTCAACACCTCGGTGACGCCTGGCACGGCGCTCTTCAGCCGGGGGGCGCAGGAAGCGGATGTGGATCAGGCCGTCGTCTTCGGCGCGAGCAACCTCACCTGGGCCTCTGGTTCCGCGCTCGGCCCCCCACTCGCCGGGCTTCTCGCCGACCTCGGTGGCGACGCCCTTTCGTATCTGGCGCTCGCCATCGTATGCCTGGTGACGCTGGCAGCCGTCGCCTTCCGGCAACCAGACACCCGCAAGAATCCGTGACGCACATATACGTCTTGCCCGAAATATCCTGGCGTGCGAGTATGCGCCCCGGCGAAGTCAGATGCCATCTTTACCGGAGAGGATGACGACTACGACTTCGGGTCAGGCGCGGGGTTCTACATAGACCACGGCCGTGGAGCCATGGAGCGCCCACTACCGGATGTACGGCTACGTCCCCCACGAGTTACCCGCCCTCGTGGAGACGAACTTCCCTGCGAGGCCGGACAGGCGAAGCATCTTCGCACGGTGCGCTGACCATCGCGCTCGAGAACCCTGACCTGTACCGGAGCGTCTCAGCCTTTACCCCGATCTCCGCCCGCACGCGGGTTCCGTGGGGCGAGAAGGCGTTCTCAGGCTACCCCGGCGACGACAGGGAGGAACGGCCGCACAATTCTCGTGGACCGGGGCGACGCCAACGAGTTCCTGGACGAGCAGCTGAGCCCCATCGCCTTCGGGGAAGCGCGCGCCGGTGCCGGACAGCCGCTCGACGTGCGGTGGCGTGGGGGTTACGATCACGGCTACTGCTTCATCCCCACGTTTGTCGGGGATCTTATTCGCCACCACGCGGACGCTCTCGGTTCGTGGGGGCGGAACTTCCCCGCCCCCGAACAGAGTCGGCTAGAACGCGGCGGCGCCGGCTTCGGCGACCTGCTGATCCTGTTCGACGGTGCCGGTGCTCACGCCTATGGCCCCGACTATCCCGCCATCGCGGACCAGCGGAATGCCGCCGGGGAAGATCACGAGCCGCCCGCCGTGGGCGTCGCTGAGGCCGTAGATCGGGCCGTCGGGGCGCGTGTCGTCCGTGAGGTCTGCCGTCTGGCACTGGAACGCGATGGCCGTGTACGCCTTGTTTATGGAGATCGTGATGCTGCCCACGTTCGCCTCGTCCATCCGGACGTGGCTCTTCAGGTTGCCGCCAGCGTCCACCACCGCGATGTCCATCGGCTGGCCGATCTCGGCCGCCTTCTTCTCAGCGGCTTCGATCACCCGCTTCGCGTCAGCGAGCGAGATGCTTTCCACGACCTTTTCACCGGCCATTGCATGCCTCCTTCGACATAGCTTTCACGACACGTCTCTTACCTGCGCGACCAGTGCCCCTCGTCCACCGAAGTCTCGCACAACTCCAGCGTCGCGGCGTGGCCGGTAAAGTTGACGTGGTTGTTGACGGCGACGAGCGCCATCGGGCAGCAGAGGAAGATGCCCAGGGCCTCGCGGTGGACCAGGCGGTCAATGTCGCGCCCGAGGTCGCCGAGCCTCCCCACGTCCGTCTCGATGACCGAACATCCCATGAGGCTCTCGAACTCCTGAATCGGCGGGCCGAGGCGGAACGCGCCGCCCGAATGGTAGTACTCGCGGTGGATGACAGCCGGCGGGTAGCCCGCCGCGAGGTCGAACCAGGCGTGGACGAGAACGTCGAAGTGCTGCGGGATCTTCTTCTCCACCAGCGCCTTCTGCGCCGCCACGAGTTCCTCGTCCGGGACGGAGACGAGGTCCACCCCGATCCCGAGCGACGACCGGAAGCTCTCCGCGAGGAACTCCGCGAGGGGGACGACATCGCTCGTCGTCGTGAGCACGAGCGCGCGATCCCCGGGCCATCCCGCGTCTTCGAGCAGCCGCTTCGCCTCGTCGGGGTCGTGAGGGTACGGTACGATGTCCGTCGGCGCGCCGGAGTACGGCGGCGACATCGCGGGGACGGGGTGGGCGTAGCCTTGGAAGTGATCCTCGATGAGCCGCGTCTTGTCCACGGCGAGGTTGAGCGCCTTGCGGACCCTCACGTCACCCATGTACTCGCGGTCGCGGTTTATCAGGCCGGAGACTATGCGCATCGCGTCTATGGTGACGAGGTGGGCGTGTTCGGAGTCGATGACCCGCTGCGCGTCCTCGAAGGAGACTTCGGAGACTAGGTCTATCTCGCCCTCGGCGTCGCAGACCTTTCCCAATGCTTCGGCGGAGTCCATGTCGTTGACGTAGATGATCTTCTCCAGCCGCGGGCCGCGTTCCTTGTTCCAGTGGTCGGTGTTCGCTTCGAGGACGACGCGGTCGCTACGGGGGAGGTCGGTGAAGATCCAGACCGCCGTCAATGGTTCCCGGCTGATTATCGCGATCTCGTTTTCGAGGGTTGAGAACCCTTCGGTGAGGATGAACGGCCCCGAGCCCCACGGGCCCGGCTCGTCGATCGCTCACCAGTGTCCTTCGCTCGTCCCGTATGCTTTGCCGCCGAATCCCCCCTCGTCCCAGAATCGGTCGCTCGCGATGTGGAACCCCCGGAACTTGGCGAGCGCCAGCCCGTCTGGCTCCGGGAAGTTGAAGCGGATGGTCGAGTCGTCCGGGCAGTCCACGGTGGTGTCCGGATGAAAGTTCAGGTACGTCCCGGGCGGGTGCGGCGCCACCCACTTCTGGACCTCGTCAAAGGCGCGCTTTATGCTCGCGGAGGTGAGGGGGGTTCCATCCTGGAATCGGACACCATCGCGTACCTTGACGACCAGCGTGCTTCCCTCCCAGTGGGAGTCCTCCATGCAGGCGCCGACTATCTCACCGCGCTCGTCGGTGCGTACCGGCTCCTCCATCGTGTTCCAGGTAATGTACAGCCAGTTCAGCGGGTGCGGGTCCACAACCCGGACCTCGCCTACCGGTGGATCCCCCGCCTTCCACGGAGCAGCCTCCTGCGTTGGCTGTGCCATGCTATGCTCCTTCCCCGACATTCACTTACGCCTTTCCGGATACGAAGGGTAACAGAGCCCCAGCCCCGCGCAATCGAATTGCAACACAGTTCAGCCGAACAACGGGATCACCAGCGCGAGAGCTGTACCGCCGGGTGCGCTCGCGATGCAAACACTGTCTCGGCCCACCCGAAATCTTCGAAGAGATACGTGCCGTCCGGGTTGTGCTGCGTGAGGAAGTCGTTCAAGCGGGCGTAGTGGTCGAGCATCCTGTGCCGGAACTCGTCGCGCTAGATCACGTCCTGGTTCATCACGTAGCGGTAGCCGTGGGAGACGAATAGTCCCTCCATCGCCGTCATCATTTTCTCGACGGCGCGGCGGTAGGGATCTCGCCATGCGACGGCTGGCTCCAGCAGCCAGTCCTCCCGCGGCTTCGTGATGTCAACGACGTGGAACTTCATACGGTCTTCCAGTCTCTCAGGCGACAGTAAGATTTCATCAATCCGCTGCGAGAAGGAAGAGACGGGGATGTGGTACTTGGTGAGCGTGATGCCATCGCGTTCGACGCCGAGCCACTGCAATGTGTCGTTCGACACGGCTTCATCCATTCCGCTCTGTCACGGCGAGCAGGGTAGCAAACCGGCGGGCCGCAGGATGCGAAAGACAGGGCCCGCATGACCGAACGGGCTTATCGGGGAGCGGTGATCGCGTAAAATCCACCGGTACGACAGCGAAGATGGAGTGCGGCGTACCGGAGCAGGGAGGAGGTCCCAAAAGATGGCGAGGGAACGTTTCACGGACTTCTCTGGCGTTTGGGATGTGGTGTCGAGCCCACACTTCGAAGACGAATACCTGAGACTGGACGGACCACCGTACATCACCATCCGCCAGAACGGAGAATTCGTGAAGGGCGAGTACAGCATCGGGGTAATGTCCGGCACGATAAACGGCGGCGCCCACAGCGACTTCTTCGATTTCGACTTCGGTGGAAACGACGAGATGGAAGAAGCCTTCGGCGAAGGTGAGGCAACGCTGGAAGGGGGACGCCTGATCTTCGAGCTCCGGCACTATACAGGAGACGAATACGCCTTCGTATGCAAGCGCCGGAAGTAACTACTCCATCCCGTCGAGGAGCTTCATGAAGTTGCGCTTGCGTTTGTACTCCTCCTGCAGTAGCTGCACGTACTCCTCGAACTCCTGCTCGCGGCCCAGCCGGTTCATCACGGAGCGCGTCTTGAGCAAGATTTCGTAAGCCTGTTCGTAGGCGGCGTTGTTGGTTTGCTCCACGAGCGGTTCGATCCTTGCCTCGTAGATGGAGAGCGAATCCTCCGGGTGCTCCCACGCACGCCGGTCGGCCAGCGCCAGCCACAACTCGTCCGAGCAGCCGCCCTCCTTCGCCCCGCGCCAGGCGGCCTCCACGCTCCCTTCCCACAACAGTATCTCCGCCAACCCCGAATGGTCCACCCGTCGAGGGAAGTAGGAGCTTTGCGCCTCTGCCCTTCTCCTTGCTACGTCCTCTCGCACGGCGGCCAGTTCTTCGACGCTGTCCGCCAAAGCCCGCATGATGCCGGTCAGGCGGGACCTCCGGCGGCTAAAGTTCAGGGAAGTCCCCGTTCGGGTCCGAGGGTGGGGAGCTTTGCTCACTCCTCCCCGGCCAGCCTGCGGTACTCCGCGAGCCCATCTTCCCCGAACACGTCCGCGTATCTCTCCACCCCCCTGTAAAACGAATCGTAGTGACCGCTCATCTCCCACTCGAAGAGCCGCCGCGCCAGAGCCACCGGGTCGGGCCTCGCCTCCAGGCAGGCCGCATGGTGGACCATTTCGAGAGCTTCGAGTACGCCGCTGACAGAACCGTCTGCGTCGTGATCCATCGCCTTCTCTTCGATCTGCGACATGGCGTACTCGCTCGACTCTACGGCCTCGGCGGCGAAGCCCTCTTTCAGCAGGTCCGCAAGCGACTCGACGATGCTCTCTAGCTTGCGCGCAAGATCCCACGGCGAACGGTGGTCCCGGTAACCGCCCGGCGGCTCCACGGCCTGCTCGATAGCCTGGTGGAGGGCCGAGGTGTCCGGAGCCCCTCCGCCCCTCCGGGCCGCTCGCAAGAGGAGTCGCTCCCGCAACCTGTCGTCCTCCATCGCCTGCTCCACGATGATGCCGACCAGCTCGTCCTTTTCCCGCCCCTCCAGGTACGCCCGCACCTCGTCCATCGTGACCGGGCCGTCCGAAACCACGCCTCCTTCCCCCAGCCAGGCCAACCCGACGGCCACGCAATGTTTGCAGAACTCTCCGTCCATCCCGAGCGGACAGTCGCACGAGTAGTCGAGGGTCCCATTCCCGGCCCAAAGCCTTACGCGATACTCCTCCGTCCCGAGAACCTTCGCCGCGACGGTCCCCCCGTGCGCGGCGAGGGAGCGCACCCGGCCATCGAGATGGTACTCGACGCCCCGCTCGAAGTAGCGCTCGCCCGTCAGGCCGAGCAGCGTGTCCCGGTTCAGAATGCCGTCCAGCCGATTCACGAGCCTCACCCACCGAAGGTATCGAGGAGGTCCTCTCTAACCGCGTCCAGGCCAGGGAGGGACGGCGCCAGTTCGAGCTCGAAGCCCGCTACTTCGGCCAGCGGTTCTAGGTGCGGGAAGAGTAGATCCGAGTCAACCGAGATCTTTTGCGGCAGCAGTTCCATGCCGGAGAGCCTGTCGGCAAGGGTCTGGGGCACCGAACCCCACATGGCTTCCTGGGTGGGGAACGGGGCGAGAAGCTCGTTACCGAGGATCATGCCGCTTTCGGCATCGACCACCATCAGCATGTGCGGGAAGTACGGCCGGTCGCCTTCGTCCGCGACGGACGCAGGGAACATGAAGAAATCCACTTCCAGATGGGCTTTCCGCATAGGCAACCGCGCCAGGGCCTCCATCTTCGAGGCCTCCACCTCGACCTCGATGGGCGGTGCGTCCAGTGGCATCCCCATGGTGGCGTCTTCCCACACGAGCGTCTGCCCTTCCCGACGCGCCGTGCGGAGCAGGTAGTCGTCTGAGGGCTCTAGCAAAGAGGGGTTATCTCTGAAGCGTGGGGCTACGTCCGACAACTGCTCCAGCGCCACCGTCAGGAAACGGACCTCTCCGGCCTCCAGGAACCAGGGTACGAAGGACGGACGGTAGCTCCGGAACATCGGCCATGCGTTGCGTCCCCTGAACTTCAGGCCCAGTTCTTTGATGACCTCGCGGTCTCTCCGGTCCAGTTCCCCGCGGTCCTCGAAAGCCGCTTGGAGCTGGGGGATCTGGATCAGGCCGTTCGGGTCCGCGAAGGGTCCCATTGCCTGGAAGTCCAGGAACCCGTGGATTCCCTCGGAGCCGAGCTAGAGGCTTATGGCGTAATGCTCGCCGAGCATCCCCATCACGCTGACAAACCCGAGGTCGCCGGTCTAGAGGCTTTGCACGCCGAACGTGTCCGCTTCGGTCATCCACTCCCAGGGCGCAATCTCCTTGACCCGAACGGCGGCTTCGTAGAGCCCGCGCCATTCCCGGATATCCGGCGTCGTCTCCTCAGCCATGCGTCCCTCCTCATCCACGGCAGACGCGTGTCATTCTAGCCCGCCTGCTACGGTCCTCCAAACCCCCGGCGCGAGCTCACTCGTTCGGGCCGGCAGGCCAACGTTCCCAAAGGAGACTCTTCCACCATCGTCCACCCCCGGGCTTTCCCTGCCGGCAGTTTATGTTGCTTTCCACAGTGAAAAGCGGGACAGGATATCAACCGCCAGAGCACCCGCCCCTGTTCCGGGCCGGCCAGTTGCGCAAACACTGGAGCTACGTCTCGTTCTGGAGCCGGGACCTGTCGTTCTGCTCGGCGCGGGCTGACGTGGGACCGTTGCGCAAAGAGTACTGGGGGATCTGGGACCGCTCGCCGGGGCGGTTCCGGGAGGGCTCGCACCTCTCACCCGGCGCGTGCGGATAGATCCGGACCGCGTGTACGTGCTCGACGGCGACGCGGAGATAGACGTGAGGTTCGAAGATCGCGCCGGCTTCGAGGTCTACCGGCCCATCCAAGCAGCAAAGCGAATCGCTCGACAAACCAGATCCCGATACACCAGCAGGTGCAGGTAAGCACGGACCGTGAAGGATCCTTCCCCACCTGCGTGCCTGAGACGGGAAACGTCTCGCGCCCCGGGCCCACGCCTCGGCCACTCGCACCCAACCGGCCCGCACGTTCATGGGTACGCCAGTGGTTTCAAGATAGTCGTAGACGATCACCACGACCTCATCCATCCCGGCCAGGGCAGTCTCTATGAGAAACTGGTGCCCCCGTGCAACGGCGCGAACTTCCCGGGCGTCAGACCACGCTTCATCACCGCCGCATCCCAGGCTCGACCTTGAACGAGGTTGTGACATCTGGATCGTACATGCGCCATATTGCAACATTGGGATCAGGACCCCCTCAACCGCGGGGGGGCGGGGATGTGAATATATTGCGGGTTACCTGAAAGTGGGGCTGGGGAGGAGTGTCTGGCCCGGTTATTCTCAGCATCGTTCATGGGATATCCGGGGAGTGACAGGCCAAAGAGCGCGGTGTTTACGGTTGGGCACTCCAACCATTCGGCAGAGAAGTTCATCCGTCTGCTTAAGGTGCATGGCATCGGGACGGTAGTGGATGTACGTTCGCACCCTTACTCCGGGCACGCCCCGCACTTCAACGCCCGTGCCCTCGAAGCTACTTTGACGAAGGATGGCATCGGGTATCTGTTCTTCGGCGGGCAGCTCGGGGGAAGGCCGGAAAGCCAGGAGTTCTACGATGCGAAAGGGCGTGTGGACTACGCGCTGGTCGCATGTTCCCGGCCATTCCTCGATGGCCTGGGCAGGCTGGAGGAAGAGATACGGGCTCGCACGGTCGCCCTGCTGTGTAGCGAGGAGAACCCGGAGCGCTGCCACCGCCGGTTGCTCGTCGGGCGCGCACTGGAAAACCGGGGCATCACGCTGCATCACATCCGGGGCGGCGGTAGTATCCAGACGGAGAGCGAGATGAACGGGAACCAGCCGGTCCTGTTCCCGGAGACGGAGGAGAGACCACGGAAGTCCATACCATCGGCTTCACGAAGAAGACGGCGCCCGAGTTCTTCGGAACGTTGAAGAACGCCGGCATCGAACGTCTCCTCGACGTGCGCCTCAACAACGCGTCCCAGCTCGCTGGATTCGCCCGGCGGTCCGACCTCCCGTTCTTCCTGGAGCAGCTATGCGGCGCAGAGTACCTCCACGAGCCCCGGCTCGCCCCGACGCGCGAGATCCTCGAAGCCTACAGGAAAGGCGGCGACTGGCCGGGCTACGAGAAGGCATTCCTGGATCTCCTGCGAAAACGCCGGGTCGAGGAAACGCTGGACGGGAACCTCTTCGACGTTCCGACGGTGCTGCTGTGCAGCGAGGCCGCCCCGGAGCATTGCCACCGGCGCCTGGTCCTGGAGTACCTGGACCAGAAATGGGGCGGCATCCGGGCCGTACATTTGTAGCCGTGCAGATGCTCGTAAACCACCTGACGCGAATGCAGCCGGGCTACATCTGCGTCGCCGGGGTGAACATCGAAACGGAGGAGCACGTGCGCCCTGTTCTCCGTCGCGGTCGACTCACTACGGATCTGCTCCGTGCCAACGGCGGTCCTTTCGACATCGGCTCTGTCGTCGACCTCGGTCTCACGACCTACGCCGGACGCGCCCCGGAACTGGAGGACCATCGCTTCGACCCGGCGCGGGCGCGGTGGCTCTTCGACGATACCCCGGCAGACTTCTGGAAAGCCCTCGACAGCCTGGCCACAGACAACCTGACGGACATCTTCGGCCCCGCGCTGGAGCTATGGGACGAGAGCGGAACGGTGGACGCTGGAGAGGGCAAGGCGTCGCTCGGCTGCCTCAAGCCGGACAAGCAGCCGTGGCTATACCTGGATCATCGGGGCACCGTTCGTATGGTCCTCGACCATCTGATCCCCTCCATAGACCTCGTCGTCAACGATCTACGGTTGTACGAGCGGTATCACAGGACGCCGCGTAAGGAACTCGCCTCCGGCATACAAAGCCGCCTCGAAGCCGGAGTGGAGGTGATCCTGGGCCTCGGCCTCACCCGCCCCTGGCAGAAACGCGGCGACACGGAGCCGAGACACTGGCTACAGGTCAACAACATCCACCTCCGGGACGATCCACTATTGCGATTGGCCCCTAGCTCACCTCACACATGAACAGCGGCGGGATGTGCATGTAGGTCACGCTCGGGCTCGGGCCGACGGTGTCCTGCGCCATTTCCAGGGCCTCGGCGACGGTGTCAGCGCTGCCCAATCCCATGCGTTTGGTTGAGGTGGTATCTCCCCCGACCACGATGGCCGCGCCGATGTGATCCAGGGCGTGGGCTGCCCAGTACAGGACGGTGAAGGGATGCGCCCCGTGGTAGGCGTATGAGTTGCGGTAGAGCGTGCGGTACCAGGGGTCGAGGGCGTAGCGCTCTTCGTATTTGTGGTGGATCTCTCGTATGTCGTGCGTCTCGGCGAACGCCTCGTTCCACAGGTCTATGTAGCTGGGATGGTGCACCTCGTGGAAGTCGGCGCGCATCGGGTGCGTCGCGATGACTACGCCTCCCTCGCGCACGAGGGGCTTGCCCCGGTACAGGTTGAAGAGGTAGCCGAGCATCATGTTGTAGACGAGTAGCGGGTTCATGATGGAGTTGACGTTGTAGGGCCCGAGGTATGGGATGCCGAGCAGCAACACGTCGGCCTGGCCATCAACGGGGACGACCATCTGCTCGTAGTTGTGTTTCAGGGTCTCCTCGTGGACTGGTGCCGTGGCCCCAGCCTGCACACTCGTCATGCGGTGCGGGCCCTTGATGGTATGGAAGACGCGGTGCGAGATCCCGCGCGGAGCCCTCCGCGTGGCGTTGTGGGTGGCGAGGAAGTTGGCCTTCGTCACCATCCCCCACTCGTGCTCTGGCTTGGCCATGAAGTCGAAGACGGGCGGGAAGGCGGCGTTGTTCAGGGTAGTCTCGATGTGGAAGACCTTGACGTGCTCGCGCAGCACGGCTCCCATCCGGTCGAACGAATCATGCATTGCGGAGTTCGGCGGGTCCATCAGGGACTTAGTGTTCGAGAGCGTGTCCGGGGTGTGGTGATGCTTGATGGACGAGTACGGCGAGAGGCCGGTGTGGACGGACTTG
>Ga0081539_10006545_pt1 | contig 11115 bp, 13 predicted proteins | sample TabmetS4T2R2_FD_71023 | JGI IMG/M metagenome (GOLD analysis project Ga0081539, IMG submission 71023) | Tabebuia heterophylla rhizosphere microbial communities from the University of Puerto Rico - S4T2R2 | ecosystem: Host-associated > Plants > Roots > Rhizosphere ... | reverse complement strand
TTTCATCGCCGGCGCGGTGATCACCTTCGTCGACGTTACGAGCACGGTGCGGGCGGAATCGGCGCTTCGGGAAAGCGAGGGACGGCTGCGCACCCTCTTGGCGGAGCTGCAGCACCGGGTCCGCAACACGCTTGCGGTGGTGAAGTCGATCACCCAGCGCACGGCCGAATCGAGCAGCTCGGTCGACGAGATGGCGGCCCACCTCGGCGGTCGGCTGGACGCCTTCGCCAGGGTCCAGTCCGCCGTCACCCGCAACCCCGACGCGGGCATCGGATTGAGGTCGCTGATCGACGACGAGCTCCTCGCTCATGCTGCACACGAAGGGGACGGGCTGGCCGTCGATGGACCGGGAATCGCCCTCCGGCCGAAGGCCGCCGAGTCGGTCAGCCTCGCGCTCCACGAGCTCGCGACGAACGCGGTCAAGCATGGCGCCCTGTCCGACAGGAACGGCGGCCGGATCCTCATCCGGTGGAGCCTGAACGGATCGGCCAGCAAGGGGCATCTGAGCTTCGAATGGCTCGAAAAGACTTCCGACGGAGAGCTTCGGGAGCCCGCGCGGCACGGCTTCGGAATGGAGCTTCTGACCCGGATCCTGCCCTACGATCTCGGCGCGAAGACCAGCGTCGAGTTCCTTCCGGACGGCCTCAGGTTCAGCATGGACCTGCCGAGCGAGCACCTTGCCGTGGCCGAGACGGCGTCAGCCTGAACGCTTTAGTGGCCGGAACCCGGCGTCCGTTCGACCCCTGAGCGGGCGAGCTGCTCGTCGATCTCGGCGACGAGCCGTTCGACTCCCGCTTCGTCCTTCGCCTCGGCTCGGGCGACAAGCACGTCCTGCGTGTTCGAGGCGCGAAGCAGCCACCAGCCCTCGTTCGTGCTCACCCGAACGCCGTCGGTCGCGTCGATTCTCGCGCCATCGCTCGACAGCCGTTCGCGGACCTCGTCGACGATGGCGAACTTGCGCGCTTCGTCCACCTGGAAGCGCAGCTCGGGAGTGGCGACGGATCTCGGCATCGAATCCATGATCTCGGTGAGCGACTTGCCCGAGGCGCTGACCGCCTCGATCAGCCGAACGGCGGCGTAGAGCGCGTCGTCGAAGCCGTACCAGCGGTGCTTGAAGAAGATGTGGCCGCTCATCTCGCCGGCCAGCGGAGCGCCCGTCTCCTTCATCTTCGACTTGATGAGGCTGTGCCCCGTCTTCCACATGAGCGGCTTTCCGCCGAGCTCGGCGACATGGTCAAACAGCGTCTGGCTGGCCTTCACGTCGGCGATGATCGTCGCTCCCGGCTGCTCCTTCAGCACCGGCTCCGCGAGGATCATCAGCAGCTGGTCGCCCCAGACGACGCGGCCTTTGCCGTCGACCGCGCCGATGCGATCGCCGTCGCCGTCGAAGGCGATTCCGAAGTCGAGCTGCTCGCGCTCGACGAGCGCCTTGAGGTCCTTGAGGTTCGCCTCGACCGTCGGGTCGGGGTGGTGGTTGGGGAAGCGGCCGTCGACCTCGCTGAAGATCACGTGGTGGCGGCCCGGAAGCCGGTCGACGAGCATGTCGAGGATCGGGCCGGCGGCGCCGTTGCCCGCGTCCCAGCCGATATTCAGCGGCTTGCCGGAGAAGTCCTGAAGCAGCCGGTCGGCATAGGCTTCGCGGATGTCGGCCTCTTCGACAGTGCCGCTCCCGCTGAACCAGTGCCCGCGAGCCGCGCGCTGCCCCAGCCCCTGGATTTCCTGCCCGAAGACCGAGCGGCCCTTCAGAAGCAGCTTGAAGCCGTTGTAGTCGGCGGGGTTGTGGCTCCCGGTGACCTGGATTCCACCTTCGACGTCGAGAAAATGGGTGGCGAAATAGAGCATTGGCGAGGGGCCCATGCCGATCTGAACGACATCGGCGCCGCCCTCCGTGAGGCCCTGCACCAGCGCCGCTTCGAGCATTCCCGAATGGGTGCGGCCGTCGCGGCCGACGGCGATCCGCCGGGCGCCTTCGTCGCGCGCGATCGCCGCAAAGGTGCGGCCGAGCGCGTAGGCGTCGGGCTCGTTCAGAGTGTCTCCGACAATCCCGCGGATGTCATATTCGCGGAGGATGGTGGGGTTGAACTGGTGGGTCATCGCGCTGCCGAACACACGAATTCCGACCTTTGTTCAACCGGCAATCGCCAATACGACGGTTCAGCGGTTAAGCGACCTTCGCCTGCTCCTCGTCGGAGTTCGGGATACCGAGCCCCGCGATCATCTCGCGCAGCTCCTGCCGGGCGGTGATGTGGCCGAGGCCGACCTCGCCGATCTCCTTCATGTCGAGCAGCGTCAGGCCTTTTGGGAACAGCTCTCGGTAGATGACCCGCTCGCCGAGGCCCGGGATGACACGAAATCCGACGCGGCGGGCGAGTTCGTCCAGCGCGGCGCCGACGCGCTTCAAATTATGGCTCTCGATATGCTGCAGGCGGTTCCTGAGAACGACCCAGTCGACGCTCTTGCCGGTGTTCTTCGCGCGCTGCGTGCGGCTGTTCCAGATCAGCTCGGCGTAGAAGCTCGGCCGGGTGATCTTGTAATTTTCGGGGTGCACCTGCCCGATGAGGTCGAGGTCGACGAAGCTGTCGTTCATCGGTGTGACGAGCGTATCCGCCTTGAGGATCGCCGCTCGGGCAACCGGATCGTCGCGGCCGGGCGTGTCGATGACGATCACGTCGATGTCTTCGGCAAGCTCCCGCAGGGCGAGTTCGAGGCCTTCGATGCTGTCGCCCTCGAAAACGCGATAACGGACTTGTGGGATCCGCGCGTTCAGCCGACGCATCGTCGCGTCGCGGTTCTCGAGATAGCGGGTCATCGTCCGCTGGCGGCTGTCGAGGTCGAGCGCGGCTACGTTGTGCCCGGTCGCTGCGAGCGCGATCGCCGTGTGGACGGCGGTCGTCGACTTGCCGGTCCCGCCCTTCTCGTTGGCGAAGACGATGAAATGCGGCTGGGCCATGTCCCCACCCCCCTTGCACTTTTCCCACGCGGCTCCAAGAACCGCGCCCCGTTAACGGTTTACCGGAGGCTTGGAATCCTTGCAAATCATCCGTGAGGCCGGCCACCTTCCCGACGCGCTCATCGCCTTGCGCGCAGGCGCGAAAAGCCTCGCACTCGTGCCGACCATGGGCGCGCTGCACGCGGGCCACCTGGCGCTGATCGAAGAGGGCAGGCGACGTGCGGATCGCGTCGCGGCGACCATCTTCGTCAACCCGCTGCAGTTCGGAGCGAACGAGGATCTCGCCCGCTATCCGCGCCGGGAGGAGCAGGACTCGGCGATGCTCGACGAGGCGGGATGCGACCTGCTGTGGCTGCCGCAGCCCGGCGAGATCTATCCGGCGGGTTTTGCGACCACGGTCAGCGTGAGGGGCCTGAGCGACCGCTGGGAAGGCGAGGCTCGCCCCGGTCATTTCGACGGGGTCGCGACGGTCGTTGCGAAGCTGCTCTGCGCCGTCCGGCCCGACGTCGCAATCTTCGGCGAAAAGGACTTCCAGCAGCTCGCGGTCATCCGGCGCATGACGCTGGACCTGCAGCTCGGGGTCGAGATCCTCGGAGTTCCGACGGTGCGCGACGCGGACGGCCTGGCCCTGTCGTCCCGCAATGCCTATCTGTCGGCCGACGAGCGCGAGCGGGCGCTCGCCCTCCCGCAGGCGCTGAATGACGCCGCGGAGCGCATCCGCGGCGGTACTCCGGTTGGTGAGGCACTCGACGCCGCGAAGGCGCGGCTAGGCGACGCAGGATTTTCTCCGATCGACTATGTCGCGCTGGTGAATGCCCTGACCCTCGAGCCCCTTGAGCGCGCGGCAGGGCCGACGCGGCTGATCGCGGCCGCGACCATCGGCACCACGCGGCTGATCGACAATATCGCCGTGGAGGCGTGATATTCGCGCCACATCCCCGTTAACCATTTGTTTGCCATCCGCTGCTGAATTCAACCCGTGGACCAAGGGGGGAGAGTTCAAGTGGGTGCAATTAGCCAGAAAAGCGCGGAGTTCCTTCTTCGCAGCCGCCTCGCCGATGCCGAGCGCGGCGATGTCGACGCCTTGTTCGAGCTTGGCGTGACCTATTCGACGGGCCGCGGCGGAGTTCCGGTGGACCTCGTCGAAGCGCACAAATGGTTCAACCTCGCGGCGCTTTCGGGTTGCACCCGGGGCCAGCAGTGCCGCGCCGAGATCGCCTGCGAGATGACCGCTCGCGAAATCGCCGAGGCGCAGCGTCAGGCCCGCTCCTGGCTCGGCGGCCACCAGCGCTACGCGGCGTGAAGCCTACTGCTTCAAGCTGATCACGACGCGGCTGTTCTGGAGCCAGGTCGCGTCATGGGCGGCGGCGGTCGCGGGCCGCTCCTTGCCCCAGCTGACGATGTCGAGCTGCTGCGGCGGCACTCCCGAAGCGATCAGATAATTGCGTACCGCTGCCGCGCGGCGCTCGCCGAGCGCGAGCGCATAGGCGCGGGTCTGGCGGCCGTCGGCATGGCCTTCGACGTTCGCGCGGACGTAGGGATGCGCGATCAGCCACTGCGCCTGAGCGGTCAGCACCGCGAGCGACTGCGGCGTCAGCCCGTAGGAATCGCGTCCGAATCGGACCGTGTCCGTGCCCGCCTTGGCCTTGAGGTCCGCCTGAAGCACCGGGATCGCGAGCACTGGCCCCGGCAGGGGCGCACCCGGAGGCAGCGGCGGCGGCGGATAATAAGGGCCGGGTTGTGCCGAAGCGGACGCGGCCAACAGCGCTGCAGCTAGGATGAGGACGCGGGTCATTGCGATGCTCCGGACCAGCTCGGGTCGGAGCCCGAACCCGGCAACAGCACTCTGTGCGGTTCGCCGCCGGCGGTCGAGACGGTATAGACGGCGGAAAGCCCGCTGCCCTGCTGCGTGCGCTGAAAGACGAGGAATTCGCCGTCGGGCGCCCAACTCGGCCCCTCGTCCTGCCAGCCGCTGGTGATCGCCCGCTCGCCGCTCCCGTCGGGACTCATCACTCCGATCCTCAGCGCGCTTCCGCTCCAGCGGGTGAAGGCGATTAGGTCGCCTTTCGGGCTCCACGCGGGCGATCCGTAGCTTCCTCCGCCGAAGCTGATGCGCTGCTGGCCCGATCCGTCCGCGTTCATCACGTAGAGCTGCGGAATTCCGCCCCGGTCGCTTTCGAAGACGATTTTCGATCCGTCGGGCGAGAAGCTCGGAGCGGTGTCGACGCCCGGAGTCCTCGTCAGCCGCTGCGGCATTCCCCCGTTCGAATTCATGACGAAGATGTCGGTGTTGCCTTCGGCGGCGAGCGAAAAGGCGATCCGTCGTCCGTCGGGCGAAAAAGCCGGGGCGAAGCTCATTCCGATGGCCTGGACAAGCGGCCGGTCGTTCTCGCCGTCCGAATCCATGACCCGGATGTGCGGGGTGCCGCCGGTGAAGCTCATGTAGGCGATCCGCTCGCCATCGGGCGAGATGCGCGGGCTTAGGACCGTGGTCTCGCCCCGGGTCAGATAGCGGTGGTCGGTCCCGTCCCAGTTGACGACCGCGACCCGCTTCACCGGAGCGGTGCGCGTGCCCGTCTCGGCGACATAGGCGATGCGCGTGTCGTAATGGCCGGGCATCCCGGTGATGCCGGCATGGAAGGCGTCGGCGCAGCGGTGGGCGGCGCGGCGCCATTCGCCCGGCGGGACGACAAAGCCCTTGCGGCTCATCTCGCGCCGCTGCTTGATGTCGTAGAGATAGCAGGCAACGGTGATCCGTCCGTCGTCGCGCGCCTGGACATAGCCGACGACGACGGCCCCCGCGCCGGTCCGGAGCCAGTTCTGGTAGACCGGCGCACCCGCCTGGACGGGAGAGTAGACTGGCAGCTTGTCGGGGGCGATGCTCATGATCGAATTGCTCGAGCGCAGGTCGGAGGCGATCGTCTGGGCAATCTGGATGCCGATGACTCCGGTCTGCCCGCCCTCCGTGTCGACGTTCCTCGGCGTCGGCAGCGGCGGCACGGCGACGACGAGCTGAGCCGAGCTCGACGGCGCCTGCGCCGCGGCGGGCGTCGAAGCCAGAACGAGGAGGAAGGCCGAATCCCGAAAACGCATCATTTACTCGCCGCTATTGCCCTGAACCGCTCCACCCACCCCCTCGGCTGGCGCTGCGGCCGGCCATTGGCATCGAGGAAAGCGGCGGTCACCGTCGCATCGGTCAGTTGTTCTTCGCCTCGCATGACCCGTTGATGAATCACCACCGAAACGCCGCGCACCGCCTCGACTCTGCTGATTACCCGAAGATCGTCGCCGAGCCGTGCGGTCCTCAGGTAGCGGATATTGGCCTCGGCCACGTAATAGGCTCCGGCGCCGCGCTCGAGCACGTCGCGCTGGTCGATCCCGACCGCCCGGAGCATGTCGGACCGCGCCCGCTCCATGAACTTCAGATAGTTGGCGTAATAGACGACGCCGGCGGTGTCCGTGTCCTCGAAATAGACGGTCAGGGCGAAATGATGCTCCGGCCCGGCGAAGCCGCCGCGATAGGGTGTGTCGAGCGCCGTCGGCATCGCGCCCGGCTCTAGCGGCGCAACGGGTGCGCGCAAACCCGCTTGACTCGTGTAACGCATAGGTTACATGTAACGCACAGGTTACATAGGGGCGCAGGTGATGAACGAACGTACGATCTCCGAGCGGGCGGATTATCTCAGCAGGAGGAGAGCCCGGTCCCTTCCTGCCATGGCAATCATCTATTTCTCGCAGCAGGTGACGTTCCTGTCTGCCCTTGGGAATGGGCCGCACCGCGACGTCGATCATGTCAAGATCGGCGCTTGGGTCGTCCTTTCGCTCGTGCTTCTGGCGGCCCTCGCAACCAAGGGTTTCTGGTTGGAGCGCAGGGAAGTGCGCGATCTGATCGATGATGAAGGCACCCGCGCCAATCGGCTCGACGCGATGCGGGTCGGCTTCCTTTTCGCCTGCGGAGCGGCGCTCGCGGCCTATTTCATCGCCGAGTTCGAGCCGATTACCGTGGGTGAGACGGCGCACCTTGTCCTGACGTTCGGTCTTGGCGCCGCGCTGATCCGATTCGGCGTTCTCGAGCGACGCGCGCATCGCGGTGAGTGAGCGCCTTGCGAACCGGCTGAAGGAACGTCGAACGGAGCTCGGCCTCACCCAGGCCGAGCTCGCCGAGCGGGTGGGGGTAACGCGCAAGACCGTGAACACGGTCGAGAACGGCGTGTTCACGCCCTCGGCGCTGCTCGCGATCAAGCTGGCGAAAGCGCTTAACGTGCCGGTGGAGCGGCTGTTCTGGATCGAGCGCTGATCTCCGCGACCCGGCGGACGAGGTCGCCCTGCGCCTCCGCGACGTCGGCGAGATGCATTCCCCAGCCGGGGATGAACATGCCGAGCAGCCCGACCTCGCCGTAGACCCGGTCCGTCCATTTCTGTCCGGGGCGCGAATTGGTGCGGACGGAGAGATAGCCGAGCGGGCCGCTGTTGATGCACTTCGCCGAGACCAGCCCGTCGGTGTGCAGGAAGGGCGCCGGCGACGGGCCCTCGCTGGACCATTGGATCGGGCCACCCGGCACGGGCAGCGGCCAGCGCGCGTTCCAATAGCTGTCGAGCTTCTCCCAGGCGGTCGAGCCCGGGCGGGCGGGGTTGGTGCAGGCGACGGTCATGCCGGGCAGCGCGGCCATTCCGAAGATCGCTCCGGCGGGCGGCACGTTGTTCTCGCGGAAGCTGACCCAGGTCATGACGCAGCCGGTGTCGGCGGGCGAGGCGCAGACCGGCGTGTACCGAAGCGTCCCGCCCAAGCGGCGGCCCTGCGGGACGAGCAGATTGTAGCCGGGGATAATTGCGAGCCTCATCTGCCGCGCGACCGGCTTGCCCTCGATCTCGTTCCTGATCAGCTGCTGGAGCATCAGCGAGCCCTGGCTATGGCCGATGAGGACGAAGGGGCGGCCCTTGTTGTACTTGGCGAGATAGGTCCGCCAGGCCGCCGAGACGTCGCGATAGGCGACCGCGACGGCGCCGTCGATATTGGCTCCGGCCGAATATGCGGCGATCGCGCCGAGCGTCATCTGGCGGTAGATCGGCGCATAGGTTCGGCACACGCTTGCGAAGCGCGCGAACTGCACCTGTGCCGCGCCGCGCTCGCTTCCGTCGACGTTGAGGTCGCTGTTCATTCCGCGGTCGGCGGAAACCGTCGGATAGACGTAGAAGCAGTCGAGCGGCGGGTCCCTGGCGATCGTGCTCTGCCCGACGGGGCCGTAGCCGTTGGGGCCAAGCGCGGCGGTGGGCAGCGGGGCCGAGCAGGTGTCGGATCGGCCCGGGAGGCAGAGCCAGGTCGCTTCCTTGGAATAGTCCGGTGCAGCTGGCGCCGGCTGCGCGGAGGCTGGAGCCACAGCCGCCATCGTCATCCCAGCGAAAGCTACGATCCATGAACGAAGACGCTTCAGTCTCCTCGCCGAAGCCGTGTTCGTGGATCCCAGATCAAGTCCGGGATGACAAAAAGGGATACGCATCAAGCCTCTCACTTCGCGTCGAACAGCCCCGGACTGTTCCCCTGAGGCGGAGTCAGCCCCAGATGGGTCCAGCCGCGGCCGTTCAGGCAGCGTCCTCGTGCCGTGCGGGCGATGAGGCCGAGCTGAATGAGAAAAGGCTCGATCACGTCCTCGATCGTGTCGCGCGGCTCGCTGAGGCCGGCCGCCAGCGTCTCCACCCCGACCGGCCCGCCGCCATAGAGCTCGGCGATCATGTTCAAGTAGCGGCGGTCCATCGCGTCGAGGCCGAGATTGTCGATCTCGAGCCGCGACAGCGCCTTGTCGGCGGCGCCCGCGTCGACCGCCTCGGCGCCGATCGCATGTGCGAAGTCGCGCACCCGGCGGAGAAGCCGGCCCGCGATCCGAGGAGTTCCGCGCGACCGCCGCGCGATCTCGCGCGCGCCGTCCTCGGCGACTTCGACGGCGAGCAGGCGCGCCGCCCGGCGGACGACCAGCTCGAGCTCCTCGACCGTGTAGAAGTTGAGCCGCACCGGAATCCCGAAGCGGTCGCGCAGCGGCGTGGTCAGCAGCCCCTGCCGCGTCGTCGCTCCGATCAGGGTGAAGCGCGGAAGCTCGATGCGCACCGAGCGCGCCGACGGCCCCTCGCCGATCATCAGGTCGAGCGCCCGATCCTCCATCGCCGGGTAGAGCACTTCCTCGACCGCGGGGTTGAGGCGGTGGATCTCGTCGATGAAGAGGACGTCGCCGTCTTCGAGGTTGGTGAGAAGCGCCGCGAGGTCGCCCGACTTGGCGATCACCGGGCCGGAGGTGGCGCGGAAGCCGACGCCCATCTCGCGCGCCAGAATCCCGGCGAGAGTCGTCTTGCCGAGCCCGGGCGGTCCGTGGAGCAGGACGTGGTCGAGCGCCTCCCCGCGGCTCTTTGCGGCGTTGACGAACACGCGGAGATTCTCGCGCGCCGACTGCTGGCCGATGAACTCGTCGAGCGACTTCGGGCGAAGCGCCGCGTCGGCGTCCTCCGTCGTCCGTTCAGGCGTCGTGATTCGGGCGGGGTCGGTGGCCATCAGTGGGAATGCTCGACGTTGTCGCCCAGAATCTCAACCCAGTCGTGCTTGCGCTCCTCCCAGACGGAGAAGGCGGGCGAGACGAACCAGGGGTCGTCGAACGCGCCGAGGGGGATGGCGACGAGGCCGTCGAACTTGCCATCGATCTCGTAATAGACGTCCGAGCCGCATTCGGGACAGAAGTGGAAGGTGCACCGGTTGCCGCTGTCAGCGACGATGACCCACGTCCTGGAGCGTCCCTCGATGGTCACCCGCTCGGCCGGCCATCGTGCCTGCACCGCGAAGGCGCTGCCGCTGCGTTTCTTGCAGTTGAGGCAATGGCAGACGGAGACGCGGACGGGTTCGCCGGTGACGGTCGCGTGGAGCTGGCCGCAGCGGCAGGAGGCGGCGCGGGTGGTCATTTCGCCGCTTTCCTGAGCGCCAGGCGGACCAGCGCGTCGAGACCGGCTTCGGGGCCGAGCTCGTCCTGGGCGGCGTTGACGGCGGCGCTGGCTTCGGCGGGCTTGAAGCCGAGGTTGGCGAGGGCGGAAAGCGCGTCGGCGGCGGCCCCGGCGCGAGGGGCGGGGGCGAGCGCGGCTCCGAGCCCGGAGACTCCGAGCTTGCCCTGGAGCTCGTTGGCGATCCGCGCGGCGAGCTTGGGGCCGACTCCGTTGGCGCGGCCGATCATCGCCTTGTCGCCCTGCGAGACGGCGCGGGCGAGCTCGTCGGGCGACATGACGGAGAGGATGGCGAGGGCGAGGCGGCCACCGACGCCCTGGACGCTGGTCAGCGCGCGGAAGGCGTTGCGCTCTTGCGGAGAGCCGAAACCGAACAGGGTCCAGGCGTCCTCGCGCACCTGAAGCTCGGTAAGGATCAGAACCTCGCCTCCGACGGGGCCGAGCGCATCGAGCGTTCGGGCGCTGGTGTGCACCAGATAGCCGACGCCGCCGACGTCGACGATCGCCGTGTCGGCGCCGGTTTCGGCGAGGATTCCGGAGAGACGGGCGATCATTCGCGCATCACCCTAGCGCAGTTTTTCGTCATTGCGAGCGCAGCGAAGCAATCCAGTGGTGCTCTGGATTGCCGCGTCCCCCGGATCAGGTCCGGGGTCGTCGCAATGACGATTATTTCAGCGCCCGTGCGGTCGCCAGGTGATGCGCGTGGGTGATGGCGACGGCGAGCGCGTCGGCGGCGTCGGGGCCGGCGATCCTGGCTCCGGGAAGAAGGCGGGCGACCATGGCGTGGACCTGCGCCTTCTCCGCTCCGCCCGTGCCGACGACGGCTTTCTTGACGAGCGTGGGCGAATATTCGCCGACCGCGATCCCGCAGCGGGCGGCGCACATCAGCGCGACGCCCCGCGCCTGGCCGAGCTTGAGGGTCGACTGCGGGTTCTTGTTGACGAACACCTCCTCGACCGCGGCGGCTTCGGGACGATGCTCGGCGAGGAGCGTCTCGAGCTGGCCGGCGAGGTCGGCGAGCCGTTGCGAAAGCGGCACGGCGGGGTCGGTCTTCAGCTGCCCGTTGGCGATGTGGGAGAGGCGGTTGCCGCTGGCTTCGATCACGCCCCAGCCGGTCGTACCCAGGCCGGGGTCGAGGCCGAGGAGCCTAGGCAAGCCGCTCCAGCTCCTCGTCAGGCACGCGTTCGTTG
>Ga0081539_10006544_pt1 | contig 11116 bp, 5 predicted proteins | sample TabmetS4T2R2_FD_71023 | JGI IMG/M metagenome (GOLD analysis project Ga0081539, IMG submission 71023) | Tabebuia heterophylla rhizosphere microbial communities from the University of Puerto Rico - S4T2R2 | ecosystem: Host-associated > Plants > Roots > Rhizosphere ... | reverse complement strand
GCGGAGAGGTGAGTCCCGACGGCAAGCTCTTCGCCTTCACGAACACCGGCTATACGCACCACGCCCTGCACATCGTCGATCTCGAGAGCGAGAAGGAGATCGCGACCTTCCCGCTCGACCGCGCCTGGAGCGGCCTCGCGTTCGCGCCCGACGGACGGCGCATCTTCGTCTCCAGCGGCGCCGGCGGTGTGAACAACGACATTCAGTACTTCGATCGCTGGGACAACAGCGGCTGGAAGGAATCGAGCGCGGACAGCTTCATCAACGGCTACACGCTGTTCGGCGCGAAGAGGACCGAGACCGCGGTGTCCTGGCTCGGCGTCTCGGCGGACGGCACGCTGCTCTACGCGCTCAACAACTCCGACGATCACCTCTATATCCTCGAGACCCGCGGCGGCCGCGGCGTCGGCCGCGTCGAAGTCGGCGATCACCCGCTGTCGGCGAAGCTCTCGAAGGACGGCAAGACGCTCTACGTCGCGACCCTCGGCGACGCGACCGTCGCCATTGTCGACGTCAGCGATCCCGGCCACCCGAAGGTGGCCGCGAAGCTCGCCACCGACCCGCATCCCAACGACGTGGCGATCACGAGAGATCGCCGGCTGTTCGTGTCATGCGGTCACACCAACAACGTCATCTCGTTCGATCTCGACACACGGCAGCGGCTGGAAGCGATCAGCACGGCGCTCGGGCCCAAGGCCCCGGCCGGCAGCACCCCAGTCTCGCTCGCGCTGCCGCCGGACGAAGGGACGCTCTACGTCGCGAACGCCGACAACAATTCGGTTGCGGTGATCGACATCGCGGATCGCGGCAAGAGCGCGCCGCTCGGCTTCCTGCCGACCGGCTGGTATCCGACATTCGTCACGACGTCCCGCGACGGCAAGCGGATCATCGCCGCCAGCAGCAAGGGCAACGGCACCGGACCGAGTCTCGTCAAGCGGCCGATCGATCCGGTCGTGCCGGCCGCCAGCTTCCAGCACCACGGCAACCAGTTGAACGGCCTGGTCTCGTTCATCGACGTTCCCGACGCGAAGACGCTCGCCGGGCTCACCAGGCAGGTTCACGACAACGCGCTCTATCGCGACGCGCTCCTCGAGACGTCGGGAGCCGGGGGCGAATCGGTCATTCCGACCCGCGTCGGAGAGGCCTCATCGATCGCGCACGTCCTCTTCATCATGAAAGAGAACCGCACCTACGATCAGGTGTTCGGCGATCTGAAGCAGGGCAACGGCGATCCGAGCATGACGCTGTTCGGCCGCGATGTCACGCCGAACCAGCACGCGCTCGCCGAGCAGTTCGTGCTGCTGGACAATCTCTACGCGAGCGGTGAAGTCTCACAGGACGGCCAGCCGTGGACGACTTCCGCGTACGCCAACGAATTCGCGCAGCGCGCCTGGACGTTGAGCTACGCGCGCCACGGCCGCGCCGACACCGGCAACCGCATCAGCGAGCAGAGCACGCCGTATCTCTGGGAGCTGGCGCGCGCCAAGGGGTTGCGCGTCAAGACCTTCGGCATGGGCACTCGCCGCGGCGCCGCGGAAGTGCGCAGCACACATTTCGAACAGGAGCTGCTCGAGCCGCGAGTCGAAGAACGCCCCGCCGATCCCCGGATGCAGCGTCCTCGCGACTACATGCGCGCCGATCGCTTCATCGAAGAGTTCCAGGAGATGGATCGTGACGGAACCGTGCCCAACCTGATGTTCATGTCGCTCGGCGAGAACCACACGAGCGGAACGACGCCCGGTTCCTACACGCCCAAGGCGATGGTGGCGTCGAACGATCTCGCCGTCGGCAAGATGGTCGAGGCCATCACGAAGAGCAAGGTCTGGAGCCGCTTTGCGATCTTCATCATCGAAGATGACGCGCAGAACGGTCCCGACCACGTGGACTCGCACCGCACCGCCGGCCTCGTCATCAGCCCCTTCGTCAAGCGCCGGTTCGTCGACAGCACGATGTACTCCACGGTCAGTATGCTGCGCACCGTGGAGCTGCTCCTCGGTCTGCCGCCGATGACGCAGCACGACGCGGCGGCGGCGCCGATGGTGAACAGCTTCATGTCGAAGCCCGATCTGACCGGCTTTACGGCCCTCCCCGCCAGGATCGATTTGATGGCCAAGAATCCCGCGCAGGGGTACGGCGCGGCGACATCGGCCGCGATGGACTTCGGCGGCTACGACCGCGTGGACGAGGACGCGCTGAACCGCATCCTCTGGCACAGCATCAAGGGCGCGAACGTCGCTTATCCGGAGCCCAGGCGCCTCTTCCTGAGCTCCTCGGCGAGCAGCTCGTACTGATCGGTGGCAAGCAGATCGACGCCGGCCTCGATGGCGGCGCGCCACCGGATCCGCGCGGCGTCGAGCGATCCGAAGTTGTAGCCGGGGCTCCACCCGAGGCCCTCGGCGGGCGCGTGGCCGTTGAGCGTGTAGAACCGGATGGCCAGGTTCATCGCGTGCGCGCGGCCGACGAGGGCTCGCAAGCGCGCCGCCTCGGCGGCCGTCCAGTCATCGGCTTTCGTCTGACCGCCCTGTTCGACAACGGCCCACGGAAAGTTGATCCACCGTCGGTAGTTGGTGGCCGCCGCTGGAATCAGCTCCTCGGGCGACGCGGTCGCGGCGGCGCCGTTGGCGGCACGGCCAACCGGAGCTGTTCCGAAGATGCGCAGCCGGCCGCCGACTGGCAGCCGGTTGTAGAAGACCTCCTCCTGCCCTCCCTCCGTCAACACCATCAGCGGGCCCACCGTCAGCGGCCGCACGCGCTCGTCGGAACCCTTTTCCGCGGTCGTCAACCAATCCTGGTAGCGGCCGAGCATCTCCCAGATGGATTGCAGGTGTACGGCGTCGAGCCCTCTCACGTTGAAATGGAGATAGACGACCGGCCACGTGTCGCGGCGGTTCTCCTTCAACGCGCGCTCGACGATCGGCCGGACGCGAGTGAAGAAGTATTCGTCGAGCGTCGGCTCGTTGCCTGTCGGCTCGCCTCCGTGCGCGAGCACCGAGCGCCCCTTCCCCGTGGCCGGGTCGACATACCAGACGACGTCCTGCTCGATGGCGATTGGCAGCACCTGCGTGCCGAGCGCGCGATCGAGGCGGTCGGCCCAGCGGCCGTCCTCCGGGTAGCAGTTGTGGGCGTGCAGCGTCACGCGTCCGAGCGGCGCCTCCACCTTCGACTGCGCCGTGACGAGCATGCCGGTCACTACCGCCAGTGCCAGGCTCGCGCCGATTGTCCGTGCGAGTGATTTCATGAACGCACCGTAGCGCCTCCGTGTAACGACGGCTGCCACGACGGCGCAACGATCCGACGCAGAGAGTTGACGATTCGATTGCGCGATCGTCGCAGCCCCGTCGTCCTCGACGCCGATACTCCAGCCCTGCGCTCCGCTCGGAGCCCCTGGAGTCTGCCATGTCGAATCGCTGGCGCACACTCGGTGTGCTGTTGGCTGTGTTGTCGATCGTTCTCGGTCCGGGCCGCCGGACCGCTTCCGCGCAGATGGATGCCGGCGCCCTGCGGGTCCTGATCCTCGATCCCAGCGCCGCGGTGATGCCCGGCGTCACGGTGACGCTGACCAACGCGGCGACCGGCGCGGTGCAGACCGCCACCTCCGACAGCGAGGGCTACGTCAGCTTCACGCCGCTGTCGCGAGGCAGCTACAACCTGCTGACCGCGCTCGACGGCTTTCAGAGTCACGAGCTGCAGGGCGTGACGGTCGACGTGAACGAGAAGAAGTTCCTGCGCGTGACGATGGAGGCGGCGCGCGTCGCCGAAGTCGTTCGCGTCACCGCGACGCAGCGCACCCTGCAGACCGAAGAAGGCTCGCTGGGTCAGGTCATCCGCGGCCGCATCGCGGTGGAGCTGCCGCTGTCCGGCCGGCGCTACACGGAGCTGGCGCTGCTCGTGCCGGGGGCGACGCCGAGCACCGTGACGCTCGACACGCGCGGACCGGGCTGGTTCAACGTCAACGGCAACACGCTCTACCAGAACAACTTCATGATCGACGGCTTCGACAACAACCAGGGCACGCAGAACCAGCAGTCGCTGTCGTCGCAGGTGGTGCAGCCGAATCCGGATGCCATCGAACAGTTCAAGGTCCAGACCAACAGCTTTTCGGCGGAATTCGGCCGCTCGGCCGGAGCGGTGGTCAACGTATCGATCAAATCCGGGACCAACATCCCGCACGGCTCCACCTGGTACTACAACCGCGACGCGTCGCTCGCGGCGATGTCGTGGACCGCTCGGACCAACAATCTTCGCAAGGACGATCTGAAATGGAACCAGGGGGGCGCGACATTCGGCTTTCCGATTCAGCGCAACAAGCTCTTTGCGTTCGGCGCCTACGAGGCGTTCAAGCGCCAGTTCTCGAGCACGGGCTCCCTCGCCGTCCCGACCGAGGCCGAGCGCACCGGCGCCTTTGCCGTCACGGTCAACGACCCGCTGACCGGCCGGCCCTTTCCGAACAACACCATTCCGCGCAATCGGTGGGATCCGCTCGCCGCGAAGATTCTCGGTATCTATAGCGCGCCGAACCGCGCCGGACGGACCACGACCGCCGGACTCATCGCCGACAACTACGCCTATCAGGCGCCGGGCCAGGAGCTCACCCACAAGTTGGATCTCCGCACCGACCTCGTCGCGGACCCGAACAATCGTTTCTTCGCGCGCTACAGCCTCCTGCAGCAGCGGATCTATCGTGACCAGATTCTGAGCGGCATCGTCGAGTACGCCGGCGATCAGGGCGAGCAGTTCAATCGCAACCACAGCTCCGGTGTCAGCTGGACCCGCGTGCTCGGCGCCAGGAGCGTCAACGAGCTGCGGGTCGGCTACAACAAGACCGACTCCGACTTCGCGCACGCGACGGCGACGGGGATGAAGGCCGACGAGTTCGGCTTCGTCGGCTATCCGCAGGATCAGCTGACGACCGGCGGCATTCCGCTGATGAGCCTCACCAACTACTCGTCGGTCGGCGTTCGAAATTTCCGGCCGCAGTTCCAGAATCCGAAGCAGGTCCAGGTGCTCGACACGGTGTCGACGATCTTCGGCCGCCACTCGATTCGCAGCGGGTTCGAAATGCGCCGCAAGCGCAATCCCGAGATGGATACGATCCGCGTGAGCCCCGCCTACACGTTCAACGGCCAGTTCACCGGGAACTCGCTCGGAGACTTTCTCCTCGGCTACGCATCGAGCTTCGCGGTCTCGACGACGCCGGTCGTCGAGTGGAGCCAGGAGGTCTATTCCGGCTTCGTGCAGGACGACTACAAGATGACGCCGCGGCTGACGCTGAACCTCGGCCTGCGCTACGACTACACCACGCCGTTCTACGGCGCCGGCAAGAACAAGAACATCAACTTCGACACCGTCACCGGGCAGCTCGTGCCGGCGACCGCCGACGATCGATTCGCGCGGATCGATCCCGATCGCAACAACTTCGGACCGCGGCTGGGCGCCGCGTATCAGGCGGTGCCCGACCGTCTGGTGCTGCGCGGCGGCTTCGGCGTCTTCTACTCGCTCGAGGATCCGAGCGGCTCGGAAGGCATGATCGCCTTCAATCCGCCGACGACGATCAACGCGACGCTGCAGGCGTCGAATTCGTCGTCGAGCGCGACGCCGGCGATCAAGCTCTCCGATCCCTTCCCGGCGGGCATTCTGTCCAACTACAACTCGACGACCGTCAGCGTCAAGGCGCGCTTTCACGACCAGCAGGCCGCGACGATTCGCCAGTGGAACACCGCCGTCGAGATGCTGCTGCCGTGGCAGTCGAGCTTCGAGGTCGCCTACGTCGGCAACCGCGCGTCGAACGTCTCGGTGAGCCTGCCGATCAACGCCGTGCCCTTCGGCGTCAACGGGGCGATCGCGGCGAACCGGCCGTATCCGCAGTGGGCGCAGATCAGCATGTACTTCAAGGCGGCGCAGACCAAGTACGACTCGCTGCAGTTGAAGTTCGAGAAGCGGCAATCGCACGGCCTCTACACGCTCGCCAGCTACACGCTCGCCAACGCGCTGGACGAGGGCAACTATCAGGACATCCTGAAACCCGACTTTTCCAATCTCGAGCCGTTGCTCCGCGCCGGGCGGACTCCGCAGACCCAGACGGCGCGGCATCGTTTGACGGTGACAGAGGTCTGGCAGCTTCCGATCGGACACGGCCACGCGATTGGCGGCGAGATGAGCCGCGCGCTCGACGCCATCGTCGGCGGCTGGCAGATGTCGAGCATCACCTCGTGGCGCACGGGACTTCCGGCGATCGTCACGATGCTGGCGACGGGTACCGATCCGGCGACGGGACGAACCTACACCTTCCTGAGTCGCAACGGCGGCACGTTGCTGCCGAATCTGACCGGCGTCGATCCCAACGGCAAGTCGGACGCGAGCGCGGATCGCCTGCACTTCATCGACGCCGCCGCCTACAGCGTGCCGGCGCTGAACACGCCCGGCAACTCTGCGGGATCGGCGGTGTGGGGACCCGGCGCGCTGACGACGGACGTCAATTTCGTCAAGCGATTCACCTTCGACCGCGTGACGGCGGATCTACGCGGCGAGGTGTTCAATCTGTTCAACCATACGAACTACGGCGCCCCGAACGTCAGTTTCGGGAGTGCCGCGTTCGGCAGCATCACGACGGCCGGAGACCCACGCATCATCCAGCTCGCGCTGCGCCTCGGGTTTTGACGTCAGTTTCTAGTCCTTCTTCAGTACGCGTCGCTCGCCCGTTGCTGCGTCAAGGAGTGAGTAGTCGTATCCGTCTTCCACGCCGTCTTTGACGATCCACATGGTGTGCCCGTGCAATCGCAACGTCACCAGCGGGGTCATCCAGGTTGGGGCATCGCCGCAGTATCCGTCATAGGTGGCCGACGAAATCCTTTCGGATACGACCTTCCCGCCGGCTCCGACCACGACGATGCCGCTGGACGAGAGGTTCATCATGCAGCCATCCTGCGAATTCATTCTGAAAAGCTTTTCCCCGGCGAGGTAGTAGTAGCGTTTGCCTTCGAGAGGATCTGTCGCTCTGACGAGATCGAACTCCTTGAAATCTGCTGGCCGTTCCAACCGATACTCGACGCCCGATGCACTCTCCACTCTGAACACCGGCGCCAATGCGACCTCGCGATGCTCGGCCTTCCATTCGTCCACCGCAGCCCGTTCCAGCGCGGCAATCCGGGCGGCGAGCTGGCGCAGGATCGGCTGTGCCTCGCGGCTCGTCGGACTCACGAATCGGCCGACCACGCCAGGACCGGAAATCGCGATCAGCTCCTCGGCGCCGCCTCGCCTGCGAGCGCGGTAGGTAGTCCGGATCGCGATCGTGTCCATCAGCTGCGGCGAATCAGGCCGTATGGGCCGCAATGCTCGAAACGGAATCAGCGCACCGGATGGATGCAATGCCTTCCAGGAGGCTGGAAGCCGTAAGCCGGGCGGCAGCCACTCGGCGGGAATCGACGTCAGCGATCGAGGCACGCGCAGGGCGCGGACGTCGTCCCGGTCTGCGCCCCACGGCCACCGGTTCCACCACGAATGCCCGTCGTGGACAGCGATTGGTGTCATCAGTCCTTGTTCGTCCACGACTCCGAGGAACGTCGGTTGCGGTGACTGTTCGGCGATGGCGGCGACCGCTGTGGCCAGCGCCACTGCGAATGCGATAGTTCTGAGGATCATGATGCCGCCGAGCCAGGCAAAAGGCGTGCGCGCAGAGGATCGTCAGCCTGGCGCGATTTCTGGCGTCGAGTTCGCAGAATCACGCGGCGAGACTGATGATGGCGTGTCAATCCCGACGCGCGACCGTGTTGGCGGGTCTACGCTTCTGGGCCGTTATGTGCCGGGTTCGACGGTGACAGTAACGTCGTACGGTGCGCGCAGCACGCTGTCGTGGCCGAACGCGCGCAGCGTGTAGGTGCCGGGTTTGCTGAACGTCGCCTTGATCTCGACTTTCCCGTCGGCGACCTTCACGTAGCCTTCCGGATCGAAGGTGACCGGGCCCGGCCCCCGATACACCTGCCAGAGCACCGACACCGCACCTGGCACGGGACGCGGCCGCACCGGCAGCGGGACGTTGACCGGCGACGGCGGCGCGCCGCGCAGCGTCGGCTCCACCTGGCGGGGTGCGCGCGGCTTCGTCATCGGCGGCGGAATCCCATCGTCGGTGACCGTCGCGGTGATCGTCACGGGCGTTCCGGCCCGCGGCCGCGCGATCGGATCGATGCGCACGACCGGCGGCGCATCCTTCGCAATCAGCTCGTTGGTAATCTGCACGCCGCCGTTGTTCGAGACTTCGACTTTGCGGTCGATTTCCCAGACGTCGAGCAGCGTCGCGCGCGCCACCTCGGTCTTGCCGTTGGCGGTGACGGTCCAGACCAGCTCCTTCTTCCGGTCCCAGTCCTTCGGCACGTTCACTTTGAAGAGAAAGTGATTCTCGCGCGGGTAGAAGTACGTCGGCTGGCCGCGATCCGCCGGCCCGGGCTCGAAGCTGTTGCCCGCCCCGACGGGCAGGCTCAATTCTTCGACATGGTTCCGGTTCAGATAACCGAACACCATGTTGAAGGTGCCGTCCGGAACACGCTCCCAGCCTTCATAGATCGGAACGACTGACTGTCCCGAGTTGTAGCGAATGTGCAGCTCGGTCGATTGCGACTGCGCGACAAGCTGCGCGCCGGCCAACAGCGCAGCCCCAATCCGCAATCCAATCCGCAATCCGCATTCCGCATTCCGCAATGTCATCGTTGCGTCGTCGGCGTGCGCTTGACGGCCTTGCGCGCATCGAACGCCGCCTTGTATTCCTCGTCCGTGTAGTCGTGCCACGTGATCCAGGCGAAGCCCATCTCGTCGATCGTGCGCTGGCCGCTGCCGACCCAGTTCCGCGAATCCGGATTGTCCTTGCTCGGCGAGTTGTCGTGCCACGAGATGACGTGGAGCACCGTGCCGGCGGGATAGATCGGCGCCACATCGTCGTCGTATACGCTGACGATGTGCCAGTTGAAGCTCCAGTCGGCGCAGTTGATCAACTCGGTCTTGTTGTCGGGATAGATCAGCTCGATGCACTGCCGCTTGCCGCGCGTGTGCATGTGCGGCTGGAACGCCGTGATGCGGCCAGGCTTGTTGAAGCGGGTGTAGCCGTCGCTTCTGACGGCAGTCGATCCGCCAGGAATATCGAGCGGCTCGGTGGGCTGGCCGAGCTGCTTCGAGTACACGACGTGCTTCGGGACGTAACCGGGCGGATAGAGAACGATGCCGAGCTGCGACTGATCGGTCTGTTCCTTGCCGATCGAGTGGTAGTGGAAGTCGAATTTGATCTTCGAGCCCGCCTTCAGCAGGCGTCCGGAGCCTTCCGGAAAGAGATCGCCGTTCTTGCCGACGGCGAATTCGTTCAGGAAGTCGCCGCTCGTCTCGGCGTTGCTGTCGTCGCCGTTGCTGTCGCCAGACGCGTCGGCATCGACGGCGAATGTCAGCAGGTGATGGGTGACGGCGGTATTCCCCGGCTTGCTCTCGATCGCCTTGATGTAGCGATCCTCGGTCAGGCCAGTGTCCACGTAGTAGCTGCCCCACCAGTCGGCCGCTTCGGCGGGGACGACGTGCTTCGGAGACGTGACGATGATGTCCGGCTTGCCGATGTGCCAGCGATCGGCGTCGTCGAACTCACGCGGCTTCGGCAGATTGGCAGTGTCGCCGAGCGGCGCGCCGGCGTCCACCCACCGCACGATGGTCGCGACTTCGTCGGCGCGCAGCGTCGGGTCGTTCTTGAAGCGCTGGATCCCGACATGCGGATCGATGCCCCACGGCGGCATCGAGCGTTCGACAACGCGCTGTTTGATGGCGCGCGCCCATGGCCGAACGTCCTGATAGGTCAGCAGCGACATCGGCGCCATCTGACCGGGCCGGTGGCAGCTTTGACAGGAGCGCTGGAGAATTGGCGCCACGTCTTTCGCGAACGTGACGGGCGAGGGTTCGCCGGACCTCGAAGTCTGGCCGCTGACGGTAGCGGCGCCGACACCGACGATCAGGAGAAGGACGGCAGGGAGGACGCCGGCGGGAGTGAGCACTTTCATCGGACCCCTCCGCGAAAAGACGCGTCAGAGAAGGGACTGTAGCACGACCCGCGGCATATACTCAGCCGACTTCGTGCCCGGCGAGATTGTTCGAGACTTCGCCGGCCGTGTGGCCATCATCACCGGCGCCGCTCGCGGGCTGGGCCGCGCCGCGGCGGCCCGGCCGGGAGGGATTTCTGACGCAGCTGCCGCGGTAGCGGCAAGACGCGCGCATTCGACCGGATATACTCGCGTCACGGAGGGCGTATGTCCGAGGTCCGCTATGCGATCCGTCAGCTGCTCAAGTCGCCCGGCTTCACGCTGATCGCGGTTCTCGGCCTGGCGCTCGGCATCGGCGCGAACGTCGCGTTCTTCAGCGTTGTCAATTCGGTCTTCCTGCGTCCGTTGCCGTATCGCGAACCGGACCGGCTCGTCAGACTGGCCTCGACGAACGAGGCGCAGAACCTGACCCGCGTCGGCTTCTCGTATTCGCGGTACATCGCCGTGCGGGAGCAGCAGCAGGTGTTCAGCGACCTCGCGCTGTCGACCGGGAACGCGTTCACGTTGACCGGCCGCGGCGATCCCGAACAGCTCATCGGCCTCCAGGCCTCGGCGGCCCTGCTGCCGGCGCTCGGCCTTCAGCCCGTCATCGGCCGCAACTTCTCCGCAACCGAAGATTCACCCGGCGGCGAGCACGTCGTCTTGATCAGCCATGCGATGTGGCAGCAGCGCTTCAATCGCGATCCGGCGGTGCTCGGTCAGGCGCTGACGCTCGACGGCGCGCCGTACGTCATCGTCGGCGTCCTGCCCGAGGCGGCGACGGCATTCCCGCTGAATCAACTGCAGATCTGGGTGCCGCGGCCCGCGGAAGTGCCATTCCTGGTGCCATCGCAGCTGAACGGCGGCGGCTTCTTCTTTCAAGCGATTGCGCGCCTGCGGCCGGGCGTCTCGCTGACACAGGCGCGAGAGGCGATGAACGTCGTCGCCGCCAATTACCGGGTATCCAACCCCGCCAACGTCGACGCGCCGTCCCAAATCGAAGTCGTGCCGCTCCTCGACGACGCGGTCGGTCAGCAGCGACAGAGCTATCTGCTGCTGTTCGGCGCGGTGGGATG
>Ga0081539_10006543_pt1 | contig 11117 bp, 7 predicted proteins | sample TabmetS4T2R2_FD_71023 | JGI IMG/M metagenome (GOLD analysis project Ga0081539, IMG submission 71023) | Tabebuia heterophylla rhizosphere microbial communities from the University of Puerto Rico - S4T2R2 | ecosystem: Host-associated > Plants > Roots > Rhizosphere ... | reverse complement strand
CATGCAGACCTTATCGAGCAGCTTCACTCAGAGAGCGTATTGGCGGTCTACCGGTTATCGAGTGATACAGTCAAATTGGTCCAAAACTTGCATCGGCGCATGACAAAAATTCAAACTTCACTTTGCCCATCGTCACGGTTACTAACCTCGAAATATCGAAGCTGCGAAGCGGCCAAAAAAACCAACGACTAGGACGCCGTCGTCCCTTGAGGGGCTATTTTTTTGGGGCGCTTCAGCAGGGTGATCTGCTTGATCCGTGCGGAATCCGACGGACTCCAGGTAGCAACTTCCGGATCGTCTTTGAAAGCGTTGTGGACCAGACGCCGTTCGTACGAATTCATCGGCTCGAGCTGGAGTGAACGGCCGGTGATACGCACACGCTCGGCTAACTCACGCACCCGTTGCACGATCCGATCTTCGCGCATCGAGCGATAATGTTCGCAATCGACGATGACTTTTTCGGCGTTCTTGTCTTTGGCTTGCAGCAAACGATTCAGCAAAAACTGAATGGCCTCGAGCGTCTCTCCATCTCGTCCGACGAGCCGCCGGCTTTCCTCGGTGTAAATCTGCAGAGTCGGATTGCCGCCTTCGTTGGTAGTCTCCTCGATGTCTACCACGAAACCGAGGTACCCGAGCATTGTGTCCAGCAGATCTTTCGGCGTCATCATCGTTTTCGTTTTGCAGCAGGAGCAACTTTCTCGAGAGTCGGCATCGGTTGCCGTTTATTCTGATAAAATTGCAGGATGCTGAAAAGATTTTGCGCGGTGTAATATAATGCCAGAGCCGCCGCAAAATTGTAGCAGAAAAATAGGAAGATCAGCGGCGTAAACATCATTATGCGCCGTTGCGTGGGGTCACCCGTCTTCGGCGTCATCGCCATTAGCCAGACCTGCGTAGCGGCCATCAGCAGCGGGATGATGTTGATCGGGAAACCGAGCACGGGCAGATGCGCCACGGTATCGGGTTGGGACAGATCGTGTACCCAAAGAAACTTCGCATTTCGCAATTCCACAGCCTGCGCGAGCATCTGGTACAGCCCGAAGAAAATCGGGATCTGAATGGCCATCGGCAAACAACCGCCTACAGGATTAATGCCGTACTGCTTGTAGAGCTTCATCACCTCCTGGTTCATGCGCGTGGGATCGTCCTTATATTTCTCGCGGAGCTCCTGCATCTTTGGCCCAAGCAACGCCGTTTTGCGCATTGTTTGGTTCGCTTTGCTTTGGAGCGGCCACAGCACGAGACGTACGACAAGAGTCAGGACAAGAATCGCGACGCCGTAATCTTTTACCACACCATGAATGGTGTTGAGAAAATTGAGCAGAAATTGGCTGACGATTTTGAACACGCCGAAGTTCATGATCTCCGCTTCGTTGTGCTCGAGTTGCGCCAGCCGATGATAGATTTTCGGTCCCGCCCAGATCTGGAACCGTGCACTATAAGTTTGACCTGGCTGGACCTGAAAACCTGGCATGCGCATCGCGCCTTCGATCCCGACCATGTTTTGCGCCGTTGAGATGTCGAACGAACGTCCCCAAATGCCGTTGGTCTTTGCGTTGAGCGGGACAATGATCGTGGCGAAAAATTGATCTGTCACAGCAGCCCATTCCGCTCCCGCAAAATTTTCCTGGAAAACCGGCTGCGCGGCGTGGGCACCAATACCGAGAAAACCGCCGCTGCTCTGAAACGAACTCACGTTCCTGTCTTTGGCCTTGCCATTGATACACCAAACCAGGCGTGTGTAGTACGGATAATCCTTTGGATGAATCGGCGCCGCCGAACCAAGCGCAATGAAATAGTCACCGTTTGCATGCGGCTGGGCGCCGGTGTTCTGCACGTCCAGATTCAACTCGAGTAGAAAATTGTCTTTGTTCTGCTTCGACTCCAGCAACGAAAATTTCTTTCGAATTGTTACTCCGTCAGGCGCGGTGCGCTCGCACCGAACGCTACTATTGGACTCACGCGTCAACGTAAACTCCGGAAGCACGGGTTTTGCTGGATCATCAAGCATCGCGCCAATTGGTATGTGCTTGGGCGAATTTAAAGTCACGCGCTTGGTGTCTTCAGCGATGTGGTTGAGCATCACCGCCTCAGCGATGCCGCCGCCGCGATTAGTGAAGCGCACTTCGACGTCTGAATTTCGCAACGTCTCCACGGTTTCCGCAAAGGCCGGAACTGAATCAGCGCTTTGTGGCGCAGCTTCAGGCGTGGCAACCGGAGATGTCGAAGGCGCGGGCGTCGCTGTGGACGAAGTCTTCTCAGGCGCCGCAGTGACGGGAGTGGGTCTGGGCGCCATCTGCTTGCCCAGATACAGTTCCCATACCACGAGCCCGACCACGCAAAGAGCGACGACGATCCACGCTGTTCGATCCATAGATTCGGATTTGCACGATCAGACGCAGCGACGAACCTCGTTCTGAGATCCGCCTGCCCAGCGCGGTGGCACCGGGTCGTATCCACACCCACCCCATGGCTGGCACCGAGCGAGCCGTTTTAAGCCCAGCCAACTTCCGAGCCGGACGCCATGCGTCTCCACTGCCTGCAGAAAATATCTCGAACAACTCGGGGTAAATCGGCAACCGCAGTCAGGACCGCAAAGCAGACGAAGCAGCGGCGAAAGCGTGCACTGATACAGGCGAATAATGGAACGAACAACTCCGAGCATCAGAGCAGAATAGAAGCGCGCCTAGCGAGGCGCAACCATTCATCTTCCAAAGCGCTGTAGCTCGCCGTTGCGGCTTCGTGTCTGGCAATGATTACGACCCAGATACCTTGTCGCAGTTCGTGCTGATGTCCCCGGACAATTTCACGCAAACGCCTCCGAACCCGATTGCGAACAACCGCCCGGCCGACGCGGCCTGAAGTAACGATCCCCGCACGCCAGGGACCAGAACTCTCGAGGGGCAGCACATTTAAAATCAGGAATTTGCTGCGTTGTGTCGTGCCGTACCGCTTCACACATTCGTATTCTGATCGATGCGTCAGACGACGAGTCTTTGGGTAACGGAACGAATCCGCCGGCGACATCTCAATCCAGGATTTTTCGTAGCATTGGACCGACTGACCTCAAGCGTATTTGCAATCGGCCGCGACTCTCACGCGCCACTCGAGTACAAAAGAAGTCTTCCACCGGGATCGGGGGAAGACTCCTCAAAGGAAAGAATCCTGGCCTTATTGCCCCGGTGACTGAGCAGGCGTTTCCTCCGTGCCAGCGGGCGAGTCGCTGGTAGCTGCTGCGTCGGATGCAGCGGGACTCGTATCAGTCGTTGCAGGGGCAGTGGTGGGAGCCGGAGTTGTCGCAGGAGTGATAGTTTCAGTTTTTTGTTCGCACGCCGCGAGGAGCGCGGCACCGGCCAGAATGCAAATGTAGTTCTTCATAGTTGGAGACGCATATTGCTTTAATTGGGCAAGCGCAGCAAGCGCAGTTTTTGATCCGAGCAGAATGTTCCTTGAAACAGAAATGGCTCGCCACGAGGACTAAAAGGGCGGATCCCATTTCAAGCTATGCGCCTCGGCTACAGCCTTACAAGTAAGCCGACCATCGCGCGTGTTGATCCCACCAATGAGCGCCGGTTGCTTTTTGCTAGCACCCTCCAGACCGAGATCGGCCAATAGCTCCACGTAACGATAAGTGACGTTTGTAAGCGCCTGCGTCGCGGTGCGGGCGTACGCTGCGGGCATGTTTGCCACGCAATAATGTGTCACCCCTTCCTCCACGTAAACTGGATCCAGATGCGTCGTTGGTCGTGAGGTTTCAGCGCAACCGCCCTGGTCAATCGAAATATCGACGAACACGCTGCCGCGCTTCATCTTTTGCAACATTCCGCGCGTGATCAGCTTCGGCGCTTTGGCGCCGGGCAAAAGCACGGCGCCGATGAGCAAATCGCAATCGGGCATTAAGTCGGCCAGATTTGCTTCGTTCGAATAGAGCGTGTGCAGGTTTTCCATTGCAACGTCCAGAAATCGTAGCCGTTCAACATCGATGTCGAGAATTGTGACATCGGCGCCGAGGCCTTTCGCCATGCGCAACGCATTCACGCCAGAGGTTCCCCCTCCAAGGATGACAACCCGTCCTGGCAAAACCCCTGGAACACCACCCAGCAAAACCCCGCTCCCACCATTGTACTTGGCGAGAAAATTGGCGCCCATTACCACGGACATGCGACCGGCAATTTCGCTCATCGGTTCCAGCAGTGGCAAACGATGGGCCACCTGAATCGTTTCGTAGGCGACGCCAGTCACGCCTGATTTCAGTAAAGCCTCCGTGAGAAATTTGCTCGCTGCGAGATGCAGGTACGTGAAAAGAATTTGGCCGCTGCGCAATAACGGGAACTCTGCTTTGAGAGGTTCTTTCACTTTCACAATCATGTCGGCGCGCGCGAAAACTTCTTTTGCCTCTTTCACGATTTCCGCGCCCGCTTTAAGGTAATCCTCGTCCGGATAACCGGAACCGAGCCCAGCATTTGTTTCTACTATGACGGAGTGACCACGCCTGGTGAGTTGGTTAGTACCGGAAGGCAATAAAGCGACGCGCTGCTCTTGTTCCTTAATTTCCTTTGGAACACCGATGATCATGGGTACGAAGTGAGAGTGATTAGTGGGAAATGAGAGGTGGAATCAAGCTAAATCAGTTCGGACGTCTCACTTCTTTAATCAGTTGAGCGAGGGATCGTCTGGAGCGGCGGCGAGCATTCTAAACCATGGTCCCAGCGTTCGCATAATGTCGAACCATAGATTGGGCAGGCGATCAAGTTTAAGCAGCGCTGGATTCGCTTTCTTCACAACCCATGCCTTCTGTTTCACCTCGGTTTCCAGCTGCCCCGCCCCCCAGCCTGCGTAGCCGACAAAAGCGCAAACAGTAAGCAAATTCTTATGCGTGTGCGCATTGCTCGTTTCATCGAACGCAACCTGGTGATTGAGTTTCAAACCGGTGCCCTTCTGCCATTCAAATGCCGCAAACATCAGTTGATTATTTCCAACCGGACCGCCCAAAAACACTGGCACATCGGCGAGCCCGGCCGGAGGCGTACCCGAGACCAGTTCGGCCACCGGCCGGTCAAGCGGGCGATTGATAACAACGCCCAGCGCGCCCTCTTTAGGCTCATGCTCGGAGACGAAAAGTACCGTGCGTCGAAAGTTCGGGTCGATCATGTTCGGATGGGCAACCAGCAACGAGCCGGCAAAATTGTGCAGGACCTCTTCATCGCCCAAACCACGCATTCAAAACTAGAGACCGCGACGCCCGCTTTCGCAAGCTCCTCTATCGCGCTGACATTGGACGCCATCTTCAGCCTCTCTTGTTTTCATTTGCCGCATCAGCTGAACTGTCCGAAAATTTTTCGGAAAATTTGTGTAGAATTTTGTTGCGAGGGAACGAAACCTCGCTTAGAGGCTTGAAAGTTTTCTACGATTGTTCTGGGGGGAACAGCCGCCCTTCACGCCTATCGGGCGTGGGGGGCGGTAATTTTTTTGGTATTAGACCTTCGGCGCTTTCTTCTTGCTCGTGATGTTGCTCTTGCTCGATTGCGTCTGAACAAACGCTCAAGCCCGAACGTCCCATGTCCAAATTTGCAAACCGGCATCGTGTCGTATGGCCTCTGGCGTTGGTGCTGGTTGTGCTCATTGTCGCGATTCTCGTGCTGATCATCTTCCTGCGTTTGGAGAGTTGGCCGGCGCGCACAGCACGGCAAGGCACCGCCGAACTGGAGAGGGTTGGCAAAAACCTCCGCGCTGCATTCATCGACATCGCGCATTTGCAGCCACGAATCACCATCAATGATCGCGTTTACCTGGAACAAACAAAGCCGCTTAGCGAGCTGGTGCTTTTGTCACGCCGCATTGAAGTCGAACACGAATTGCTTCACACGTGGGCCGGCAGCTCCAAACGCGTGAAACTGCATGGCACATTCATTGCAAAAGCCGGCTTCGATCTGCGGGAAGGCCTCACGATCGATATTCGTCCGAACGAAGTGATCGTGCAGTTGCCGCACGCGCAGATTTTAAGCGTTGAGCAGCAACAAGTAGACGTCCTCGCATTTGAAAACGGACTGTGGAACCGCATTTCTGGTCAGGACGTTCAAAGCGAATTGTCAGCGCTGCCTGATTTGGCTCGGAAGAAAGCAGCACAAAGCGGGCTGTCCGCTCAAGCCGAAGAAACTTTGCAGCAACAACTTGAACAGCGCATTAACACGACGCAGCCCCTGCGTTTGATCTTCAGCGACGAGAAGAAAAGTGGATAGTGATCAGTCAACTGTGATCAGTATGTAAACGATACATGCAGGCGTAATTAGCGACTATCGATTTCCATCAACTGATCCACCTCTTCGTCTCACAGTGATACCGTTTAAGCATCGAATTTTCCTCGTTGTTCTGGTGATCGTCGTCGTCGTCTCACTCGGCGCTGTTCTGCTTGCGCCCATTACGGTTTCCAACGCTGTCCGCCTGTGGGTCTGGTGGTTAGCCCGCCAGGAGGGCTTCATCGCCACCATCGATCACGTCGAAGCGCCGTTTCTGCGCCCCATTGTTATTCGCCAGATTCACCTGAAAAGCAGCCGTGATGACGCAGTTCGCGTTGATGTAACGATGATCGACACGCGAGTGGTTTTGAATCTAAAGCACATTTTTCTGCATCTGAGCGGTCGCGACATTCGACACATGGGCGTTCGGGAAGTCCGCGCCGAGCTGCACCGCACGAATCCGAATGCCCGAACATTAAGTGAACGTGGCTGGGCAACGCTGCATCGGTTGCTTCCGAAAACGTTAAATATCGCCAAACTGGAGGCGCGGGTCGAGGACGGGCCGAGCCTGATTTTGTTGCGAAACGCTTCGTTATCGGCAAGCGAGACGGAACCGGGTCGATTCACCGCTGCCGAACTCATGATTACCTCACCATGGGTCCGCCAGACTTTTTCGCAGCTGCGCGGCGCAACTCACTGGGAAGCGAATCGCTTGACGCTGGCCGGATTAACTTTAACACACGGTCTCGACCTACAGGCAGCGACGTTAGACCTTGCGCGTCTGGGGAACCGGAGAATGGGATTGCAAATCGACGTCGATGCCTTCGGCGGCAAATTGCGCGCAAATATTTCGCATGAATGGCATTCGCAACATTCTAACTGGAAGATTGCTGCCGGCGCCGGCGACCTTTCGCTGGCGCAAATTTCAGATGCACTTGGTTTTGCCGATCGCGTCAACGGCCTTCTGCATGCCGGCAACTTCACATTTCGCGGCAACCTCGCCGAGCCCGACCGCGCGACTGCGTCGCTGTGGGGCGAATTAACCGAGCTTACCTGGCGCGATCGCACAGCAGAAGCGCTCATGCTGGGGGCCGCACTTTACAACCGTAAGATTGAGCTCCAGCAACTTTATATCAGACAGAAAAGCAATCAGTTCACATTAAATGGCGAAGCTGCATTACCTGCGAGTTCATCCGAGTGGCTCAGGCCGGATTTTCGCGGAAATATTTCGGCATCGATCAATGAACTGGGTGAATTCCTTGCTCTTTTCGGTGCAGACCCAGCTGACTTTGCAGGAAAAATCAGCATCCAGGGATCGATGGATACTCACGCCCGAAATTTCGGTGGCAACGTCGCAGTCGCGGGAGGCTCGCTGACGTTTTTCAAACACAATATCGACAGCTTCAGTGCAAGAGTGACTTTGAAACCGAATGAGCTGGAGATCGATCGCTTCGATTTGGCGCGGAACAACGATTATCTTTCGGGTGAGGGCAAAATCGGTCTTTCGCCGGAGCACCGATATTCAGGAAGAATTGACGCTTGGATAGATGATCTACGCGACTACATTTCGGACCCACGCGGTTCACCACGAGAAAAGGCAGCCCGGGTTCCGGCAGAGTTCCAGGCAACCGTCGATTCGAGTCAGTGGGATACCCGCGGTGCGATTGACTTCCCCAAATCGAGCCCACTCAGTTTCACTGCGAATTTTCCGCTTCCCATCGGAACTACCTGGAACTCTTTTCAGATGTCGCCTCTTGATGTTTCGCTGGATTTCCCAGGGCTCTTTCTCGCCGCTGCACCTCAGTTCTTCTATTCAAGCGTCGTGGAAGACGGCATCTTGAGCGGAAAGATTTCTCTGTCGGAAACATTGGAACATCCCCACATCATTGGTGACGTGCAGCTCGTAAATGGCAGAGTGGCCGGCAGCAATTCTTTGTTCAACGTCGTTCGAGCCAGCACTCTGGCGATTTTTGACGGGAATCATGCTTTCCTGGAGTTTCTGAATCTCGCAACCAAAGATGTAGATCTGGCGCTTCGCGGAGAAATTGATTTTGAAAATACCAATCAGATCGTGATTAGAATCGCCGGAGCGACACCGATTTTCGATCTGATGTTTCGTCCCGTCGACTGCGTCAGCAAGATTGAAATTGCGCCGGCGGCGCTGCCACTTGCTCCCGCAGCGACGCAGCTGGAGTTTAGAGGCCCTCTCCTTCGATCCGGCTGGAGTGTCAGCTTGATAGAAGAAATCGGGAGCCGGTTCTCTATTCTTTCGACGCCGGACAGTGCGGAGCGCATTTTTCCGCTCTGTTTTGGAACGGGCCCTGAGCAAAAAACGTTGTTACTTGGCGCCGTACCGCGTGCTGAAACTGCACCCCAGGTTCAATCAAAAAAACGAGAGAAGCGACGATAGCTCCGCTACTGCTGTTGCTCGGCCACAAGCCAGCGGGAAAGCTTCTCTGCTAATTGGGGAGTAAGATCCACCCGAAATTCCGTCCCCGCATCGAGCCGCAACGGATTGCCGTTACCGCGATCAAACAGTAGTTGGACCGGCTGACGTCCCGGTGAGCTGACCAGAAGGTTGCGGACCTGCCGCAATTCATCGCCAGTTGTCGCCGAAGAAAATCGCAGACGAATCGCAAAGACCTGTGACGTACCTTCCGGTCTCGCGGCTGCGCCATTGGGTGCTGTCGCTGCGAGAGGCTTAATTTCCACAGCCGTAGCACGAAGCATTTCGTCGCGTCTGTCCACTGTTCCTCTCAATTCAACCACACGGCCCGGCACGAGAATATCCGACACCTTGAGGTAAACCTCGTTCCACACGACCACCTCGAGCATGTCCACCAGGTCTTCCAGCCAGACAACCGCAAATGGCTTGCCCTCTTTTCTCGTGAACTTTCTCTCTACCTCCACGATGGCTCCGGCGATCTTGAACTGCGCGCGATCCTCCAGCTCGCCTAACGAGGCAATTGATCGATAATTTTTTGCTGCAAAAATCTCAGCATACGCGTCGAGTGGGTGACCGCTGACGTAAAATCCGAGAAGCTCTTTCTCGTAGGAGAGCTTTTCATGCTCATTCCACGGGCTGATCGATTGCCGTCTCACTGTTGTGGCAGCGTGCGTTTGTTCATCGAAAAGCGAAACCTGTCCCGTGGCCCGATCGCGCTGCACGATTGCCGACGCGTTCAGCGATTCGTCGATGCATGAGAAGAGCTCTGCGCGATCCCGTCCCGTAAAATCGAATGCGCCTGCCTTGATAAGACTTTCAAGCATCTTCCGATTGGCCACGCGCGAATCGAGCCGGGTACAAAAATCCTCAAGCGAACTGAACTCGCCGCATTCATCTCGCTCGCGAATGGCTACCGCCATTGCTGCCTCGCCAACGTTTTTGATCGCAGCCACGCCGTAACGGATGGCGTTGTAACTGGGATCGATGGTCCCCGTTCCGGCGTCGTCGAGGCCGGATACAGTTTCCGGTGTGAATTTCAGACCGCTTTTGTTGATGTCCGGCGGCAAAATCGAAATCCCCATTCGCTTGCATTCACCTACGAACACCGAAATTTTTTCCGTGTTGTTGATTTCGTTGCTCAGCAAACCGGCCATGAATTCCACCCGATAATGCGCTTTGAGGAACGCGGTTTGGTAGCTGATCACGCCGTACGCCGCGCTGTGACTTTTGTTGAATCCGTAGCCGGCGAATTTTTCCAGCAAATCGAAAATGGCGTTCGCCTTTTTCTCCGGAATTTTGTTCGTGCGGGCGCAGCCTTCGATGAAGTTCCTCCGCTCTTTCGCCATCTTTTCCTTGTCTTTTTTCCCCATGGCCCGGCGAAGAAGGTCGGCTTGCGCAAGGGAGTAGCCGGCAAGTTTACTTGCAGCAGCCATTACCTGTTCCTGGTAAATCATCACGCCGTAGGTATCGGCGCAGATGTCCTCGAGCAGCGGATGCAAATACTTTATCGGCGTGATCCCTTTTTTCGCTTTCACGTATTCCGGAATGAGCTCCATTGGGCCGGGCCGGTACAGCGCGATCAGCGCGATGATGTCGTCAAGTTTTTTGACGTCGAACTGCTTCGAAAGATTGGTCATGCCGCCGGACTCCATTTGGAACAGCCCGATAGTTTCACCGCGGTTGTAGAGCGCGAAGGCAGCTGGATCGTTGAGCGGAATATTTCTTAACGAAAAGTCCGGGTCGCGTCTGCGAATCAACGTCAGCGTGTCCTCGATGACGGTCAGCGTTTTCAATCCGAGGAAGTCCATCTTCAGCAGACCCAGATCGTTGAGCGGTCCCATTGCGTACTGGCTGATCACGTCGTTGCCTTTAACGTCGTGGCAAAGCGGGATGTAATCGGACAAATCCCGGTCCGCGATGACCACACCTGCCGCGTGTACGCCAGCATTGCGCGACAGACCTTCCAGAAGTTTCGCGTGCTCGAACAATTGCCGTGTCTGCGGCTCGGTGGCGATCGCCCTTTTCAATTCCGAGTTCTTTCCCACTGCTGTTTCGAGCGTGATGTTCAGCTCATTAGGGATCATCTTTGCAATCCGATCAGCATCGCGATAGCTCCATCCCAGTACGCGTCCCACGTCGCGCACGACGCTCTTTGCCTTCAGCTTGCCGAACGTAATTATCTGCGCGACCCGGCGCTCGCCGTATTTTTGCCGAACGTATTCGAGGACCTCGCCTCGGCGCGCTTCGCAAAAATCCACATCGATATCCGGAGGCGAAACGCGATCAGGATTCAAAAACCGCTCGAAGATAAGGCCAAACTGAAGCGGGTCGATGTCCGTGATGCCAAGGACAAATGCAACAATGGAGCCTGCAGCCGAGCCGCGCCCAGGACCAACCGGAATTCCCTTTTCCTTCGCGAAATGAATGAAATCCCA
>Ga0081539_10006542_pt1 | contig 11117 bp, 10 predicted proteins | sample TabmetS4T2R2_FD_71023 | JGI IMG/M metagenome (GOLD analysis project Ga0081539, IMG submission 71023) | Tabebuia heterophylla rhizosphere microbial communities from the University of Puerto Rico - S4T2R2 | ecosystem: Host-associated > Plants > Roots > Rhizosphere ... | reverse complement strand
TCGTCGCACGCGCCATCCCCGACGGCAGCAGCATGTTCGAGCCGTGGACGCCGACGGCGACGTCGGCGCCCGCGAGCGACTCCAGCCAGCGGCGCTCGTCGTCGGCGCCCGGCCGCTGCGCTCGCAGGTCCTCGACGTGCGCGGGCAGGCCGCCGGGTGCGGCGACGCCGATGGCGCCGATCGCCGCGTCCGGATGGCTGCGCAGCAGGCGGCCGCAGAAGCGCTCGACGTTGCCGGCCTGCGCGCGTCGCGTCCGCCCCCACGTGCGGTCGTCACGGAGGACGAGGACGACGCTCGGGCGGGCGTCCCGCGCTCGTGCGCGGATCCCCCCGACGTAGTCGTCGAGGTCGTACGTCGAGGGGTGCGGGTGCGGGAAGGCCGGGCTCAGCCGGCAGCTCGGCAGGCGCTCGAGCTCGTGCGCGACGGCGCGCTCGAGTTCGGGCAGCGATCGCCGCAGCCGCCCGAAGCCGAGCTCGGCGACCCACGTCTCGGCGACCCAGCCGGGGACGAGCGGCTCGAGCGCGGCGGGCACGAGCGCGATGCAGCCCTCGTCGCGGTGGCGTGACGCGTTGAGCAGCTTCAGCAGCGCGTGGCCGTATACGACATCCAGGCAGTCGAGCAGCACCGCGTCGCCGGCGGCGGCACCGCGCTCCACGCGGAGCGTCACCGGCGCGATGTCGGGCTCCTCCCAGTAGCGCCGCAGCGGCTGCGAGAACCAGGTGGCGGCGGCGGGATCGAAGACCTCGCCCGTCGCACGGTCGAGCGTCGCCGGATAGATGAGCCCGTGCCCCGCCGGCAGATCCTGGAGGTAGGCGTGACCGCACGTCTCGCAGACGCCCTCCAGCAGCGAGCGCCAGCCGGTGATGCGGGCCTGCGCCACGCGCAGCGGGCCATGCCCGCGCGGGCAGGATCCGGCCTCGTCCGGCAGCGGCCGCAGCGAGAACGGCGTGACGGCATCGACGGGAGCCATCGGGCGCTTGAGCCTAGATGGTCCCGCGGCCGGCGTTGGTAGCGTGCGGCCGTGCCGGTCGACAGGTCGCCTCCTCGGCAGCACCGTCACCACCGTCCCCAATCCCACCTGACCCATCAGCGGAATGTCCCATCAACTCCTCGGACAGTCCGGAGGGCGCGTGGGGTGGGGTACGGACCGTCGCGGATGATCGCGCTCGAGCTTCGGAGATGGTGAGCGCGCTGGGGTGGGGTGCGCTTGCTGCCGTCTCGTTGGTGGCGGGGGCGGTGCTGGCGTTCGCGCGGTCGTGGTCTGACTGGCAGATCGGGTTGGTGCTCGCGTTCGGGGCCGGGGCATTGATCAGCGCGGTGAGCTTCGAGCTTGCCGAGGAGGGCGTGAAGGTCGGCGGGCTGGGATGGACGGCGCTCGGTCTTGGGCTGGGCGCCATGACGTACTTCGTGCTGGACGGCGTCATCGAGCGCCGCTTGGCGGCCGGCAACGCATCGGATGACGGTGCGCTTGGGCTCGCGCTCGGCGCGTTCTTGGATGGACTGCCCGAGCAGGCCGTCCTCGGGATCGGGCTGGCCGCCGGCGGCGGCGTGGGCGTGAGCCTGCTCGTCGCGATCTTCGTCTCAAACGTCCCGGAGGCGATCGGCTCGGCCCGCGACATGCAGCGCGCGGGCACCGCACGCGGTCGCATCCTGCTGCTGTGGACGGTGCTCGCAGCATGTTGTGCGCTCGCCACGCTGGCCGGCTACGCCGCGGCGGACGCCGCGACCGGCCAGGTGCGCAGCCTGATCGACGGCTTCGCCGCCGGCGCGCTGATCGTCATGCTGATCGACTCGATGATCCCCGAGGCGGCACGCGGCGCCGGCCGCGTCGCAGGATTGATCACCACCCTCGGCTTCGCCGTCGCCACCGCGCTATCGACCACGTCCTAGTCCACAGCGCCCCGAGAATCCACCGCTCCCGACACATCACAGACCACAGAGGCGGCGGCCGCCGTGACCCTCGGCGGCGTTGGCGTCGTCGAGCTGTCCGGAGGCCGGTGCGGCTGTCGCGTCAGCTGATGCGAGCCCTAGATGGTCCCGCGGCCGGCGTTGGTAGCGTGCAGGCGTGCCCCCGCTCGAGGTCCCCTTCGCGAACCTCCGGCGGGCGACGCAGGCCCTGCGGGCCGACCTGGACGCGGCGACGGCACGCGTCCTCGACAGCGGCTGGTTCCTCCTCGGCACCGAGGGCGAGTCCTTCGAGCACGAGTTCGCCGACGAGCTCTGCATCGGGCACGCGGTCGGCGTCGCCAGCGGCACCGATGCGATCGAGATCGCGCTGCGGGCGCTGGACGTCGGCCCCGGCGACGAGGTCGTCACGCAGGCCAACACCTGCGTCCCGACCGTCGCGGCGGTCGAGCGGACGGGCGCGACGCCCGTCCTCTGCGACGTCGACGGCGACACGGGCACGATCGATCCCGAGTCGCTGTCGGCAGCGTGCGGGCCGCGCACGAAGGCGATCGTGCCGGTCCATCTCTACGGGCAGATCGGCGAGCTCGACGCCGTGCTGCAGATCGCCGCCGCTCGCGGCGTGGCCGTCGTCGAGGACTGCGCCCAGGCCCACCTGGCCACCCTGCGAGGCCGTCTCGCGGGGACCTGGGGCGCGCTCGGCGCGTTCTCCTTCTACCCGACGAAGAACCTCGGAGCGCTCGGCGACGGTGGCGCCGTCGTGACCGGCGACGGCGATCTCGACCGGCGGCTGCGGCGGCTGCGGACCTACGGGCAGGCCGATCGCTACCACCACGTCGAGCGCGGGGTCAACAGCCGGCTGGACGAGCTGCAGGCGGCGTTCCTGCGCGCGAAGCTGCCGCACCTGCGCGCCTGGCACGAGCGGCGCAACGAGATCGCCGCCATCTACGACGACGCCCTGGCGGACACGCCCGTGCGCCCGCTGGGCCGGCTCGCCGAGCGCACGCACGCGTTTCACCTCTACGTCGTCCGGGCCCCGGATCGCGACGCGCTGGGCGAGGCGCTGGCGCGGCAGGGCGTGCGGACGCTCGTCCACTACCCGCGGCCGGTCCACCTCCATGAGGGCTACCGCGAGCTCGGCGACGGCCGCGTGCCGCTCGCACGAGCCGAGCTGCTCGCGCGCCAGGTCATCAGCCTGCCGCTGTATCCCGAGCTGACCGACGAGCAGGTCGCGCACGTGGCGGCGACGGTGCGCGCCGCCGCGCTCGCGACCGCGACGGCCTAGGACGCGCGGCGGCTGAGCCGCCGCTCGGCCGCCGCCCGCAGCCGGCCGACGCCCGGCACGTGCCGCGCGACGGTGGCGATCGCCAGCGCGCGCCGGTCCCGCAGCCGCTGCGCGCGGGTGCGGGGCCGCTCGATCCCGCCGCGGAAGCCCGGCGCGACGCCGCGGACGAGTGCAAGGGCATCGTCGAGCGCGGCCAGGTACGGCTCGTACAGCAGCCGTCTGGCCTCGCCCGGGACGATGTAGCCGGGCGCGCGCCAGTCGTAGCCGCGCTCGAGCATGCGGACCTGATGGAAGTGGAAGAAGATGAGCCGGTCGCCGTCCACCGTGATCCCGTCCGGGGTCCGCTCGAGCTCGAAGCGCGCGACGTTCCACGGCGCGACGCCGCCTCCGCGGTGGCGCAGCACGTGGACCCCGGCGAACCGCCACGGCCAGTCGTCGAGGTACTTCTGGTCGCCGAAGCGGCCGTCCTCCAGGCGCGCGTAGCACCACTCCAGGCAGCGCTCGCGCCACCAGTCGAGAACCTCCAGGCCGCGCGCGTCGCGGCGGAAGACGAGGAACTGGACGTTGTAGTGCCCGCGAAGCTCGTGATGGGCGTACTCGCGCGGATAGCGGTGCTCCGTGATGAGCACCGAGCCGGCGCCGAGCTCGGCGAACAGCGGCTCGGGGTCGGAGAAGAACCACAGGTCGGCATCGACGTAGGTGACCTCGTCGAGCTCGGGGCGCAGCGCGAACATCGCTCGCGGCAGCGAGGGCGTCGCGGTCCAGCAGTACTCGCCGCGCGAGCGGTCGGCCTTCGTCGCCGCGAGCATCGGATCAAGCGCCTCCAGCTCGGCCAGCGAGACGAGCGAGAGGTGCGGCGGGTCGAGCTTCGCGAGCAGCTCCCGCGCCTGGTCGTCGAAGCAGAATGCCGTCAGGTGGAAGTCCGGGCAGTGACGCAGCAGCGAGCGGTGCAGCGCGACCGCCTTGACGAGGTAGTGGGAGTCGAACAGCGTGCAGAGCTCGCGCCGCATCGGCGACAGCCTAGGCGGCGTGACGTTCGAGGATCTCGGCGAGCTGCGCCATCCGCCGGGTGTAGGTGTGCTCGCCGACCGCGCGCGCGTGCCCGGCCGCGGCGATGCTCGTCCGTCGCCCGTCGTCGGCGAGCAGCGCCGTCGCAGTGCTCAGCGCGTCGTCGGGACCCGCGTAGGTCGCGGCCTCGCGGCCGGGCTCGAACAGATCCGCCAGGTTCGGGGCGTCCTCGGTGAGCAGGCATGCCCCCACGCCTGTCGCCTCGAAGAGCCGCATGTTGTTGGCCATCCCCTCCGCCACGCTGCTGTGGCGGTTCAGCGCGATCCGGGTGCGGGCGAGGACGCGGTACATCTCCATGCCCCACGCCTCGCCGTGGTAGCGCGCGCGGATCGCCGAGGAGCGCGGCAGCTCGCCGTGGACGTAGCCCCAGAACTGCACGTCGAGCTCGGCGGCCAGGCGCTCGAGCAGCGCGGTTGCGGCCTGATGGACGTCGGCGTTGATGCCGCCGACGAAGGCGATCGGGATGTCGCGCGCGGAGCGCGGGTCGACGTCGACGCCCTCGGCCGCGAGCCGGCCGACGATACGGTCGTCGAAGGCGATCGCGAGGTAGTCGGCCGCGATGCCCTGGTGGCGGAGGCGCTCGACGTAGTGCGGCAGCGACGTCGTGACGAGGTCGAACTCCGCGATCCGGCCGTCGGCCGGCGGGTGGACGCCGAGCTGGCCCGCGAGCAGCCGCCCGGGCCGCTTCAGTCGGCGTAGCTCTCGCCGGCTGAAGAACGCGATGTCCTGGACGTAGACGATGTCGGCCCGGAAGGCGTCGATCTGCTCGGCGATGACCCGGTGCAGCAGCAGCCGCCGCGACGCGCGCCGCACGACCGAGCCCGTGCGCCGCAGCCCGAGCCGCGCCGCCGGGGCAACCCCGTACTGGCGTGCCCAGGCCGCCTGGACCGCCTCGACGTTGCTCAGCAGCTCGATCGCCTCGTGGCCGGCGGCCGCGAGGCCCACCGAGTAGGCGTCGCTCGTGCCGAGGTGCAGGTCCATGACCGCGCGGTGCTGCTCGCGGTACGGCGCGCCGTCGAGCTCCGGCCGCCGGCGGTAGAGGTCGGCGATCGCGCCCTCGTAGTAGGCGTCGCAGATGGCGATGCGCACGGCGGCGGGCTACAGCCGCACGGGAGCGGGACGGTCGTGCCAGTAGTGCTCGCCGTGCTCGCGATAGAAGGCCATCGTGCGCTCGAGCCCCTCGCGCAAGCCGATCGTCGGCTCCCAGCCGGTCAGCGCGGTCAATCGCGAGTGATCGACGTAGATCGAGCCGATGTCGATCTTCTCCCGCTCCGGTGGCCACGGCGCGGTCTCGACCGTTCCGCCCTCAGCGGCGATCTCCTGGCACATCGTGGCGACCTCGAGCAGCGACACCGGCTCGATGCCGCCGACGTTCAGCGCCTGGCCGAACGTCTCCGGCTCGGCGGCCGCACTGAGGAAGGCCTCGACCGCGTCGTCGACGTACGTGAAGTCGCGCAGCTGGCTGCCGTCGCCGAACACGCGGATCGGCTTGCCCTCCAGCGCGAGCCGAATGAACACGGCGATGAAGCCCTGGCGGCCGTGCTTCATGAGGAGGTGCGGGCCATACGTGTTCGTCAGGCGCAACGAGGTGGCGCGGATGCCGTAGACCTCGTTGTAGAGCAGGTGGTAGCTCTCGCCCGCGATGAGGTTGATGCCGTTGACGTCGATCGGCACGAGCGGGTGGTCCTCCGTGACCGGGACGAAGCGCGGTCGCCCGTATTGCTGGCGGGAGGCGGCGAACACGATCACCGCGCCGGGGTTCTTGGCGCGCAGCGCCTCCAGCAGGGACAGCTGCGCGGTGCAGTTGATGTCGAGATCCGTCTGCGGGTCCTCCATCGAGTCCAGGTGGCTGACCTGCCCGGCGAGGTTGAAGATGTAGTCCTGGCCCTGCACGAGCTGGCGGATCGACCAGGGGTCGCGGATGTCGGAGTAGTTGACGTGGACGCGCCCGGCGAGCTCGCGCACGTTGAACGCGTTGCCGCCGTACTCCGGAATCAGCGAGTCGACGATCGTCACGTCCGCGCCGAGTGCGGCCAGGCGCTTGGACAGATGCGACCCGATGAAGCCCAGGCCGCCCGTCACGAGCGCCCGTGAGCCGTCGTACGGATCGCCGCTCACCGACGCGGCCGCAGGTCCCAGGCGGCGAGGTCGTGGATCATCGTGGCGGTGGCGTCGTGCGTCGGGCGCCAGAGCGCCTCGAACGCGGCGCGGTTGCGCGCCCACCCGGCACGGGTCAGCCGGCGGTGGCGCACTCGCTGCAGGAGCTGCAGGGCGGCGTCCATGGGCGAGATGACGGCGGTGGCCACGACGAGCATGCGCTCGTCCGCAAAGGCGCGCAGGAGCGAGCGAAACCCGTCGTCGGTCAGCTCGGTGTCGACGCGGCTGAGCAGGTGCGCGTCGGCGTCGAGCGGCGGCTCTCGCAGGAGGTCGTGCGTGCGCACCTCGGCCTCGGGGAAGAGCGTGGCGAGCCGCGCGACCGTGGCGGGGCCGAAGTCGGTGGCGATCAGGCGGCGGCCGGGCGCCCGGCGGTGGAGCAGCAGCTCGAGCGCCCCGGAGCCGACTCCGTAGGACGCGACCGACTCGGCGCCGGCCGCTCGCAGCCAGCGGTCGATCGCGTCAGCGCGGCCGACGATGGCGCCGTCGGCCTCGGCCGCGGCGGTCCACGCCTCCCGGTCGGCGGGGAGGCCGAACGGCCCGCTGGTGCGGGTGCGCAGCGCGTCCCATGCCTCCGGGCGCACGAGGTCGTCGCCGACGAGAGCCCGGTCCTCGGCGAAGTCGTAGACGTGGCGAAGCGTCAGGCGCACGGGGCCAAGACCCTAACCCCGCTGACGGCGAGAGCCGCGCCGCTCATCCCAGCGAAGCCTCCACGAACAGCGAGTCGGGCTTGCGCGGGCGCGATCCATCGGGAGTCGAATCCAGCCGGTACCGCTCCCAGCCGGGGATGCGCGAGACGTCGAACGTCGTCCGCGCGGCGTCGGAGAACCCGTGCCGGCGCAGCAGGGCGACGAGGTCGACGCGGTCGTACATCCAGCGGTGCACCTCGCCGAGCCTGCGCGGGTCGCGCCGGTCCAGCAGGAACGCCCGCAGGCGGCGGCCCGCCCGCGTCGACAGCACACTTGCCCGCAGGCCCGACGAGGATGAGCCGTCCCCGTCCGGTGTCGCATCGATCGCCTCGAGCAGCTCGTCGCCGATGCGCTCGCTGACGTCCTGCGGGTCGACGGTTCCCTCCCGCAGCGCGCGGAGCATGAGACCCCCGGAGCGATCACGCACGAGCTGGTCGAGCAGCTCGAGCTTGATCCACCGGTAGCAGGGATCGTCCGCGCCGTCGGCCCGCTCGAGGCGCTCGAGGTATGCCCGGGCAGTGCGCTCGAGATCCGGGACGGCAAGCCGCAGGATCCCGCCGCGCTTGAGCACGCGGCGCATCTCGGCGACGAGCCCCTCGCCGTCTGCCGGGGTGAGGTGCTCGAGCACATGCGAGGCGTACACGGCGTCGAAGGTCGCCGGCGCGAACGGCAGACCGCGCCGGATGTCGTGACGCACGACGTGCGGCGCGTCGACGAGGTCGAGGTTCGTCCACTCCGGCGAGGCGTGCATGCCGGCTCCGACGTTGAGCAGCGCGGTTCCGGCCGGCGCCCGCGTCGGGGTGAGGGTCTTGCTCATCGGCGCCAAACATAGCGGCGGCGTGCGGGCTAGGAGACGCTCTCGCGACCACGCAGAGGTTGCCCCGCGGAGGCGGCGGGCGGCGCCGCAGCGCCGTCGCGCAGCGACCGCAGGTCGGCCTCGACCATCATCTCGATCATCTCCTCGAAGCTCGTGCGCGGCCTCCAGCCGAGCCTCGCGCGCGCCCGCGAGGGGTCTCCGACGAGCGGCACCGCCTCGGGCGGGCGCACGAGCGCCGCGTCGATCGAGACGTACGGCTCGGGGTCGATGGCGACGACCTCGAACGCCGTCGCCACGAGCGCGCGCACGGTCCTGACCGTCCCGCTGCAGACGACGTAGTCCTCGCCGGCGTCCTGCTGGAGCATGAGCCACATCGCCTCGACCGCGTCGCCGGCGTAGCTCCAGTCGCGCGTCGCGTCGAGGCTGCCCAGCCGCAGCTCGCTCTGCAGGCCGAGCTTGATCGCCGCCGCCGCGCGCGTGACCTTGCGCGTGACGAACTCCAGCGGCCGGCGTGGCGACTCGTGGTTGTAGAGGATCCCCGAGCTGGCGTGCAGGCCGTAGCGCTCGCGGTAGCTCGAGACCATGAGGTGGCCGTAGAGCTTGGCCACCGCGTACGGGTTGCGCGGCACGAACGGCGAGCGCTCGGTCTGCGGCGACTCGGTCGTCGCGCCGAAGATCTCCGAGGTCGAGGCCTGGTAGACGCGCAGCTGCGGGTTGGTGATCCGCACGGCCTCGAGCATCGACGTCACGCCGACGGCGGTGAACTGCGCGGTCATGACCGGCTGGCGCCACGACGCGGGGACGAACGACGTCGCCGCGAGGTTGTAGAGCTCGTCGGGCTCCGAGCGCGTGATCGCGTCCAGGAGCGTCATCTGGTCGAGCAGGTCGCCCTGCAGGAGCTGCACCTCGTCGCGGATCGCGTCGAGGTTCGGGAACGCCGCGTGCGGCGAGCCGCGGACGATGCCGAAGACCTCGTAGCCCTTGCCGAGCAACAGCTCGGCGAGGTAGGAGCCGTCCTGGCCGCTGATGCCGGTGATGAGCGCGCGCCGGGCGCTCACGCGACGGCCATCTGCTCGCGGAAGGCCGCGATCGTGCGCGCGAGACCCTCCTCGAGCGGCACCCGCGCCTCGAAGCCGATGAGCTCGCGCGCCCGCGAGACGTCGAGGAAGCGGGTCGGCTGGCCGTCGGGCCGCGAGCTGTCCCACACGATCTCGCCCTCGAAGCCGACGAGCCGCGCGATCAGCTCGGCGAGGTCGCGGATCCGCGTCTCGCGGCCGACGCCGAGGTTGACCGGCTCGGAGACGTCGAGCCGCTCGGCCGCGAGCAGGAGGCCGCGCGCGGCGTCGTCGACGTAGAGGAACTCGCGCGACGGGTTGCCCGTCCCCCACAGCGTGACGCTCTGCGTGCCGCGATCGACGGCCTCGACGAACTTGCGGATCATCGCCGGGATGACGTGCGAGCTCTCGAGGTCGAAGTTGTCGTTGGGGCCGTAGAGGTTGGCGACGATCGGCGCGCAGGAGTCCAAGCCGTACTGGCGCCGGTAGGCGTCGGAGAGCACGAGCATCATCTTCTTCGCCAGGCCGTAGGGCGCGTTGGACTCCTCCGGATAGCCGTTCCAGAGGTCGCCCTCGGAGAACGGGGCGTCGACGAACTTCGGGTAGGCGCAGACCGTGCAGGCCGAGACGAGCTTCTTGACCCCGGCGTCCCGCGACTGCTCGAAGACGTTGGCGGCCATCATCAGGTTGTCGTAGACGAGCGGCGCCGGGTTGGCGCGGTTGTAGCCGATCCCGCCGACGTTCGCCGCCAGGTGGATGACGGCCTCGGCGCCGTCGACGGCGGCGCGCGCCGCGCGCGGGTCGCGCAGGTCGTGGTCGGCCGAGCGGACGACGCGCACGTCCGCGCCGAGCGCCCGCAGGTCGCGCACGACGGCGCTGCCGAGGAAGCCGGCGCCGCCGGTGACGGCGACGGCGCGGCCGTCCCAGAAGGCGCGCGCCGGGTCAGCCACGATCGCCCGTCCGCACGGCGCGGCCCGCGAGCTGGTCCGCGAGCGCCTTGACGTCGGCGTCGACCATGACCCGCACGAGCTCCCTGAACGTCACCTTCGGCTCCCACCCGAGCCGCTCGCGCGCCTTCGACGCGTCGCCGCAGAGCGCGTCGACCTCGGCCGGGCGGTAGTACTTCGGGTCGATCTCCACGTGGGGCTCCCAGTCCATCCCGAGGTGGGCGGCGGCCTCGTCGAGGAAGTCGCGCACGGAGTGGCTCTCGCCGGTCGCGATGACGTAGTCGTCGGGCTCGTCCTGCTGGAGCATCCGCCACATCGCGTCGGTGAAGTCGGGGGCGTAGCCCCAGTCGCGCTTGGCGTCGAGGTTGCCGAGGAAGAGCCTGTCCTGCAGCCCGAGACGGATCGCCGCCATCGCCCGCGTGATCTTGCGCGTGACGAACGTCTCGCCGCGGCGCTCGCTCTCGTGGTTGAAGAGGATCCCGTTGGAGGCGTGCATGCCGTAGGACTCGCGGTAGTTGACCGTGATCCAGAAGGCGGCGACCTTCGCGACCGCGTACGGGCTGCGGGGGTGAAACGGCGTGCGCTCGCTCTGCGGAGGCGGCGAGGCGCCGAACATCTCGCTCGAGGAGGCCTGGTAGAAGCGCGTCTGCACGTGGGCGTCGCGGATCGCCTCCAGCAGCCGCACGGTCCCCATGCCCGTGACGTCCGTCGTGTACTCGGGAACGTCGAAGGAGACGCGCACGTGGGACTGCGCCCCGAGGTGGTAGACCTCGTCGGGCTGCAGTTCGTAGAGCACGCGCACGAGCCGCGAGGAGTCGGTCAGGTCCGCGTGATGCAAGAAGAGCTTGACCTGCTCCTCGTGCGGGTCGCGGTAGAGGTGGTCGATGCGCTCGGTGTTGAACGACGACGACCGCCGCACGAGGCCGTGCACCTCGTAGCCCTTGTCGAGCAGCTGCTCGGCGAGGAAGGAGCCGTCCTGGCCGGTGATGCCGGTGATGAGCGCTCGTGGCACGGCGGCTCATGCTACCCGCGGGGGCGGCGTCGCCGCCGAGGCCCATACGCTGCCCGCATGGCGGTCCCCCTCTTCGACGCCGACACGCCGCTGCGCCCGCTGCGGGCGCAGATCGCGGCGGCGCTGTCGGCGGTCGTCGAGTCCGGGCGCTTCATCCTCGGCCCGGAGGTCGAGGCCTTCGAGCG
>Ga0081539_10006541_pt1 | contig 11117 bp, 10 predicted proteins | sample TabmetS4T2R2_FD_71023 | JGI IMG/M metagenome (GOLD analysis project Ga0081539, IMG submission 71023) | Tabebuia heterophylla rhizosphere microbial communities from the University of Puerto Rico - S4T2R2 | ecosystem: Host-associated > Plants > Roots > Rhizosphere ... | reverse complement strand
CCTCGGTGACGTTGCGACCCGGAAAGGCGCGCTGGCCCGCCACCATTTCGAACAGGGTCGTTCCAGCGGCGAACAGGTCGGAGCGGCCGTCGACCTCCGCCCCGCGGCACTGCTCGGGTGACATGTAGGCGGGCGTGCCGGCCGTCGCGAAGCTGGTCGTGGTCTCGGTGTTGGCGATGCGCGACACGCCGAAATCGCCGACCTTCACCAGCTTGCTCGGCGTCAGCATGATGTTGGCCGGCTTGATGTCCTGATGGATGACGCCTTGCCCGTGCATGCAGCCGAGCGCGTCGAGCACCTGCAGCATGACGCCGATCGCCTCGCCGACTCCCATGGCCGGCGCCTCGTCGAGCGCCTGGCGCAGGCTGCGCCCGCTGACGAACTCCATGGCGAGAAACGGCTCGCCTTCGTGGAGGGCGAAGTCGTAGATGGTCACGATGTTGGCATGCATGCAGCGAGCCGCCGCCTCCGCCTCGCGCCGGAACCGCCTGACATAGTCGGCGCGATCGGCGCTGCTCATCAGCTTGGTGGAGATCAGCTTGATGGCGACGGTTCGCCGGATGTCGGGATCGCGTGCCTTGTAGATCCGGCCCATCGCCCCGACACCGACAAGCTCCTCCACAACGTACCGGCCGATATTGGTCGGGATCGGCTCCACGACTATCCCTCTGCGACGGCTCCGCTCATGTGCCCTCCAACATTCTGATCGCGTTCTGCAGGCTGCGGTGCATGAGATTGAACGAACGTCCGAGTGAGGCGATCTCGTCCTTCCCCGTCACCGGGTATTCTGGCACGTCGGTCTTGCCCGCGCTGACGTCGCGGGCCAACGTGGTGATGCGCTGTATCGGCTTCAAGATGATGAAATGCAACAGCACGTTCAGCACGATCAGCATCACCAGGAAGACTGCGCTGAGAGCTGCCATGAAGGCCAGCAAGGAATGGTTGGCGCGATCCAGGGCGACGCTCATTGGCACAGACACGATCTGCGCACCGATGACGTCGCCCAGCGTCCAGCCGAAACCGTTGCCCGGACCGTAAAGGTCGACCATGGTCGGCGGCGCCGCCGCCGGCGTAGAATGGCAGGCGAGGCAGGCCTTGTCGGTCAGGCGAAAGGGACGGGCGAAGGTCAGGAACTGGCCGGTCGGTGTGTCGCGCACGCCGACGAATTCATTGAGCTTGGGGTCGCGCTTGAAGGCGCTGATGACGTCGGATTCCCAGTTCGTGGCGCGATCGGAGGGATTGGTCGGGTTGAGCGCGGCCTCCTTGTACGAGTAGTCGGGAAAATCCCTCTGCAGGTCGTGCAGCACGGTCTGCGCCGACCATGACGGGACGGAATGGGGCAGGAAACGGACCGTCATCTGGTCGGCGATGAGCGGCCCGATCTCCCTCGAGGTGTAGCCGCGCACCGCCGTGCCGCTGCGCATGATGAGATTGGCTTCGTTCAGCATTTGACGCTTGGCGTCCTCGGTCGTGATCTGCCAGGCGAGAAACGTCGCCACCGCCAACCCGACGAAGAAAGCTGAGATCAGTACCAGATTGAACTTGGTTCGCAGGCCCAAGGCATTCTCCCATGCGCGGTGTTCAGCGCACGCTATTGACCAATTTTGTCGCCTGTTCGGCAGTAAGATAGCCGGTCAACTCGGCCTTGATTTCGAACTGAAAGCGACGGATCGCAGCGCGCGTCTCCGGCCCGAACAGTCCGTCGATGCGGCCGGAATAATATCCCATGGTTGCCAGTGCCGCCTGGATCAGCCGCCTGTCCGGATCGGACATGTGATCTTCCCCGACCATGATGCGCAGCGGCGGAGCGGGCGGCGGCGGTGGCGCGGCTGCCGGGCGCGGCTCCGGAGGTGGTGGCTGGACGGCAGCAGGGACCGGCGGTGGCGTGGCCGCCGCTTCGGGCGAGGCGGCAGGTACGGCGGGTTCGGCGGGCGCACCCGCGAGGTACGCCGTTGGTCCGGTCGCGGCGATGACGTAGGCGGCGACAGAGGAGGCCTTCGCGAGCTGAACCCGAACGCCTCTGACGAACCGCTCGAGAGTGATCTTCTCGCTCGCGAGCTCATCGCGCACGGCGTGCGCGGCTGCCGTCGGGCCCTTGCTGCCGGCCTCATTGGCGGCGCCGATGACGGCGTACGGACCAGGCCGGATCTGTTCGACCAGGCGTGCCATGCCGCTGGCGCTTGCCCCCGGCGGCTGGAAGGCGTCGAGCAGGACGAATCCTGCGCTCTCGGCGGCGTGCCCGAGGCTGTCCACAAGGCTCTTGGAGATGATACCTTGCGTGAGGATGTCGTTGTCGCGCGCTATGGAAGCGGAGACAGGCAAGAGAAACGACCGTCCGTTGAACTCCAGCGCATAGCCGCAATAGTACAGCGCAGCGATGGCAGGCGGCGAAGCGGCTGCGCGGCGCGCGAGCGTGCCGATGGCGGCATCGAATTGGCCTCTTCCAAGATCGCTCCGCTCGATGATCTCGAACCCCTTCGCGCGCAAGGCGTCGCGTACGGCAGCAGCCGACGCAGTGCATGACGTGAGCTCAGGCAGCGTCGCGTAGTGCGCATTGCCGACGATCAACGCAATGCGCAAGGGTTCGGCGTTCGCGGGCATGACACTGGTCCATGCGCCAGCGAATCCGGCCAGGATAGCCATGACGTGGGGCCGCATGCTGCGTACCTTATGGTGTCGTCAGCAGAACAAGGTGCTTTTTCTCACATTCACGGATATCGGTCCATCGGCCGGCTCGCGCTGCAAGACAGCCAGCCCGGCACGCTGAAGCGGCCTCGGGCCTCAGCCGGCGAAAGCGGGCGTGCGTCTCGCCCGCCGGACCGTGCCGCTGCCCTACCCTTGATACACCGTGCTCTCGAAGGCGTAGAACAACGGCAGTGATTTATCGTCGGCGAACGGCAGGATCTGGGTCGCATAGACGCCGCCCACGCCCTTGTTCTGGTCGATCCAATAGTAGGTGTTGGCGAGGCCCGCCCAGGCAAGGGAACCTGCCGAGCGGCCGGTCGGCGCTTGGGCGTTGTTGATCATGAAGGAAAGGCCCCAGCTCTTGTCCATACCGGGAAAGAATTCGGCATCGTTGGAGAGCGGCGGTGCCACGGTCTTCAGCAGGCAGACGCGACAATCGCCCATGGCGTTCCCGCTCATCTGCCTGACCGTGTCGGGCTTCAGGACCTGCTCACCTTGGTCCGACCTGCCCTGGTTCAGCATCATGCGCACGAACTTGAGGTAGTCGCCGACCGTGCTGTAGAGCCCGCCGCCGCCCATCTCGAACTCGGGTTCCTGTGGCAGCTCGAGGTCGCGATCCGGGGTGAGCGTGCCATCCGGTCCGCGGTGATGGATCTTGGCGAGGCGCCTGCGCATGTCGTCGGTGATCTTGAAGGCTGTGCTCGACATGCCGAGCGGCTCGAAGATGTTGGCGCGCAGATATTGGCCGAGCTTCTGGCCGCTCGCCGCCTCGACCATCTTGCCTGCCCAATCGATGTTGATGCCGTAGAACCAGCGCTCGCCCGGATCGAACAACAAAGGCGTCGTGAGCGCCTTGTTCTGGCAGCTGATGACGCCCGGCACGCCGGCCGCTTCCATGTACTTGGCGATCTCCGGGCTCCAGATATCGTAACCGAAACCCGCCGTGTGGGTGAGCAGGTGGCGCAGCGTGATGTCGTGCTTGGGCGGCCGCATCTTGGGCTTGCCCGCCGCATCGAAGCCTTCCAACACGCCCACCTTGCCGAGCTCGGGCGCGACCTCCTTGGCCGGCGTGTCGAGTCCGAGCTTGCCGCGCTCGACCTGCTGCATGGCCGCCGCTCCAGTCACCGCCTTGGTCATCGAAGCGATCCACACCACGGTGTCGGGAGTCATGTCGGCTGGCTCGCCCAGGACGCGCTTGCCGAAGCCCGCCTCGTAGGTCGTGCCCTTGGCGTCGGTCGCCGCCGCCGTCACGCCGGGCACGTCGCCCTTGCTCACCGCATCTTTCAGGATGCTGTCTGCTTTGGCTGTCATGGCGCTCCTCCGGATTCTTTCGTTGCGGCGAAAGCCTAGGCTTCCGCCGGGCAGGATCAAGCGCGGGTTTGGGTCACTGCCCCGCAACATCCTGCGGTTAGCGCCGGCAATGCTTGGTCCTCGACCTTGCGCGCCCCAACCCAGAGGTTCCCATGTCCAAGGAAAAGATCGTCGAGCATCACACCGCCGCCGAGCATCACGAGCATGCCGCCAAGCACCATCGCGAGGCGGCGAAGCATCACGATGCCGGTGCGCACGAGAAGGCCGCGCACCACGCGCACTCAGCGCATGGCCCTTCGCAACACGCCGTCCTGGTGTGAATGCCGCCGCCGCTGTCCTGCAGGCAGTGGCGGCGGTCCAGCGGTTCCGTGCTTGCGCCGGCCACCGCTGACCTTACCATGCATCTCCGTTCGCGGACGCAGCTGGCAGAGGGGGCGATGATACAGCCGACATCGTTGCTGGCGGACGCTCTGGCCGACCGCCTGATGCAGACCTTCGAGCGCACCTTTCGCGGCAGCGCGCCGCGACACGCCATCATGCTGGGCGAGGCGGCGCGTCTCATCATCGAACGGATATCGTTGAGCGATGCGCTATATCACACCGCCGAGCACACTGCGCTGGTGACCCTGGTGGCTCAGGACATCCTGCGCGGCCGGCGCCTGCGCCAGGACGTCTCGCCGGACATGTGGCTGCATGTCATCCTCGCGACACTGACGCACGACATCGGCTATATCCGCGGCGTCTGCCGCGGCGATCGCGACGCGCACTGCATCATCAACGGCGATGGCGCCACCGTCGAGCTGCCGCGCGGCGCCTCGGACGCGTTCCTCACGCCTCATCACGTCGAGCGCTCCAAGATCTGCGTGCGCGAGCGGTTCGCCGATCATGACCTCATCGACGCGGAACGGCTGGCGCGCAACATCGAGCTCACGCGCTTTCCGGTGCCGGATGACGGCGACCATGCGGAAACCGATACCGAGGCGGGGCTGGTGCGGGCAGCGGACCTGATCGGCCAGCTCGGCGACCCACTCTATCTCAGGAAGCTCAACGCCTTGTTCCACGAGTTCGCCGAGACCGGCGTCAACAAGATCCTGGGCTATCAAACGCCGGCCGATGTCGCGGACCATTATCCCGCCTTCTTCTGGTCGAAGGTCGAGCCGTTCCTCGGCGCGGCAATCCATGCGCTGGGCATGACCGTCGAAGGCCGCCAGTGGCTGGCCAACCTCTACTCCCATGTCTTCGTGATCGAGCATGGGCGGCGAACCATCGGCCCCGCCGCCATGACCTCGCCACATGATGCGCCGCCGGGCATCGTCGTGCGTGACTTCGGGCAGCGCCGCAGTCCGTTTGGACGCTGATGCGACTTGGTGGCACCAGCGAATCGCGCGCTCAGCTCGAGCCGTAGAAGAGCCGCGGCAACCACAGCACGATGCCGGGGAACATGATGCACAAGGCCACGCCCAGCCCCTGCAGGCAGAGGAAAGGCACGGCGCCCCTGATGATGGTCGCCATGGTGACCTGGGGCGGCGCCACGCTCTTGAGATAGAACAGGGAATAGCCGAATGGCGGCGACAGGAAGGCCATCTGCATGTTGACCATGAAGATGACGCCGTACCAGAGGGGCACGTCGGCGGGCTTCACGCCGGGCAGTCCCCAAAGGCCGGTGAAGCTGACGGCCTTCAGGATCGGCAGGAAGATCGGCACGGTGAGCAGCAGGATGCCGACCCAGTCGATGAACATGCCGAGTACGAAGAGGATGATCATCATCAGCAGCATGATGCCGTAGGGCGCCAGGCCGGTGCCGAGGATCTGGTTGGACACGTAGGTCTGGCCGCCCTTCAGGATGAAAAAGCCAACGAACAAGGTGGCGCCGAAGAAGATCCACATCACCATTGCCGTCGCCTTGAGCGTGGCGAGCGAGGCCTCCCTGATCGTGCCCCAGGTGAGCCGCCGATGCATGGCGCAGACGATCAGCGCACCAAAGGTGCCGATCCCGGCCGCCTCGACGGGCGTTGCAACGCCGAAGAAGATCACGCCCAGCGCCACCAGGATGAGGATGATCGGCGCCAGCGTCTTTTGCAGAAGCCTGAGCTTCTCGCCCATGCCTACCCGTTCCTTGAGAGGGAGCGCAGGGCCCAGTCTCGGATTGATGTAGGATCGGATGGTGACATAGCCGATATAGAGTCCCGACAGCAGGAAGCCCGGCAGCACGGCACCGGCCAGCAGTTCGCCCAGGGACTGCTGGGCCACCACCGAATAGACGATCGCCATGACCGAAGGCGGAATCAGGATGCCGAGCGTGCCGCCCGCCAAGAGCGCGCCGCAGGCAAGCTCGGCATTGTAGCCGCGCCGCAGCATGGCCGGCAGCGCGATCATGCCCATGGTGACCTCGGTCGCGCCGACCACGCCCACCATGGCCGCCAGGATGGTGCAGACCACGACGGTGGCCGAAGCCAGCCCACCCTTCAGCCCGCCCAGCCATTTATAGACGACATCAAACAGCTCCTCGATGATCCCGGCCTTCTCCAGTACCGCCGCCATGAAGATGAACAGCGGGATGGCCGACAACTGATAGTCGGTCATGAAGGGGAAGACGCGCGCCGGCAGCATGTTCAGCATCTGCGGCGAGCCGAATACGAACAGGAAGATGCAGGCGATGCTGCCGAGCGCGAAGGTCATCGGCACGCCGAGCATGAGCAGGCAGCCCAGGCTGGCGAACATCAGGAGGCCGAGGATCTCGACCGGTGCCTCGATGCCCATGGCTCAGGCCCTCGCCGTACGCACGGTGTGGACGTCCTTGATCACGCGCGCGATGCCCTGCAGCAGCATCAGCGCGGCGCCGATCGGGATCGTGAGCTTCACGGGCCAGTACTGGATGCCCCATTCGGTGAAGGAGACCTCGCTGCCACGCACGGCATCGGCGGCGAACTTGCCGCCGGTCCACAGCAGCGTGCCGATGAAGATGAAGAAGAAAACCGAGCCAATGAGGTCGGAGATCGCCTTGCCTCGGGGCGAGAGCTTCGAATAGAGCAAGTCGACGCGAACGTGGCTTTCGCCGCGGTAGGCATAGGCGCCGGCGATCATGTATTGCATGCCGAACATCAGGAAGGTGCTCTCGTGCACCCAGTTGGTCGGCGAATTGAAGACATAGCGACCGATCACCTCGAAGTAGTAGGCGAACACCGCCAGCACCGCCCAGTAGGAGACGAGCTCCCCCAGCACGCGCACCAGCGTGTCGATGCCGCGCGCGAGGCTGCCGGCCGGGCCGGGCACGTCGGGCGGCGGATCCTCCACCAGGTGCGGCTCGACCGCGGAGACCACGGGCGCCGGCTCGGTCGCGCGGGCACGGCGGACCAGGCCAGGAATGAGGACGGCATCGATCAACAGCAGGACCAGCGATGCGCCCGCCGCGGCGCGCATCACGAGATTGGCGTGGTCGATCTCCCGTTCCGCTGCCGCGTAGTGCGTCTTGGCGATGGTGAGCTTGGCCTCGGCGTCGGCCAGCCTTTTCTGCGCCGCCTCGTTGCCGCGGCCGGCGGCCGCCTTGGAGCGGTCGATGGCGCGGGTGGCGATCTCAACGTCCTGGCGTGCCTTGGACAACTCCTCGCGCGCCTCGCCGAACATGTGGCCGCCGTAGACCACCACGATGAACAGCGGCAGGTAGACCAAGCCCCAGATGCTCTTCAGGTAGAAACGGTGCATCCCGAGGAAGCCGGCGAACAGCCAGAAGAGATAGGCAAGGAAATTGTTGGCCTTGCCGTCATCGGCCTGATTGCGCGTTCGCGCCACCATGGCCCAGGCAATCAATGGGAAGACGACGAGGGAAGACCAGAACAGCCAGTGCGGCAGAACGAACCCGATCGATGGCATGCGGAACTTTTGGGAGGTTTCAGTTGTCAATCGATTGTCAATTGGCCTCCTCTCCCCCGATCGGGGGAGAGATTGGGAGAGGGGTTACACGAACTTTCGGAACCCCTCTCCTGGCCTCTTGCGCTCGCGGAAGAGAGGAATTCGGAGCTCTAAAGCTCGATCTTCAGCCCCTTGTACATGTCGGGCTCGACATAGCCGAAGCTGGGCGATTCCATGACCTCGAGCTGCAGCTTGAAGATGCGTGCGGCGTCTTTGTCCTTGTTGGCCCATTTGAACCAGATCGGCACGGCGACCCGCTGCAGGCGCTCGAGGTCTTCGGAGGGCAGCCGGTTGATCTCGGTGCCGGCTTTGATGAACTTGTCCCAAGCCGCCATGTCGGCTTTCTGGATGGCGGCGTGATGAATGCGCGAATAGACCTCGATCTCGTTCTCGACCCACTGCTTCATCTTGGGCGAGAGTTTGTTCCAGTGGTTCATGCCGACGCAGAAGTCCATCAAGTCGACGGGCTGGTAGACCGATTCGAGGCCGGCCGGGCCCATCCAGATGAATTTGGTGACCTGCTGGAAGCCCAGGTCCCAGTTGACCGCCGGGCCGGTGTAGTCAGCGGCGTCGATGGTGCCCTTTTCGAGCGCCGAGAAGACTTCACCGCCCGGCAGGAGGGTGGTCTTGGCGCCGATCGCCGCGAACCCTTCGGCGATCATGCCGCCGGGCACGCGCAGCTTGAGGTCCTTGAAATCCTCGAGTGAGCGGATCGGCCTCTTGGCATGGATGATGTTGGGGCCGTGGTGGATGCGGCCGACATACATCAGCCCCTGCTTGGCGAAGACGGCCCGTGCCGCCTCCAGTCCGCCGTTGCCGTAGAAGAATACATCCCATTCGTGCGGGTAGCGCAGGCCCATCAGATACGAGGACAGGAAGGCCGTTGCCGGGACCTTGCCGGCCCAGTAGAGGGTGAAGGAGTTCATCGCTTCCAGGACACCGCTCTTCACGCCGTCGAGCAGCTCGAAGTCGCCGACGATCTCCTTGGCCGCGAACGGCTTGAACTCGAGTTCGCCGCCCGTCTTTTCCTTGATGGTGCCGCACCACTCCTTGAAGGTGGCGAGTCCCACGCCGGCCGGCCAAGATGTCTGCACCTTCCAGGTGGTCGTCTCGGCGGCCTCAGCCCGGCGGACATGCGGCGCGGCAACAACGCCCGCCGTGGCAGCACCCAGTACCACCCCGCTTTTCAGGAGCTTGCGGCGATCGACGGCCATCAATCTGTGAACCATGCGTTCCTCCTCCCATTTGCAAACCATCTTGCGATGGGTTCATTGTTGCGACGCTAACCGCGTCAGGTCGAGGATGGGCCGCCCGGGAAAGCTCTGTCCAGCGCAATTACCCGCGGCTCACGCCGGCGTTACACGATGGAACAAGACTCGATGCCCGATGTCAGTCGCCTCACGGCCAGCCGCGGGAAACAGGGACGAGCTCGCGCGCCCAACCGTGCCGGCCCCAATCGCGGTGGCATGGCCTTCGGCCGCAATCTCATGGTGCTGGGCGGCCTCATTCTGGCGCTGGGTCTCTATGGCACCGCGCGCGGCGCCCTGACGCTGCGCTGGCCGCGCGCCACCGCCACGATCACCAGCGCCGACCTGCTGCGTCAGACCATGCCGTCGACCCGCACGGACAGTGGATTGTCGGAGGAAAGCTGGAACAGCTTCCATGTGCTCTATCGCTACCGCGTCGCCGATCGCGAATATGTCGCGGGCGGCGTCGAGCCCTACGACTTTGGCATGCAGAACTCGGCCGGCGCGGCGCGCATGAGCGAGCGCCATCCGGTGGGCTCTTCGGCGGAAGTCGCCTACGACCCGGCCGATCCCGCGCGCGCCTTCCTCGAGCCTGGCCCAAGTTCCTTTGCGCTGGCCCTCACCGGCATAGGGGCCTTCATGGTGCTGGTCGGCCTGTGGGTCCGGCGCAAGGCGGCAAGCGGCATCGGCAGCATGAACGAGACCGGCGCGACCGAAAATATCCAACGGTCGCTCGAGCGCGGCGACACGCTTTAGCCCGTGGCCGGCGCGCAGGCGCGGATCGCCGCCTCGAAGCGGGCGCGCGCATCCGGGCCGCGCGCGAACGGGCTGATGATCGGCAGGTCCATGCCCGACTGCCGGTAGGCGGCGAGGCGGGCGCGACATTGCTCGGCCGTGCCGGCGATGCTGGTGGCGTCGATCATGGCATCGCTCACCGCGCGTTCGGCCGCCGGGTGGTCGCCGCGCTGCCAGGCTTCGGCGATCGCCGCCGCCTCGGCGGCGAAGCCGTGTTCGGCCATCATGCGGTTGTAGCGCGGGAAGAAGCCGGCATAGAACGCGAGCCCCGGCCGCAGGGCGGCCAGCGCCGCCGCGCGCGTCTTGGCGACCGATGTCGGCAGCAACGTCGTGAGTTCGATCCTCGCCGGATCGCGTCGGACGCCGCGCGCCGCGGTCGCCAGCTGCTCGCGCACCGACTCGGCAGTCTTGAGCGTGCTGCGCGTCAGGATGATGCCGTCGGCGATCTCGCCGCAGAGCGCGATGCCCTTGGCGAACACCGCCGACAGGTAGACCGGCACGGTGCGTTGCCGCGGCGTGTACCAGAGATCGAAATTCTCGATGCGGATCGTCTGCCCGTCGAACTGCACATGGCCGTCCCGGATCAGCTGGCGCACGATTGCCACCGTCTCACGCGTGCGCGTCAGCGGCTTGGTGTAGACGACGCCGTGCTCGGGTTCGACCTGCGCCTTGTGACTCGAGCCCAGGCCCAGGATGAAGCGGCCATCGCTGAGGTCGGCGAGGCAGGAGGCCGCCATGGCGATGGTCGGTGCGCTGCGCACGAAGACGCTGCTGATGCTGGTGCCCAGCCGGATGCGCGAGGTGCGCATGGCGCAGGCGGCGAGCAGGGCGAACTGGTCGCCGCCATGCCCTTCGGCGATCCACGCCGACTCGTAGCCCAGGCTCTCGGCGAGGACCACGAGATCGACGACCTCGGCCGGGCTGGGACCGCCCGAGACCGCGACGCCGATCCTGCCCGTCGCGCTCATCGTCCCATGAACACCGGCTCGCGCTTCTCGACGAACGCCTTGGTCGCTTCGCGATGGTCCTCGGTCTGGCCGCAATGGATGTGGTGCGTCGCCTCGAGATCGAGGCAGTCGTCGACCTCGCCCGCCATGGCGCGGTTGAGGTTCTCCTTCATGTAGCGATAGGCGACGGTCGGGCCCTGCGCCAACCGCCGCGCGATCTCGC
>Ga0081539_10006540_pt1 | contig 11117 bp, 9 predicted proteins | sample TabmetS4T2R2_FD_71023 | JGI IMG/M metagenome (GOLD analysis project Ga0081539, IMG submission 71023) | Tabebuia heterophylla rhizosphere microbial communities from the University of Puerto Rico - S4T2R2 | ecosystem: Host-associated > Plants > Roots > Rhizosphere ... | reverse complement strand
CGAAGAACTCGAGCCGTTGTGGAAGCTTGTACGTGGCGACGCCCGAGTCCCGCAGCCGATCGACGAGCGATGCGAGCTCGAGGCGTGCGTCGGGCTCAGCCACGACACACGCGCACACGATCTCGCCGAGCCGCTCGTCGGGCGTCCCCACGATCGCGACCGTCGCCACCTCGGGAAACCCGCCGATGACGTCCTCGAGCTCGCGCGGCGTGATGTTCATGCCGCCGCGGATGATGAGCTCCTTCTTGCGGCCCACGATCGTGAGGTTCCCGTCGTCGTCGAGCGTGGCGAGATCGCCTGACCGCACCCAGCCGTCGGCATCGAACGTTGCCGCGGTGCGCTCGGGATCGGCGAAGAACCCGACGCACGTGTTGGGCCCGCGCGTGAAGATCTCGCCGTCGCGCAGCTCCACCTCGACACCGGTGAGCGCGGAGCCGTCGGTGTTGACGCGGGCCTCGCGCGATGCGGTCTTGCGGTTCCACGTGGCGACGAGCACCTCGGTCGACCCGTAGAGGCGCAGCACCCGCACCCCGTGGGCCTCAGCCTCTTCGACCAGTGCGGGCGGCACCGGGGCGCCACCGCACCCGAAGCACTGCAAGGAGTCGACGCGCACACCCCGCCGAACGGATTCCGCCACCAGCTCACGCAGGAACGTCGTGGCCGCCAACGTGTACGAGCAACCGTGCTCGACGACGAGGTCGACCGCGACCGCAGGATCCCACCGGTCCTGGAGCACGAGCGGCAGCCCGTGGTACAGCGCGAACCGCAGGCCGTAGTTGAAGCCGGTGCTGTGACCGAGCGGTGACGGCATCCACACCACATCACCGTCGTCGATGCTCATGTCCATCGCCGCGATGCGGGCGCTGAAGTTGGTCGTCTGCTCGGTGTGCATGATCGCCTTGGGCGTCGCCTCGGTGCCCGACGTGAAGATGAGCTCCGACACCGCCGACGCTTCGCGCTCTGCCGGCGCGCCACCGCGGTCGCTCGAGAGCACATCGGCCAACGCGATCCCGGTGCGCGGTGACGGGTCGCAGACGACGTGGACCGGTTCGATGCCGGTCGCGGCCGCGGTGGTCGCGACGAGATCCTCGTGGTCGAAGCTTCGATACGTCGACGGCGTGAAGACTGCACGGGGCCGCGCGGTGGTGAACACGTGCGCCAGCTCGCGCGCCCGGTAGTTCGGCAGCAACGGGTTGATCACCGCGCCGGACGCGAGGACTCCGAGCGCGACCACCGCGGTGTTGAACTGGTTCGGGAGCTGCACCGACACGACCGCGCCGCTGCCGATGCCCTCGCCGGCGAGGAAGCCCGCCACCCGAGTGGCCTGCTCCCAGAGCTCGCCGTACGTCAGGCCGCCACCGTGTTCGTCGACGACGGCGCGCGCGTCCGGCTGCGCGGATGCATGCGCGGCCACTCGACCCGGGAGCGTCGTGGTGTCCCAGTCGCCGCCGCGTTCGTAGGCGTCTCGGCGGGCAGGCGCGGTGACCACGTCCCGCAGATCGGTCATGGCGCCCACGCTTCCGCACCGGCGCGCCCGAGCACCAGCTCGGTCACCGATGCCTGCGGCGAGAGACGGAGCAGGAACCGCACCGCGTGGCCGACGTCGTCGGGATCGAGCATCGCCTCCGGTGAGACCGGGACCGTGTCGGTGAGCGGGGTCGCGACGTAGCCGGGCTCGATGACGGTGGCGCGGAGTCCGGCCGCGCCTTCGTCGTGCTCCACGCTCAACACGAGCGACCGCACCGCCGCCTTCGCCGCGCTGTACGCCGCGTAGCCGGGCACCGGATGCAGCCCCGCGACCGATCCGATCACGACGAAGCGAGCGACGCCGCGCGCGACCGCCGTCTCCCGGAGCGCGGCGACGGTCGAGCGCAGCACCTGCCACGGTGCCCCGAGCTCACGACCGATGGCGCGATCGACGTCGTCGGCGCTGGTGGCCACCGCCGTCCCCGGGCGGCCCCCACCGGTGGCGACCACGACGAGGTCGAGACCACCGTGCGTGTGCTGGTGCTGGGCCACGGCATGGTCGATCGCCTCCGGACTGGTCGCGTCGGCAACGACGGCGGTGACCCGCGTCGAGGTGCCGAGCGACTGCGCGGCGCGCGTGAGGGAGTCGGTCCGGCGAGCCACCAGCGTGACGCCGAGTGACTCCTCGACGCACGCGCGCGCCACCGCGAGCCCGATCCCGCCGGAGCCGCCCACCACCATCGCCGACTGCTCCGATGGTCGATTCCGCTGCGCCGTCTCGCCTCCGGCAACGGCTTCGCTGCTTCTCCGCGTGCTCGCCACCGCGGCCATCTTGGTACAGATAGGTTGGGCGCGGATGAGCCGGCTGGTGGGTGCCCGCGTTCCTCGGGTCGAAGACGCCCGGCTGCTGCGGGGCCGTGGGCGCTTCGTCGACGACGTGCACCCGATCGGAGTGCGCCACGCCGCGTTCGTGCGGAGCCCGCACGCGCACGCCCGGATCGTCGGCGTCGACACGGACGCGGCCCGCGGCCTCCCCGGTGTCGACCTCGTGCTGACCGCCGCCGATCTCGACGGTGTGGTCGGCCCGATGCGAGTCGCCGGTCCCGAAGGGTTGTGCACGCCAGGATTCGGTCCCTTGGCGAGCGACCGGGTGCGCTTCGTGGGCGATCCGGTCGCGATCGTGGTGGCTGCGAGCCGCGCCGTCGCCGAGGACGCGTGCGAGCTCGTCGACGTGCGGTACGAGCCGCTCGCCGCGCTTGCCGATGTCGACGCCGCGCTCGCCTCGGGCGCCCCCGCCGTCTTCGAGGAGATCGGCCACAACCTGATGTTCGAGGGCCAGTGGGTGTACGGCGATCCCGACGCCGCGTTCGCAGGCGCGGCTCGCACCAACCGGTGGCAGTTCGACCAGCACCGCCAGTGCAACGCGCCGCTCGAAGGCCGCGCCGGTCTCGTCGACCACGACCCCGACACCGGAGACCTCACGTACCACGCCGCGCACCAGAACCCGCATGCGCTGCGGTTGTGGATCGGCGAACTGCTCGGCATCCCCGCGCACCGGTTTCATGTGCGCACCGACGACGTCGGCGGCTCGTTCGGTCAGAAGGCCTACATCAGCCGCGAGGACGTCGCGCTGTGCGCGGCGGGCATGCTGCTCGGCCGTCCGGTGAAGTGGGTCGAAGACCGGATGGAGAACCTCCAGGCCGCGGGCCAGGCGCGCGAGGAGCGGTTCGACGTCGAGGCCGCGTATGACGACGACGGCACGGTGCGCGGTGTGCGCGTCGCCATGACGTTCGACCAAGGCGCGTACCAGCTCACCACGTTGCCGCCGACCATCTTCCCGACCATCGTGCGCGTGCTCTTCCCGGGTGCGTACCGGCTCCGCGATCTCGAGTTCCGGGTGCGTGTCGTCGCCACGAACAAGGCGACGTACGTTGCGTACCGCGGGCCCTGGGAGGCCGAGACGTTCGTGCGCGAGCGCATGTTCGACGAGATCGCGGCCGACGTCGGCGTCGCCCCGGAGACAGTGCGCGCGCGCAACCTGCTGCAGGCTTCAGAGCTCCCGACGCGTCTCGTCACCGACGTGTCGTTCGCGCACGTCACCGCGCGCGAGACGTTCGAGACCGCCATGCGCCTGGCCGATCCAGCTGCGTTCCGGCAGGAGCAACTCGCCGCCCGGACCCAGGGTCGGCTCCTCGGTTGGGGATGCGCGACGTTCGTGGAGCCGTCGCCCGGACCGCCCGACTACACCCAGGCGCTCGGCGCCGGCGCCGCGCCCCGCAGCGCCCAGCGCGCCACCGCTCGGCTCGAGCCCGACGGTTCGCTCACCGTGTTCACCAGCCAGTCGCCCCACGGGCAGGGTCATCACACGACGTTGGCGCAGCTCGCGGCAGACGAGCTCGGCGTGCCGTTCGACGCGGTGCGCGTCGTCGCGGGGGACACGCAGCTGACGCCGTTCAACCTCGTGGGCACCGGAGGCAGTCGCGCCGCGACGTTGGCGAGCGGCGCGGTGATCGGCGTGGCCGCCGACGTGCGCCGACAGGTCATTCGGCTCGCCGCGCACCTGCTGGAAGCGGCCGAGGATGACATCGAGCTGGCCGACGGTGTGGTTGCGGTGCGCGGCGTGCCCGCGTCGGCGCGCCCGCTCGCGGCGGTCGCCGCCGCCGCGTACCAGAACACCGCGTTGCTGTCACCCGACATGACGCCGGGCATCGATGGCGTGTACGACTTCGCGATCCCGGAGGGCGGTTGGTCGCAAGCGACGCACTGCTGCTGGGTGGAGGTCGATCCGAACACGGGTCGGGTGCGCATCGATCGCTACCTCGTGGTCGAGGACTGCGGCGCGCTGATCAACCCGATGATCGTCGAGGGGCAGATCGCGGGTGGCGTCGCGCAAGGCATCGGTGGAGTGCTCTTCGAGCGCGCCACCTACGACGACCATGGCCAGCTGCTCACGTCGACGTTCGCCGACTACCTGCTCCCGACCAGCACCGAGATCCCACCCATCGAGATCCACCACCTCGAGTCGCCGCCGCAGGGCCCGATCGACTTCCGGGGCGTGGGCGAAGGCGGCGCCATCGGCGCGCCGGCCGCGCTCTGCAACGCGATCGCCGACGCCCTCCGCCCGAGCGGCGCCGTCGTCGTCGATCAGCACCTCCCCCCGACGAAGATCCTCGAGCTCCTCGGCCGGATCTGATCCCCACGCCCACCCCACGTTGGGTCAGATCACCCCGAGGTCCCTCGCCCAGGCGAGGTTCTTGCGCGCCGAGCCGACGTGGGCGATGTGGACGACGTGGGCCTCGCCCTGGCGCGGGTCGCCATGGCGGATGGGACCGCTGCCGACCCGTTCCGCCTCGCTCGCCAACTCGTCGAGCTCCTGCCAGTACGCGATCTCGTCGGCGGTCGGCGTGAACACCTCGTGCACGAGCGGGACGTGCTCGGCGCTGCCCAGCATCATCCCGTAGTACCCGAGGTTGCGCAGCGACGTCGCGAATGAGCGGAGACCGTCGAGGTCGTCGAGCGCGCCACCCCACATGCCGCTGATCGGATATCGAATGCCCGCGGCCTTGGCGTCGACCAACACCTTCGAGCGCAGGAAGAGCGTCTCCTCGCCCTCTGCGGTCCACCGGTAGCCGAGTGCCTGGTGGATGTCGCCGAAGCGCGACAGCGCGCCACCCATGTGCGACACGCGCGGCGACGCGATCGCGATCTCGTACGCCAGCCGGATCGCCTGCGCAGTCTCGAGAATCGGGTAGATGGCCACCTGGCCCGCAGGCAGATCGAAGTCGACTTCCGTGCACGCGAGCAGGGCGTCGAGCGCGTGGACGTCGGCCGGGCTGGTGATCTTGGGCAGCAGCACACCGGCCAGACCGGGACCGGCCACCGCGCGCAGATCCTTGAGTGATTGTCCCGTCGACGGCGGTTGCACGCGCGCGAACACGAGCGGCAACTCGCCCGGGACCAACGAGTCGAAGAACTCGCGCGCCACCTTGCGACCGCGCTCGCGTTCCGATTCCGGATACGGCGTCTGCGGCTCCTCGAGGTCGACGACCATCGAGTCGGCACCCGAGGCACGCGTCGCCGCCAAGGCTTCGGCGTCGTCGCCGGGCGCGAACACGACCGAGCGCAACGGGCGGGCGTCGTCGCGGTTCATGCGCCGACCTCAGCCAGCGCCGCGGCCGCCGCCGACTCGCACACCGTGCCGTCGAAGAAGCGGGGGTTCGGCCCGGCATGCAAGAGCACCGGGTTGACGAACGTGAGATCACGGAAGTCGCGCTCGCTGATCACTCCGTGCTCCACCAGTTCGAAGGCCTCGGCCACCGGCTCGGTCATGTCGCGCACGTCCCAGTGCGAGATGTCGGACCCGAGCACCGGCCGCAGCCGCGCCCCCAGCGGGTTGACGTCGTCACGGAACGCCCATGCCACCAGCGGGTCGTCGGCCTCGCAGCCGAAGTAGAAGTTGGGCTCGAACCGGGCGCGCAGGTCGTCGACCGTCTCGATGCCGACCGCGGCGAACTCGTCGACTTGCGCCGGGCGCGCTGCGGGACGGGCGAAGTACTCGCGCAGCTCGTCCAGACGACCGGTCACCTCCTCGTCGCCGTACTTGGCGAAGTAGGTGAGCAGTTCGTCGACGTCGAGCCGGTCGGGATCGAGCTCGACGATCGCGTCGCGGTTGCGCTTCTCCCAGTGCCCCACCAACGACGCGAAGAGCGCGCACGCCCACGCGACCCCACCCTCGAGGAAGCCGACGCGCAGGTCGGGGAATCGACGGGTCACGCCGTCGAGGAACAACGACTTGCACAGCGACTCGTGCGCAGCCGCGAGACCGTTCACGTGGTTGTAGACGTAGTTCGAGATCGAGCGGGTGACGCGGTGCTGCTGCAGTGCGCTGTGCACGACGGGCGCGACCCCGAGCTCCACACAGGTCGCCCAGAGCGGGTCGTAGTCGTATTCGGAGTCGAGGCCGAACATGTCGAGCCGATACCCGTCGGATCCCACCGGACGGCGCGCGTAGCCGGCCATCAGCACCGACTTGGCGCCGAGCTCGCGCACCGCGTAGTCGACTTCCGCCACCGCCTGCGCCGGAGTGTTCATCGGGATCAGCGCGCCCACGGTGCACCGATCGCGATACGGCTCGAAGAGCCGTTGGTGGTAGCGATTGACCGCGCGGCAGAGCACCGACGACAGCTCCTCGTCGGTGACCTCGAAGTAGCCGAGCGCCATCGACGGATAGAGGATCGTGAAGTCGATGCCGATCTCGTCGAGCCGCTCGTAGAGCAACGCGGGGAGGTGCGACGTGGCGCGATCGCGCACGCCGGCCGTCTGCCATCCCCACCACGACGGCATCGCCTTCCACTGACGACGCACCTCGGGATCGTTGCGGTCGGCGAGGCTCGACGACGTGTCGAACGAGTGCGCGGTGGCGAGGAACCGTTCCCGCAGCGCGGCACCTCCGGCGTCCTCCACGTAGGCGATCACCTCGTCCTGCAGCAGCGGCCCGAGCTCGACGAAGTGGCCGTCGGCGTCGATGATCGGGTGGTCGACCCGGCTTCGCACCCGGGCCGCATCGGTCGGCGTCGTCGTCATGCGCGCTCCTCTCGCTGATCGGCACACTACGGCCATGTCGGAAGGGGCCGCGGCGTAGTAGAAGGAGCCCGATGCAGCCCGACCCCGTCGTCGCCGCCGAGTACCGCGCTGCCGGCTGGTGGGGCGACACCACCGTGGGCGATGCGGTCGCCCAGTGGGCACGGGAGCGGCGGGACCGCGCCGGGATCGTGGCCGACGGCCGCCACGCCACCTGGTACGACTACGACTCCCGTGCCAACGCCCTCGCGGGCGTGCTGGCCGGCTGCGGACTCCCCCGCGGTGCCCGGATCGCGGTGTTGCTCCCCGATGGCGTCGCGGTCCACGTCGCCTTCGTTGCCGCCGAGCGAGCGGGACTCACCATCGTGGGTCTCGGACATCGCGCGGGCGACGACGAGATCCGCCACCTGCTGACGCTCACCCGTGCCGACGCCTTGCTCACCACGAGCGAGCATCGCGGGCGACCGACCAGCGAGCTCGTCACGATGCTGCAGGACGCCGGGTGCCCGCTGACCCAGCACGTGATCGTCGACGAGGACGGGATTGCCGTCGACTCGAGCGCGCCGGCCGCCGACCTCACCGGCCGCGCGTACGGACCCGACGACGTCTTCATCATCAACTCGACGTCGGGCACCACGGGGATGCCGAAGTGCGTGGTGCACACGCAGAACCGCTGGATGTACTTCCACCAGCTCGCGGCCGAGGCCGGCAACATGACTGGTGACGACGTGTTCCTGAGCGCGATCCCGGCACCGTTCGGCTTCGGGCTGTGGACCTCGCACGTCACGCCCGCCGTCCTCGGAGTCCCGACCGTCGTGCACGAGCGCTTCGACGCCGACGACGTGATCCGCGCCATCGAACGCGAGCGCGTCACGGTCCTCGCCTGCGTGAGCACGCAGTTCCTCATGATGCTGAAGTCGCCGATCGTCGAGCAACACGACCTGTCGTCGCTGCGGTGCATGTTCACCGGCGGCGAGGCCGTCCCCGAGGAACGCGCCGCGCGCTTCGAGGACGTCACCGGGGCCCGCGTGCTGCAGTTCTACGGATCCAACGAGACCGGCGCGCTGAGCCGCACGACGATGCGTGACGACCGCGAGCATCGGCTGCAGACAGCCGGACAGGTCATCGTCGACATGAACGTGCGACTGCTCGACGACGCCGGCAACGACATCAAGGAGCCGGACACGCCCGGTCATCCGATCTGCAAGGGTCCTGCGACCTGCCTCGGCTATCTCGACGACGAGCGCGCCAATGCCGAGCTGTTCACGCCCGACGGCTGGATGCGCATCGGCGACCTCTGCACCCTCGACGTCGACGGCTACCTCCGCGTCGTCGGTCGGACCTCTGACATCATCATCCGGGGCGGCAAGAACATCAGTGCGCCCGCGGTCGAGGGTGAGGTCGCGCAGCATCCTGCGATCGCGCTCGCGGCGGCCGTCGCGATGCCCGACGAGGTGTTCGGAGAACGGGTGTGTCTCTACGCTGAACTGGAACCTGGTGCCGAGCTCGACCTCGACACGCTGGTCGCGTTCCTCCGTGATCGAGGGGTCTCCCCCGAGTGGTTCCCCGAGCGACTGGTCGTGCTCGAGGCGCTCCCCCGCGCATCCGGCGGCAAGGTCGCCAAGGGCGAGCTGCGCGCTGACATCCGACGACGGCTCGAGGCGAAGGAGTAGCGGACGTGCGCTTCGACACGCTCCCCCACACGGCGGCATGGCGTCATGTGGGCGCGCAGGACGGCTTCGAGACCGTCGTGTTCCGCGAGGCCGCTTCGGGATACGTGATCGACGGCCACACCGCCGCGGTCGAGGACGGCAAGCCGTGGGCGGTGCACTACACGTTGGACGTCGACGACGAATGGCGCACGCAGCAGTGTCTGGTGCGGAGCTGGTCGGCGCTGGGTGCACTCGAGACGCTCCTCACGCGCGATCCAGCAGGACACTGGCGGGTCGACGGTGTCCTGGTTCCCGAGCTCGAAGGGTGCCTCGACGTCGACCTCGAGGCGTCGGCGTGCACCAACTTCCTGCCGGTGCGGCGCTCGGTCATGCCGGTCGGGAGGGCAGTTGCCGCGCCCGCCGCGTATGTTCGAGCTCCAGACCTCGCGGTCGAACGGCTCGAGCAGACCTATCTGCGGCTCGTGATCGACGACGACGACGTGCACTTCGAGTACAAGGCGCCGCAGTTCGACTTCGAGTGCGAGCTCGCGTACGGGTCCGACGGATTGGTGCGCGACTATCCGGACATCGCAACGCGCGTCGCGTAACCACGACGAGCGGCAGGGCGGTGCGTTGATGACCGTTTGTTGATCATGATCAACAAACGATCGGTGCTACATGCGTTGATCGAACTGCACGTAGCCGCCTTCGGGATCTTGCACGATGATCGAGCGGATCGTGTCGCCCGGCGGTTCGCCCCACCACACCGAATCGGCGCCGGCTTCGGGACCGCCGAGGAAGACCTGCAGACCGGCGTCCTTCACCCGGGCATAGATGCTGTCGAGGTCGTCGACCCAGAAGCCGTAGTGGTGCAGTCCCATCTGGAACATCCGCGCCGGCTCGCCGGCGGTGTCGTTGGTGATCTGCTGGTCGAGGACGATGAAGCTCGAGCGCGGGTCGTCGTCCCATCGCATGTAGACGGCCCGTCGCTTCGCCGGCGGCTTGCCATTGCCCTGCGGCATCTCCTCGATGGTGTCCAGCGAGACGTGGAGGCCGACGACGTCGCGCCAGAACGGCAGCGCGACCTCCATCTCGCGCACTCCGATGGCGACATGCGAGAAGGTCCGAATGCTCATGCGTCCGACGTTACCGATGGTTCGTCGGCGAGGCACGCGTCACCGTACTCACGGCGAGTGGAGTTGGCGATCAGGTTCCACACCGAGGCGGATCTGGGTCGCAAGCTCTTCGAGGTCTCGCAAGGCGTCTTTCCGTGACAGCGCGGGGCTCACCCATGCATGGTGTGCCCCCTTGGATTCCGCATGGACGATCCATGAGAACGAGTGCTCTCGACCCCAGCCGACGCGCCATTGGAAGCCATCGAACAAGCCTGCGAGACGTCCATTGAAGAACGGAATGCCGAGGTAGCGACGCCGCTTCCGCTTCTCTGCGTCGGTGAGCCTCGAACGCTCGATCGCGCGGTCCAAGGTCGCAGTGAGCACTCCGTCATGGGTGACGTACATGTGCCACATGACGCCCTTGGGGTCCTTCACTCTCACGGTCTTCACCGGTGCTCATCGTCACATGTGGGCTACGACTGCAGCGAGTGCACGCGGCGCTCAACGGTGGTTCAATGAGTTCGTCTCGACGACATCCGAGATGCCGTCCCGTGCCGTATGAGTCCCAGTCCGTGGGCAGCTGAGCATGAAGCAGGCGCGCAAGCGCCGGAGCACAGGAGGGTGAGGGATATGGCTGGTGTCGTGAAGAAGGGGTTCGCGTCTCCTGACGAGGTGCGGACTCCGGACAAGACCCGTCTCGAAGTCCTCGATCTCGGTGGCGGCATCAAGGCAGCCCGCATGACCGCGCAGCCCGGCTGGAAGTGGTCGGAGTGCATCAAGCCGGTGGTCGGCACCGAGAGCTGCCAGGCGCACCACGTGGGAACGGTGATCTCCGGCAGCATGCACGTCGTCCACGAAGACGGCACCGAGCAGGACATCAGTGCAGGCGACGCCTACGTCATCGAGCCGGGCCACGACGCGTGGGTCGAAGGCGACGAGCGGTTCGTCGGCCTCGAGTTCGAAGGCAAGGCGGCGGAGGAGTTCGCCACCTCGTAGAGCGCCTCGACCCGCACTGGCATGCGGCCGCCCCGGAGGGGGTTCCTGAGCTTCGGGCTGATATGCAGCCCCAAGCTCAGGCACGGACATCTGCAGGGAGCGCGAAGCGCGACCGGTGGGAGCCAGTTCGACGATGGCCGAGGCACGAGACTCGCGAAGCGGGTCGAGTGGCGAGGGCCAGAATCGAACTGGCGACACCACGATTTTCAGTCGTGTGCTCTACCAACTGAGCTACCTCGCCGCGACGGCGAAGGCTAGCGGGATGCGAGTCGCTTCTCGTAGCGGATGACGTCCATGCCGAGCAGGT
>Ga0081539_10006539_pt1 | contig 11119 bp, 7 predicted proteins | sample TabmetS4T2R2_FD_71023 | JGI IMG/M metagenome (GOLD analysis project Ga0081539, IMG submission 71023) | Tabebuia heterophylla rhizosphere microbial communities from the University of Puerto Rico - S4T2R2 | ecosystem: Host-associated > Plants > Roots > Rhizosphere ... | reverse complement strand
AAATGACTTAGATAAATCATAAGATTCTGATCATAAAATGAATAAATAATATAAGGAAAAAAGGAAGGAAGTGACTCAAACGCCGGAATTTTTTACACAATAAGAACCAAGCGGTTTCTGGGTCATTCGGAGCCAGTCGAAGGCTTTCGTACTGTTTCCAAATGGACCGGGACGGGCGCAATCCAGTCGTTCTCAAACTGTGAAAAGTCCACGGGCGCAATTTGGGAAATTCGGATGAACTTCTATACAAATGTTAGTGTAAAATGCTGTTTGAAAATGTATGACTTTCTTCTCGGGTATTTTCTCCGCAAGATGTATTTAGCTGCTATTCATAAAACTCCTTTTGATTTTATTTCTGAGCCTGCCTTGAGCCTTTCCAAATGCCTTCGCATGTGCATCGTTATATTAATTAAGTGGTCATAAAGCCAATTTATCCAATTAAGACATGCACTCTTCGGTGAGTGAATTTGAAAAAGTTTGAGTCAGGCGAGCCTGTTTGGTATTACCACTCTGCTTCAAATGTGACAATTGTACTTCTGAGTATAGAGTGTTTCACAGATGAGTTTCCCAAGTATAGATTGTTTCACCATGAAAACTGTTTTTTTTCTTTTTTTGCTTTGCATATTTACCAGAGCAAAAAGCGCTCTATTTTCAACGACAGAGTGGCCGAGTGGTTAAAGGCGCCAGACTTATAAGCTGGTCTCCAATAGTGAGTACGCAGGTTCGAATCCTGTCTCTGTCAATATTTTAAATTTTTATTGATAGAGAAACTCTCATCCTGTAATAAAGCTTCGTTTTTGACATGAAATTGTTGCGGTTTTTCAGGATGTGTAAAAAAATATTCGCTCGCATCGCAAGAAATGAAACACAGGTAGGTTGCTGATAGTAAACAAATTTTATACTTTATTTCCAAATGTATTTTTTATCAACAACAGGAACAACAATACCGTGCATTAGGTTTTATTCATAATGAATATTTACACACGCTTTATTAATCTACATGTACAACAGCAAGACAGAGTGAAATGTGGGTGTGTGCGCATGATAACAGTCGGACAATTGAAATTCGTAGACTAATAACAATGAAACAAAGCACATTATCAATTAAACCTAATTCATATTCAACTGTAATTTTGAAAATGCTACCAGCTTTTCGGGGATTTTCTTCTTCACAAAACAACATTCATAGTAATGAGTATGAGAGTATATGATCGAATAGCAGGAGAATAAAGGAAGACACATTGTTAAGCTTAACTTTGAATGTTTTCTTTTCTTTTCTTCCTTCTTTCTTCTGCAAAAAATGCAACTGCAATAATAATCATCATAATCATCTCTCTCTCTCTCTCTCTCTCTCTCTCTCTCTCTTTCTAATGCATCATCTTAAGAAGCTTCCCAAACACGATGCGAACTCGAGGTTTTCTATTGCTGTTGCTGCTGCTACTTCTCCCATTATCCATCAGTTTCATGCTGCTGACTTCAGCAATTTGCGGGACAAAGAGCCCTCCTCGATACTGATACATCTCATGCCGCTTGAGAGCCTCAACTTCCATGTCGATAATCGCGCAGTGTTTGGACAGCTTGTATGCACGATTCTCTCTATTCCGGATCACAATGGCCGCATTTTCGGCGAATCTGTCTTCGATATTTCCAGACTCATCTTCTGACAGGTTGATACTGACGTCGATGTTGTGCGACCAGAGATCGACGAATCTGGAAATTTCGAAGCATAGACTCACGTCAGTGCTGGCCATGATGCTCCAGTTTGTGTAAATTGTTGCTTCCTCATACGCAGGGATGATAACATCCTGTTCAACTGCAGGAAACAGGTGGAACGTGGGATTGTAGAAATCAGTTTGCATTGCACGAGTTGGACGCAGTACTTTCGTGCGACCGCCTACACGTGCGAGAACCAGGTCAGCCAACTTAATTTGTTTCAGATCGCGGTAATACTCGCTTTCCATGATCTGCACATACTTCTTGCCGATCTGAGGAACATAAGGGAATGGAGAGAGAGAGAGAAATGATTGTTTACAATTGACCATAACGCGAAACATGTCGTGAAAGGCTAAGAACAGCATCAACTCCGCCATGATAATCAATCAGTTGAAAGAGATTTAACATGTGTTCAATGATATCGGTTTTATGCGCCAGCCGTACACGTCTTGTTTTCTGCGGAATATTTTCGTAAGACTGAAGCAACACACCCGTATCTGCACTCCATTGTTGCAGGAGCATACGATTCTGTGAGGACAAAACAAAATCAATACAGGTTGTTCATTATCTCATACAGTCTGCTAGTTTCTTTTTCATAAAACTTTGTATGAGATCTTAGCAATTTCGGTCCATGTAATTTGTGTTGCTCAAATTGCTGCTGAAGACGATAAACATCCTGGCACCACCATTTTCTTATGATCCCGTTCATCGTCAACGTTATGCCCTGAATAATAACAAATACAACAACAATAACTCTTAATTATTCAGTCATCTTTTTTTGTTTTCATTTTCCTGTATACTTCTCTAGCAATATCAACAACATTCATTCCGCAGTACGAGCGAAAGCAGCGATAGTACGGAAGTAAGAATTCCTCTTCCGCTTCATCTTCCTCCTGCTCCTCTTCTCCCTTGTCAACATCCTAAGAGAAAAGAATTGGTGTTACGTAGCCATTAACTTCATTGTTAAAATAGGAATAATTTAAGTGTTTGATTTCCAAGGGTTCAACCCTTTGATGATTCACATTTTGCACTTTAACAGTGATCATGATTGTTTTTCTTGGCAGAATCACATTCAAATGTTTATTGATATTTTTCAATCTCAGAATTAAATCCTCTACATACACAGTGCCATCAATAACGTTCAGAATTGAGATGTTCAGTGAATTGCGTTGCAAAATTTCAAGTGCTGGTCTGAAAATTGTGTTACTTTCAAGCGGGAAAAGCAAAGAGAGGTGAAGTGAAATATCTTTCTGCTGACCAGGCTTCAGTGAAATTTTGAAAGGCAAAGCAAAACCAAACTTATTGTCACCCAGAACAACAGGTCTCTGAGCAGTTTTGTTCAGCTTTTCATAATACAACTGAACAAAGGTTGGTTGATAATAGTAAAACGGAAAACTGTGATCTGTTCCATTGATGGAATAATTCTGCACCCCTTCTATTAATGCATTGCTATTGTATTGGTGCTGTTGCTGCTGTTGCTGTTGTTGTTGTTGCTGTGCCTGCTGCTGCTGTTGTTCAACATTTATCGCAGATATTGTTGTTGTTGTTGTTGTTGATGATGGTGTGTGAAAAAACGCACTCAGAAACTCATCAATCTGTAGAATAAAATTAATACTTCAAATGAGAGCATGAATTGCGACACTGCGGTGTTATGCAGTAAAGAGATTTGCACTTGAAAAATCGAAAGTGACGAACTTTTTTTGATGAATTATACAATTCATGAATATACATTACATGACTTGGAAGAATATAATTCAGCAGATCATCTATGTTCATGAGAGAAGATAGAGCACGTTTCTTTTCACTGCAAATACTGTCATACACTCTTGAAATGTATCCATTTAATTGCGAGAGAGTCACTCTGCGATATATGCTGAACAACTTGCTAAGTTCCCTTTGAAATTCAGAGAAAAGCTGAAAATCTGTTTTCAATGTTTCCTTCAGCAAAAGAACAATTGCAACAATAACTACATTAATTGACATTCTGCATTGCACCAGCATTTGAACATGCCTATCAAAAACAGTATTTCCATTCAGTAGCTCAAAAACTTCATGTTGTGTCAATAGAAGCACCTTTTGCTCACTCTTGGATTGAAAAACGTTGCCACTGTGTTTTACATATTTCAACGTGAGAGTAAGCGAACCTGTTTTTCCACAAATTCTTGCAGAAATTATTTTTTTCCCTCTTCTTTGTATCCGTGTAGATTTAGGTAAGATCCATTCCATATGATTTTTAATTGCAAATAGAATATCCTCTTTTCTTGAAAACAACAGTTTATAGTCACAAAAATGTAAACTGAATTCTTCACCTGCTTTCATGAGTGAAAGAAACAGTTCACCTCTGAAAAAGAAAACATAAACAATGCACAGCATAGAAAGTGCTTTGCTATTGCACTGTTTTGAATTCCATTCAGGGCAATTAGATTCCAAGAGGGTCTTTAGACCAACCTGATGATTGGATGACGATCCATCAGCGTCAGTAGCAGCAGCACCAGCAGCATCAGAGTCAGACTTTCCCTCCCCCTCTTCCCTCTCCTCCTCCTCTTCTTCTTCTTCTTCTTCCTCCTCCTCCATCTCTTCATCATCATCATCATTACGTGCCTGTAAAGGATAGAAATTAATTGTGTTTTGTAATATTCTGATGATAGTATGGCAGGCATGTAATTCCATCATCAAGAATGTATGCCTTTATGTCATTTGGATAGAGACTCTGTCGTTTTGTTTTGTGCGTGTAAATCTGCTGTTTGCATGATTTGAAATGGAAGAATTCACATTCAACAATTCCACTATTACTGCTATCATTTGTGACAGAGTTGAGGAGGGCATTCTTGAAATCGTCTGGAGAGAGTTTTTTCTTTATCACTTTCCTTGGAATAGATTTCACTTTCATGATATCCCTACTGCTGACATTGTTGCTGCTGCTGCTGCTGCTGCTGCTGTTGCTGCTATTACTAAGTGTTTTCTTATGCTGGAAGATTTTTATCGAGTATGCTTTCGATGCAAGAACGGCAATGAAATCAACAATCAGCGGACCTGTTTCGATTGTAAACTTTCCGGGCACTTTTTTGTTTGCTGCACTGTACAAAATGTGATCTTTGGGAAAATCACTGGTATCCAACTGATCACGAAACTGCATGTAGATATCAGTGAAAATATCGTGCACATCACGTACAGTGAAACAGATACTATCAGTGTCTGTATAGTTTACACTCAAGTGTCGATAGTCTAGACCGATTTTTTCCAATGAAGTCATCAACGTGACGTAGACAAAACGATAGAGATGTATTTTCGAAATGTCCAGAATGCTACTACCGAGATAAATCGGTCTGTTTTGCATAACAGTGCGACGCATCATTTCAACCATTGCTGCATTCTCACCGATTAGAGTGTAGTTCTTGAACAGCGGGTTGTTCATCAGCTGTTGAAATTCATAAGGGTTGGTAACCAGTTTGAAATCACGAAACCTGGACGTATCCATCAATGTTCTGCCAAACAGACTGTTATTCAGACTCTTGAAGTATCTCTTTTGAAAGTCAGAAGTGGCATTCTGTCGCAGGAGAGTATTTTTCTCAATGTACGGCGCCATCCAGTAGCTTTGTGTGTATGAAATGCCTGCATTGATTTTCACTAGTTTCAGGTTCAATTCATTTACATAGAACTTGGCAACAGTTGCAGAAATGAGATAATGCTTCTGATCTTTCAAAGAGCACACAAGACGCTCTGGTTTACCGAGTTTCTGCTTATACCTGTCCATAAGGGATCTGCTGTAGGGACTGAGCATGCTCTCGGTGATTTCCATTTTCAACGGAAACGGACAGAATGTCGAGAAGAAATCATGCCTCTTTGGATCAATATACCAGTTTGTTGAGAGGAGATATCCAGTATTGCCAAATTCATCGTACTTGCTTATGTCAAACTCTTCAATCTCTTCAGCACTCATCCAATTAAAGTTTGAACATCCATGCGGATAATTGGTCATTGTATATCCATACAGATTAACAATATCCACCATGGATATCCAAGAACGCGTCTCTGCTGGATTGTATCTATCACCCATTGCAGGGTTATTTGCCTGACTGAAGCGAACTGGACTTTGCACAATTCCACCCCTGCAACTGGATTTGAACCATAGATACATTTCCGGGTCTGTCAGCAATTCGAGTTCAACATCGGTCTGCTTAAAGCACGCTGCTTCACTGAGTCCCGGGTTTGAGATGAAATTCAGCATTTCCAGTCGATAGTTGTCCCAAACACTTTTCCTCAAATTACAAATAACATCTGCAAGAATGAGAACGTCGAGTACAACGTAGGTTTTCAGGTAGTCAATGAATTTATGTTCATTTTCACTCAAACCCAATTCACTGAGCGTCTGTTTAAGTTCTGCATACTCTTCTGCACTGATATTTTTTTGTGTCAGATCATTGAAAAATTCACAGTGATCTGGAATTAGCTTGGTGTTCAGTTTTTGCACTGAATCAAGGAAGTTATACGGAAAAAACTGCTTTTTCCTGCATGCACGAAACTGCTTCTCGCTTGAAAATACAGAACGTAGAATTTTGAACTCGTCATCGGCAAGTAACTCGGCCAGCGTGCTCAGTGATTCAGGTGCAAATTGGACAGAATCTTTGAACTCGAGATTGCCAATGGTGAAAGAAATCAATTCTTCACTGCTCTTTCCGCAAATGAAAAACGGTCGCTTTTGAAAACGAATCTCTGCCAGTGGGATTTGCGAAGTGATCAATTTCCAGTCATAGTGTCGTGCATTGTGTGCAATAACAGGTATGCTCTTTGAAATTGCATACTTGATATTGCACCCACTGCACGCAACACCGCGGAAGTTTTCTCCTTCAGGCAGTAGATGATTGTGATCCAGAACTTTTGTCAGTGGAGGTTGACTCGGTCCCTGATCGAATGGTTTATAGCACAAATAGCAGTGTTCAGCCTCATCCTTCAATTTCAAAAGTTCAGGTGTCACAAGCAGCTTATTGCAGGCATTTTCTTTGATTTGCATGATTTTCTTCTCCTCAACGAACATTCTCTGAAAAAATACCTCTACACAATCTTCACCTGCATAGAAAAATGGCTCCTCAAGAAGCTTACCATCTTCATTGACAATGCAGTAGGAAAATGCAACCGGTTTATGTTTCTTCACTTTACTGCTTTTACCACTTGTTGAGGGAATGTCAACTGTTTCCAGTATTGATTCAAAATCAAAGATAATGAAATGAGAAACCTGCAGAGTTTGTTTTCCTTTTGTAAATCGCAACACGGAGTTCTCTTCTCTGGGCATTTTCACTCTCTGCAACGGCTGTTTTCTGCACAGCTGCTGGTGATACATCAAACCTACTCGTTTTGTAAATGGTGTTAAACAACGTTTACACACCACATAGTTTGATGCACTTGTACGCTGATCAAAAAACAACCTGTTGAAGTGAGAAATGCTCGTCCAGTGAGAGTCGATAATGTTGCTGTTTTCTCGCTTTTCATAGAGCAATAGCAAATCAACTTCTGGCCAGTCAAATTCATCTTCAAATTTGCTCAGTTTCAATGGAACAATCACACCTTTCAGAAGAATGAATGCATTCAGACGAATTTGATTTTGTTTTTCAATCACAGGAAAATCTGCAAGCACGGGTGGATTATGGGTGTTGTCAAAGTTCAACTGATGCAACAGATATTGATAGCTTGCCGTGCGCTGCCTGTTTCTCATCTTCGGATTGAGTGATGCGAGAATAGAGTATTTTAAACATTGATCGTCGCCAATCTCATGTCCATTCTCTACATTTACAATGGCTTTTGTTTTTGCAATATGCTCTGGAGTTTTAATAAACTTTCCAGGTGCTGGTTGAAAAGTGAGCGGAAATGCACGAAACACAAGTTTGGAAATACTGTCCAAACAAAAGCCGCTGCCTTCGGTATTCAGATTTGAAGATGCCTCTTTGAGTATGAGCAGCAAATTGCTCAGCTCATTTGCAAGATTGTCACCCAAATGTATTGTAATAAATCCTGTTCGAGGATACAGTTCGACAGTGTCTGGACTTATCTCATAATACTCACCATTTGAGTGAAAAATTGTCTTAAAATACTCTGCTTCCAGGACAGCTTCAAATCTGATGTTACCGTGTGTTCTGATGAGATTATCAAGCAACTGCAAGAATTGACCATTGAAATAGTGAAAAAATGTTTCTAATGAATGCGACTCGGCTGCATCAGTGCGAAAACTAATTTCATATCCAAACCGGTCATTAGTGAAAACTGCCTGAATGCCAATGTCATCCAACTCAGGTGAATTGTCTACAATTCCTGCTAGAACTGATTGCTCATCGTACATAATAGAAGCACTGACATTATCGCTATCCAAAGATGAGAGAAAAACAGCATTTTCACCATGATTCAAATCGTTACTAACGAAATTGCTCAAACTCGCAGCATTCGACATGTTGTCATCATGAGATGAGGAAGATGCATTTGATAGTGTTTGAGACAACTGTTCGATTTGACTGTGCTGTCGGTTGATAGTTTTTGATAAGTTTATCAAATGCTGCTTCGTCAACTCGTGACGTCGTAATCGAGATTGAAAGAAAAAACTCAAGTTACAGTGTGCACAGAAGAATGTTGTTTTTGTTCCACTGCCATGTTGTTCACTGATGTGAGTTTGCAAATTCGAACGTTGACGAAATGTCTTTGCGCATTGAGAGCACTGAAAAGTTTGATGACTTACATTGCTGTCGTACAGGTTGCTGCTGCTGCTTACTCCGAATCCTCCGAGTCCTCCAGCTGCTTCTGCAGAGGGATCTCGTCCTCCTCCTGCTCCTCCTCCTCCTCCTGCTGCATGTCGCACCCTGGAGGCGTCAGATGCTGCTGCTGCTGCTGACGCTGCATTGGAGCCTGAGGAACTTGGAAGATCGCCTGATTCTGCTGCTGTTGTTGCTGATGCTGAAGCAGGAATTGCAACTGCTGATCCCTCTGCGCAATCGCGGCCTGCAGCTGTTGCATTTGCTGAGCCGCTGACTGTGATCGGGTCTGTCTCTGCAGTGGCTGTTGCTGCTGCTGCTGCTGCTGCTGCTGCTGTTGCACGTGATATGGTGCAATTGCGGCTGCCGCTATGTGCGCCCCAGTGGACTGCACCCTTCGAGCTTTCGAGGAGCTCGATGATTTCACGCTGCGCGGCATCGCTTTGCTGCTGCTGCTGATGCTGCTGATGCTGCTGCTGTTCAGGAACAGTGGATCCATCATACTGGTCAGAGGAACCCACTGTTCGAGCATGTTTCGCATCTGAGTGTCCAGCTGCGAGTCCACCTCCTCCCGACTCAGTTGCTGAAACTGAGCCCCGTTCTGCGGACGAAACAGCAGCACGTTTTCCCGCAGGCTTAGCAGATGACGCAGCACTGTGACAGTTTTCACGAGGCATGGTATTTCGATTGCCAGGTATTTGCGCTGATTCACCGCGTTTGTGTGCGAGGTCACTGTTGCACCGTATTTTGCACGCAAGAGGTTCTCTGAATCGCGCAGGTACAGCGATTCAGTTTCCGTAGATAGATCAGCCTGCTTCGTCCAGAGGTAAACGTAAGTGGTGCCCTTTGGCACGCCGCTGAATCCGGGCGCAGCACCGATGAAGCCGGGCGGGAAGGAATTCACTGAATTGAAGAGAAAAAGAGGTCATTAATTAAATGAAATGATTTTAAAAGATTCAATAATGTTCAATCATGTACTCTAATTCAAAATGGAAAATGTATGCAAAACAAAACTATTTTTATATTCAGAAATAAATAACAAAAATACTTACACTCACTTTTCTTGCTCTTCTCGTCTTCTGTCTAAAACGTTCAAACGAAGCACGTGTTGCTCCTGCTGCTGCTGCTGCTTTCACTGTTTGTTTTCTCTAAACGATGATTATGCGGGAGACAAGAGGCGATGTTGCACAGCGAAGCCGAAGACAAACTAACGCTCTGCCCAATCTTAATTGTTCTTTTAAATCCTCTGATGCTGCTTTCGCTGTTACTTCTGCTGATACTACATCTAACAAAAGTTGAACAATTCCAAATTTTCATGTAACGCATCCATGTCGAATGTGTTGAAATAACTGCTTTTGAAACACTTCATTTGTAAATGCAACCACTCTACATTCGTTCATCAGTGTATCATCAGAAAACAACTCATCTATAATTTGATATATAGTTATTTCTTTTTTACACCTAAAAAAAATAAAATATACGCAATATAAGCCGCAAGTTTCCGAAAGAGTATCTTGGAGACGAGCTCCAGAATTCTTTTTCAGTATATGAAATTGGGATACAAATTTCCTTATATATTTATTATTTACATCAGAGTTTGTAACAAGTGAATCAAATAATTCAACTATATTCTCGTTGACAACATATAAAACAATCCAATGATTTCCAGGTCTCCAACTTTCTTGCAAGTTTACAATAAATGCTGTGTTTGGAGCTGGTTTTCTACTTCCTCCGCTCGGCAACTGGTCACAGGCAAGAACAGTTGTCTCCTTAGAACACTGAGTAATTTTCAACATTTGCTTCAATCTATCAGTATCCATTTTTCTTTGTCTTTATTTCTTAAGCACTGTAGTCAAACTCCAAGCTGCGATCTGAATTAATGTTCAGTTGAGAGTCAAAGAAAAATTGACAAATCATTACAATTGGTTCAGTAACTGGTCGTTGCCATCGTAGATCCATGCTCAGTGTTCCTGTTTGAAGTGGTGCATATACAATACCAGAACTACTGCGAAGATCATTACTGAAATCCATTCCATATATAGCATTACCGCCTATATATCCATGAAGAGTAATGGGACGTGAAATATCACGTTTGTAGCAACGAGTGGTATTGAGAAAACTGTGATAACCATCATTATACTGATGATGTATATAGTCCATTCTTAGAGGACTCTCAAGTGCTGGCTGTCCATTGACACTGACCCGTACTTCATTCAGTCTAAAGTGCTGAAAATTAAATGGATGTAGGAATCCTACTCCGTTGTATGCTTTATTTGTAACAAATGCAAAAAGCATTCGAGTCGGTAGTGTTCCCAGGCAGAGATTTGGAAATCCGTAATCAGTAACACTGGCAGGAATAATGTGATATGTCATCTGAGTTCGCTGAAGTGGAATTACTGCAGGTTTTTGTCGCATGACCATTTCCATTGCAAGCAGCTTATTAGTATCCAACACAGCTTTATAAATTCTCAATTCAGCCTTCACAATTTCCAGAGAGTAAGAATCTTCTTGCTTAGGGTACATGAGCAGAAATTGGTCGTCATGTTTTGTGAATTTAAATCGCAGTCCAAGCCTGCCCGGAAGAAAACGTGTTTGATTTGTGATGGAAGAAATAATGGGTGCAGTCAACTGGACATCCTTCGATGTAGCAAACTGTTTTCTTCGATGATTCC
>Ga0081539_10006538_pt1 | contig 11119 bp, 11 predicted proteins | sample TabmetS4T2R2_FD_71023 | JGI IMG/M metagenome (GOLD analysis project Ga0081539, IMG submission 71023) | Tabebuia heterophylla rhizosphere microbial communities from the University of Puerto Rico - S4T2R2 | ecosystem: Host-associated > Plants > Roots > Rhizosphere ... | reverse complement strand
TGGACGTGTGCGTCCCGCTCGGCCGCACGGCGGTGTGCCCTGTGCTGCCGCCGGCGCCTGGTCCCGCGGATGGCACGAAGCGCGGCGATGACCGGGCCGAGGGCGCGGCCGGCGAGCAGGAGGACGCGGTCCAGACGGGCGGCTCGGTCACCGTGCTCGACCGGGACATCGAGCTGCTCGACGCCGAGCAACTCGACGCGCTCGAGGGCATGGCCGATTGCTGAGGCGACGAGAAGTACCGGAATCGGTTGCGGGCCGTGCCCGGGGGGATCACGGTGGATGGCATGTCCGTCCTGATCGAGGCGCGCCGGTGCCGCTGAGCGACGACCGCATGGCCGAGCTGGCCGGTCGGGTGGTGACCGTGCCCGGCGTGATCGGCGTGGTGCTCGGCGGCAGCCGGGCGCGCGACGCACACACCGCCGAGTCCGACACCGACCTGGGTCTCTACTACCGCCGGCCGCTCGATGTGGAGCGGCTCGACGCGCTGGCCAAGGCGATCGCCGGGCCGACCGCGCTGGTGACGGCGCCGGGCGGCTGGGGGCCGTGGGTGGACGGCGGTGGCTGGCTCAAGATCGATGGTGCGGCGGTCGACTGGATCTACCGGGACCTCGACCGCGTGCGGTCCGTCTGGGTGGACGCCCAGCGCGGCCGGTACGGCTTCCACCATCAGACCGGGCACCCGCTGGGCTTTCCGGACCACGCGTACGCCGGCGAGCTGGCCCTCGGGAGGATCCTCGCCGACCCGACGGGGGAGCTCGGCGAGTTGCAGGGCCGGGTGCGGACCTATCCGCCCGCGCTTTCCGAGGCTCTGGTGGCCGGCCTGTGGGAGGCCGACTTCCTCATCGCCGTGGCGCGCAAGGCGGTGACCCGCGGTGACACCGCGTACATCGCGGGCTGCCTCTTCCGGGTGGTCGGCGTCTGCGCCCACGCCCTGCACGGAGCAGCGCGGCGCTGGCTGATCAATGAAAAGGGCGCAGTGGCCGCTGTGGACACCCTGCCGGGTGCCCCGGCCCGGTTCCGCGAACGGGTCGACGCCGCCTTCACCGGCATGGACGGCGATCCGGTTCACCTGACCGGCGCGATCGACACGGCCGCCGATCTCGTGCTGGACACCGCGGACGCGTGCGCCATCATGTTGCGGTGACCGCAGAGGCACCCACCATCCTCGCCACCAGCGCCGGCTTCGAGCGGGGCCCGCTCGGACTCTTCGATCTGCGCCCCGGCCGGATCCACCGGTTCGCCGCCGAGCTGGCCCGCACCCGTACGCCGAAGATCTGTGTGCTGGCCCAGGCCACCGGCGACCCGGAGGCAAGGATCGGCGCCTTCTACGCGGCCTTCGCCGGCACCGACTTCACCGTGTCGCACCTGCAGCTGTTCCCCATGCCGAACGTGGCGGGCGTCCGCGACCACGTGCTGAGCCAGGACATCATCTGGGTCGACGGCGGCAGCGTCGCCAACCTCTGCGCGGTCTGGCGAGTGCACGGGCTGGACGAGATCCTGCGGGAGGCGTGGCAGTCCGGCGTCGTGATGAGCGGCGTGTCGGCCGGCTCGATCTGCTGGCACGCCGGCGGCAGCACGGACAGCTTCGGCCTGGAACTGCGCGGCTTCACCGACGGGCTGGGCTGGCTGCCGTACAGCAACGGGGTGCACTACGACAGCGAGGAGCGCCGACGGCCGACGATGCACCGGCTGATCGCGGACGGCACGCTGGGCGACGGGTACGCGACGGACGACGGTGCCGGGCTCGTCTATCGCGGCACCGAGCTGGTCGAGGTGGTCGCGGACCGGGCCGGGCCGCGCGGTTACGAGCTACGGCGGGCCGCCGGCGGCTCGGTCACCGAGACGCCGCTGCCGACTCGGGTTCTCCGCTACGAGGCGTAGTGCAGGATCACGTTGTGCACGTGGTGCGTCTTCTCGGAACCGCGGAACTCCACCTCGTACACCTGCGTGCCGACGGTGATGGCGATCGTCCCGGTGGAGAAGAACTGGCCCGCCCAGCTCTTGTTGCTCACCACGCTCACGCTGCTGACCTTGGCGTACGGGATGCTGGTGATCGCGACGCGCTTACCGACGAAGGACTTGTCCTGGATGATGATGCGCCGGTTGGTGAGACCGATGAAGCCCGTGCCCGCGCCCACCGCGTCGTAGACCGCGATGATCTGTTCGCCGTCGAGCAGGCCGCTCTCGATCTGCTGGAGCTGACCCTTGTTGTCGTACACCACGTCGCTCATGGCCTGAGCGTAGCCATCGGGGGCTATGCGGGGCCGACGACCCGGCGGTAGAAATCCTCGATCCGCGCGGCGAGAGTCACCTCACCGTCCGTAATGGCGTCGCCGTCCCGATCGCCGAGGCAGATCTGCGTGTGGCCATCGAGGCGCCGGATCCGAGGTCGTATGTGCAAAGTGTCCGACGCGACCTTGATCCGCTCGGTCAAGGCGGCGTGCTGGCTGTCGTCGAGTGCCAGCTCACGCTTGAGCTGGACGCCCTCCTGCTTCCAGCCGCTCAGCTGCGTCAGGGCGTCACTCAAGTAGTCGGACCGGTCTCCCCGTTGTCTTCTGGCCCGCATCCGGGAAACCCCCTTGGCGTCGTTGCCGGCTTGTGGCCAAACTGTCGCCGTGTCGTCATGGTCGGTGCCCACAGTCTTGCGTTCCGGGACAACCATGTCCACGCCCACATATGCGTGTTTGCGTGACGATCGGGACTCGTCGGGCAACCTGATCGGATAACTTTTGTGAGAAGCTCTGATCTCATGCCGCCGGAACACCATGTCAGCGCCGTAAAGTCACCTAGAGTAATCGTCGCGGCGGTGATCGTCATCGATGGCCGTGTGCTCGCGTGCGAGCGCTGTGCTCCGCCCGAAGTGGCCGGCCGCTGGGAGTTCCCCGGCGGCAAGGTCGAGCCGGGGGAGACCGACGAGCAGGCACTCGCCCGCGAGTGCGCCGAGGAGCTCGGCGTGCGCGTCGAGGTGGGCCGCCGGGTAGGCCCGGATGTCCCGCTCGCCCATGGCCGCGCGGTGCTGCGGGTCTTCGCCGCACGGCTGCTCAACGGCGACCGGCCCCGGGCGCTCGAGCACGCGGCCCTACGCTGGCTCTCGGCAGACGAGCTGCACACCGTACCGTGGCTTCCCGCGGACAAGCCGATCGTCTTGGAGCTACCCGGCCTCCTGAGTTGAGGCCGGCGGGGCCGCACTCTCCGTGCCGCCGAAGGTCTTGCGCAGCTCCCGCTTGAGCACCTTGAGGCTCGGCCCGAGCGGCAACGACTCGACGAAACGCACCTGCCGAGGGTACTTGTGGCGACCGACATGCTCCTTGGACCATTCGATGAGCTCCTGCGCCGTGATGCCACCGGGATCGGGCACGACCACGGCGCAGATCTCCTCGCCGTGCACCGGATCCGGCACGCCGATCACGGCGACCTGCTGAACCGCGGGATGCCGGGCGAGCACCTCCTCCACCTCGCGGGGGTAGACGTTGAAGCCGCCCCGGATCACCAGGTCCTTCTTGCGGTCGACGATCGTGATGAAACCGTCGGCGTCCTTGCTGCCCAGGTCACCGCTGCGGAACCAACCGTCCACGATGGCCTGCGCGGTGGCCTCGGGATCGTTCAGGTAACCGGCGAAGACGTTGTGCCCGCGGATCACTATCTCGCCGAGCTCGCCGGTGGACAGCAGCTCGATCCGATCCTCCAGTTCCGGGCGGGCGATCTCCACCTCGACGCCCCAGATCGGGTGGCCGACCGTGCCGGGTCTGGTACCGAAGGCGGGTTGGTTCGTGGTGGCGGTGGGCGAGGTCTCGGAGAGTCCGTACCCCTCGAACACTCCCGCGTGGAACACCTCGTTGAACCTCTCCAGCACCGCTACCGGCAGCGATGCGCCGCCCGAGACGCACAGCCGCAGCTCCGGCAGGCGGTCCGCCTTGGCGGCCGCCTCCAGCAGCCCGATGTACATCGTGGGTACACCGTGGAAGATGGTCACGTTCTCGCGCACCATCAGATCGATGGCGGCTTCACCGGAGAACCGGGCGAGCAGCACGATGGTGCCGCCCAGCCGGAACGTGCCGTTCATGCCGACCGTCTGGCCGAACGTGTGGAACAGCGGCAGGCAGCCCATCACCACGTCGTCTCCGCGCAGGTCGTGGATGTCGAAGACGTTCACCATGGTGTTCATCACGAGATTGAGGTGGGTGAGCAGGGCACCCTTGGGCCGGCCGGTGGTGCCGCTGGTGTAGAAGACGACGGCGACGTGGTCGGCCTGGCGGCTCACGTACGTGCGCAGCGGCTCGACGGTCGCGGAGACGTCCTCGAGCCGGGTCACCCCGGCGGTGGGGCCCACCGACACCACGTCGACCCCGGCGAGCCGGCCCGCCGCGGCCGCGCCGGCGAGCTGGCTGGAGTGCGCCACCAGCAGTCTGGCACCGCTGTCGCGCAGGACGAAGGCGTTCTCCTCGGGTGTGAGCAGCAGGTGCATCGGCACGATGGTGGCGCCCGTCGCGAGGACGGCGTAGTAGACCCGTGGGAAGTCGACGACGTTCGGCAGTTGGATGGCGACCGTGTCACCCGGGCCGATGCCGAGCTCGCGCAGGCCGGCCGCGTACGCCAGGGCCTGCCCCCAGAGTTCGCGGTAGGTGACCCGGCTGGGCCCGTCGACGACCGCGACCTTGTCGGGATGGCGGCGGGCCGCTTCGGCGAGGACGGTGGCCAGGGACAGCGTCGTCATGACAGGTGGCCCCCGATCTTCGTGTAGCCGCGCAGGAGATCGCGGGAGATGATCAGCCGCTGCATCTCGTCGGTGCCCTCGTAGATGCGCATCAACCGCACCTGCCGGTACCACCGCTCGATCGGCAGCTCGCGGGTGTAGCCCATGCCGCCGTGGATCTGCATGACCCGGTCCACCACCCGGTTCACCATGCCGGCCCCGTACAGCTTCGCCATCGAGGACGAGTGCCGGGGATCCTCGCCCTGGTCGACGGTCCACGCGGCGCGCAGCACCAGCCAGCGGGCCGCCTCAAGCTCCACCTCGGAGTCGGCGATCATCCACTGGATCGCCTGGTTGTCGCCGATCCTCCGGCCGAAGGTCTCCCGGGTGTTCGCGTACTCGATCGCCATGCCGAGCGCCCGTTCAGCGATGCCCAGCGCGTTCGAGGGAATCAGGTAGCGGCCCTTGCCGATCCACTTCATGCCCAGCTCGAAGCCCTGCCCGATCTCGCCGAGGATGTTGCGGTGCGGGACCCGGACGTCCTCGAAGATCAGTGCGGCCGGGCCACCCTCGCCCATGGTCTGGATCACCTCGCTGCGCCAGCCCATCGAGCGGTCGACCAGGAAGGCCGTCGTGCCGCCGCCGCGCACGCCCTTCTGCGGGTCGGTGACCGCGACCACGATGACGAAGTCGGCGTCGTTGCCGTTGGTGATGAAGGTCTTCTCCCCGTTGAGCACCCAGTCGTCGCCGTCGCGGCGGGCGCGCAGCTTGATGTTCGCCGCGTCCGACCCGGCCCCCGGCTCGGTGATCGCGAAGCAGGAGATGCGTTCGCCGTCGATGGTCGGCAGCAGGTACTCCTTCTTCTGCGCCTCGTTGGCGTGGTACAGGATGTTGTCCGCCTCGCCACCGAAACGGAACTGTACGAAGGTGCGGCCCACCTCGGTCCAGAGCAGCGACTGGAGCACGGCGGAGAGGTCCATCCCCCCGTACTCCTCCGGGGTGGACAGTCCCCAGAAGCCGAAGTTCCGCGCCTTGAGCTGCAGCTCGCGGAGCTCGCTGTGGGTGAGGCCGGGCTCGTGGCGCCGCTCGCGCCGCAGCGCCTCCTGCTCCAACGGCATCACCTCGCGGGCGATGAACTGGCGGGCGGTGTCGCGGATCGCGCGTTCCTCGTCACTGAGGGAGAAGTCCATGGGCTTAAACTAGCGGCGCAGGGACCGTCGCTGTACCACCACTTCGCCACGAGGACCGCAGGTCGACGCCGGGTGGTCGCACGCGCCTTCACCCTCGGCCTGGCGGCCCGACAGAAATGGGGACTTGATGACCTCCCTCGATCGCCCGCGTCTCTACCTCGGCGGCGAGTGGGTGGCGCCCGCCTCCGCCGAGACGATCGCCGTGGAGAATCCGGCGACCGAGGAGATCATCGCGCACGTGCCCGCCGGCACGGCGGAGGACGTGGACCGTGCGGTCGCGGCCGCGCGGCGGGCGTTCGCGGGCTGGGCCGGCACGCCGCGGGCGGAACGTGCGGAGGTCCTCGACCGGCTGCACACGGCCTTGTCCGCCCGGGCCGCGGACGTCGCGAGGACCGTCGGGCTCGAGCTCGGCGCGCCGCTCAAGATCGCCAAGGCGGTACAGACCGGATTGCCGCTCACGGTCCTCCGGGCGTACGCCGACCTCGCCGCGCGCCCCGAGCCCGAGGAGACCGTGGGCAACTCGCTGGTGGTGCACGAACCGCTGGGGGTGGTCGGTGCGATCACTCCGTGGAACTACCCGCTGCACCAGGTGGTCGCGAAGGTGGCCGCGGCCCTCGCGGCCGGGTGCCCGGTCGTGCTCAAACCAAGCGAGCTGACTCCGCTGGTGGCCTTCCTGCTGGCCGACGCCGCCGTCGAGGCGGGCGTTCCGGCCGGCGTGTTCAACCTGGTGACCGGCACCGGCCCGGTGGTCGGGGCGGCCATCGCCGGGCACCCGCGGATCGACATGGTCTCGTTCACCGGCTCCACCGCGACCGGCCGCGCCATCTCGCACGCGGCGGCCGACCGGATCGCCCGGGTCGCGCTCGAGCTCGGCGGCAAGTCGGCGAACGTCATCCTCGAGGACGCCGACCTGACCAGGGCGGTGAAGGTCGGCGTCGGCAACGCGTTCCTCAACTCGGGACAGACCTGTACGGCGTGGACCCGGATGCTGGTGCACCGCAGCCGGTACGACGAGGCCGTCGCGCTCGCCGCCAAGACCGCGTCCGGGTACACCGTCGGCGACCCGTTCGACGAGGGGACCCGGCTGGGCCCGCTGGTCTCCGCGGCGCAGCGGGACCGGGTGCGGGGCTTCGTCGAGCGGGCCTCGGCACGGCTGGTCACCGGCGGACTCGAGGCGCCGGTGCCGGGCAAGGGCTACTTCGTGGCGCCGACCGTTTTCGCCGACGTCGATCCGGACAGCGAACTCGCCCAGGAGGAGATCTTCGGCCCGGTGCTGTCGATCATCCCGTTCTCCTCCGACGACGAGGCTGTCGAGATCGCGAACAACTCGCGGTACGGCCTGGCCGGCGGGGTGTGGGGCACCGAAGAGCGGGCGTTCGCCGTGGCCCGGCGGATGCGGACCGGCGCGGTCGACGTCAACGGCGGTGCCTTCAACCCGGTCGCGCCGTTCGGCGGGTACAAGCAGTCCGGAATCGGCCGCGAGCTCGGTGAGTACGGTCTGGCGGAGTTCCAGCAGGTGAAGGCGATCCAGCGATGACGGCTTACTTCTCCGGCCTGGTCGTGCGGGAGGCCGGTGCCCGGCCCGCGGTGGCCGAACTGCACCTGCCCGAGGTCGGTCCCGGCCAGGTTCGGATCCGCATCCGGGCGGCCGGCGTGTGCCACTCCGATCTCTCCATGGTCGACGGGACGATCCGCCCGCCGTACCCGTTGGTGCTCGGCCACGAGGCGGCCGGCGAGGTGGTCGAGGCCGGTGAGCACGTCACCCGGGCCGCCGTCGGCGACCACGTGGTCCTCAACTGGCAGCCCCCATGCCGCGACTGCTGGTTCTGCCAGCACGGCGAGCCGTGGCTCTGCAGCACGTCGTCGGGTGTCGCGGCATTGGAGAACGGGATCACGCTCGACGGCGTGCCGGTGCACCTCGCGCTGGGTCTCGGTGCGTTCGCCGACCAGGTGGTGGCGCCGCAGAACGCGGTGATCCGGGTGCCGCGCGAGCTCGACTTCGAGCGGGCGGCGCTGCTCGGTTGCGGGGTGCTGACCGGCACCGGCGCGGTGCGCAACACCGCGCGGGTCGCCCCGGGCGAGTCCGTGGTGGTGATCGGTCTCGGCGGCGTCGGTCTCTCGGTGGTGGCAGCGGCCCGCGCGGCCGGGGCGTCCGACGTGATCGCGGTGGACGTCTCGGAGGCGAAGAAAGAGCTCGCCGAGGCGGCCGGCGCGACCGACTTCGTGGTCTCCTCGGATGCGCTGTCCAAGGAGATCCGGCGTCGTACCCAGGGCCGGGGCGCCGACCACGCGTTCGAGTGCGTCGGCCGGGCCAGCACGATCCGCGCGGCGTGGCGCGCCACCCGGCGCGGCGGCAAGGCGACCGTGGTGGGCATGGGTTCGAACGACGACCTGGTCACACTCTCCGCGCTCGACATCTTCTCCTCGGCGCGGACACTGCGCTCCTGCGTGTACGGCCAGGCCGACCCCGACGCCGCGATCCCGGAGCTCGCCCGGGAGGTGCTGTCCGGCGCGCTGTCCCTGGACCACCTGATCACCGACCGGATCGGCCTGGCCGACGTCCCGGCCGCGTTCGGTAAGATGGCCCGCGGCGAGGGGGCCCGGTCCATCGTGCGCTGGTAAGGTCGCGACGTGCGTCCCGCGGCCGGTGAGGTGCTGCACTTCTCCGAGGGCTGTTGGACAATCTCTGGCCGTTCTGGGACGAGGTGGTCGCCAGCACGGTCGGCTTCAGCGGCATCCGCCTGCGCAACGCCCGGCCACGCCCATGAAGACCGGCGGCCGGTCCTCGACTCGCTGGAAGAGCGGTCAGGAGGCGCTGCGGTAGCGGTTGAGCTCGCGCCGGGCCAGGGATCGCTTGTGGACCTCGTCGGGGCCGTCGGCGAGCCGCAGCGTACGCGCCGCCGCCCAGAGCGCGGCCAGCGGCGTGTCCTGGCTCACGCCTGCGGCGCCGTGCGCCTGGATGGCCTTGTCGAGGATCCACTCCACGGCGCCCGGCACGATGATCTTGATGGCCTGGATCTCGGTGTGCGCGCCCTTGTTGCCGGCCGTGTCCATCAGCCACGCCGCCTTGAGCACGAGCAGCCGGGCCTGCTCGATGCGCACCCGCGACTCGGCGATCCAGTCCTGCACCACGCCCTGCTCGGCGAGCGGCCTGCCGAACGGCGTACGGGTCAGTGCTCGCCGGCACATCAGCTCGAGGGCCCGCTCGGCCATGCCGATCAGCCGCATGCAGTGGTGGATGCGTCCCGGCCCCAGGCGGGCCTGGGAGATGGCGAATCCACCTCCCTCGGAGCCGATCAGGTTGCCGGCCGGGACGCGGACGTTCTCGAGCACGAGCTCGGCGTGCCCGCCGTGGTCGCCGTCGGTGTATCCGAAGACCGTCATGCCGCGCCTGATCGTCAGGCCGGGAGTGTCGCGCGGCACCAGGATCATGCTCTGCTGCACGTGCCGGGCGGCCGACGGGTCGGTCTTGCCCATCACGATGAAGATCTTGCAGTTCGGGTTCATCGCGCCGGTGATGTAGAACTTGTGCCCGTTGACGACGTAGTCGTCGCCGTCGCGTTCGATCCGTGTGCCGATGTTCGTCGCGTCGGACGAGGCGACCTCCGGCTCGGTCATCGCGAACGCGGACCGGATCGTGCCGTCCAGCAGCGGCCGCAGCCAGTGCCGCCGCTGCTCCTCGGTCCCGAACTCGGCCAGCACCTCCATGTTCCCGGTGTCCGGGGCGGCGCAGTTCAGGGCGGGCGGCGCCAACGCCGGGCTACGACCGGTGATCTCGGCGAGCGGGGCGTACTGAAGATTGGTCAGCCCGGCACCGTGCTCGCCCGGGAGGAAAAGATTCCACAGGCCGGCGAGCCGCGCCTGCGCCTGCAGGCGGGCGACGACCGGCGGTGGTTCCCAGCCGGTGCTCTCGAACGACGACTCGGCGGGATAGACGTAGTCGTCCATGAAGGCGAGCAGCCGCTTGCGGTAGTCCTCCGTGGTGGCGTCGAAGGTGAAGTCCATCAGTGTCCCTCCAGCGCCTGGTGGCCGCGGACGACCAGGGGCCCGACGAGGTCCCCGATGGTGTCGAAGCCCTCGCCCACGGTCTGACCCTGAACGTAGCGGTAGTGCACGCCCTCGAGGATCACCGCGAGCTTGAACGCGGCGAATCCCACGTACCAGTGCAGGTCGCTGACGTCGCGCCGGCTGCGCTCGGCGTAGCGCGCGCCGATCTCGGCCGGCGACGGGTGGCCGGGCACCGTGATCGGCGCGATCGCCCGGCCCTCCCGGACCTGCAACGGCAGCCCGGCGTAGACCAGCATCAGCGCCAGGTCGCTCAACGGATCGCCGAGCGTCGACATCTCCCAGTCCAGCACGGCGTTGATCTGCAACGCGGGCCCGATCAGCACGTTGTCCAGCCGGTAGTCGCCGTGCACCACCGCGCCCGGCCCGCCGGCCGGGATGTCCACGGCGAGCCGGGCGTGCAGTTCTTCGATGCCGGCGACCTCGCGGCTACGCGAGGCGTCGAGTTGCGTCTTCCAGCGGCGTACCTGGCGCTCGTTGAAGCCCTCCGGCCGGCCGAAGCTGGCCAGGCCGATCGCCGCCGGATCCAGCGCGTGCAGGTCGGCGAGCGTGTCCACGAGCGACAGCATCAGCGTGCGCATCGCGTCCGGCCCCATCGCCACCAGCTCGGTCACGTCCCGGTATATCTGCCCGTCGACGTGCTCCATCAGGTAGAACGGCGCGCCGATCACGTCCGGATCGGTGCAGAGCAGCACCGGCTTCGGCGTGGGGAAGCCGGCCTTCGAGAGCGCCTCCAGCACGCGGTGCTCGCGGGCCATGTCGTGCGCGGTGGGCAACACGTGCCCGAGCGGGGGCCGGCGCAACACCCAGCGGTTCTCGCCGTCGGTGATCGCGTACGTGAGGTTGGAGCGTCCGCCCGCGAACATCCGTCCGGTCAGTTCGCGCGGGGAGCCGAGGTAGTCGCGTAGCCGCTCCAGGTCGAGGCCCTTCATCGGCGACCGTCCTCGAACGCGCGCTGCATCTTGTTCATCCCGCTCAGCCACCGGTCGGTGTCCGCGGCGCGCAACTTGTAGTAGTCGGCCACCTCGGCGTGCGGCAGGATCAGGAAGCTGTCGCCCTCCAGGGCCTTCGCGACGATCGCGGCCACCTCGCCGGGCTCCAGCGCACCCTCGGCGAGCAGGGCGGCTCTCGGGCTGCCGCCCTCACCGCCGCGGGTGAGCATGTCGGTGCG
>Ga0081539_10006537_pt1 | contig 11119 bp, 9 predicted proteins | sample TabmetS4T2R2_FD_71023 | JGI IMG/M metagenome (GOLD analysis project Ga0081539, IMG submission 71023) | Tabebuia heterophylla rhizosphere microbial communities from the University of Puerto Rico - S4T2R2 | ecosystem: Host-associated > Plants > Roots > Rhizosphere ... | reverse complement strand
CAGTCAGAAACCAGGGCTACCCACTGCAGGTGGCGGGTAGCCCTGGCCTCGATGTTCGCCGTGTCGGGACGACAGGATTTGAACCTGCGACCCCTTGACCCCCAGTCAAGTGCGCTACCAAGCTGCGCCACGTCCCGGCTCGGCCCGCTCCGGGGCCGCAACCGAGCGTACCGCACCTACCCGGCGCGACCGGACGGGTAATCGCCGCGCGGGCGCGGCCCGCCGGGCGGCACACTGGCGCCCGTGCTCCTGACCCTCACCACCACCATGCCGGACGCCGCCGACCTGGGGTTCCTGCTCCACAAGCACCCCGGCAAGGCGCAGCAGTTCGCCACGGCGGCCGGCACCGCGCACGTCGTCTGGCCCGAGGCCACCGACGACCGCGCCACCGTCGCCCTCCTCCTCGAGGTCGACCCGATCGCGCTGGTCCGCGGCAGGAGCGCCACGCTCGACCAGTACGTCAACGACCGCCCCTACGCGGCGTCGTCCATGCTCGCCGTCGCCCTGGGCCGCGTCTTCCGGACGGCGATGACCGGCCGCTGCGACGCCCGCCCGGACCTGCCGGGCCGCGCCATCCCGCTCGAGATCCACGTCCCGGTGCTGCGCAGCCGCGGCGGCCCGGACGTGGTCGAGCGCCTGTTCGCACCGCTCGGCTGGCAGGTCACGGCCATCGCGCTCCCCCTCGACGACCGGTTCCCCCACTGGGGCGACTCCCCCTACGTGGACCTCCGGCTGACCGGCAGCCAGCGGCTCGCCGACGCGCTCACCCAGCTCTACGTCCTCCTCCCGGCGCTGGACGACGCGAAGCACTACTGGGTCGGCCCCGACGAGGTCGAGAAGCTGCTGCGCGCCGGCACCGGCTGGCTCGCCGGCCACCCGGAGCGCGAGCTCGTCACGCGCCGCTACCTCAGCCACCGCCGCGGCCTGGTCACGACCGCCGTCGGCCGCCTCGCCGAGGTGGACGACACCGAGCCCGAGGCGCTCGACAACGCCGTCGACGCCGAGCTCGAGGCCGCGGACGACGACGCCCCGCCGCCCCCGGAGCCGCTGGTGCGCCTCCGCCACGCCGCCGTCCTCGAGGCGCTCCGCGAGGAGCAGGCGGCGACCGTCGCGGACGTCGGCTGCGGCGAGGGTGCGCTGCTGCGCCGCCTGATCCAGGACCCGGCGTTCACCCGCGTCCTCGGCACGGACGTCTCGCACCGCGCCCTCGAGGTCGCCGCCCGGCGGCTGCACCTCGACCGCATGCCCGACCGCAAGCGCGCCCGCATCGAGCTGCTCCAGTCGTCGGTGACCTACCGCGACGACCGGCTCGCCGGGTTCGACGCCGTCGTCCTCATGGAGGTCGTCGAGCACCTCGACCCGCCGCGGCTGCCGGCGCTGGCGCGCACCGTGTTCGGCCACGCGCGGCCGGCCTCGGTCGTCGTCACGACGCCGAACGCCGAGTACAACGTCCGCTACGAGACCCTGCCCGAGGGCCGCATGCGCCACCACGACCACCGGTTCGAGTGGACGCGCGAGGAGTTCCGCGCCTGGGCCGCCGACGTCGCGGCCACGCACGGGTACACCGTCCGCCACGTCGCGGTCGGCGACGACGACCCCGAGGTCGGGCCGCCCACCCAGCTCGCCGTCTTCCGGAGGGTCGCATGAGGCTCACGGTCCCGGAGCTGTCGCTCGTCGTCCTCGTCGGCGCCAGCGGCTCGGGCAAGTCGACGTTCGCGCGCACACACTTCAGCCCGTTCGAGACGATCTCCAGCGACTACTGCCGCGGGCTCGTCGCGGACGACGAGAACGACCAGGCCGCCACGCCGGCCGCGTTCGACGTGCTGCACTACATCGCCGGCAAGCGCCTGGACGCCGGGCGCCTCACGGTCGTCGACGCCACGAACGTGCAGCCCGAGGCGCGCCGCCACCTGGTCGCCCTCGCTCGCGCGCACGACGTCCTGCCGGTGGCGATCGTCCTCGACGTGCCCGAGCGCCTCTGCGTCGAGCGCAACGCGTCCCGGCCCGACCGCGACTTCGGGCCGCAGGTCATCCGCCGCCAGCGCGACCAGCTCCGCCGCGGGCTGCGGCACCTCGGCAAGGAGGGGTTCCGCAAGGTGCACGTCCTGCGCACCGAGCAGGACGTCGCCGAGGCGGAGGTGGTGCGCGAGAGGCTCCTCAACGACTACCGCCACGTCACCGGCCCGTTCGACGTCGTCGGCGACGTCCACGGCTGCCGGTCCGAGCTGGAGACGCTCCTCGGCGAGCTCGGCTACGAGCTGCAAAGGGACGACGCCGGCCGCCCGGTGGACGCCGTCCACGCCGCCGGCCGCACGGCGGTCTTCGTCGGCGACCTCGTCGACCGCGGCCCCGACTCGCCGGGCGTCCTGCGCCTGGTCATGGGCATGGTGGCCGCCGGCCACGCGCTCTGCGTGCCCGGCAACCACGAGAACAAGCTCGTGCGCGCGCTCCAGGGCCGCAAGGTCACGGTCAGCCACGGGCTCGAGACGACGCTCGCGCAGCTCGCCGACGAGACGCCGGAGTTCCGCGCGCGGGCGGAGGCCTTCTGCCGCGACCTGGTCTCGCACCTGGTGCTCGACGGCGGGCGCCTCGTCGTCGCGCACGCCGGCCTCAAGGAGGCGTACCACGGCCGCGCCTCGGGCCGGGTGCGCTCGTTCGCGCTGTACGGCGACACGACCGGCGAGACCGACGAGTTCGGCCTGCCGGTCCGCTACCCGTGGGCGAACGACTACCGCGGCCGCGCGACGGTCCTCTACGGCCACACGCCGACGCCGGAGCCGGAGTGGGTCAACAACACGATGTGCCTGGACACCGGCTGCGTGTTCGGCGGCAAGCTGACGGCGCTGCGGTACCCGGAGAAGCAGGTCGTCTCGGTGCCCGCCGAGAAGGTCTGGTACGAGCCGGTCAGGCCGTTCCCGGCGGCCGGGCAGGGTGGCGGGGCGTCGCCCGCGCGGGCCGCCGACGAGCTGGCGATCACCGACGTCCTCGGCGCCGGCGGCGTCGAGACGCGCCTCGCCGGCCGGGTCGCCGTCCGCGCCGAGAACGCGGCCGGCGCCCTGGAGGTGATGAGCCGCTTCGCGCTCGATCCGCGCTGGCTGCTGTACCTGCCGCCGACGATGGCGCCGACGGCCACCGACCCGGACGGCGACCTCCTCGAGCACCCGCGCTCGGCGTTCGAGGGGTACCGGCGCGACGGCGTCGAGCGGGTGATCTGCGAGGAGAAGCACATGGGCTCGCGGGCCGTGGTGCTGGTCTGCCGGGACGCCGGCGCCGCCCGCGCGCGCTTCGGGGCGGACGGCGCGACGTCCGGCGCCGTCCACACCCGCACCGGCCGCCCGTTCTTCGCGCCCGCGCTGACCGAGGAGCTCCTCGACCGGCTGCGGGCCGCCGTCACCGCCGCGGGCCTGTGGGACGAGCTCGACACCTCGTGGCTGCTGCTCGACTGCGAGCTGCTCCCCTGGTCGGCGAAGGCCGAGGACCTGCTGCGGCACCAGTACGCCGCCGTCGGGGCCGCCGCCCGGGCCGCGACGTCGCGCGCCGTGGCGGCGCTCGAGGCGGCGGGCGGCCGCGGGCTCGACGTCGGCGACCTGCTGGACCGCACCCGCGCGCGGGCCGCGAACGCGCACGCGTTCACCGCGGCCTACCGGCGCTACGTGTGGCCGACGTCGGGGCTGGACGGCGTCCAGGTGGCGCCGTTCCAGATGCTCGCGACCGAGGGCCGGGTCTGGTCGGACCGCGACCACGCCTGGCACCTGGCGATCGCGGACCGGCTGGTCGACGCCGCGCCGGCGCTGGTGCGCGCGACCCGGCGGCTCGCCGTCGACGTCGGCGACGAGGAGCAGGTGGCGGCCGGCGTGGCGTGGTGGGAGGAGCTGACCGCCGAGGGCGGCGAGGGCATGGTGGTGAAGCCGTTCGCGAACCTCGTGACCGCCGGGAAGGGGTTCGCGCAGCCCGGCGTCAAGGTACGCGGGCGCGAGTACCTGCGGATCATCTACGGCCCGGACTACACCGAGCCGGCGAACCTCGAGCGCCTCCGGCGCCGCTCGCTGGGCCACAAGCGGTCGCTGGCGGCCCGCGAGTACGCGCTGGGCATGGAGTCGCTGGAGCGCGCGGCGCGCGGCGAGCCGCTGTGGCGCGTCCACGAGGCGGTGTTCGCGGTGCTGGCCCTGGAGTCGGAACCGGTGGACCCGCGCCTGTAGCGTGGTCTCGGGCTAGGGCCTGAGTCCGGCAGGCCTTCGAAGTCGATGGAGATGCCGATCATCTCGATCGTGCCGTCGGGAAGCTCCTGGGCGACCACGTCGCAGGCGGGGACGGCCGATTCTCACGCGCCGGGGAGAAGATCGCTTCCAGCGTCAGGAACACCTGATCGCTTACCTCGACGTGTCTCACGAGGCATGACGAGACTTGCGCGCTTCGTACTCGGCGATCATGCGCCGGCCTCGCCCGGCGAGGCGGGCACGCTGGTGCTCGGACAGCGTGGCCGGATCCACGACGCTGTCCTCGAAGTGCTGCCGACGCTCGGCAGGCGCCATGGCGTCCAGTTCGGCGGCCGCGGTCTCAGGCCGCGGTGCCGTGGTTCAGGTGGTGTACCAGGGTTCTCAGCCAGGGCTTCGACAGGGACGGCTCGCCCGCGGTTGCCCTCGCCAGGGCCCGGCGGCCCTCGGCGCTGCGGCCGTACTCGACCAGCGCCACCGCCTCGGCGAGCGCGCGACGGGTCGGCTCGTCGTGCCGCGGGCCCTCACCCTTCCGCTGCGCCGGGACGAACGCCGCGGTGAGCTTCGGCTGGTGGTTGCCGAGGTAGAACCACACGGTCCGGTCCAGCGACACGCTCACCACCGCCCGCCGCGGCAGCTCGCGCCAGGCCGGCTGGTGCCACCACCGGAACGTGTCGGGCGCGGGCCGCTCGCGCGTCGTCACCCCGACGAACCGCAGCTTGCGGCGGACGACGTCCCACTGCGCACGCTCGTCGCGCACCCAGTCCCGGACGACGGAGAGCAGGCTCTCGAACGAGCGGCCGCTGTACACGACGTCCACGAACACCACCGGACGGCGACGCAGCATCAGCTCGGCCGGCGCCAGCCCGTGCACGGCCAGGACCTCGCGCGCACGCCCGGGGACGTCCGCCCACCAGTCCAGCTCCGACAGCGGCAGCCGCCGCAGCCCCGCCCCGGCCGGCGTGCCGGTCAGCGCGGCGCCGAGCAGGTCGAACATCGAGTCCAGCGACCGCCCGACGAACACCAGGTCGCCGTCGTCGCTGCGCGCCAGCACGAGCCCGGCGCACCGCACCAGCTCGCCGAGGAACGACAGCGACGGCGCCGGGGCAGCGTCGAGCAGCGTCCCGAGCTGGTCGGGTCGCTGGAGGTCCCACCGGAAGGGGACACCGCTCTCGGCTGCGTGCGACACGCCCACGAGTGTGAACGGCCGTCGCCGCCCGGGAACACCGAATTTCAGCGGCGGCGCTTCTCCCGCGGCCGTACCGAGATCTCCACCGGCGTGCCGGTGAAGCCGAACTCCTCGCGCAGCCGCCGCTCGACGAACCGCCGGTACCCGGCCTCGAAGAACCCGGTCGTGAACAGCACGAACCGGGGCGGCCGGGTTGCCGCCTGGGTCCCGAAGAGGATGCGCGGCTGCTTGCCGCCGCGGACCGGGTGCGGGTGCGCGGCCGCGATCTCCGCCAGCAGGGGGTTGAGCCGCCCGGTCGGCACCCGCGACTCCCACGACGCGAGCGAGGCGTCCAGCGCCGGCACCAGCTTCTCCAGGTGGCGGCCGGTGTGCGCGGAGATGTTCACCCGCGGCGCCCACGACACGTGCGTCAGGTCCAGCTCGAACTCGCGCTCCAGGTAGCGGCGGCGCTCCTCGTCGACGAGGTCCCACTTGTTGTACGCCAGCACCAGCGCGCGCCCGGCCTCGACCACCATGCGGACGACGCGCGTGTCCTGCTCCGCCAGCGGCTCGCCGGCGTCCAGCAGGACGACCGCGACCTCCGCCTTCTCCAGCGCCGCCTGCGTGCGCAGCGAGGCGTAGAAGTCCGCGCCCTGTGCCTGGTGCACGCGGCGGCGGATGCCGGCGGTGTCGACGAACCGCCACGGCCGGCCGCCGATGACCACGACCTCGTCCACCGGGTCGCGGGTCGTCCCCGCGACGGCGTCGACGACGACCCGCTCCTCTCTCGCCACCGCGTTGAGCAGCGAGCTCTTGCCGACGTTCGGCCGCCCGACCAGCGCCACCCGCCGCAGCCCGCCCTCCGCCGGCCCGGCGACGGCGGACGTCGGCGGCAGCACCTCGAGGACGGCGTCCAGCAGGTCGCCGCTCCCCCGGCCGTGCAGCGCCGAGACGGGGTAGGGCTCGCCGAGCCCGAGCGACCACAGCGCGGCGGCGTCCGCCTCGCCCCGGAGGTCGTCGACCTTGTTCGCGGCCAGCACCACCGGCTTGCCCGACCGGCGAAGCAGCCGGACGACGGCCTCGTCCGTGTCGGTCGCCCCGACCGTCGCGTCGACGACGAACAGGACGGCGTCCGCCAGGTCGACGGCGACCTCGGCCTGCTCGGCGACGCGCGCCGACAGCCCGCGCACGTCGCGTTCCCAGCCGCCGGTGTCGACCACCGAGAACCGGCGCCCGGCCCACTCGGCCTCGTACGTCACGCGGTCGCGGGTGACGCCCGGGACGTCCTGGACCACGGCCTCCCGCCGGCCGAGCACGCGGTTGACCAGCGTCGACTTGCCCACGTTCGGCCGGCCGACGATCGCCAGCACCGGCAGCGGACCGGCGCCCGCGCCCTCGTCGCCGGCGTCGGCCTCGCCGGCGAGCAGCGCGCGGTCCTCGTCGCTGAGGTCGTAGTCGTCCAGCCCCGCGCGCAGCGCCCGGTCGAGCGCGGCGTCGTCGGACCCGACCTCGCTGGTCGAGGGGCCGCCGTCCTGGCTCATGAGCGGACGGGCGCGGCGGCGTGGGAGACGGCCGCCAGCACCGCCTCGACGGTCTGCTCGAAGTCGAGAACCGAGGAGTCGAGCTCGACGACGCCGGCCGCCGCCACCCGGAAGCTGGACACGGTCGAGTCGTCGGCGTCGCGCCGGACCACCTCGTCGCGGGTGGCGTCGATCGCCGCGGCGTCGTCGGTGCCGTGGACCTCGAGCGCGCGCCGGGCGAGCCGGGCCGCCTCGCTCGCGGTGAGCAGCAGGCGGACGTCGGCGTCCGGCGCCACGACCGTCGTGATGTCGCGCCCCTCGGCCACGACGCCGCCGCGCGGGCCGCGGCGCGCGGCGTCGATCAGGGCGCGCTGGCGGGCGCGCAGCTCGGCGCGAACGTCCTGGTTGGTGGCCACCGCGCTGACGGCGGCGCTGATCCGCGTCTCGCGGATCTCGGTGCTGACGTCGCGGCCACCGACGGTCACCCAAGGTGACTCAGGGTCGGTGCCCATCACCAGGTCGAGCTCGCGGACGTGAGCCGCCACGGCGGGCCGGTCGGCGAGGTCGATCCCGGCCTCGAGGCAGGACCAGCAGGCCGCGCGGTACATGGCGCCGGTGTCGAGGTACTCGAGCCCGAGGCGGCGCGCGACCTCGCGCGAGACGCTCGACTTGCCCGAACCGGAGGGCCCGTCCACGGCGACGACCAGCGAGGGGGCGGGCACGGCGGACCTCCGGACGTTTCGAGGGGACACGTCCGAGCGTAGTCGCTAGCGCCGCCACACCCCGAACCGGCCACGGAGGACGAGCGCACAACCTTAGTGGGCACGCTGTGACGTTGTGCCCGCTGAGCGGGCACAACGTCACAGCGTGCCCACAAGGGGGCCTACGGACGGTGAGAGGCGTGTGCGGAAAGTTGCCGGCGCGGACGTCGGCCGCGTCACACCCGCTCGGCGTGCCGGCCCGAGAACTCCCGGCGCGGGGTCGGCAGCGTGTACCGGTCCCAGTCGGTCTCGCCGGCGAAGCCCATCAGGGCGAGGTCCTGCGCGAACCGGGCCAGGTCGTCCATCCCGCCGAGGTTCGGGTAGCGGAGGAAGTGGATCTCCGGCCGTCCGTCGTCGCGGAACACGACCTCGTCCACCGGTGTGATCAGCAGCCCGAGCTGGACGTGGTCGCCCACCCGGGGCGGGTACGCCCAGTCGACGATCTTGCGGTAGCTACTGAGCGGGTTGCCCGGCACCATCGTGTAGCCCGGGATGTGCGCGACGAGCATGAGTTGCATCGGTAGCGATCCTTGTCGGCCGGAGCTGTCAGCTGCTGTGCCCCATCTGTGTCGGCCCCGGCCGACCGGGACTTAACCCGTCCGGCGCAACCGCGGCCGCCCCCGCCCTCAGACCACGTGCCAACCGCGCGTGACCAGCGCCTCCTCCAGCGCACCACGGACGGCGGGCAGCACCGAGACCTCGGCCAGGCCGACCGGCATCCCCGGCGAGTGCTCCAGCGAGAACTCCTCGACGTTGATCCCGGCCTCGCCGATGTCGTGGAACAGGCGCGCGAGCTGGCCCGGCTCGTCCGGCAGCAGCGCGGTGACCACGGCGTACGACGTCGGCCGGCCGCCGTGCTTGCCCGGGATGCGGTCGCGCCCGTCGTTCCCGGCCGCGACCAGCCGCGCGAGCGTCCCCCGCGCCCCGACCGCCTCGCGCGGCGGCCAGGACCGGCGGCCCGACGCCTCCTCGCCCAGCGCGGCGAGCGCCTCGATGACGTCGTCGAGGTCGGCGCGCAGCTCCCGCAGGACGTCGCGGACCGGGCCCGAGTTCGCGGCCAGGATCTGCGCCCACAGCGTCGGGTCGCTGCCGGCGATCCGGGTGACGTCGCGCAGGCCCTGCCCGGCGAGCGAGACCGCCGGGTCGCCGGCCCGGGTCAGCCGGGCCGCGACCAGGCTCGCCGCCACCTGCGGCACGTGCGACACCAGCGCCACCGCGGCGTCGTGCTCCTCGGCCGGCATCGTCACCGGCGACGCGCCGAGCGCCGTCGCCAGCCGGCGGACCTGCGCCACGCGCTCCGGGTCGCTGACCTCGGTCGGGCAGATCACCCAGGGCCGCCCGAGGAACAGGTCGGCGCGCGAGGCCACCGGCCCGGACCGCTCGCGGCCGGCCATCGGGTGCCCGCCGACGTACCGCCGCAGGTCGGCGCCGCGGCCCTCGAGCTGCTCGAGGACGCCGCGCTTGACGCTGGCGACGTCGGTGACCGTCGCGTGCGGGTTCGTGTGGAGCTGCTCGAAGACGACGCTCGCCGTGACGTCCGGCGGCACGGCGACGACGACGAGGTCCGGGCTCGCGGCGCCGTCGTCCACGGCGCCCGCACCGACGTCGCGGGCCAGCGCCAGGGCGGTCGGCGACGGGTCGGTGAGCAGGACCTTCGCCATCCCCCCGCCGAGCGCCAGGCCGATGCTCGTGCCGAGCAGCCCGGTGCCCACGATGCGGACGGTCCCGAAGTCCTCGGTGCCGGGCGAGAGGCTCACAGCTCGTCCTGCGGGACCGGCGGGATGTCCTGCCGCAGCGTCTCGGTGCCGTGCAGGTAGACGTTGCGGAGCGAGACGTCCGGCGAGTCGAGGTCGACGTGCGCCATGAACCGGATGACGCCGGGCATCGCGCCGTCGACCGCCATCTCCTGCACGCACAGCAGCGCGACGTCGTGCAGCCCCAGCTGCCGCGCGGCGAGCGCCGGCGCCACGCTGCGGATGTCCGCCGTCGCGCTGAACAGCATGCTCACGACGTCCTTCGACCCGAGGCCGTTCTCGGCCAGGAACGCGCGCACGAGCTCCCGGCTGCGGAGCAGCACGTGGTCGCGGTCGTCGCGGTCCACCCGCGTCGCCCCCCGGATCGCCCGGACCGTCACGGCACCTCGCCCTTCACCCACGCCGGTCCGTCCGCCGGGACCGGCACCGCTTCCACGGTAACGGCGCGTCCCAGACCCCGGACGACGTCGTCCGCGATACGGACCAGACTACTGCTGTTGATCATGCAAGATTCGGTGGTCTCAGCACCGTGGCGACCTCGCCTCGGCGAGGCAGACCACCGAAACTTGCATGATCAACAGCTAGGTGAGGGGGGCGGCGGCGGCGGGCTACGGCTACATCCCGACGGCGGCCAGCAGCGAGCCCAGCTCCGGGCCGCTGATCGCGCGGGCCCGGCCCGGCCGCAGGTCGCCCAGCCGGATCGGCCCGACCTGGGTGCGGACCAGCCGGATCACCGGGTGCCCGACCTGGTCGAACATCCGGCGGACGATGTGGTTGCGGCCCTCGTGGAGGACGACCTCGACCAGCGCGGCGCCCGGCCGCGCGTCCACGACGCGGAACGAGTCGACCGACGCCGGCCCGTCGTCCAGGTCGACGCCCTCCCGCAGCCGCTTTCCGACGTCGCGGGCCAGCGGGCCGGTGACCTCGGCCAGGTACGTCTTCGGCACCTCGTAGCTGGGGTGCGCCAGGCGGTGCGCCAGCTCGCCGTCGTTGGTGAGCAGGATCAGGCCCTCGGTCTGCGTGTCGAGCCGGCCGACGTGGAACAGCCGCTCCTCGCGCGGGCCGACGATGCCGCCGAGGTCCGGCCGGCCCTGCGGGTCGTTCATCGTCGAGACGACGCCGGCCGGCTTGTTGAGCGCCAGGTAGACCAGGCTGTTGTCCAGCTGCACGCGCATGCCGTCGACGTGGATCGTGTGCCGTTGCGGGTCGACGCGGACGCCGAGCTCGCGCACGGTGACGCCGTCCACCTGCACCCGGCCGGCGGCGATCAGCTCCTCGCAGGCGCGCCGGGACCCCACCCCGGCCTGCGCGAGGACCTTCTGCAGCCGCACGCCGTCCGGGTCGTGGACGTCGACCGCGGGCGGCCGGCTGTCCGGCTGCCTGCGGCGCTGCGGCCGGTTGCCCTGCTGCGCGCGGTTGCTCTGCTGCGGTCGGGACTGCTGGTGCGGGCGCGAGGCGCCGCGGGGACTCATGCCAGGCCTCCGTCGGGGTCGTCGAGGGCGTCGACCTCGGGCAGGTACGGAGCCAGCGCCGGCAGGTCGTCGATCGAGGTGAGCCCGAGACGGTGCAGGAACGACGTCGTCGTCCGGTAGAGGACGGCACCGGTCTCGGGGTCGGTGCCGGCCTCCTCGACCAGGCCGCGGGTGACGAGGGTGCGCATGACCGCGTCCACGTTGACGCCGCGGACGGCGGACACGCGCGA
>Ga0081539_10006536_pt1 | contig 11121 bp, 13 predicted proteins | sample TabmetS4T2R2_FD_71023 | JGI IMG/M metagenome (GOLD analysis project Ga0081539, IMG submission 71023) | Tabebuia heterophylla rhizosphere microbial communities from the University of Puerto Rico - S4T2R2 | ecosystem: Host-associated > Plants > Roots > Rhizosphere ... | reverse complement strand
AGAAAATCTCGCGCGCCCAGGTGAACGAACGTGTCAAGGAAGTCATTGCGAGCGTCGGCTTGCGTCCGGAGCAGGCGAACCTCTATCCCCACGAGTTCAGCGGTGGGCAGCGCCAGCGTATTGCCATGGCCAGTGCCCTGATTTCCCATCCCAAGCTGATTATCCTGGATGAGCCGGTGTCAGCCTTAGATGTGTCCATCCGGGCGCAGATCATGAACCTCCTGGTGGATCTGCAACAACAGTACAACGTCAGCTATCTGGTCATTGCCCACCACCTGGCCACCACCCGCTATATGGCGCATGAAGTGGCCGTGATGTATCTCGGCAAGATCGTCGAAAAAGCCCGAACCGAGGAGCTGTTTAATAACCCGCTGCACCCATATACCAAGGCGCTGTTTTCTGCTGCCCTCCCCAGCCACCCTGATATCGAACGCGAGGAGATTATCCTGCGCGGCGAAGTGCCCTCACCGATCAACCCCCCAAGTGGCTGCAGGTTCCATCCGCGCTGTCCTCTGGCCAAGCCGGAGTGCGCCACGGTAGAGCCAGAGGAGAAGCTGATAGCTTCGGGCCATATGGTGGCGTGTCATCTCTATTGAGGTGGCGCTGCTGATGTCCCTCATATTCCCTCCCCCTGCGACTGCGTCGGCAGAGGGCCACCTCATTAAGGGCGGCCCTTCCCTCTGGGAGAGGGTTAGGGTGAGGGGCTTTTCCCATGCAAAAGTTTATCTCTGGGCTCATACTCGCTGCTGGTACCTCAAGCCGCATGGGCCAACCAAAACAGTTACTGCCTTTTCGCGGCACGATCCTGCTCGACTGGGTCATGGCACAGGCTGAATCTGCCGGCGCGCTCGATGAGGTGATTGTGGTCCTGGGCCGTGCCGCGGATGAGATTCAGCCGCGGCTGCGCAACACCCGTGCCAAGGTCATCATCAATCCGGTCTTCACCGAAGGGTGCTCGGGCTCCTACAAAGCCGGTATGGCCACCATCGACCCACGTGCCGAGGCCGTGATGGTGCTCCTGGGCGATCAGCCCGGGGTAGACAGCGCGGTGATCGACCAGGTGGCGGAGGACTGGCGGACGCACGGTGGCCGCATTGCCCTGACCTCGTATCGTGGTCGTCGGGGCCATCCGATGGTCTTCGCGCGTGAGCTCTTTGACCAGTTGCGCCAGCTCAGCGGTGATAAGGCCGCCTGGAAGATCCTGGACGCGCATCCTGATTGGGTGCGTGACGTGGCCGTGGATCATGCCTTCCCTGAGGACGTGGATACGCGGCAGGACTACGAGACACTGCTGCGCACGGCTACTGCGTAGGGCTTATTACGCCCGCCAAACTGGCGGGGCAATTGCCGTGCGCAGCACTTAGTGGAAATCTCATGTACGAATTCTTCCAGCAGCTCGAACAGCTTCGCTCCATCAACCGGCGTGTCTCCCTCGCCACCCTGGTCAATACCATAGGCACGTCCCCGCGCAAGGAGGGGGCAACAATGTGGGTTGGAGAGGGAGGAGAAATCTTTGGCGCAGTAACCATCGGTGGTTGCGTGGATGCGCACGTCATCGAGCAAGCGGAGGACGTTTTAGCCACCCAGGTGCCGCGCCTCATCGAGTTGCCGCTCGGGGATGAAGATGCCTGGGAGCTTGGGCTGTCGTGCGCTGGGACAATTGAGGTGTTCCTCGAACCACTCAGCGCTGAGCACTCCCAGCTTTTTGACCTGTCCACCGCCCTGAAGTCGCACCTCGACAGTGGCGGTTCAGGGGCACTGATGACCTGCCTGGACGGTACGACGATAGGAGCGAAGCTGCTGCTTCTGGACAATGGCCATATGCTCGGTTCGCTTGGCGACGCCACGCTGGATCAGACAGTCTGCACGGCGGTGCTACCCGACCTGGCGCAGGGGCTGTCGCGCACTCTGTCCTTTGCGCTACCATACACGACAGCGCGGGTCTTTGTGGAGGTTTATACACCGCCGGCTACGCTCATCATCGTCGGAGCTAGCCATATGGCGATGTTGCTGGCGCAGTTGGCCCGGCCCATCGGTTTCCACACGATCGTGGTGGATAGCCGGCCGCGGTTTGCGACACGTGAGCGCTTCCCCGCAACGGATGCACTCCTGGTGGGGATTCCTTCTGAGATTGTCAAAACCCTGCCGCTGTCTTCCTCCACCGCAGTGGTTCTGGTGGCGCATGACTACAAGTATGATCTGCCGATCCTCCGTCATGTCCTGTCGAGACCGGTGGGCTACATCGGTGTCTTAGGGAGCCGCCGGCGGGGCGAGGGCCTGCTGAAATTTTTACGTGAAGACGATATGCCTGAAGAAGCGCTGCAGCGTATCCGTGTGCCGATTGGTCTGGACCTCGGTGGACGGAGTGCCCCAGAGATTGCGCTGGCGATTCTTGCGGAAGTGGTGGCGACCCGCTACGGCGGCAGTCATCTGCCGCTGAGTCAGCAGCGGCAGGACAGAGGGTAAAGGTGTCTTGCCATGACGCCGCAGTATAGTGAGACCATCTTCGAGCATTTTCGCCATCCGCGTAATTATGGTGCCCTCCCAGCGCCCGAAGTGGCGTACGAAGCCGTCAACGCGCTATGTGGAGACCGCATCCGGATGGAACTGAACGTCAGTGCGGATCAGACGATCATGGCGGTGCGGTTTCGCGGGGATAGCTGTATCATCAGCCGCGCTGCAGCTTCCATCCTGACCGAGTTGATCCAGGGACAAATGCTCCAAGAGGTCGTCACACTCCCTCAAGACATGTTACTCACAGCGCTGCACACGACTATTCGACCAGCCCGGATGAAATGCGCCCTGCTGCCTCTTCACATTCTCCAGGCTGGCCTTGCTATCTATCTCCGTTCATACTCATGACCCATCCCAGGGATGTTCCTCGACAGCAGGCGTGCACAAGGAGAGATTGCCATGACAACAGATGAAGGTGACAGCGCGAACGACGTCGGTGGTCCGGGTGTATGGGAAGCGGGCAGAGGCTACCTGCCGGCAAGCTGGGACTTGGAGGCGGATGTAGTGGTCATTGGCGCTGGCGCCACGGGGTTGCCGGCCGCCGTTGCGGCCATTGATGCGGGGGCGTCCGTGCTCGTGGTCGAAGCGAACTACGATATCGGCGGGCATGCGATATTGAGCGGCGGTAACGTCCCGATTGGCGGAGGTACGAGCGCACAGCGCAAATACGGCATTAGCGATTCGCCGGACCTCGTCTTTGCCGATCTGACCGACTGGTCCATCGTGCAACCCAACGGCTGGCCTGATTACCGCTACAATGACCGCGCCATTATGCGGGCATTCGCTGATCATGGCGCTGCTGCGTACGAATTTCTCGTGGCCAATGGCGTCAAGTTCAAAGACATACCACCCGACAATAGTGGCGCGCACAGCACGGGCAACTCGGCGCCGCGCGAAAATCATGCGGTCTGGACCGAAGGCACCGGGCTGGGGAGTCCAAGCGGCAGAGGCGGAGCCGGTCTGGTACGGCCGCTGGAGGCAAGCGCGCGGGCCAAGGGCGTCAAATTTCTCCTGCACTATAAGATGACGAGTCTCATCAGGACTGCATCCACCGCTGCCAGCCCCAGCAGGGTTGTCGGCGTTACCGCCCAGTATACGCCACGCATCCTCCCTGGCACGACGACGCCGTTACAGAGCTACCGCTCCGAAGGCAACATTGACAGTACCCAGCCGCAGGTGCACATTCGCGCTGCCAGAGCCGTCATTCTCGCCACCGGTGGCAGCACCAGTAACGTCAACTTCCGACGCATGTTCGATCCGCGCTTGACAGAGGTCTACCAGGTGGCCGGCGAGCCCTATACGTACCAGGATGCCAGTGGCGAGTTGGCCGCCATGGCGATTGGCGCCTCGCTGTGGGGCCTGGGGAACCAGATTCTGGAAAATGGCGATGGCATCAGAACGCAACGCGCTCTGGGCGCGCGGTACAACTATTTCGTCTGGGATGTGGATAGCCCTATCTTTCCACTCGTGCGTGCCGCCGGCCTCGAGGTGAAGAACTGGCAGAACCTCATCCTGGTGAATCAACTAGGGCAGCGCTTTTACGACGAGACGAAGGGCGATTACCCCAATGGCAATCGCTACAACGAGATCACCCCTTATACACCCGCGGACTATCGCAATAATGCCCACATCGATTACGATCCAACCGCCTATAATTTCTTTAATGCCGCTGTGGCGATGAATGCGGCCTCGGCGCCGCCCGACTACGCGGCGGGCCCCATCTGGGCCATCTTCGATGCCGACGCGGTGGCCCGGGAACAGTGGCAGGTCACGCCGCCGTATGTCGATCCGGACGGCTATTGCTTCAGCGCCAACAACCTGGAAGAACTCGCCGCCGCCATTAAAAATCCCTATCAGGCCACACCGATGAGCGGGGCCATCCTGTACGCGACCGTGGCGCGCTACAACAGCTTTGTGGACTCTGGTACAGATGTGGATTTCGGCAAACCCAGGCCGCAGTACAAGATCCAGCGACCGCCGTTCTACGCCGCCTGGGCCACGCCGCTCGTGCACGACACGCGTGCTGGCCTGCGCATCAACGCCAAATGTCAGGTGACGGACATGCAGGGCCAGGTGATCCCCGGCCTGTACTGCGGCGGGGAATCGGCTGGAGGCTTCAACCAACACGGGCTGGGTCGCTGCACGGTCCAGGGGTATATCGCCGGGCAAAACGCCGCCGCGGAGCGCCCCACGGCTTGAGTAGCAACGTGTTCCGCGAGCTGGTCCCCGCTAGGGGCCAGCATCACATCACCCGCGCTGCGGGTGGTCCATGTTTTCCCACCCTCTAGTGAGAGGAGAGGAGCCATATGTACGCTGTCCCTGACATCGAGGAAGTGATAGCAGTGGCCAAGACCCTGGGGATCCACCTGGGTCCCGAGGAGGCCGTCCTGTACCAGAAGTATCTCCTGGAACAGCTACGAGAGTTCGATACCTTCGTGCAGGCGCGGATGGAGGAGGCCACGCCACCGCTGGTCTCGCCCGCTCGGACACCCGGGTACCGGCCGGGGCCCGATGAAGACCCGCTCAACGCCTGGATGTGGAAATGCCAGATTGCAGGTGCGGCCGATGGCCTGCTGGCCGGCAAGACCGTCAGTTTCAAGGACCACATCGCGGTGGCCGGGATGCCCATGCGCCTCGGGTCCTTCGCCCTTGAAGGCTTCAGCCCCGACTTCGATGCCACCGTGGTCACCCGGGTGTTGCAGGCGGGGGGCACCATCATTGGCAAGAACATCATGAACGGCCTGAGTGGCGGCTTCGGCACCGGCGGCGGTATTGGAGACTATGGCCGGCCTCTCAATCCCCACAACCACGCGCACGTGACTGGTGGCTCGTCCTCGGGCTCTGCCGCAGCCGTGGCTGCCGGCGAAGTGGACATCTCGTTCGGTGGCGACCAGGGCGGCTCCATCCGCATCCCGGCGGCGTTCTGTGGCATCGTCGGCCACAAGCCCACCTTCGGGCTCGTGTCGCACTTCGGCATTGGCTTCGGCTCCGATCAGAGCATCGACTACACAGGGCCGATGACTCGGACCGTGGACGATGCAGCAGCGGCGCTCCAGGCCACCGCGGGGTATGACTCCTACGATCCCCGCTCAACACGCGACGTCCCCAGCCACATGGACGTGCTCAGCCGGCTCGCCGATGGGGTGTCCGGGCTGCGTATCGGTGTGCTCCAGGAGGGCTTCGACGAGGCCGAGGCCGACGTGCGCCGCCTGGTCATGGCGGCGGTCGACGTCCTCGCCCAGGCGGGTGCCGAGGTCTCCGAGGTGTCCATCCCTGAGCACCGTACCATCCGCACGGCCCAGACGGCGCTCTCGGCCGAAGGCGCCCTGGCCCTGTTCAACACCGGGTTCTTCGGTGCCTTTACCCGGACCTACTACCCGGCCTCCTTCATCGCCGCCATCAATAAGATGTGGGCCTCCCATGCCGACGTGCTCGCGCCCCGCACCAAGCTGTCGCTTATTGCCGCCGAGTGGAGCCGCCGCACCTACCACGGCCGCGTGTACGCCAAGGCCCAGAATGTGCGGCCCACCTATATCAAAGCCTACGACGCCGCATTGGCAAACGTCGACGTGCTCGTGATGCCCACCTGCATCATGACGGCTCCCAAGGACTATACACCGGGTAGCTACCTCGAGGCCGTCGAGGACAGCCTCACGCTGCGGACCAGCTCCCGCAATACCCAGCCCTTCAACTACACCGGCCACCCGGCTCTCGCCCTGCCCGTGGGCAAGTCGTCGGCTGGTCTCCCTGTCAGTATGCAGCTCGTCGGGCGCTTCTTCGACGACCCGCTGCTCATGCGGGTCGCGTACGCCTACCAGGACGCGAGCGACTGGGATGCGATCATCCGCGTTCAGACCTGAGCGGATGCGGACTGGGGGTTCCCGGAGTTTTGGAGCAAAAAACAACGATCCTTTGGAAGTGATTGTATTTCCTAGTCTCTTTGAAAGACTCTCCTGGCTGGGGTGGGGTGGATGCGACGCACGGCAGCGGTGGGGAAGCAAACCCCATGCATGGGTGCAAGACCACGGTACACGTGGACAAAATCCGAGATTTTCGTCCATCATAGGTGTGGACGAAGCCCTTCGTTTTTCTCCTCACCCTCGACTGTGAAAGTACGGATCGTTGTTTTTTGTACGCCTGCTACGGGAACCCCTAGATCTTCTGTGGTGGCTTTGGACAGGTGAGCATACAGATGCCTCTACACACACGAAGCGGAAGAGGGCGTGCCTATGGAAGGGATCGTTTGCATTTCTGGAACCAATCGACCAGACAATTATACGGCGCGGGCGCTGGGCATCGTGGTGGATGCCTTCCGGCAAAGCCATGTCGATCCGCTCGTGTTCGATGCCCGCACGTTGTCGCTCGCGTTCCCTGGGCATCCAGACCACGGGGATGGGGAGCGCCTCCGCACCGCGATTGCAGCGGCACCCGGAGTCATCCTCGCCACACCTGAATACCATGGCAGCTTTTGTGCGATGACCAAGCTCATTATCGAAAATCTCGGGTTCCCCTCTGTCCTCGCGGGCAAACCTGTAGGGCTCGTCGGCGTAGCCGCTGGCCGTATTGGGGCGATCAAGGCCCTTGAACACCTGAAAAGCGTGTGTGCACACATCGGTGCCATTGTAGTGCCTGGCGCCGTGTCTGTCGCAGGCGTGCAACAGGTCTTTGACGAGCAGGGTCGATGTACGAATGCTGACGTGGAAGCCATGTTACGCGGTGTCGCTCCTGCGATGCTCACGTTCCTCAAAGACTATATTTGTCCCAAGCACATCCTGGAGGACATGGTCCGCAGCGGTGCCGAACCTTGGGCGACCACCATGTCGTGAGAACATGCTAAGGAGCACCATCCTGTGAACGCAGACAATCTCTCTATGATAAAATGCGGGCCACCGAACATGTGAAAGCGACATACAAGCGCAGTCCATCCCCTCAGTGGGAGCCCGTTATGACGCAACCCCAGAACCTTTTCATCCCGGCAGACGCTGGTGAGAAAGTCACCCTGCCCGGGATTGAGATCACCATCAAGGTCACGTCGGCCTCGACAGGGCACGCCTTTGCCGTCTTCGAGGAAGTCACCAGTCCTGGAGCCGGGCCAGCGCTCCATGTGCATCGCAAAGTCAAAAACTATGTTGCCCACTGGTGCTCTTGCAACCCCCATATGCAGGAGCCAAATACACTCCCTCTTTTTCAGACAATTTCAAAAGCAGAATCTCCACTCAGCTTATGGGAGACGAAGTACCCACCGGGGTCATTCCGATAAGAGTTATTCTCAGTACCGTGCTATGCAGGAAAGGCAGATAGTTCGGCTCAATATATTCAAAAAGGAGGTATGAACCAGATAGCGAAAGAACCTAGGCATATTAATGTCAGTAGTATTCCAGAACTTCTCAAGCTTGTGCAGAAGGTGCGGCAAACCAACGAGCCAACGATTTTACGGGAGGAGAGTGAGGATGTGGCTATGCTCATGCCCATTAAACCAGTTGGCAAGACAAGAGTCAGGGGCAAACCAGTCACTGCAGATGACCCCCTGTGGAAACTCGTAGGGATTGGGCACTCAGGCAAAGGTGATATCTCAGAAAACAAACACACGTACCTTGCTCGCGCCTATCGCCCCCAGTAACGTATGCCCCTTCCCTCGCTTCCGCTTCGAGAACGACGCATCTTTGTTGATAGTGCAGTCTACACATTTGCTCATGTGTGGTCAGTGCCCCTCCTGGACCTGTTCGGCGGGAGAGTTAAACATACCCAACGCCTCTCCCCACTTCCGACGCTTGCTCCTGACTGCTATAATGCAAACACATGGAACAGGACATCACGATTTATTTAGCAAAGGCAGACGAGAGCTTACGCACCGCAGAAAGCGAATTCGCCAACGGCCGATACAATAGCTGCGCCAACCGGTGCTACTACGCGTGCTTTCAGGCGGCGATCGCGGCGCTTCTGAGTGAGGGTATCCGGCCGCGTGGGCAGTGGAGTCATGAGTTTGTACAGGGGCAAGTCGTCGGTGTGCTAATAAATCAACGTCACCTCTATGATACGCAATTGCGGCGAGTGCTCTCCGACAACCAGGCTCTGCGCGATAAGGCCGACTATCGGCCAGAGCTGGTCAATGCCACCCAAGCGAGCCGGGCGCTTCGCCGCACTCGCACGTTTGTTGCTACTATCCGGCAGAGAGGAGGTGTTGCTTAATGAGACAAGAACGCTCTATCCCCCTTCCCCCAGCTATGGAGAAGGCGGTAAACGAGTTGAAAGGAATGATCTCCGAGCGTTTTCCTCAGGCATTCTTCGTTGTCGAAGAAGGTTTTGACCCCAAGGGAATCTACTTGGTGACGACAGTGGATATCGCCGATACCGACGAGGTCATTGATGTCGTTGGAGACCGGCTTGTGGATTTGCAGGTTGATGAGGGTCTGCCAATCTACGTGACTCCGCTTCGGCCGATTCAGCGTGTCATTGCGGAGCTTCGGGAGCGGGGGCAAGCCACATGCCCCTCACCGCTGCCGCTTACCTGAAAAAAATACCAGCTTGAGAAGCGGATCGAGCGGATTGAAAAAGTCGTAGGCCTTCTGGAACCCCTGATATTCAGTTACGGTAATAGCTATTGGGGTTCCCTGAGCAAGCGTACAACAAACAACAATCTCTACTTGCGCCATCCATGAGGAGGAGGAAAACGAAGGGCTTCGTCCACATCTATGATGGACGAAAATCTCGGATTTTGTCCACGTGTACCGTGGTCTTGCACCCATGCATGGGGTTTGCTTCCCGACCGCTGCCGTGCGTCGCGTCCACCCCACCCCGGCCAGAGAGTCTTGCAAAGAGACCAGGAAATACAATCTCTTCCAAAGGATCGTTGTTTTTTGCTCCAAAACTCCGGGAACCCCGACTGGAGCGACACCGCCAGGGGCATGGACAGGGGCCTCGTCGGCCCTGTCCATGCCCCTCATACTCTGCGATGGCGGCGCCAGTCGCGCTCGCCACACACATCGCACCCCCTGTGTCAGCACGCTGCTAGCCCGGTGCGGCGCCCTGCGTGTTGACGTAGAGGGCATACAACGATTGGCTCCCGGCCATGAACAGCCGATTGCGCTTGGGGCCGCCGAAGCACAAATTGCCGCAGACCTCGGGCAGCCGGATGCGTCCGATGAGCTTGCCTTCAGGCGTCCATACGGTCACGCCGCTGTAGCCGAGGCCACGGCCGCCGGGGTTACCATTGCTCGACACCCAGAGGTTCCCGTCGACGTCGCAGCGCACGCCGTCAGGGCCACACTTGATGCCGTCGACCATGAAGTCGCTGAAGAGCTGCTGGTTCGACAGCGTGTTGTCGGCCCCGACATCGAACACGTGCATGTCGCGCTTGCCGCCGGGGCCCGTGTCGCCGGGGCCGGGGCCCGTACTGATAACGTACAGCTTCTTGTAGTCTGGCGAGAAGGCCAGCCCGTTCGGGTCGGGCAGCTGCTCTTCGCTGATGACGAGGTCGATGCGCCCGCTCGCATCCACACGGTAGACACTGGTCGGCAGTTCGCGCTTCATGGTGCCGATCTCCGGCGGCTGGCCGAGGCGAGGCTTGCGTCGGCCCGCCGGGTTGCTCCGGCCGCCCGGCGCGTCCGGCGCACCTTCATAGAGCTGTCCCCCGTAGGGGGGATCGGTGAACCAGTAGCTGCCGTCAGGGTGCGGGACAATATCGTTGGGCGAGTTGAGCCGTTTGCCGGTGTACGAGTCTGCGATGATCGTCACGGAGCCATCGTGCTCGTACCGGACCACGCGCCGTGTGAGGTGCTCGCAGGAGAGCTGCCGGCCCTGGAAGTCGAAGGTATTCCCATTGCTGTTGTTTGACGGACTCCGGAAGACGGTCACGCTGCCGTCGTCCTCGAGCCAGCGTAGTTGGCGATTGTTCGGGATGTCGCTCCAGACCAGATAGCGCCCCTGTCCGCTCCAGGCCGGCCCCTCGGACCAGAGCGCCCCGGTCCAGAGCCGCTTGATCGGCGTGTTCCCCTGTCGATAGCTGTTGAACAATGGGTCGATGGTGATGACGTCGGGATCGACGTATGTCATCGGGGGCGCGTTCGGACCGAAGTCCCGCGGTGGAGTCGTGATCGTGCTCGCCGGGTCCGCGAGTTTCCCGGTCGGCGGCGCCTGCGCGCGCACGATGAGAGGCGCGAGTACTGTGGTGCCGGCGCTTACACCAACCGCGCCCAGGAATGTTCTCCGAGAGATGCCACTGCTGTTTGCCATGTCGATCCTCCTTTAGCGGTATGCAGTACTTAGCGCAGCATTGCCGTGAGACTCTGCACATTCTCTAGCGTGTCCAACTCGGCAATCAGCGTGGCGAGGCGCTCGGCTCGCTCCCGCCCGAGCACGGGATCGACCAGCAGATGGAATTTTAGGGCGACTGCATCGAGCGTCATCCAGGGCGGCCGGTATCACGACTGCATCCGGGTGCGGTTTGGCGCCGCTATGGTAGTCATCCAGCTCAAAACTGTGCATCATGACCCCCAGCCCCAACGCCACCGTATTGGCTGGACCACGAAACCCCTGGAGCCAGAGCGTCGCCTCGGGACACCCGCCCTGCTCCAGAATGAGCTGGTTGAGGATCTTGGCCCAGGGCGT
>Ga0081539_10006535_pt1 | contig 11121 bp, 8 predicted proteins | sample TabmetS4T2R2_FD_71023 | JGI IMG/M metagenome (GOLD analysis project Ga0081539, IMG submission 71023) | Tabebuia heterophylla rhizosphere microbial communities from the University of Puerto Rico - S4T2R2 | ecosystem: Host-associated > Plants > Roots > Rhizosphere ... | reverse complement strand
AGCTACACCTGACCATCTTCCCGGTCGTCGGCGGTGAGGGAATCCCGCTGTTCAGCGGCCGGCCGCCGGTCTCCCTCAAGCTGCTCAGCACGCGTACGTGGCAAGGTTCGGGCAACATCCTCGCCGTGTACCAGCCGATCCTGCTCCAGAGGTCGTGACCTGCCCGAGTCGGCCGCCCCCATTCGCACTCGCTTCCACTTCGGATCAACACACGCAGTTGATCAGTCAGCGTTCAGTCGCCCTCCGGAAGTACTCCGCGAGATCGACCGGCGCAGGCGGCCGGTCCGTTACACCGCCGCGGTCATCCTCGGCCGGTGTCATATCGCCACCCGACTCGACCACGGCAGCTCGCCAGGAACGCGAACATCGAGGCGGGCGGAGCCTCTGACATGAATTTCCCTGTCAGTTTCGACACGACAGGCGGCGAGACGCTCGATCGGATGAATTCGATGTGCAAGCCGCCGACGCCACAGTCGACTCCGTCTACCGGATGCTTCGCTTGCCCACCATCCGAACCCAGTTCCCCGACCTCGCCGAAGCTGCCGCCCGCGACCAGATGACCTACCGCGGCTTCTTCGCCGAGTTGCTCATGGCCGAGTGCGACGACCGGGCTCGTCGCCGGTCCAAACGCCGCATCAAAGCCGCCGCGTTCCCCTGTGACAAGGCCCTGCGGACCTTCAACTTCGCCGCCAACCCGAAGGTCGGCCCTGCCGTCATCTACACCTCGCCGGCTGCGAATGGATCAAGAACGGCTTGCCGCTCCACCTAATCGGTGATTCCGGCACTGGCGAATCGCAACCTGCTCATCGCCCTGGGCACCGAGCACCGCCTCGCGGTTAGATGAAAAGGTGCAGACCGGGGCCGAGCTCAACCAGTTCGAGGCCCAGGCGCTTCGCAACTATCCTTTCCTGGTGGTGACGGTGACGACTCTGGCCGTCGTCGTCTCGGACCGCGATCCGGTTGCGAACATCGCTCAGTGGGACTGGTTCTGGATTTCCGGGGTGCTCGTCTTCCTGGTCGCCTATCCGCTGTCGCTGCGGGTGCCAGGGGTAGTCGACACCTCGCTGCGGCAGCTTGTTGGGGCCGGTCGGCTGCACCCGCCAGAGCGGCTGACGTCCTTCCTCGCCGGCTTGCACCGTGCGGCCAATCGGTGGGCGTACTGGGCGGCCCTCGTCCTGGCGGCGCTCGTCTTCGCCGCATGGATAGTGGTGATCCTGCGGTGGAAGCCGCGGGAAGCGGGCGGGGTCTTCGCCGACAATGTCAGTGGCATGGTGATCGAGACGTTCTGCGCGGGCCTGGCCGGCCGATTCGTTGGCCGGACGTTCTGCTACAGCGGGGCCGGCTCACGACTGCGCCGGGCCGGGATGTGGCTGGCGCCCGCGGACTCGGATGCCGGCACCGATCTGGTCCGGTGGCTCAGCGCCTTCTGGACCGGCCTCGTCGATCTGCTTATCCTGCTCACCGTCTACCTCGCGACCTGGCTCCTGGTAATCTCCGCGGACGGACCGACGGGTCGCTACGCGGAGTGGCGCTACCCGTACGTTTTCTTCGTCTCGGGCTTCCTCAGCCTGGTGATCCTCATCGGCGCACGGGCGCTGACAGCGGTGCGGGCCGCGGCCGGCCCCGGCAACGGGAGCCGGCTGGTGATCGCCCTACTGACCAGCCGGCCGGTGTGCAGCCGACTACTCGTCGTAGCCCTGCTCGTAGCGGCGCTCAGCTTCCCGACGTAGTGATCAGATACCGTTTCAGCCGGTCGTGCCGGAACTGGTAGGCCGGGCCGACCTGGCGCAGCACGCCACGCCGGTGCGCGTCCTCGAGAAACGGCATCAGCTGGGACGGCAGCCAGCGGCCCATGGCCAGGCCCGCCAGGGCGTGCAGGTAGCCCCCGTACGCGCCGCCGATCGCCCGCGCGACGCATACGGCGCCTCCGATGATCGCTCCGGTCCGAGCCTCGACCACCCGCCAGAACACGAAGCCAACGATGATCCCGCCGGCCGCGGCGGTGGACCAGGTGGCGGCCCGGTCGGCGCGTAGGGTCGACATCGGGCTGACGGCGTGATCGGCCACGATCGGCGTGGCAGACCCGAAGACCAGCCCGAAGGACAGGAACGCGGCCACCACCACCAGTACGATGGTGCCCACGTCGATCCGGGTGTCGGGTCCGTAGAACCGTGGTCCGAGCGAGACCGCGCCCACGACGGCGGTGGCGAAGCCCAAGGCGAGCCCGAAGCGCAAGGGCCGGGCGGTCTCCGCCGGCTCACGTCTCGTACCCCAGGTGATGGCCAGCGTCTTCGGTGGTTCGGCGCCCAGGGTGCGGGTCGCGAGGTTTCCGGCGACACCGGCGGCGACGCTGACGCCTGTGGCATAGACCAGCCCGATCAGCACGGAGCGGGTCGCCGATACGATCGCCACGGCGCTGACCACCGCGGTGCTGAGGCCGACGAGCACACCGAATTCGCCGGGCGGCAGCGCGGCGGGCAGCCGCCACCACATCAGACCCGATCCGCCCCGGTCGTCGAGCCGGCGGGCCAGAAAGGACAGCCAGCGCTCCGCCTTCTCGGCCGGATAGTCACGCAGGCTCGGCTCCGGCGGCCGGGCCGCCCACTGTGCGTACACGGCGGGCAGGTAGCGGCGCAGCAGATGCTCCTCGATCTGCGCCGCGGAGCCCAACCGCAACAATTCCTCCGGAGTGTCCGCCTGGCGGGGATAGGCGGCGCGGGCGAGATAAACCATCAGCGGAGTGGCGAGCGACTCGGCCAGCGGCCCACGCGGGTGGGCGAGCAGATGCTCGCCGACCGGCTGCCAGCTGCGGTCGCCCTCCCACCGCTGCGCCGACAAGTAGGCTGCGGCCTGCGCAGAGGTCATCGGTTCGATCTCGACGACACGCGCCCGGGCCAACGGCTTGCCGGTGGCGGCGATGATCCGCGAGTATTCCTCGGCTCGGCAGGTCACCACGATCGGGCGGCTGTCGCGGACGGCTTGGGTAAGCCTGGCCACCGCGACGGGCCGTAGCGCTTCCGGGATCTCGTCCAGACCGTCGAGTATCGGGACGACCTCACCCTGCTCTAGCAGTGTGTGGAACACCGCGGTACCGACGCCGCACCGTTGCAGCTCGGTCGCCAGCTGCCGGGTTAGCCAGTCGTCCAAGGACTGCCGGTTCGGGTCCCAGCTGGACAGGTTGAGCAGCACGGGGATCGGCACGGGGATACCCTCGCGGCGCAGGGCCAGCAACCGGACGACGTGCAGGACCGCGGCAGAGGTCTTGCCCGACCCCTCCGTGCCGAGGATCACCAACTGTCGGGCGGGCAACCGCAACCAGGACTCGGTCAGCGTGGTCACGTCACCGCCGGCGTCCTCTGGCCGCTCATCGGGCAGGCCGTACGGGGCCGCGACCGGACGCCGGGTGTCGTGCCAGCCGATCCGAATAGGCTGCGGCTTCAGGTCGCGCAGCCGGGCTTCGGCGTCCCACTGACGGTCCATCGAGACGGCCAGGTCGGCGACGGCGTGCTCCGTGGCGGACACCTCCGTGGTACGGCTGGTGACCGCGAGGGTGAGCAACAGCGCCGCGATTCCGACCAGGAAGCTGCCGACGCTGCCGAGCTTGTCGGCGGTATCGAGGCCGAGCACGGAGACCGCGCCGATCACGCCCACGGCTATGGCGGCACCCCAGCGGAACCACCGGGTCTGCAGGAACGAGCTCACGTCGCCATGATGCCCGACCCCACCACCTCGCCGATGCGGCGCCACTCACACGAGGTCGGTCGGTACCCGTCGGGGGCGTATCACGGTCAGCACAGGCCCCGCACCCGGCCGCGCCAGTCCTCCAGCCACTGCAGGCCGGACGCCCGCCTCGAACACGGCTCACGCCGTCGCGGCCCCGGACCGGCAGCTCCGCACCCCGAGCCTGCACACGCTGGCCTGACGCGCTGCTCGCCCTGCGGCGCGTCACCCCTACTTGTCTTGGCCGGCCGCTGCTGGGACACCACAGACCTGGGCGCCGAGTGGGTCGGCAAGGTGCTGCTTTGAGTCGGCGAGGCGCCGGAGGAGGACGACGCCGAGGCCGCACGATTGGCCGCCGTTCTCGTTTCGCTCCCGGTCCTGGCAACGGCCCCGCGGCTATCGGTAGGCCGGCGGAGGCTGGAAGCCGGGCAGGACGCCGATGCGCTCCAACTCCTGGGCGATCGCCAGCAGGGTGGGCTCGGACCACCGCGGGCCTATGAGCTGAACCAGCACCGTGGTTCCGGCGGTGGTTCGCAGACCGGCGACGTCGTGGCCGTCCTTGAGGGTGATCGGCACGCCGTGCAGAGGGCCGAGCACCTCGCCGCGGGCCAGCGCGGCGTCGGCCGCCTCCGCCTGCCGGCGTGCCTGCTCGGCGTTGAGCGAGACGACCGCGTTGAGCGCCGGGTTGTGCCGGCGATCCGCTCGAGATACGCCTCCACCGCCTCGACGGCGCTCAGCTCCCGCCCGGCGATCCGGGCGGCCAGCCCGTGCGCCGACAGCCCGCAAAGACCCTCGCCCACGATGCCCATGGCGACAAGTCTGAGACCTGGCAGCAAGCTCCCGGCGGGGCTCAGCGGTCAGGTCAGGGAGAACCCGGGCGCCCCGGCCGCCCGGCCGGTGTCGCTGGCGGCGGCCCGCGGTCGCATCGACGACATTCGCCGCCACCAGCGGTAGGGCAACCCGCCCGCGACCAACCCCGTAGGTCAGAACCGCCCACGGACGGACCGGCATTTGTCGCGCGTCAGCGCTCTGCCCGGCCACCCTCTGCCCGCTGGAGAGGGCGCCCGAGCGACACATGTATCCGGGGATGCGGGAGGTCCGAGGTTCAGCCGCGGATTTGGGTGGCGCCGACTCCTCGCACGGTCACCCCGCTCAGCGCCGACCAGCTCGTTGCCGGGTCCAGTCGCTTGCGCCAGACAGCGCCGGTGGTGGCCTGAACGTATGCCGTGGCGTGGCCCGAGCGGTCCACCGCGATCGCTGGGGAGCCGACGATGGCTGCACCCGCCGATCGTGCGGGCGCGAAGCCCGAACCGACGTTTCGGCTCCAGACGAGAGCACCCGCGGAGTTGCGGCAGGCAAGGTAGGTACTGCCGCCTGCGGCGGCGATAGCCGGTCCGCCGGAGCATCGCAGCGGCGTCGCGACCCAGCCGGTGCCGGGCGTACGCGTCCGGACCACACCGTCCGTTCCGGTGGCCGCGTATAGCGGCGACCCGCCGACGATCGCGACCGCGCCGCCACCGATGATGCTGCCGCCCAGCCGAACCAGGCTGCCGACCGGGCCGACTCGGCCCTGCTGGATCGTGGCCCGGGTGGCCCACAGGGCGCCGTCACCGCCCCGGCACGTGATGTGTACGACGGTGCCGGTCAGCGCGGCGGCCGGATTGCGGCATCCCGTCGAGGAGATCCGCGACCAGGCGGTTGCCGTGGTCCGCGTGTAGAGCAGGCGATTGGTGCCCTCGACGATGACGTACGACCGATACGCGTCAGCCACGACCGCCGGCGCGGAAACGACCTGTCCACCGAGCGTCGTCCAGCCGGTCGCGTCCGAGCGCCGGATGCGCACCGAGTTGTCGCTCGCCCTGGCGGCGACCAGGCTCACCGGCGCGGCGGCGACCGTGGTGGGCCGCAAACCCCACACGCCGCTGCTGTTGGTCACCACAACCGTTCCGTCGGCGATCGCGGGGGCCGTCATATCACCCCAGTAATCGCCGAGCTGCACCGCGCGCAGCGGTGAGCAGGTGGCCGAGCCGCAGCCGCCCGCGGCGAAGGCGTACAGCGTCGCCTCCGGGTTGGAGACGACGTACGCGACACCTCCGCCGACCGAGACGGCGACGTTCTCCCCGCCGCCCGTCCAGGACCACAACGGCCGTCCGGTGGCCTGGTCGAACACCCGGAGTCCGCCCGCGGCCCCGTCGCGTACGCCCGCGGTGGGCACGAAGACGCGGCCGCCGCTGACGGCCGGTTCCCCGCCGACCCGGCCGGGAACGAGGGCGCGCCAGCGCTCCTGGCAGATGTCGGCGCCGCAGCCACCGGCCGGGAACGCGGTGAGCCCGGTGTAGCCGGCTCCGTCGCCCTGAGCGACGAAGACCAGGCCGTCGGCGACCGCCGGCGGGAACGTCGGCGAGCCGTAGGAGGGCGTGCGCCACAGCAGCTCACCGCTGGCGGCGGAAACGGCCGACACACTGGCGAATCCGTAACCGAGGGTGTACAGCACTCCTGCCGAGTACGTCATGCCGTACGTCGCGTTGATGTCAGGCCCCGGCACCCGACGCCACACCACGGCGCCGGTCGCCGCGTCGAGGGCGACCAGGTTTCCGCCGACGAAGGCCGTGTACAGCCGGCCGCCGGCCAACACGCCTGGCCGGTACAGCTGGGTGTCCCAGGGCTCGGTGTACCGCCAGACGACGTGGCCGTCGCGCCGGTCCAAGGCGTAGATCGAGCTGCGCCGTTCGAGCCCCTCCAAGGTGACCGCGACGTACACGAGGTTCGTGCCGACTATCGCGCCCTTTGTGCCGGCCGGCTTGGCGAACTCGCGCCGCCACACCAGCGCGCCGGTCGCCACGTTGATCGCGCGCATGTCGGTCCATCCGGTGGCCGCGTATGCAACGCCGCCGACGATCGTGGCGCCCCCGTAATAGCCGAACGTCGGGGTGGACCTCCACACCGGGCGCAACGTCGCGACCGTGCCCGCCGTGATCGTCGTGACCTCCGCATTGGCCAGGGTGCCGGCGGCGTCGTGACGAGCTTGCGGCCACGACCCGTCGCCGGCTCGGGCGGCCCCCGGCAACAGACCGAGAACCGCGATCACCGCGGCAGCGGCGAGGCTGGTACGGCGTAGTGGCAGACCGCGCATGAGAACCCCCGTGGAACGCCGTCGACGTCCGAATCCGGCCACCGTCGGCCGATCCGCCGGATCGGCCGCGCACCGGGATGGGCACTGACGGAGGGCGGCGGTCCCGCGGACCAGCGGCACCCTCAGGTTCGCATGACGATGATCGATCGGCGATGGGGCGCGATCGCGGGTGAACAGTCCAGAAAAACCGACTAATGCCGCTCATCGCTTGCAACGCGCCAAGCTCAGTCGCCCTGTCAGCGCCCCAGGCGTCTACGGTCGGCTTGTGCGGTCTGGGCTGACGATGCCTTACGACCACGCCGAGATTCGGCGTGGTCGTGCCATGTCAAACTCCGTGGGCGCCCGCTCCCGTGACCGAGGAGACGATCGGCTGCGGTTCTGGGCCCTGACCACCATGTACTGTCGCCCGAAGCTTCTCGGGCGCGACGCCCACACAAATGAACGCTTACTGCATGGCCGGGGGGTCGGCGCTTGTCGTGGTTTCGTTCAGTCTGGCTCGGTGCGGGTGCAGCCCCTTACGGGTGGAGATCATCCGGTAAGTCTGCCCGTGTGCGTTGATCGGTATCCATCGCGAGTGCGGACAGCAAGACGAGCGGGGACGTGAACGATGACGGATGACTCGGTGCTCGCCAGCCTCGTCGCGGCCGTGGCGTCGCGCCCGGACGACATCCCGCTGCGCCTGCACCTTGCTGCCCTGCTGCTCGACGCCGATCGGCGAGCGGAGGCGATCGCGCACCTGGGCGACGCGCTGACCCGCGATCCCGGCAGCGAGCGGGCCCGGGCGCTGATGCAGCGCGCCCTCGGGAAGAACGAGACCAGGACACCGCCGCCGGACGACGACACGCTGGCCGCGTACGAGCGGGAGCTCGCCGACGTCGTTCCGCCTCCGTTCAGCGCGGCCGGTGACGAGCCGGAGCCGGTGGCCGGCGAGGACGACCGGATCTTCGACGCGGAGGTGTCGACGGTCCGGCTCCAGGACGTGGGCGGCATGACGGCGGCCAAGGAACGCCTGGAGCTCGCGTTCCTCGGCCCACTGCGGAATCCGGAACTGCGCAAGGCGTACGGCAAGAGCCTGCGCGGTGGTCTCCTGCTGTACGGACCGCCCGGCTGCGGGAAGACCTTCCTCGCCCGCGCCGTCGCGGGCGAGATGGGCGCCAAGTTCCTGTCTCTGTCTATTGTGGACGTTCTTGACATGTGGGTCGGCAGCTCCGAGCGGAACCTCCATGAACTGTTCCAGCAGGCTCGCCGGCAGGCGCCGTGCGTGGTGTTCCTCGACGAGGTCGACGCGCTGGGGCACAAGCGGTCGCACTTGCACAGCAGCGGGATGCGTACGCTGGGCAATCAGCTGCTCGCCGAACTCGACGGCATGGAGAGCGACAACGACGGCGTGTTCGTGCTCGCCGCCACGAACGCGCCGTGGGACGTGGACCCGGCGCTGCGCCGGCCCGGCCGGTTCGACCGCATGGTGCCGGTGCTGCCGCCCGACCCGCCGGCGCGTACCGCGATCCTGCGGTACCACCTGCGCGACCGGCCGATCGCCCGCATCGACCTGGACAGGCTGGTCCGCAAAACTGAGCACTTCTCCGGCGCCGACCTGGCGCACTTGTGCGACACCGCCGCCGAGTACGCGATGGCCGACTCGATCCGGCGCGGCGAGGTCCGGATGATCGGTCAGCCCGACTTCGACCGGGCGCTGAAAGAGGTGCGCCCGTCCACGGAGGCGTGGTTCTCGACGGCCCGCAACGTCGCGATGTTCGCCAACGAGGGCGGCGCGTACGACGAACTGGCGGCGTACCTGAAGAAGCGCAAGCTGCTGTAACGATGGCCGCGGCAGATCGGTGGTCCGAGATCGGGCGGGCGCGGGCCCTGCTCGCGGTCGGTCGCTGGGCGCAGGCCGCCGAGGTGCTGGCCACCGTGCTCGCCCGCGAACCGGACGATGCGGAGGCGCTCTGTCTCCTGGCGACATGTCACGACCAGGCGGGGCAGCCGAAGCTGATGCTGGAGGCAGCGGATCGGGCGATCGCGGCCGACCCCGCGTACGAATGGGCCTTGCGGTTGCGCGCGCATGCGCTGCTCGCGCTGAAGCGTCGCGGGCGAGCGGAGGCCGCCGCCCGCGCGGCGGTCGCCCTCGCTCCCGGGCAGTGGCGGACCCACGCGACGCTGGCCGAGGTCCTGCTGGCGCGCCGCGGCACCCGCCGGATCCTCGCGGCCCGCCGGAGCGCCGACACCGTGCTGCGGCTGGCGCCGCACACGGCGGACGCGCACGTCCTGGACTCCGCCGTGCGGCTCCGGATGGCCGACTACGGCGGCGCCCGGTCGGCGTGCCGGCAGGCGCTGGCACTCGACCCGGAGAATCAGGCCGCCCTGCACAACCTGGCCGTAGCGGACCTCGCGCGGGAGCGGGTAGGCACCGCCGCGCGGAAGTTCACCGACGCCCTCGCGCTGGCACCCCAGGACACCCTCACCGGTGAGGGACACGCGGAAAGCATGCGGGGCGTGCTGTGGCGACACTTCGATCTGCTCGCCCTGGCCGCCGCCGCGCACGTGCTGCTCTTCAACGCCATCGACACTACGCTCGGCAGTTGGCGCCGGCCCGCCGAGCTCGTCGCCGCCGCGCTGATCCTCATCGGCTTCGCCTGGCTGGTCGCGCGCACCTGGCGGGCGCAGCCGCGTGCCATCAGGTGGCGGTTCCGTGCCGACATCGGGAAGGACCGGGTCATCTCCGCCGTCGTCCTGATGGTGCTTGCCGCCTTCGGGCTACTGGTCAGCGCGTACGGTCCGGCGCCGGGCTCCGGGCCGGACACGCTGGGCAGCATGACGTTGGCCGTCACGTTCCTCTTCCTGATCGTCCGGGTGCGCAACATGCTGTTCGGCCTGATCTACCGGCCGGTGCGCCGGCTCTGGTTCCGGCTGTGGTCGGCGCCCGGCCGCCGCCGGGCGAACCAGATCCACAAGCAAGCCGGCAGGCCGCCGGCCGGTGCGTAGGATCGCGGTCAGGGCTGGTCGACCGCAGCACTTCTTGCACTTGCGACCGGTGCCGCACCAGCGAGCCGGCTCACGTCCGGGTGGCCAGCAGAGGGATTCAGTGGCGAGCACGGTCTGGCAGTAGCGGCGCTCGACAGCTGGTCGGTCGGCGACCGCCGTGGCGTTACGCGAACGCCAACAGGGCGTTGACGCTTCCATAGACCGGCAGGTCGGCGGCGATCAGCAGCCGTCCGGCGCGGGAGCAGTATTGGGCTGTATCCGGCCTTGAGATTGCCTTTGGTATGGCGCCATCTCCGCAGTTCAACGCTTGATCCAAGAGCAAGTCGAGCGCGCGTTCCGAGGCCCGGAAGGGGGTGCAAACCTGCTCCACCGACCCCGTCGGATGATCCGGCCTGAACATCCGAACGAATGTAGACGACCTGCCGCCCGGTCTGCAATGCGCGGCGGTGAGGCCACCGATCTTTCGACCCACCGCGGCGGTGCTTTCGGCGTCCAACCCGGCGCCAACATATAGATCAGCGGCGATCTGGCCGTGAAGCCTTGTTGTCGGGGTACGGGCCAGTCTTCCGGCCCGGTACGCATTCATCCGTACGCGGTGTTGGCACCGGCCGTGATCGCCCGTGGTGGGTCTGACGCGCACGGCCTGACCGTGGAGGCACTACCATCGACCAGTCCGGCAGCGGCATCTCGGCCGTGACCCGCCCGTCCGGATAAAGATCAAATAGCTGGCAGTCAACCTGGACTCGACTACCACCCGGGCACACCTGGGCGCATGCGCGCGGTGGCCTATTTGCCGTCGATGAACTCGAGGATGGCCGTTGCCAGCTCGTTGGGGGCTTCGAGCGCGACGTAGTGTCCGACGCCCTTAACCTGGACGCTGGTGGCCGGGTTCGCGGTGACCTGGTTGACGGTCATCTCCGTGAACGGCCCGCCGAACGCGCCGACGGCGAGGGTGGGAGCGGTCAGCGGCTGCGAAGCGGCGAGGGCCTTGAGTTCGTCGCCTTCGGTGAGCATCGAGGTGTACAGCCCGATCGCTCCACGCCATCCGTTCGGTCGCGCGTAGACCCGGACGAACTCCGCCACGTCCTCGTCGGTGATCGACCCCGGCACCGCGGTCATCGCCGGGAAGGCCCAGTCTCCGAGGAATTCGCGCTCGCGGCCGGCGAGCAGCATCTCCGGGATTCCGGGCGCGGCCAGGACGCCGATGTAGTGACTACCGTTCGCTCTTCCGGCCCGACATCGGTGCTGCCGAAGTTTGGCGGTGGGTTCGGGTGAACCGGCAG
>Ga0081539_10006534_pt1 | contig 11122 bp, 8 predicted proteins | sample TabmetS4T2R2_FD_71023 | JGI IMG/M metagenome (GOLD analysis project Ga0081539, IMG submission 71023) | Tabebuia heterophylla rhizosphere microbial communities from the University of Puerto Rico - S4T2R2 | ecosystem: Host-associated > Plants > Roots > Rhizosphere ... | reverse complement strand
ACCGGCGCTTCCGAGGATTCCCCGGATATCGGCCCGCGTGCTGTTGTTTTTGAAATTGGCGATAGTGTTGGAGCTGTAAGTGGCGGCATCGACGAATCCGCCCAATAACATGCCTGTCAACGAACAACCGCCCGTCGTCCCCACGTCACCGCAACGAATGCTGTCGGCAACGGTCTGACTGCCGATGACATTGTTGAAAAATGTCTTCGTCCCCGTATCGGCATAGATGCCCGCGAACGATCCATCTTTGTTTGGCGCATCACCGCGCAGCGTAAACCCGCCAACGCGGTTATTGGTGATATTTTGAGTGCCGGTTGAGCAGTAAATGCCGACTGTGAGGGGGATCGCATCTCCTCCCGTTGCAGTGCCGGTGTTGACGATATTATCCACGTCAGCGGGCGAGCCAATAGTATTGTTGTTAACGTTAATGTTACCTTGGGCCGCGGCGATGCCCCGGAATCTATTTCTTGCTCCGGTCAATGCAATATTTGCAATCTTATTGCCCTGGACGACGCTTGGCGTGGCCGTACCGGCTTGAATGCTGATGCCCGTGAACGTACTCAATAGAGAGCCTGCCAACGTATACGTTCCCGTTTCATCCGCCGCCGCATACCCGATAACATTATCGGTCACGGTAAAGACGCCGAAGGTGGCGTTATCCAATCGGATCGCCCGTTGATCGAAACTGCCCGATCGCGCCGCCTCTTGATAGATGTGATTACCGGAGACTGTCCAGTTTGTATGAAATCCATTTCCCGCGGCTCTCACCGCGCTGCCCGGAAAGAAATTGAAGAGATTGCTGTTCGAGACGGTGATCCCATCGCTCGAAGCGATATCATGGCCATAGACGAGGTTATGAGGCAGTCCGGCGCCGCTGTTGCCGATGTCGCAGCGGTCAATCTTATTGTTGTCGTTCGCGCCGCAGCAAAAGTAGATCACACCGCCATTCTCAAATTGATTGCTCCCTTTCAGATTGCAATACTGTACCTGGTTATTCGTCGCCGAGTTGAAGAGGGCGAGCGCGATCCCGCCGTTGGTCTGAGTATTCTCGATCGTCAACTCTTTCGCGCCGCCAACCCCGCCTGGCCGGCCGTCGAAAATCACAAAATCGGTGCCGTTCAGATAGAAGGTGCCTGCGGCGCCGGTGGTGATGATCACCCCGCTCGCGCCCGCTTGCGGACGAATTGTGATCGTATTGGCCGCGTTTGAGCCCACGATCTGATTCAATTGCAATGGGAATGTCTCGCCCCCGCTCGTGTAGTCCGCTTGCAGTTCGAGGACGACTTGGCAGGACACTCCGCTGGCATTAAGATCCGCGAAAGCTGCGGTCAAAGTGGCGTAATCGCCCCCCGGACCGACGCTCTTCGTTCCACATGCGGCGAGAGGCAAGGCCGCAGCCTGCACGTTTTGCGGTTGACGCCATTGCGTTGCGAACGGCGTCAAACAGGCGAGCGAGATCAAGCCGACGAGCAGAAACCTCCGATGCCGAACTATCAGTTGAATCAAGTTGCTGATCGATTGCCGAATATTTTTCATATGACATCCTTTCCTTTTGAATGGGGCGCATTTCATCCAGGCGTGGTGATGGCCGAGACAGTCTTCTGACTGACCTCGGCGCGAGGCTCAATTCGTGGTTGGTTCTGTGTTTAGTGAGTAATCAGAACGGTCAGGAGACCGTCTCAATCCCAGTGAGTACGTTAACAGTCTTTGCTGCGTTCGGCCGGCTGATGTGGGGAGGCATTGACCTGGTTGGCCATCGCATTTCCTATACTATCTTATGCCGAATTATCTTACGGCATTGAAGGGTCTCCGATTCAGATAATTCTATTAGGGCATTCCCGGACATGTCTCGGCTGAGGGGCGTTCTGACAATGAATTAGACCTGTCAATCTCTCCTTCTGTGAATTCTGTTGGATGCCAGTAATTTCCCTGAGCGGGAAGCTGATTGGTTGCACCGGGTCGTTCATTCTTCACTGCCCAGGTTCCATAAGATTCATTCTGAAATCTAAATGTATTGTTGCCAGGATTAATAGAACAGATGCCGAAGTCGTTGTTGGCGCCAGCATCCACTTTGACCAACACGCCGCCACCGCGATTGCTCTCGATCTGATTGCACCGGAACTTATTGTCAGCGCTGCCCAGACTAAGTAGGATCCCGACACCGGCGTTCTGCCAGATCTCGTTCAGCAACACATCTGTGTTAGCCGTATTCTTCAGCCAAAGTCCGGCCGGGAAATCCGGCTGATGTACGGTGTAAGGCGATTCGACAGTACCTGTAATGAGATTGAGTTTGACAAAGTTTATACCACCAGTGTTCTGGCAACCATTCAACATAATTCCTTGCAGGAATGAGTTCAGAATGTAATTCTTTTCGATCACGAATCCCTCGACGGAACTGAGAGTGATGGCTCCCCGGTCGTGGTCTTTCAAACCCGGTGGCAGAGCGGTCGCAGACCCTACGACAAACATTCGCGAGAGCGTTCCCGCTTGCTGAATCGTATTTCGTGCAATAATGATTTCACCCTGCGCTGAGACAACTTCAATGCCTATCTGTTCCGGCCTGACGATGATATTTTCCTCCACTCGGAATCTTCTGTTCACCAACCTGAGCGTAATGGCAAATTCACCGGTCGTATCCTCGAAGTAATTTCCCCGAATGGTCATCTCATTCAACTGTGAATCGCCGTTGCCGCTGATGGACATCCCGGCCGTCTTGATGGCACGATTGTTGACGAAGCTGTTGCCGTGCAAATTAAGTGGATTGGCCAGCTCCATCTTGATCGGATGGCCCCAGCAATCGTGGAGATAATTCCTTTCGGCGGTCGAATTGGAAGTCCCCTGAAAGTTGATGGCGGCACGATTGATGCCATAAAACTCATTTCCGGCGACATAGATGGCTTCTGAACCAGTGTCTCCCTGATGCGCGTAAACGCCGTCTCCGACGAAATCATGAATGATGCAGTTTTCCACCTGGCCTGCTTTCACCCCAACCAGCAGAATGCCGTGCAACTGCTCATACGAGAGGTTCTGATTCCAGCGATTTCCATCCAGTTGCAAATCCAGAATGCGGATGTCGTGTGGCTCGCGGACAAACTGCGTGGACATCAACCGGGTGGAATTGGGCTGTTCAGGAGCCAGCATCAGCTTCGAGTTCGCGCCGGCGCCCCGATAATCAATGTTAGATTTCAATTGCAAGCAATACGGATGACCATTATCTGCGGCAGCGCGATGGACACTGTACACTCCATCCGGGAAGAAGACCGTGCCACGACCTATTTCACCGGCCGCGTCAATCGCTCGCTGAATGGCGGCGGTATCGTTCTCTCTCCCATCACCAATAGCTCCAAAATCTCTTACATTAAAAATTGGTCGCCTCATCTGGCCTCCATGCAATTTTATTATTGGACGATGATGTGAAAAATCGGAACGTCAGCCTCTACACCCAAATTGAATCACACAAGATTGATACACAAGCCGGTGCATGACGAGGAGCGCGAGCGACCTGGTGTCGGCGAAGGCGATCTTTCAGCGAGCATCAGATCGCTTACGCTCTCTACGATACCCAATCTTATATTGTTCGATTTATGAGCAAAGGCGTCCGCCCATCCACCTTATAGAAGGGCACTCGCGTCGGTGAGATAAAGTAACGTGAACATGCTGTCAACGAACCTGCCATTCGCGTTTCGACATTCCACATTCACAGATGTGCCTCCAGCATTGTCAGAGCTCCAATTCCTGATGCTACAGTAATTCTTCTCTGTGCCATAAGCTGAAACCAGTGCCGTCGTTTTGGCGTTGGGAAATTCAAACGGCAAGATCACTTGATAACTCCCGACGCTCTGACGACAGATATTGGCAGAGCGGCGGCTGCCGGAGTTATTGAACTGATACCAAGGAGCCGGGGCATAACATTCTCTCGGGGTTAATTTGTTGGCCCAGAGAAACGCGCCGATCATGTCCAGCCAATCCCCGGTGTCGGAGGTCCCCACCGCCACATCAGTCATAAAGCTGAGCGTAAATTTCGCATCCGCGTCATTGCCCGTTGCGTCAAAGGTATTCACACGGACAGTTATGCCATTGGGGCCACTCATCCATCCTTGTACCATGGCGTGTCGAGGAACCGAACCGTAAGCGCTAACTTGAACTGTTCCGCCATTCCTAATGATATCCCCGGCAACGTTGATGGCCGGGAGAAACACTTCATAGTGGCCCTGTCCCAAACGGCGAACACTGTTTTGCGGGCCGTTGGAGTTCCATTGATAAGCCCTGTCTGGGATGCCACTCGCCGCTGTTTCCAGATTCGCCCACAAATAAGCATCATCAAAATTTCGACCACGCCGCTCCTTATAAAATAACAACGTGAAGCGGCCATCAAAAGGCGCGCCCGTTGAGGTATAACATTTAACAAAGACCTGTTGTGTGTTGCCACTTGGTGACCAGCGTTCGATGTTGCAAAAATGCGAGCCGCCATAGGCCGTCACCTGAACTGTGCCGCCGGACACGCCTAGTCCCGGCAACTCGACGAGATGATGCCCTGCTGCTAACCGTACAACACGATTGACACCGCCGCTGGAATTGAACTGGTAAGCAGGAGGCGGAGTAGAGGTGGGGGAGGAGGGATTGTTCACCCAAACCCATGCTTTGCTGCCTTGGGCGAAAGCGGCGGCTTGCAACAGCACCGCGAGCGCCATAGAAACAAACAACTTTGTCATTTTATTCTTCATAATACTATCTCTATTCTGAGCCTGTACCGAAGGCTCGCCATTCTTCTTTCTACTGAGAAAATTTCGACAGAGTCCGGCGGCGGATTTTTATCTCGGCTATTTTTCACCGCGGAGGCCGTGGGCTCTGCCTGGCCGAGAAACGCTGTCTAAACCGGTAGCGGCCGCTTTCTTTGAGGCAAGATTTAACTCGGGCCTACATTGATCTAGGGAAGGTTTCCGAGAGAAATGGGTTAAGGCTCCTTTACATATTTTAAATAAACGATGAGCGGCGTATGGCCATCCGGAGGGCGGGAGACTATAATTCGCGCGCCATGACAGTTCCTCAGACAACAACCGAAGAGGTCATTCGGGCGATCAGATGTGGAGAGAATCTTGAGGAGAACTTACGCGAAATTCACAAGCGGTACTACTCCTCAATCTATCGTTTCTTTCTTTCTAAGGGAATGAAGCCGGAAGACGCGCGTGATCTCACCCAAAACACCTTCTTATCTGTCTTTACCTGCATCAACAATTTGCAACAGGAATCGAGGTTTGAAGGATGGCTCTTTTCAATTGCGCTCAACGCCTGGCGCAGAGAAAGGGAGAGGGCGAATGTCGGCAAGCGCCAAGGCCGGCACATTGCAATCATCGTGGAAGGTGAGGCCGCGGAAAGCGAATCGTCCGATACCGTCACCGACATTGCATCGCCGGGCCTGGATCCGCAACAGGCGCTGATCGAGAAAGAGAAAGTCGTCCTCCTCCATCATGCGCTGCTCGAATTGCCCGAACAACGCCGCCGCTGTACATTGCTCTATGTCAACAACGACTTGAAGTATCATCAAATCGCCGATCTACTAGGCATCTCGCTCAATACGGTCAAGACTCACCTGCGCGAGGCTAAGAATGATTTGCGAAAAAAACTGGGACGCTATTTCAGCGAGATAGACTTCTGAAAACCCTTGGAAGCCGCCGATGGATCAGATCAGAATATTCAAGCGCTATATGAAACTCGCCGGCGAACAATTCGACCCTCTCGAGAATCGGCCTGGACGCCATTTGAGCGTGGAGGAGATTTACGATTACTGCCAAGGGAAGACCGCGTCCGAAAGGCTGGCATTCACGCGCGAACATCTCTCGCAGTGCGCCGCCTGTCTTGAAATCTATCGCGAGACGGGCGGGTTCATCGAGTTGCGAAAATCCGGCCAGCCCGAGATCCTGCCGAGCGAGATCGAGAGCGAATGGCAGAAGCTGCGGCCTCGCTTACCGCAGTTGTCAAAGCCGGCGGCGCCGCCTGATCAAAGTTCCTGGCTGAGTATGCTCCGGCCATTTCAGATCTCGTTCAAACCTGCGCTCATCTTCGCGCTGTTGGCGGTGATTCTCGGAGGGCTCTGGTATGTGTTCCTCAAGCGATCGCAACCGAAACCGACGGACACCGTAAAAACACCGCCAATCCCCGCGCCGAGCATCACCGCCGGTATTGCGCCTTCACCTTCTCCCGCTGCCGTCATGTTCTCTTCCGAGCCGCCGAGCGAAGAGGTGGTCGCAAGAAATATCCCTGGCCGCGGTTCTGCTCCGGACAATGATCTGGTTAGAAGCGAGCGGGAAGAAGGGGTCAAAGCGCTGCTCGCCGGACAGCGGCTTTTCCTCGAACTCGGCGGTTCACATTCGCAACGCAGGCAATTCGCCGAATCGCTCAAACAGCGTCTGCAAGCGAGCGGGCAATTCAAGCTGACCGAAGACCGCGAAGCCGCCGAAATCGCTCTGAAGCTGACGCTGCGAGAATCGCCGCGAGCGTCTTCCTCACGCATCTCAGTCTGGGCGCGGATCGTCAACGCCGACGGCAAAGTCATCTGGCCATTGACACCGCGCACGAGCGAGCGTAGATATGAAGGCCTCATAGAGAAAGTGTCGGATCTGTTGAGCCGCGAATTACTCGATGATCTCCGGCATTTAGAACGGAAATAAGGGTAAAGCCGGAACCGATCAGCCTAAACTATCTTCACCTCGGAAGTAACGCCGTGATTGGTCAATCTTGGCCGCCGCAAGGGACTCTCATTAATCCTCAATCGATCTCTTCCAATAAGGAGCAAAGCCATGCCATTGCCTCGGCAACTGTCCTGTTCAGGCGGGATCATTCAAAAAGTGTTTGGAGTAACCATTCTGCTCATGCGATTGAACGCCTGCATTCAAGCTGTTCCAATAGCTGATCCACGCGCCTTTATTGAGCAAGACGCGGTACCACCCCGCGGGGAAGCTGAACGCCTCCTGGCCGAAGGCGACAAGTTGCGTGCGACCGGCAAGGCCGAGGCCCGCCGGACGGCAATCGAGAAGTACAAAGCGTCATTATTACTATGGCAAAGTCTGGGGGAACGTAGCAAAGAATCAGCGGCGCTACACGGCCTCTGCTCGACTCACAATGCATTGGGCGAGAAACAAATTGCTCTTGGTTATTGTGAGCAGGCCCTGGTGATACGGCGAAAAATAGATGATCAGCGCGGTGAGGCGGAAACGCTCAATGTGGCTGGTAATATTCAACTGGCCTTACAAGGACCTCGGCAGGCGCTGGATTATTTTCAACGATCATTGGCACTGCGTCGAGCCCTCGGCGAGCAGCGCGGCATCGCGGTTACGCTCGGCAACCTGTCACGGCTCTACGCGCAACTGGGCGACAGCGAAAAAGAGCTTGAAGCGCTGCGCGAAGCACTACCGCTATCGCAATCCGTGGGAGACAAGGCGCTGGAAAATAGTTTGCTTAATATGTCGGGCGTTGCTCATAACCGGATTGGCGAGGTGGAAACGGCGCTCAACTACTTCCGGCGATCGCTCGACCTCAGCCGGGAACGCCATGATCGAGGGAATGAAGCCGCGACCCTCAGCAATCTAGGTAAACTCTATTATGAGACCGGGGAGAAGCAACAGGCGCTCACGCTGCTCACGGATGCCAGAGCCTTGCATCATCTCAACGGAGATCGTCTGGCGGAAGGGGCGACACTCACTACTCTCGCCGGGCTCTGGCGTTCGATGGGAGAAGCCGACAAGGCCTTGTTAATTGGCGAGGAGGCCCTGAAGCTGACGAGAGAGCCCGGCGGCAATGACTATGAGCTTTTCGCGCTTCAAACGCTGGGCGGCATTCACAGCACACTCCGCGACAACCGGAAGGCGCTCGAATACGATCAAGCCGCCTTATCGCTGGCGCGCACGCGAGGCAGCAAATCGCGCGAGGCAATTATGCTCTCACGCGTTGCCATTGACTGGATGCGTTTAAACGATCTGCCCAAGGCATTAGAGTATCATCAGCAAGCGATAGCTCTGCACCGCGAGACCGGCGAACAGATACAATTGATCTTTACGTTACTGGAGCTTTGCGGCACGCAGATTAAATTGGGTAACCATACCGATGCCGCCGCTGCCTGCCACGAATCGCTCGACCTCAGCCGCAATCGGAAAGACCGCGAATCGCAGGCAAACGCACTCTGGCAACTCGCCAAAATCGCCGGTCACAAGGATGATTGGGCGCGCGCGCACACTCTGTTGGAAGAGGCGCTGGAATTGGTCGAAGCCACCGGTTCCGAAATCATGAGCGCCGATGCCCGCGCCAGTTATCTGGGTTTCAAATACGAACTGTACAACGATTACATCGAGGTGCTAATGATCCAGCATCGGAGCGACACGTCCGCCGGCTTCGACGGGCAAGCGTTACAAACGGTTGAGCGCGCCCGCGCCCGTGCCCTGCTCGCATTGCTCACCGAAGCTCAGGCAGATATTCGTCAAGGAGTTGATTCAGCACTCCTGGAACGTGAAAGATGGTTGCTGAAGCGCCTCGAAACCAAAGCCATGGAACAACGGCGGCTGGGCGGCGATAGCGCCAATCAGCACAAATTATCCGCCATTGAGAGGGAGATTAGTGAATTTTCCGACGAACTTGAGAAAGTTCGCGCGCAGATCAGGACAGGCAGTCCACGATACGCTGCACTGACTCAACCTCAACCACTCACAGTCCACGAAATTCAAGACGCGGTCTTAGACGCCGACACTCTGCTGCTCGAATACGCGCTGGGCGAAGAGCAAAGCTTTCTCTTCGCCATCACAGACAAGACCTTTAACAGCTATATACTACCCAAACGCGAAGTGATCGAAAAGGCGGCCAGGCGCTTCTATGAATTGCTGACGGCGCGCAACCGCAAGATCAAGTTCGAGGAGGCGGCTCGGCGCGCGGAGCGCCTTCGGCAAGCCGATAAAGACCTGACTGCGGCGGGCGTTGAACTCAGCGAGATGATCCTCCAACCGATCGCGGCCGAACTCCGACAACGACGTTTGCTCATTGTGGCCGATGGCGCATTACAATTGATCCCCTTTGCAACACTACCTGTATCTAAGAGCAAGGGAACGGAAAGTGAAAAAACAAGAAGACCAGCGAGTTTGCGTCCCCCAGCCCTGCTCGTGGTCAATCACGAAGTCGTTCACTTGCCGTCGGCTTCGACGCTCGCCGTGTTGCGGCGCGAGTTGAAGGACCGAAATCCTGCGCCTAAGATGGTGGCCGTACTGGCCGATCCCGTCTTTGAAGCGGACGATGAACGTGTGCCCAAAGAGGTCCGTGAACGGCTCGCCCGCGAACGGCAAGCTGCTCCCCCTAACGAGAAGTCTGCGGCGGCGAGCGACGAGCTGACGCGCGCCGTGCAATCCGCCAGGTTAGATGGTGAACGTAGCCATCTCGCGCGCCTGCCATACACTCGCGCGGAAGCCCAGGCCATTCTCGCCCTCACACCTCAACCACAAAGCTTCGGCGCGTTCGACTTCGCGGCCAGTCAGAGTACAGCCCTCGATCAGTCACTCGGCCAGTACCGCTATGTTCATTTCGCAACTCATGGTTTACTCAACGATACGCATCCGGAACTGTCGGGACTGGTGCTCTCGCTGATAGACCGGCAGGGCCGGTCGCAAGATGGCTTCCTGCGTATAATTGAGGTGTTCAACCTCAAATTGCCCGCCGAACTGGTGGTGCTGAGCGGATGCAAGACTGGTCTAGGCAAACAGATTCGAGGCGAGGGGCTGGTCGGATTGACGCGCGGATTTATGTACGCCGGCGCGGCGCGGGTACTAGTCAGTTTGTGGGACGTGAATGACCGGGCGACAGCGGAATTGATGATGCGAGCCTATCGCGGGATGCTGAACAAAGGATTGCGACCAGCAGAGGCGCTAAGGGCGGCGCAGTTGGAGTTGTCGAGGCAGCCGCAATGGAGAGCCCCCTATTACTGGGCATCGTTCGTGCTCATGGGTGAGCCGCGGTAAGGCTCTTCAATTATTCCAACTTGACCAACTCGGGCCTGAATAGTATCTCAAATGCTTACACCGAATAGCCGGACCTGATTGTACCTATGCTACCGGCAGCTGAGCTGAGGCATTATGCCACGATGTCGCGAGTCGGCTCGCCGGCGTACTACTGGATTGGGCATGTCGAGCCGTTTTTTCATCGCTTCCCATCTTGAGGGATCTAACAATTTGGTAGCCCACACAGTTAAATATGAAAAAGATAAATGTCAATAAGGACACGTGTAGTGTTGAGCTTTGCTCGTCGCTAACCTACTTAGTCATTATGACCTCTTTGATACTGATAGGTATGAAGTATTTCTCAGAATTCTCAGGAGTTCGTGATGATGTTTTCTGGTTTGTCACAGGCGTGCTTATTTTGCCATGGAGCATTGTGTCGGGATATCTAGGTATCGCCTCTTTACACGCGGGAGACTACAGCCTTGCACAGCTCAGCTTAATTATAGGTATTTTAATTAATGCATTGTTGATTTATTTTACAGGAAATTGGCACAGAAAACGAAAATTATCCACTATGTAGAGATGCATATAAAAACACATGCTTATCTACACCAGTGGCAGCAACTTCACCACGACGCAGAAACTGGAGTGGTACGATGAACGCGGTCCGAACATTAAAGCCTACAATCAATGGTTGCTGTTTCGAACCATCGGCAGCATGATTTCGGACGTCGCATATTCGGTATCAGGAAATCCCGACGGTCCTCCGGGCAGGAGTGGCGTGAAACTTCTTGAGCGAGGCCACAAGCTGATGACCTCATTGATGCCGTCGTTAAACTCAAAGTACGCGAACCTACCCGGCTCCGACCGGGACCGTCGCCCTTTAGACGACGGAGGATGTCACGGGAAGGCTCTCTATACAGGACAAAAAATGAGTTTGATTTGTGGTTATAGCTGAGTAGACCGCTTCGGCGCGCTCGGAATACTCGATCCCGGAAGGCAGCACGATCACCGAGCGCCTACGTGCCTGGCCATCGCCTGCTCCCGGCTCTTCCCCGATCATCGGATCAGGTAGAAGTCTTTGCCCTTCCTCCTTCCCCGCCGAATAGGCGCCGCGCCGCGCCCTTTCTCTCTTCCCAGTCTCGCTCCGA